>ERZ650309.1771-NODE-1771-length-10080-cov-3.578055_pt1 | contig 10080 bp, 8 predicted proteins | sample MGYA00376245_ERZ650309 | MGnify/ENA primary metagenome ERZ650309 (study PRJEB26733, sample SAMN07839294) | wastewater metagenome | biome: urban; feature: wastewater treatment plant; material: waste water | place: USA: North Carolina | collected 2016-04-26 ...
TGCAGAGTATCCACCGCCAAAATCCCAACGGTAAGTAGTTGCATTGCTGGATGTGTTGGTGAAATTAAAAACAAGATTTGAACCAATTCCGTAAGGTATAGTATCATTATCTGCTGTGAAATTCGCAACAGGTAAATTAGGGTTAACATCCTTGTTTTTACAGCTAACAGCTAAAAGTATAATTGTTAGTATTGAAAATAGTTTTACGTTTTTCATTTTTTTTAAATTTAAGAGATTAATTATAATAAACAAACTGATAGCTTAAGTAATTTGCACCATTGATCGTTACATCCATTTGTGTTACACGCGAGCGACTATCAAACGTGTAATTGTATCTGTATACATAATTGTTAAAGCTATAAGAAATCGGAGCTAGTCCGAAATCAATAGAAGCAGTTCGCCAGGTGTTAATCAGGTTCGAGTGAGACCGGTATGGATAGATATTGCTTTGTTGTAATAGAAAAAACGGATTAAGGATGGGGTTGCCCTGATAAACCCTCACAGATTGAGTGCTCGTAATAAATTGATCCGGTAAGTTTGGCTGATTAACGTAAGCAGTATTATATTCAACGCTGTCTCTGTAACTATTAGAAAAAAATGATTGGCGAACACCAGTTTTGAAAGCTACTATATTATTCGTAGATGACTCATAATTCATATTAAAAAAAGTTTTTGTTTGATTGTTCGTCGGACTTTGGACATACGTTTCCAATATAGAGGTTGATTCAAATAATCTGTTGTTCGTTATTCTTATATTTGAATTCATATTTTCGAATCCGAAAAAGATGGTTACCGGTACTAAACTTTTAATGGAATCTATGTAATTAGCAGAGGATAATTTAACAAGAAAAGTATCCGTAACGCCATAGTATGAAGTAATATCCATTGCAATGATTGCCTGATTGGCTGCATATGTTATAGTTGCATACCATTCACCATCACGTAATACCGAAGTGAGTTTAGTGGTGTCTGCATTGTATTGAAATGTATAAGCAGTTGTATCGCCATCTCTTATAAGTTTTACCACGTTGATTTTTGGTGTATTCGCGGATTCCGGATCGTTTACTAAATCTTCCGGTGTGCAACTACTAACCACAGTCAAAATAAGAATGAGTTTTAATAAATTTTTCATAGTACATTTTTTAGAAGTAAATTATCTTATATTAATTCTTTTCAGTTTAAAAACTCCGGTGATACGTTCTTTCTCGTATGTAGCACAAGCAGCTTGTTCATGATAAACATTAATGCTAAATGAACCTTCGATGGTGCCGCCATTTTCACTGCTATATCGGGTTACATCTATAGATTGAAAGTCTACCGGAAGTTCTTCCCGGATGCAAAAGCCGCTTCCATTTATAGACCTTCTGTAGTTTTCTTTATTATCATAAATTTTAAAACCATCTAGTCCGGTTGCGATTCTTTCGATATATGTACTTGTGTTTGTGGCGCTGGCGTTTTCTTCTCTAAATTCGAATGCGCGTTGTGTTGTTACACCATCAACACTAAAGCCAGCATCAAAACCGTTGGATTTGCTTGGGTCGCGATAGTGATCGGCACCAAATGCAATTACCATTTGATCGTCGTAGAAAACACAATTGCAAATTAGTAATCCAGCATCAGATTCATCCGGATTGAATTGTTTGAATGTAATAGATTCACCACTGTCAAAAGTGGCCGTTAATCGAAACTGGTCTAAATTGCCATCGCTGTTTCGTTCTCTTTCGCATGAAAACAGGAATACAGAAAGGATAAATACGAAGGCTGATTTCAGGATATTATAGTTTTTCATGGTGTCTGTTTATTGTTTTTAAAAGTTTGATTAATTACGGAAGCTATTTTACTAGTTGAATTTATAAACACCATTTGTTATTACTACAGAATCTGTTGCTGATGCATATAATACACCAGAAAACGTGCCTTCTACATCAATGAGTAAATTGTCTTCAGTTGTTTTAGTAACGGTAAAAGTAAATCTCGATTTTGGAATAGATGTTTTAACCTGATACAATTTTGGAGATGCACCATCTTTTAAAAATGTAACATTTTGAAATAATGTTGGATTAATATTGTACGTGCCATTAGAAAGTACTTCTACGTTGCTTACGGTTATTTGTTCATCCGTTGCTATTTTTCGGCCACCAAGATTTATTTTATTATTAGTTTTTAAAATAAAGCCAGCTAAGTTGTCATCTCCAACCCAATCTACGCCGTTTACTTTCATCGTTAAAATTTCCTGACCTGTGGTGCCACCGGAATTTTTGTCTTTTTTGCAACTTACAGCAAGGATTACTATTGCTATCATTGTTAGTAGTTTTGTTGTTTTCATCGTGATATTTGTTTAATTAATTGTTTATAGTTTTATAAATTCTACACGTCTGTTATTGGCCTTTCCTTCTGTTGTATTTGTTTTATCAACTGGTTGCGATTCGCCTTTGCCATCCGTTTCCATGCGGTTATTGTTAATAAAAAATTCCTTGTTCAAGGCTGCTTTAACTGCATCTGCACGTTTTTTAGAAAGTGTTAAATTGCTGACATCATCGCCGTCGCTGTCTGTATGGCCGATTATTTTAATATGCATGTCCGTATTTTCGTTTAGCGTAGTGGCAATTTCTTTTAAGATGCCATAGGATGCAGGTTTAATCTTATCTGAATTCACATCAAACAGGATTCCATTCGTGGAAAATTTACCTTCTTCCAATAGTTTTTTTCTGGTATCAGCTGCACCTATAGCTAATCTCAAATTGGTGATATAGTATTTGTTTTCAGGTGTTTTTGCTGCACCTGCATAGAATACAATTCCATTGTGTTTAGTATCTGCCAATACTTTTGGTAAATCCCAGATTTTATCTTCGTTCAGATACACTTTTATTCTGTCTTTTTGTCGCCAAATGGCTACATGCACTACAGGTTTAGAAACGTGATTAAATTGCGATTGATTTGCTTTATTTTTCATCACTTCTTTTCCAGCTTCCACCACTTTATAAACTGTTACGCCTTCCGTTTTTGAAATAGCATACAATGGATGCAATCCAACAACAAAGCCACTTGCACCACGTTTAAAACTGCTCCATTGTGCAAAATCTGTCGATGGTTTTTGCATTGTAACAAAACCGATTGAAAACTCCTGAGTGTACAAACTAAAAGGCTGAGAACAAGCCAGGTCAAATTCGAACGTAAAATTTTCAGGAAGGCTTTTTATAAATTCCGGAAGCAATGTGGTTTTAGCAGAAATTTCCAGCCATTTTCCAGCCTGACCATCCAGTGTAACAATTTCGGCGTTTCCATTTGTGTTCCATCTCAATGGAAAATCACCTACATTAGTTTGTGAAAAATCTTCTACTGCAACTACTTTTTCGCCGGCTACAAAATCGAATTTGCTGTATACTTTTAAAGAATTCGATGGGCTGCCAGTACTATTGTTAGACGTTGTTGGTTTATTGTTTTTAACTTCAGCAGTCGGTTTTGTATTTTTAGTTGTTGTTTGTTGATTTCCTATTTTGACAGAATTATTAAATTTTATTTCTGTTTTAATCTCGCCTCCCCCTTCTATTACAACAGTTGGTTTTTTACTGTTGTTTTGAGCAAATGCAAGAATGGATTTTAGGATAAACAGGCTTATCAGGATATTTTTCATAGTAAGTATTTATTTTTTGATAGTTTTAGTTTAATTACATTCGTAATAGAATCTGCTGATTTTCGGAAAACTCACAGTCGTTGGAGTTCTGTTTATGGTTTGTGATGTTATCAGATTATTTTCATTAATAGTATAATCAAAACTGAATGCATAGCCACTTGCGCCAGAACTAAAAGTAGTGGTGCTGCTTATTGGTAGATTTTTACATCCTTTTCCATATAAATGAAATATGTAGGGAAAGTTTTTGAGATAGTATGTGCTTGTTCCAACAATATTATTTGGTGCCATTAACTGATTTATATACAAACCAGCTGTGTTAATCTGGGTATTGTAAGTAATTAATGTTGTTGAATTAAGAGATGTTGTGACTGTATCACGAATAAGACTCATAAATCGGAAGAGTTTAGTCATGTTTCCATTTTCATATACAGAAGAGTCTTTATCGTATGAATAAGGTGATCCGCTTTTGGTTACTTTGTGTTCGTGCAATATTAGATGTCCTTCGGCATCATATTTACATCTAAAAATATTAACATAAACAGATGGATTTGTAATCGTTTGCTGAAATCTATCAATAAAGCCATTTGCATTAAGGCTATAGTTTATCGTAAATCCTGGAAGGGAAATGTTGTTTGTGGTTATTGTTTCTTTATGAAATCCACCTTCATTCATAAAATCTATATTTATTATATCTGGTGTGTTGAATATTTTGATATTACTTATTTTATTGGATGAGTTATAACTTATAGTTGCTGAATCATCTGCAATAACGGATGTTATATTACAGGTAATTTCTTTTTGTTTTTCTTTTTTGCAGCTTAAAGCAAAAATGACTATTGTAAATAATGCGATTAATTTTGTTGTTTTCATGTTTATATTATTTATCTAAAGAGAGTTAAAAACATCCTCTCTGTTTCCAGAGAGGATACCATCCAAAAGAACCAACTTATCTTTTTAAAAAAGACCGGATGTATTTTTCATAGTTTTATGGTTTTAAGTTATAATTTAATAAATTCAACACGTCTGTTATTCGCTTTGCCTTCTGCGGAAGTATTAGGTTCGGCAGCTTGTGTCTCACCTTTACCCTCCGTTTCCATTCGGCTGTTATCGATGCCGAATTCCTTATTCAAAGCTGCTTTTACCGCATCAGCACGTTTTTTAGAAAGTGTTAAATTACTGGCATCATCGCCGTCGCTGTCGGTATGGCCAACAATTTTTACTTTCACATCCGGGTTTTCTGTCATTACCGAAGCAAAATCTTTTAACGTGCCGTATGATTCGCCTTTTATTTTATCGCTGTTCACATCGAATTTAATTCCTGTAGTAGAATATTTCCCCAACTCCAAAAATTTATGACGTGTGTCGGGAGCACCTACAGCAACTCTTAAATTACTTAAAAAATAAGCGTTTTGAGGATCGTGATATCCGTCTGTTCTGAATCCGAGGAAATTATATTTTGAGGTAGCATTAAATGCTTTTGGAATGTCCCAGATTTTAGTTTCGTTGATATAAACACGCAATCTGCTTTTTTGTCTCCAGACAGATACTTTCACCACATTACTGTTTTCGTGATTAAAATCACCAAAATCAGACTGGTTATTAATAATTTCTTTTCCTTCCTCATCATAAGTGATTATAAACTTTTGCCCTTGTGTACCGCCGCCGGCAGCTTCAGGATGTATGGCTGACAACACACCGTTTTTCTTGTCACCGCCATATTGTTTCCACTGAATATAATTTTTAGCCGGATTTACTAAGGGGGCAAAGAAGAAATTAAATGCGCTTGAATAGTAACTGAAAGGTTGTGTGCAGGCTAAACTAAATTCTACGGTGAAGTTTTCGGGTAAGTTGGTAATAAATTCAGGATAGATAATACTTTCCGGACCAAACTTAAGCCATTTGCCCTGTTGGCCGTCAATTGTTACCAATTCAGCGGTTCCATTGGTATTCCATTTGGCAGGAAAATCACCAATGGCATCCTGAGAGAAATCTTCTACGGCAATTACTTTTTCACCCGGCACAAAATCAAACTTGCCGTATGCTTTCAGGCTGCTGCTGCCTGAAGAGCCTGTAGAAGAAGAATTGCTGCTATTGCCGGAGGAATTACTCTGGCTGCCATTTCCGTTGTCAGAAGAGTTGTTCTTTCCTTTAGAATTTGAAGAAGAATTCTTTACACTTTCTTTTGTCTTTTCTTTTGTTTTGTCATAAGCTTTGTCTGCACCATTATTGATTTCACCTTCAATCTTTTGCTGTGCTTTGTTACTCAGGCCGTCAACAATTCTGTCGCCTAAACTTCCCCATTGAGCACTCGCTGTCTGGGTACTTAGCAGCCAGGTTATTGCTGCAATAAATGCTGTTTTTGTAATCGGTTTCATTTTTAAAAAATTTAAGTGGTTCTTTTATAAAATTGATAATACAAAGTTAGTTCTCATTTCAGTTGTTGCCAATGCGATATCTAAATTCCTGTGATGAAAACTGAGCTATAAGTATGCTTAAAATTATAATAATCAACGTATTGTAAATGTATATCAATCTCATTTTCCAATGACGGATAATTAGTATTCGGATGATATGAATTAGTATTCGGACGATTTAATGGAATATCAATCGTATAAATCAAATCTGTCTTGTGAAATAAAGATCACAGTTCTATTTTTTAATGCTTGCATCTCGTTGTTCTTTTATGAATTTCAACGATTGATACAGAACATCGTCTATCAATATTTTAATCAGATACATAGAACCGGGTAAATCGTTAATATTCAGATGAACGATAGCAGCTGTTTCTTTTACATTCATTATCTGCTGACCTATCGCATCATACACCAGAATAGTTTTTTCTCCGATCATTCCATTAAAATCGATAGTTAAGAAATCACTAGCAGGATTGGGATAAATTCTAACAGAGGATGCTGCCATTCCGCATTTCTTAGTCTGAATTTTTGAAAAGGAAATTTTCCCGTTTTTGTCCACTTGTTTTAACCGGAAATAGGTGAACCTTTCATCGGTATTTAAAGCAATGGAATAGTTTTGTACATAATTTGCGTTGCCGTTCTCTGGATAAATTCTTTCAGCAGCAACAAAATGCATAGCATCTTCAGATTTTTCAATTTCAAAGTATTTATTGTTTAATTCAGTGGCTGTCTGCCATGAAAAACCGGTCTGATTGTTTTCACACTCCACATTAAAGTAGACTAATTCTACAGGTAGCAAACAACTCGAGACATTTAAATTATAGGATTGATTGACAGTATCCCTGCAGCCGGCAATTTCAATATACCGTTCAATGGTATAATTGCCCTGATCTGCAAGCGTGACGGGGTTGATTGCAATAGAATTTCCTGTAAAAACCACACTAGCGGGCGTAGTCCATTTATAGTGTACAAACGGAGAGTTTAATAAAGACAACCTTACAGAATCGCCGACACAATTGCGTCCGCTTAAAAACACTGGCTGGAAGGATATTGTATCTACAAAAACATTGTAAATGAATTGTGCACCGCAGGAATCAATAATAACGGCTTTGTAATTGCCGGTATCAGCAACATTGAAAGCGTTTGAACTTTGAATTGCCGTGAAAACACCATTTTTATCTTGCAGTTGATATCTAAAGTTTGGCACACCAACACTTGTGTCCGGCAACAATTCGAGTACAATATTGCTGTTGCATTTTACTACGTTGTGTGCCGTAATCCGTGGTGACGTTTGCGCTGGAATTACAATTGTATCATAAATTCTTTTACATGTTTTATCATCTTTTAAAGTATATCCTGCCGAGTTACCGTTGTATTCAAACTCTACCACATAGGTGCCGGCAGGTTGGTTATTTAAACTAATCTGATTAGGTGCGTTAAATGCACTGAATGAATTAAAATAGACTGTGCCAAAACCAAGTCTGCTAATTCTTAAATCAGGAATGAAACCATAATCTGCAGCAAAATGAAGTGTGTTGTTGTTGCCACAACCTTTTGTATAAGTTAATCTGTGTGCTAAGCTTTTTATTTCAGATGGCTGAATTACAAGTGTAGTATCTAATTGTGTACCGCAATTATCTGTAAATCGCAATGAATAGGTGCCAGCTGTTAAACCAGAAAGACCAGTGTTATACAAGTTATTTCCAACATCGTAAATAAACATATTTTGCGGATAAGTGTAGGTGTCATTATAAGCATAAAGCGGTTGTGTGCTGCTAACAGTAGTTGGTCCGGATAAAACTTGAAAAAGTGGTAATGATTTAAAATTATACGCAAACATCACTTTAAATAAAGCTACAGAGTCTGCACAGATATAACCAACATCACCAACAGCAATATACGGTCTTGCTGGTTGCACATAAAACCGGAATGTATCGGTATACCTTTTTCCACAACCATCTTTTACTTTTAAAATATAGGTTTTGTTGTTTTCTAGTGGTTGTAAATTGATGTAATAAATAGACTCAAATCCATATTGTTCTAATAATATTTGAGCCGGTGTTCGTGTTCTTGTAGAATCTAATAGAACAGTTCCTGTAGTAGAATCAATCACCTGAAAACGAACAGGCGCTTGCAAACCAGTTTGATATCTTATTGGTGATGGATCATATAGCGTAAAATTAACACCTAAGCTATCATTACACAAAAGAGAGGGTGTCGCAATAAATTTATTAAAATTTAAAATTCTGCCAGTTGTTTTTATAGAATCATTACACGCATTAAAGAGTGCTACGTCAATCTGGTCACCATAAGTAACTCCACCAATTTTCTGGCTAAAATAAAGATAGTTGACATCACTATAGATTAGCGTGATGTTGTTATTAGTAACAAACTGAGTGCCGCCTGCCGTTGTGATGCGCAATGTATAAGGTGGTTTAAATTGTTTATTGAGATGATTTATAATAACACGATACATCACGGTATCACAATCAATCATTTCAACAGTGGGAAAGCCATTTCCATATAAACCTTCGCTGAATTCGCTTCCGTTTGGTAAAAACTCAATAGCATAACTAACCGTGTTGGCACAATCTTGTAGAATCATTCTGTAATTTCCTATAGGCAAATTTGTAAATGTTGCACTTGCCTGAAATGGTCTGATGGTTGCACCTGTAATCGTATCCAATCGCCATTGAAACGGACCCAGACCAGTACCTGTTTGCAATACACCAGTAAGCGTACCAGTTACATCTTTATCGCAATAAGGCGCAATAGTATCTATTCGTTGTATAACAGGCGCTGCATAACTTGTAGTAACAATAATATTGCTTTGTATTGCGCTATCATTTGCCATGTTAAATACTTTTAAATAATACGTACCAGCTGCCAGATTTGTAAAATTTCCTGATGAGTTAGTTTGCGTGGTGGTGCTGGTTAGTGAATAAAATAAACTACTAACAGGCAAAGCTTCTGTGGCGTTTACCGTAATGCTTGCATTATTGGAACAAGTGGCATTTACCGTAGTTACTGTGTTTATGGTTATAGTGCCTGCCTGAAGAAAAGATGTTAGAAGAATAAAAAGTAATGTGTAAAATAGTTTATACAGAATGGTAGCTTGATTGGTTGAATTTATCTTCATACATAGGAAATATTTTATCCAAATATTAATTAAAGGAAAAAGTATTTAATTGTGTAAAAATAGTTCAATATAACACATAATATCAAGGCAATAACTAAATACCTGTGATGGAAAATAGACCTATAAAGTAGTTAAATTGCTTATAATCAAAAGCTTATTGAATTATTTTCAATTCGCCTTCTTGCCGGGTATTTAGTATATGGTACGTTTGACTTAGTATTCGGATTCACAAAAGAAAGATTGGAAATATTAGATTGCTTTTCTATTTTCGTAAAAATTATACAGCATGACAACATTTCCGGTAGGCACCCGATTAGAACATCCCAAATTTGGCAAAGGCGTTGTAATTGAGGATAGTGACGAGTATATCTACAATATTTATTTTGGAGAAGAACACGGTGAAAAAGAAATTTCTAAGAGTTTTGATGGCATGGTCGTTATCAAATTGATTGAAAAGGACAAAGACTCTGTTTCTCTAGAACAAATTACTTCGGTTTTAGAAAATCTGATTGCTCCCTTAACTGAACCCATTGAAGATTGCAAAATTGCAGAAAAATGGGAAGGCGGTAATCTTGTCATGCAGCCGAAAGACAGAAGCCTGCAGTCCAAAGAAGTTCCGATTGAAGGATTTTTTCATAAAATTGTGATGACACGAGACCGTTTGCGTGTGATGGAGCAAAAAATTAACGCTTCCAAAATTTCAGATGCAGAAAAGGTTGAATTACAGCAATATATCACCAGAATTTACGGTAGCCTGACAACTTTTAATGTGCTTTTTAGATTTAAAGAAGACCAATTTAAAGGGACTGGCGGTGGCGAATAATAATTTTAATTTATTTTTTTGTCCTATTACAAAATAAAATCATGTGTTAGACGTTAATGGTATAAAACAA
>ERZ650309.1772-NODE-1772-length-10077-cov-7.072241_pt1 | contig 10077 bp, 16 predicted proteins | sample MGYA00376245_ERZ650309 | MGnify/ENA primary metagenome ERZ650309 (study PRJEB26733, sample SAMN07839294) | wastewater metagenome | biome: urban; feature: wastewater treatment plant; material: waste water | place: USA: North Carolina | collected 2016-04-26 ...
CGTCACCGTTCTTTATAAATGTGTCATCAGCACCAGGTACAATACCAATATATTTCTCGCCTAATAAGCCTGCGGTTAAAATACTGGCAACAGAATCGGTACTAATTTCATTCACATCATTATAAATTTCGAGAGTCACTTTGGCATTTAAACGTTTTTTATCTAACTCAATGGCTGACACACGACCAATAGCAACACCAGACATGGTGACTTTGGCACGGACGGTTAAACCACCAATATTCTGAAAATGCGCATAAACTTTGTAACTTGGCTGATTTAACTCAGAACTTAAGCCACTCACTTTAAGAGCCAAGAAAAATAACGCGGCAACACTAATGACAATAAATGCCCCAACCGCTAGTTCTAGGGAGCGAGTACGCATTAAAAACCTCCAAACATAACGGCGGTTAAAATAAAATCTAAGCCTAACACCGCTAAAGAGCCATATACGACGGTACGTGTCGTTGCAACAGAAATACCTTCTGAAGTAGGAACACAATCATAACCTTGAAATAAGGCAATCCACGTCACGGTAATACCAAAAACGACACTTTTGATAATACCATTGAGGACATCATCATAAAATTCAACAGAATTTTGCATATTCGACCAAAATGAACCTGCATAAATTCCTAACCAATCAACACCTACCAACATACCACCAATCACACCAACGGCTGAAAAGATGATAGCTAACAAAGGCATACTAATAAAGCCAGCCCAAAAGCGTGGTGCAATAATACGGCGTAAAGGATCAACACCAATCATTTCCATGCTGGCCAGTTGTTCGGTGGCTTTCATTAGGCCAATTTCTGCGGTTAATGCTGAGCCTGCTCGCCCTGCAAATAATAAAGCGGTGACTACAGGCCCTAATTCACGCACTAAAGTTAAAGCTACCATTGTGCCTAAGGCTTGTTCGCTACCATAGGTAACAAGGATGTTATAACCCTGCAACCCCAACACTAAACCGATGAATAAACCTGATACCAAAATAATCGGTAAGGACATCACCCCAACCGCATATAGTTGGCGTACTAATAACAAAAAAGAACGTTTTGGTTGTGGCATAGCAACAAGGGCTTGCCATAAAAATACCCCTGCCGCACCAATCGCTTGTAAACGACTCAGACTAGAGGCACCCAGTTGACGAATCATTTCGACCATCAGTCTGATACTCCTAATTCTTGGCTATAACTTGCGGCTGGATAATGAAAACGGACTGGCCCATCAGGACTACCATTTAAAAACTGTTGCACAAAGGGGGAGTCTGAGTTTTTTAACTCTTCAGGAGTACCCTGACCAATAATGCCTTTGTTAGCAATAATATAAATATAATCAGCAATATGGAGTGTTTCAGGTACATCGTGTGACACAATAATTGTTGTTAACCCTAGAGCTTCACGCAAGGTACGAATTAAGGTAACTAATACGCCTTTTACCATCGGGTCTTGGCCAGCAAATGGCTCATCATACATAATTAGGTCTGGGTCTAGAGCGATTGCACGCGCTAAAGCGGCACGACGCTGCATGCCACCTGATAATTCGTTTGGCATTAAATCTATAGCGCCACGCAAACCAACCGCTTCGAGCTTCATTAAGACAATTTCACGAATTAAATTTTCAGGCAGATGGGTATGGGCACGTAATGGAAAGGCGACATTTTCATAAACCGATAAATCAGAAAATAATGCGCCACTTTGAAACAACATACCCATTTTAGCACGTGCCATAAATAGCTCTTTACGGCTCATATCGGGTACGTTTTGACCGTCAACTAAGACTTGCCCTTCGTCAGGATGCAGTTGGCCACCAATAAAACGCAAGGTCGTAGTTTTTCCACACCCAGATGGCCCCATAATCGCCGTGACTTTACCACGCGCCACATCTAAACTGATGTTTTCAAAAATCGCTCTATCGCCACGTTTAAAGCTTAAATTACGAATAGACACTAAAGGTGATACGTCTAAAGACATTACGTCCTCATTAAAATTAATTACAAGCCGTTTTTTCTTTGTGCAACTGTGGGCTACCTGCTAAAAGTCGATCAATTTGTGTTTTGCCTGCGCTATAAACATTGCTAACAATCAACCATTGCTCTTGTCGTGTTGCTAAAGTAGTTTTGCTGTCGGCTCGATATCCTAAAGCAGCCACTTGTGCTTTAATGCTTTCAGCTTGATCAAAGTCGCCTACTGTACCTAAGGAAATACCATTTGCCAGTGATGATTCTGTAATCACAGAGGCGTCTATACCCTGTTTTTGTAACTCTTTAACAATAGACTCTGCTTTTTCAGTCGTAGAAACAGGTGGAATATACAATAAATATTTTGCGCCTCCCGTACTGGACGAAGTCATGGCAACATCAAAACCACCCTTTTCAAAAATACTACGCACTTGACGCGCCATGTCTGGGTCTAATAAAGGCCCAATACGATAACAAGCAGCTGTATCCTGTAATTTGATTTTGCTGTGGCCTTCTTCTTCAACAACACCAGATGCCTCAACCTCTGCGCCACCTTGCGTTAAATCGGGGCGTTCTGCCAATAACTGTATCGCTTTGCCTTCTGGTTGATCGACAATCACGACACTGTTTTGACCACGATTTTGCTGCTCAAAAAATTGCCAAGCTAAAAAAACGGCGTTTAAGACTACCAACAGCCCAAAGACTAAAGGCATATCCATTCCTCTTATAATACGGCTTATGATTAAAATAGAGCGCGATTTGCTTTATCTTAATGACGAATGGCCAAAATAACGTTGCATACCCAATAGTAATAACTCGGGGATAATATCATGCGATGTTGACAAATGCTGAGCTATTTTTTCGGCATTTCCCCCAGTCAACACTAAATCTACAGTTTGTTGTAATTCTTGTTCTATTTGCTGGTGTGCTTTTTCGATAGCAGCGACACAGGACAACAATATACCATGATATACCGCTTCACTTGTACTTTTTCCCCAGTTAAGTGTGGGAAATTCTATTTCATCTGGACGGACTCCCTGTGTTCCTTGAACCAAGGATGATAATTGTAAGTTCATATTTGGTAAGATAAAACCGCCTAAATGCTGATGTTTAGCGACTACATCTATCGTCAATGCTGTGCCACAACTGACGACACAAACAGGCTGTCTAGGTGCAACAGCTAATATATTAAGCCAGCGATCAATACCTAATCGCTCAGGCTGACTATAGCCACATTCAATACCTAAATGCTGTGAACCAGTTTTCGCAAATATCGGTTTTTTTTGCCACCAAGATTCACATAACCATGTTAAATATTGGTTGCTTTGACTATCTAAAACAGAGGATACACCCACAAAATCAACAGGCTGGTGAAATATTTCTGGTAATTCTTCGGCAAAAGCAGCCAAATTTTGCCGATGCCAACACGCATGACTAGCAACTACTTGTTGATCTTGGCATAACCACCATTTGATACGCGAGTTACCCATATCAATAAAACATTGTGTTGTCACATTAAACCTTTCTTATAGACACTTCACCACCACTAATCGCCTCTATGCCTGTAGCAGTTTTAATTAAAAAAGCCCCTTGCTCATCAATACCTGTTGCAGTTCCTTCTATCATTTGCGCTAACCCTAAGACTTTCACGGGCAATCCAAACAAAGCATCGTAAGATTGCCATGTTTGACGATAATATTTAAAGCCTTTAACCGCATAATCACTTAAAACTTGCACAATTTGGCTAATCACCGCAGCGGTCACTTGTTGACGGTTTAGATCAGGGCAAATTTCTCGTAAATCTGTCACTTCTTGATCTATATGTTTTTTTACCGTTTGAGGCAAGGCTAAATTTACTCCTACACCAACCACCACCTGACAACTACCACCCACTTCGGCATTCATTTCAATCAAAATACCGCCCAATTTTTTACCCTGCCAAACAATATCATTTGGCCATTTTAACTGTAAGCCCTCAACTCCACAGGTGTTTAAAGCTTGAATCACAGCTACACCAATTGCCAAACTCAATCCTTCAACAACTTGAAAGCCTTCATTAAAAACCCAACCTACCGAACCATAAAATGTGCCTGCGGCTGGTGATAACCATGTTCGACCTCGCCGCCCACGTCCTGCGGATTGCATTTCAGCTAAACAGACCACACCAGATTGTGATTTTTTTTGCAAACTTTGCGCCACAAAATCGTTGGTTGAACTAATAATTTGCTGGACTGAAAATTCTGAGATAAGACTTTGGATATTATTGGGTAAAAAAGCATAAATTTTTGCTTGATTTAACCAATCTATAGGTGTTTGTAAACGATAACCTTTACCTGTTACGGTATCAATATCTAAACCGAGTGCTTGCCAATCGGCGACTCGTTTAGAAATCGTGGTACGACTGACATTTAATTGTTCGGCTAATTCAACACCCGAATGAAACTGTCCATCGGCTAATAACTTTAATAATTCCATTCATTACCTCTTATTTGCTTGCTCAATGCTGATAAAACTTTTATCTTTGGGAACTTTTATATTTTGTTCCGCAAAGGTTTAATCATGAGCGATTATAATATTTTTACCAGTGAGTCGGTGTCTGAAGGCCATCCCGACAAAATTGCTGACCAAATTTCTGATGCCGTCTTAGATGCCATTATTGCTAAAGATAAATATGCCCGCGTTGCTTGTGAAACGATGGTCAAAACAGGCGTAGCCATTGTGTCGGGCGAGATTACCACTAGCGCATGGATTGATCTAGAAGATTTAGTACGCGGTGTGATTAACGATATTGGTTATACATCTTCAGCAGTTGGTTATGATGGTTCAACTTGTGGCATTATTAATATTATTGGTAAACAATCTGTTGATATTGCACAAGGTGTTGACCGCTCACGTTCTGAAGACCAAGGTGCAGGTGACCAAGGTTTAATGTTTGGTTACGCCAGTAACGAAACCGATGTATTAATGCCTGCACCAATTTGTTATGCCCATCGTTTAGTAGAACGTCAAGCCGAAGTACGTAAGGGTGGTTTGTTGCCGTGGTTACGTCCAGATGCTAAGTCTCAAGTGACTTTCCGTTATGAAAATGGCAAGCCTGTTGCGGTTGATGCCGTGGTTTTATCCACTCAACATAATCCAGAAATAGCTTATGCTGACTTACAAGAAGCGGTGATGGAGTTAATTATTAAGCAAGTTTTACCTGCCGAATGGTTACACAAAGGCACAAAGTTCCATATTAATCCAACAGGCCAATTTATTATTGGCGGCCCAGTCGGTGACTGTGGTTTAACTGGTCGTAAGATTATTGTTGACTCTTATGGTGGCATGGCTCGTCATGGGGGTGGTGCTTTCTCTGGCAAAGACCCTTCTAAAGTAGATCGCTCTGCTGCTTATGCTGGTCGTTATGTTGCAAAAAATATTGTTGCAGCCGGTTTAGCAGATAAATGTGAAATCCAAGTCAGTTATGCAATTGGTGTTGCTGAACCGACTTCGATTTCAATCAATACTTTCAATACGGGTAAGGTATCAGACGAGTTGATCATTCAACTTGTTCGTGAACACTTTGACTTACGCCCATACGGCATCACACGTATGTTGAACTTAATCCAACCAATGTATAAACAAACGGCTGCTTATGGTCACTTTGGTCGTGAAGGTTCAGATTCTGCATTTACTTGGGAAAAAACAGATAAAGTCGATGTTCTTAAAGATGCGGCTGGACTGTAATTTTCTGATTTAGTCATTCATAAAAAAGTTCGCAATTTGCGAACTTTTTTATTTGTTGTTATTTATTTGACTCGGTACTATCTTGCTTAAATATTTCAAATATTGAGCTAGTTTGGGCAGGCGGTTCCTCTTCATAGTGCTGTGAATATAATGTACGAATTTGATCACAACGACAACAACGAAACACGCTGCCACACAGAACACCCACAACCCAAAAGGACTTCTGATATGTTGAGAACCACAATAAGGGCACTCTTTATCTGTTGATGCGACCACCTTGTCACAACATGCACAATGATATTGATATAACATCATTCCTCCTTGCATTTACTCTTTTTTATTTTCTTTTTACAACAATTTTTACCGTCATGCTTTTATCCTAAGAGAAAAAAAATGAGAATTCAATCCAGTTTTAAGGGCAATTCATTCAAATTAACAATTCTCTTGGATACATTGTAAACAGAGGATGCACTACGAGATACAGCTCGCTCGTAGTATTATTTTGATCTTTCACATAATTTGTTAAAATATAATTTTTAAATCACAGATGACATCATCATGACTCAGTTGATTAATAAAGGTGGCTTTCGTGAACGTGCCAACCGAAGTCGTAAATACAAACAATCAGAAAATGAGATAACCAGCCTCCCTCCTAGCCAATATCAACCCCACCACAAAGATGAGCAACCACTGACCAGACCAGAACCAAAACAGGATCATCCACCTAAAAATGAAGCATAAAAAAGCACATCAATATGATGTGCTTTAACAAGACTTATGAATAATTAATTCACATCTTTAAATTCAATTTTCTTCTGATCTGGTTTTACTTCACGCGCCTCACCATCAATAATGGTTGAGTCACGATATTGACCACCACCTTGTTGATTTTGCATATCTTGCATTTGACGCATAAGATCAGCAAATGGATTCTGACCTGTGGCATCACCACCCATACCGCCCATCATTTGATTCATCATCGCTTGCTGACGTTTTGCCATCGCTTTCATCAACATATTTCTAAACGCTGTTTGGACAGCAGGAATCAAAACAAAGATAGCCAATACATCCGAGATTAATCCAGGAATCATCAATAAGAAACCCGACATCGCAATCGCTAATTTCTTGGTAACAGCAGGGTCACCACCTAACTGCCCTGTCATTTGCATCTGTTGTAATTGCGGCATAATACCAGATGTACTTGAACGAACAAGGTTGAGACCTATAAAAAACGTGATAACAAACCAAAAGAATACGTACCACATACTCCCTACAAGGTCACCCACGCCGATCCATACCAGAATCTCAGCAATTGCACCAAACACTACGATAAGAAGTAGATTCATGTCAAAATTTCGTCTATCTCAAAAATTAGAAAAATAAATACAGCCACTATTTTACAGGCGAAGCCAAAACAATAAATAAAACTGTAATATCTTAGTTGATGGGTACTAATGAAGATTTATCAAGGTCTTTGTTTCAATAAGATAAGAAAAGCTTGCAAATAAAAGCCCTCTAATCGAAAGCAAAGACCTGACTTATACGTTAACCACAGTTTGCACTAATGATCTTTTTAGACTGTGGATCAATCATCACCGTGATCCGATTTTCACGATAATCCATTGTTACAGGTTGATTTGGAGCAACTCTACGTACAATCTCAGATTTAGTTTTTTGCTTGATTTGATCTTCACTCAACCCAGACTGACCGACTAATTTCTGCGCTTCATCAGCAACACACTTCGTTTGATTCGCACGGAAAAACGCCCATTCCTCAACGACCTGACCATTTGCTAACTTACAATAGCCAACTTGACCATTTGCCTCATTACGGATCTCAAGCTGCCCTCCCTGTTCAACACAATATTGACTGGCAGGGTTTGCCATACCAATCTTAGGTGGTGACATATCCTTATTTGGGGTTACTGAACACGCTGCTAGGGACGTGAGAACAGCACTTAGAAGTAAAATATTTTTCATAAATTTGAATTCTAATAAAGTAAAAATAAAGATAACAAATAAATCTAAATATTATGTCTATTATTTGAAACAAGGATATATGGTAAACACGGGCTATATACAAGCCAAAACTATCTATTCTTTGTCATCTGATAAGCTTCTTGAGCAATTGCTAATCCAGCTTTTTTAGCAGCATCAGACTCTTGTACAGTATTTGCTTCAACCTGAGTATTTTTCTTTGAAGCATTTGAGTTGTGGTTACCTTTTGGATTATACGCTTGAGGAATATCCAGCTTATTCCCTACACCCTTACAAGGTTTTGCCTGATACACTACAGCACCGTTTATCGTGCATTTATAAATATCTCCAGCAAAAGCCATATTTGTCATAGCAATTAAAAAAATTAAGACTAAGTTTTGTTTCATTTATAAGCTCTCTTAACTTCAAAAATTACTGAACAATGATGTATTCAACCCGAATCGCTTCATCAACCAAATAGTGATCTTTTATGAGATAGAAATCAGGCTTATGTTCAAGCCATTCATCCATTGCTAAAATCGCTTTCGTATATCCAGTAATTGCAGGAAAATCTTTTATTTCGATAGCATCCATAAGCTTACCCTTTTTTCTTAAGCCTAGCATACAGTGAAGATTTACATACAGCCTAAAATTCAACCTTATGAGTCATTTTACAATTTAAACAATTAAAATTAAAAAAGCACCCGAAGGTGCTTTTTTCACTAGAAGCTTGTTGCGATCAAAACCACAAAACTGAACAACAACGTACCTATAGATCTTTTACAATGTACATGAACTTCTTGCTCAAACCCTTGAGTCAACTGCTCTAAGTTTTCCATAACTTTACGCTCATTTAATGTACGACGACTATTAATTTGCCTAAATAGCCCACTAACTAAAATTAGCAAAAAGTCTAATAACATGCTAGAGCAATCTTTTCACTAACAGGTTAAATTATGACAAAAATAAGTACATTACAAAAAATAATAATTATAAAATTTATAGATCTAGTATCAAAACAAAAAAAGCCCACGATCGTGAGCTTCTCTTTTCAGGACGATTAGTTCTGAGCAATTACTGTAATACCAGTTGCTTGTGGTCCTTTCTTACCATCAGCAATTGTAAATGATACACGTTGCCCTTCATGAAGAACCTTGAAACCACTACTTTGAATTTCACTAAAATGAGCAAAAACATCTTGCCCAGAATCTGCATGAATAAAACCAAAACCCTTAGTTTCATTGAACCATTTAACCGTACCAGTCACAGTGTTAGACATATACTTAACCTATTAGAAAAATTTGGAATGCTGAGTAGCAAGTAACTTGGAATCATAAACTCTGAGATTAAATCTGATAACGAAAGGTTTGTCTAAACTACGAAATGAAAGATTTGCTGAATCAACAGTGTTATTCTTCTAGTTGTTCTTAACTATACACCAGTTTTATTTTCGCACGCAATCAATTAATTCAAAAGCCAAGTCGCAATCCATCTGGCTCTTGTAACAGTTGTTTCTATTATACTCTCCAAATTCATAAGCTTAGAAAGTGCCAACCTTAGCTAGGATTGAATAAGGATTTAAAAAAAGCCCACATAAGTGAGCTTTTTTCTACTGGTCTAAAAATTAGATAACAGTGATGAGAGTTGCTTGTGGTCCTTTCTTACCTTGACCAAGTACGAAAGAAACGCGTTGGCCTTCTTGTAATACTTTAAAACCTTTGCTTTGGATTTCGCTGAAGTGAGCAAAAACATCTTGACCAGAGTCAGCTTGAATGAAACCAAAACCTTTAGTTTCGTTAAACCACTTAACAGTACCAGTAACTGTATCAGACATACTTTTAAACCTTTTAAAATTTGTTCATTTATAAATTAAATCATAATGTCTCATTATGATTTAACTTAATCTATCTTGATTTGATAGATACTGCAAGCATATCAAATTTTACGTCAAACGATATAGCTGATTGACGGAAGTATAAAAACTTTTACCATCTAAGTTGAAATCAACTTCTTGACCTGATTGTAAAAGCACTTTCTTTCCTACTTCTACCCATTTAAAACCATCCAACGTATTCTGTTGACGTTTCAACGGGATAATTTGTACACAAATCTCGTTACCATTGCTGGCTTTGGCTACATGCCATTCATTAATAATTTTTAACACAAAATCACTCATTACTGAGCTCAAGTGATCGATTTTGATTTACTACAATACTAGATAGATGAAAGAGAATAACTACATTTCTAGAATCTAATAATTTTTAGCTTTATTTAGGGTTATTTAAGCTAAGTTAATTGCTGCTTATTTTTCCAAACAACAACCTTAAATACATCACAGAGCAAATATTAAACTTTAAAATTGGTAGCGGGGGCTGGATTTGAACCAACGACCTTCGGGTTATGAGCCCGACGAG
>ERZ650309.1773-NODE-1773-length-10075-cov-3.999800_pt1 | contig 10075 bp, 9 predicted proteins | sample MGYA00376245_ERZ650309 | MGnify/ENA primary metagenome ERZ650309 (study PRJEB26733, sample SAMN07839294) | wastewater metagenome | biome: urban; feature: wastewater treatment plant; material: waste water | place: USA: North Carolina | collected 2016-04-26 ...
CGGATTTTTTCCACTTCACGCAAAATCGACTCTTCCGAGCGGTTTTGGATGATACGGCCTTCGTGCTCGGTGATCGAACAAAAGGTACAGCCGCCAAAACAGCCGCGCATGATGTTGACCGAAAACTTGATCATATCAAACGCGGGAATCCGCGCATCGCCGTAGCTCGGATGCGGCAAACGCGCATACGGCAAATCAAATACATAGTCCATTTCTTCAGTGGACAATGGAATCGGCGGGGCATTGAGCCACACATCACGGCTGTCATGACGCTGCACCATCGCCCGCGCATTACCAGGATTGGTCTCAAGGTGCAAAATCCGGTTGGCATGCGCATACATGACCGGATCGTCTTTGACTTGCTCGTAGTCGGGCAAGCGAATCACCATTTTGTCGCGTGGTGGCATTTTGTGCTTGAGTGCACTGCTGCGCAGGGTCACCACCTGCACATCACTGGCGACTTGAGCGGCATTGACCACCGGATTGGCGACGTTTTCTTTGACAAAACCTTGATACTGCGTCGGCTGTTTGTTGTTTTCGATCTCACAACTGTCCAGATCTTCGGTCATCACATACGGGTTGATGATCGGATCGACACGGCCGGGGCTGTCGATGTCGTTGCTGGCCACTTCGATCATGTCAGCTTTGGCGATTTTGCGCGTGGGGGTAAGGATAAACGAGGTGCCGCGCAGATCGGTAATCTGCTCAATACTTTCGCCGCGTGCCAAACGATGCACCACATCCACCATCGCCCGCTCAGCGTTGCCATACAGCAAAATATCGGCTTTGGCATCCATCAACACCGAACGACGTACTTTATCTTGCCAGTAATCGTAGTGGGCAATCCGCCGCAAGCTCGCTTCAATCCCACCAAGCACAATCGGCACATCAGGATAGGCTTCACGGCAGCGCTGGCTATACACAATCGCGGCGCGATCGGGGCGTTTGTCGGGGGCGTTGTTGGGCGAATAGGCATCGTCGGAGCGGATTTTTCGATCAGCCGTGTAGCGATTGATCATCGAATCCATATTGCCTGCGCTCACGCCGTAGCAATACACCGGCTTACCAAGCGCCTTAAAGGCTTCGGCGCTGTGCCAATCGGGCTGAGCAATAATCCCCACACGAAAGCCTTGCGCTTCGAGCAGCCGACCAATAATCGCCATGCCAAATGACGGATGATCAACATAGGCATCACCACTGATGATGATCACATCGCAGGCATCCCAGCCGAGCATGTCCATTTCTTCGCGGCTCATCGGCAAAAATGGCGCAGGCTCAAAGCACGACGCCCAGTGCTTGTCGTAATCAAACAAACGCGTGACGACAGTAGACGGATCGGCAGACGAGGACATAGCGATCATTTCCGAAAAAGAGCAAGGGAAGGCACAGACATGCGATGGGCAAACGCCCCGATGAATGCGGCTCATCATAACATGAAGCCGACTCAAACCGTCGGATTTCGACGTAACAAGCCATGAGCCGACCGTTGATCTATTTGTGCAAATTTCTGCACGTCACGTGAATCCAAGTGCAAACACTTTGCGTATATCTCAGTGTGGTGGGCATCCACGGCAATCTTTTCAATCATTTCTATGCCCAGAACACACTCGGCACACCCGAAGGACTGGAGAATACTCATGAAACATCCCCTCAGATTGCTCAGCAGCGCCGTGATCTTGGCAATGCTCACCAACGTGGCATACGCCTCAAGCCACCGTGAAGCTCCCTCGATTACCAAAACCCCCAAAGTAGACGCGACTGACTTTTATATGTTTAAAAGCTATGAAAGTGGTCGTGCCGGTTATGTCACCCTGATCGCCAACTATTTGCCGCTACAAGATGCTTATGGTGGCCCCAACTACTTTGCGCTTGATCCCAACGCCCTGTATGAAATCCATATCGACAATAATGGCGATGCCCGCGAAGACATCACATTTCAGTTTAAATTCACTCAGCAGCTCAACGACATCAAAGTCCCTGTCGGTGGGCAAATGGTGTCGATTCCGCTGTCTAATGCCGGTGCGGTGACTGCCGGTAGCAACTCTGCACAAAACACCAGTGAACGCTACAGCGTCACCATGGTCAAAGGTGATCGACGCACCGGTACGCGCAGCAACCTCGGTAGTTTTGACAAACCGTTTGACAATATTGGTAAAAAATCGATCCCCGACTATGCCGCTTACGCCAAAAACTTTATCAAACCGATCCAAATGGGACAGTGCGGCACTGGCAAAGTGTTTGTCGGTCAACGCCAAGATCCGTTTGCGGTCAATCTGGGTGAAATTTTTGACTTGGTAAATATCGCCGCCCCTGCCACGGTGTTTGATGCCAATGCCGAAGACAAAGGACTCAACACCATTGCCGACAAAAACGTTACCACGATTGCCCTCGAAGTTCCCGTCGCGTGTTTGACCGCAGGCACTGAATCGGTGATTGGCGGCTGGACAACTGCCAGCCTACGTCAAGGTCGTCTGCTCAACCCTGCTCCGCAAAGCAATCTCAACACCGCCAGCAAAGAAGGTGGCGCGTGGACGCAGGTGTCACGCCTTGGTATGCCACTGGTCAATGAAGTGGTGATTGGCCTGAAAGACAAAGATAAATTCAACGCCAGCAAGCCAAAGGACGATGGGCAGTTTGCCACTTATGTGACCAATCCGACCTTGCCGGCGTTGTTGGAAATTTTGTTTAAAGAGGCCACCAATGGTGCGGTGGTTGCCCCGACCAACTTCCCGCGCCAAGACTTGGTCAATGCCTTTTTGACAGGGATTACTGGCCTCAACCAACCCAAAAATGTGGTGGCGTCTGAAATGCTGCGCCTGAATACCAGTATTGCACCAACAGCCAAATCCGCTCAAAAACGCTTGGGCGTGGTCGGTGGTGATAATGCCGGTTTCCCCAATGGTCGCCGTCCAGGTGATGATGTGGTCGATATCGAGCTACGTGTCGCGATGGGCTTGCTGTGTACCATTCCCAACGTCAACACCGCAGTCGGCTGTAAAGCCACCGATGCCAAAGCGGGTGGGATTGAGTTTACTGATGGTGCGCTGCAAAGCCCTGCACAATTTGGTGAAAGCTTCCCTTATCTGAATACCCCGATTGCGGGTTCACCTAATAATGCCCGTCAATAAGGAGCGCCATCATGCGTTTATTTCTGTATGGGATCAGCTTGGGATCGCTGCTACTGGTGGGTTGTAATGATTCCTCCAGCACCAATAACGCCAGCATGCCTGCCTCGTCTGACGCATTTAGCCAACAAGCGGCGCGGGTGGTTTCGCTACCCGAACCGACCGCTGAGTTGCTAGAGCCAGAAGACATCACTGCCTTAGTCACGACCAGTCCAGAAAACACTGAACCGATGGCGGTCAGCTTCTAATCTTGCCACTGCCATGTCCTGCGCTGCTGCGGGACATGGCGTGTGGTTGATCCCAATTCGTCGAGGTGGTGATGTTGCGTCAGGTGCTATGTGGTCTTTTGCTGATGTCGAGCCATCTGTGGTCATGTGCAGTGCTCGCTCAACCGTGGCAACCCACTGATCCCAATCAGGTGGTGCTGTCGCTGCCGCGCTATGCTCAGACCTATCGGGTCAACCCATCCCCAACGACTCCTTTTGAACAAGTAGCACCACAAATCAGCCAAGCCCTACAAGATGCTTATGTATATGGTGACCCACGTCTGATTGGTCAAGCACAAGCGTTGCTCATGCCCTATCAACAATCGACGCAGACCGATATCTTGCTACTGCGCGCACAAGCGGCTCAAGCCGACCATGCCTTTGATCACGCCAAACAGCTGTTTCAACAAGTCTTGGCTCAAGCCCCCCAACAGACACAAGCCCAGCTGAGCTTGGCTGCACTCGCAGTCGTGCAAGGCCAATTTGCCAGTGCCCGCCAACATTGTCGCGACATGCAAGACCTGAGCGTGCTTGTGCTCAAAATGATTTGTGAGGCACAAATAGACGCCGTTGCAGGTCAATCATCCAAAGCCAAACAGACCCTGCTGACTCTCAGTAGCCTGCGCCATACGTTAAGCAACGATCAAGCCTTGTGGCTGGATTTGATCCAAGCCGACCTCGCCATCCGTACCCAAGATACCGCATTGGCTCAACGCGTATTTGCCAATGCCACGACGAGTGTCCCGCTGTTGATCCTACATGCCGATTGGCTGCTTCATCGCGGACAATTTGCCGAAGCACTCAAGCTGTTAACCAATGCGCCCGCTCAAGATGGGGTACTGATCCGCTTGGCACGCGCCCAATTATTGTTGGCACATCCAGATGCCACACAAACCTTAGCCCGCTTAGCTAAACATCAACAACAACTACTGCTACGCCAAGATGTTGGACATGCACGAGAAATCACACACATGGCGCTACTACTCAGACAACCCCAGCAAGCACTGCAATGGGCGAAAATCAATTGGCAACATCAACGAGAAACCATTGATGTGGTGATCTACACGACTGCTGCGCTGCGCACGTCTTCCATCACTGATCTTCAGATCCTCCAAGCGTGGCTGCGCCAAACAGGTTTTGTTTATCCCTTGATCCAACAACGGATTGATCAAGCGTTGCGAGTCGCATCATGAGCATCATCGAGCGCGGCTGTGCGGTTTTTTTGCTCTGGTTGTGTTGTAGCGTGTCGTGGGCGCATCAAAACAGCACCGCTTATTTACAGCTCACACCAGACGGCACTGGCTATCACGCGATTTATCAATTGCCAGTACGTGATGCTGCACAATTAATCGACCTTGATCCCAATCAAGATCAACAGATTACATGGCAAGAAATTTTAAGCGCCACGCCACAGTGGCAACGTTTACTCACCGAGCAATTGCAGTTCTCAGATGCGACACAAGCCTGTTCGTTACAGATGATGAAGCCTGTTTGGCTGCACAATATTGATGAGCAAGTCTATTTATATCAATCTTTTGCCATAAAATGCGCGCAACCTGCACAGCAGTTAAACTATCAAATTTTGGCCAGCGTTGATCAGCAGCATCGCGTTTTGGTCAGCAACCTCGCCACACAACAACACCAACTGTTTGCGCCAAGTACCATTTCCCTCGGTATTCACTCACGCGCATCGATGTTGATGAGCTATGGGCTGTCGGGTGTGCATCATTTACTGATTGGTTTGGATCATCTGCTGTTTTTGTTTTGTTTATTGCTGCCGTTGGTTTATCACGCACGGCAACAAACCTCGATTCGTCCACTCTTGCATCAAACTGTCTGGGTGGCGTCTGCCTTTACGCTTGCGCACTCCATCACCTTGGTGTTGGCAGCGTTGCAGTGGGTCAGCCTGCCGAGTCGCTGGGTTGAAACAGCGATTGCCGCATCGGTGCTGTGGGCGGCGCTGTATCATTGGCGTCCTCGTCCTTTGGCACATCAAGTGGGCTTGGCGTTTGGATTTGGCCTGATCCACGGCTTTGGTTTTGCCAATGTGTTGGCTGATCTGCCGCTCTCCACGTTTGATCGTGTGTTGGCGTTGTTGAGCTTTAATCTAGGGATTGAGCTGGGGCAGTTGCTGTGTATTGTGCTGGTGATCCCACCCTTATTTTATCTGCGTCAAACTCAGATCTTTCAATGGGTGCTGTACCGAGGTGGCTTGGTATGCGCCATGATCATCGCGGGTCTGTGGGTGGTCGAACGTGCCGCAGCGGTGAAACTATTGCCGTTTTAATTTTTTTGATTTTCTTGAATCCAAAATGGATGTTTCCTCGTATATGTGTATAGATCAAGCCAAAAACACTTGGATGTCAGGGCGGTGTATTGGCTTATCCACAGTTTTTTGACTTTTTGGTCAACGCTTTACGGATCAGTCTAGTCACGACTCCGGACTAGATCGATCCTTTTTATCGAGCATCGATCAGCGGCACACTGATCGGCTCAACCACTCGACGCGAAGTCGGTGTCAAGGATGCAAGAGGTAGGTGTGTGATGTCGCGTGATCAATTGTCGTATGCAGTATTGATGATGCTGCTGTTGAGCATGTTGTTGTTACCAGTGGTCACACCACATGTCAGTGAGCCGATCACGGCAGCGGCACACTAGCGGCTGTAAATTGTTGAGGTTTTTGTGTATTCGACTTGTGGTCATCTAGACGACCGATTATCGTCGGGTGACGCTGAGCAGGGCAATATGAGCATGTTTTTTTCAAAAATCGCTCAGCACTCATTTGACCAAGGCTGGATCACTCATGACCATTGCATTTCCAACCGATGAACGGGTACTGCTGCTCAAGATTAGTCGAGGCGATCAGCTCGCGTTTCGTGAGCTGTATGATCAGACCTCACCGCAATTGTATGCGGTAGCCTTACGCCTGCTCAGACGGCGCGATGTGGCTGAAGATGTGGTGCAAGAGGTGTTTTTGACCCTGTGGCATGCGGCGGATCAGTATGATATGGCACGCGGCTCGGTGCGGACGTGGCTGTCCACCATCACCCGTAACCGCTGTATTGATCGACTGCGCCGCGCCCCTGTACCGCTCAGTGAGATAGAAGCCGATGACCTGCCGGATCAACAGGCTGATGACCCACTCCAAAGCGCCTTGACCGATGCGGATTTGAGTGTGCTTGCCGAGTGTCTAGAAGATCTCAATGACCAACAGCGCCGCTCGATTTCATTGGCCTATTTTGATGGATTGACTCATCAAGACGTTGCAGCGCGCATGGATGTGCCGCTCGGTTCAGCCAAGACGTGGATTCGTCGTGGTCTGGATGTGTTGAGAAAATGTATGGGAGCCGCCGTATGAGTACACCGCTAAGCCATGAGCAACACCCGCTCAATCTGATCGCTGCACAATATGTGCTTGGCGTGCTCTCGGCATCTGCCCGTGAACGAGTCCAAACACGGATGCTACGCGAGCCTGAACTGCGTGATTTGGTGCATGCGTGGGAACGTAAGCTCAATCCACTCGCTGGCCTGATCAAGCCCGAACAAGTCCCACCGCATGTGTGGCAAATAATCGACGCCCAAATCAATCATCGGCCAGCGCCCATCCAGCCAACTGCCCCCACAGTGATCACCAGCACCACACCCGCACCCCCTGCCAATGATCAATCTTGGAAACTGTGGACAGGATTCAGCTCAGCCGTTGCAGCAGGGTTGGCACTGTTTGTGGTGTTACGGCCTGACCCTGCTCCACAAATCATTCAAGCCCCACCGGTCATGGTGCAGCAAGTGATTCGGGATGTTGCGGTGTTGAGTGCAGATGATAAATCAGCCGCATGGGTGGTGCGCCAACAGGATCAACAATTGGTGCTGACCGATGTTGGGGCTGCCACCGTGCCTAGCGACCGTGACCTTGAGCTGTGGAGCATCCAAGGCAGTGCTGCCCCGCGCTCACTTGGGGTGATCAAACTCAAAGATGGACAAGCGATGCTCTCACAAGTGCAGCGTGATCTGATCAGCAAAGATTCGATTTTGGCAATCAGCTTAGAACCAACCGGTGGCTCGCCCACTGGCGCACCGACCGGTGCGGTGTTGTATACCGGTAAAATTGTCCGTGGTTAAGGGAGTTGCCATGTGCAATCACCCTACATGCCCACAGACTCCCTGTGGGCATGGCGGACAACAAACCACAAAACAAAATGATTGAGGATTGTTGTATGTTGCACACGCCAGCCAAAAAACCACGGCTACCGAGTCCGGTCGCCTTACCGCATGCAGCCTCACACCTGCATCAATTTCGTGATCACCTGATTGCACAAGCAGTCAGCCCCCACACCCGCAACGCCTATCTGAGCGATCTGTGTTTGGCGCAACAATTTGACCCCACACCGTTGCCCGATTGGACATCGCAGCACATTGATCGTTGGCTACTTGCCATGCAAGATGAAGACAAAAGCCCACGCTCGATTGCCCGTATGCTCTCTGCGTTGCGTCAATTTTTTCGGCTACAAATGACCTTGGCGGTGCGTGTCGATGACCCGACGGCCAATCACAAAACACCTGCACTCGGTCGCAGTTTGCCCAAAGACTTGTCTGAGCATGACGTGTTGTCGTTGCTCGCCGCCCCCGATATCGACAGTCCGCTAGGTCTGCGTGATCGTGCCATGCTCGAAGTGCTGTACGCTTGTGGGCTGCGCGTCTCTGAGCTGCTCAGCATTAGTTTGGATGGCCTCAATCTCAATGCTGGCTTTGTGCGGATTACGGGCAAAGGCAGCAAAGATCGGCTCGTCCCGCTCGGCGAGATTGCAATCGAGTGGATTGAGCGTTATCTCACTGAGTCACGCCCGCAGTTGCTGCGCCGTGGGCAAAGTGATGCGTTGTTTGTGACCGTCCATGGCGGTTTCATGACCCGCCAAAACTTTTGGTATGCGCTCAAAGCCCATGCCCTGAGCGCAGGGATTGAACAGTCTTTATCGCCCCATACCCTACGCCATGCTTTTGCCACCCATTTGCTCGATCACGGTGCCGACTTGCGGGCGGTGCAGATGTTACTGGGACATAGCGACCTTGCCACCACGCAGATCTACACCCACGTGGCACGCAAGCGTCTACACGAGCTACACCAAACCTACCATCCGCGTGGTTGAAGGCGTTGGCACCAGATCCGGATGCGGGGCTTGCAGCAGGCTGTTAAGCACCGCGAGATCAAAATAACGGGCAAAACGGCTGACCACCATATATTGATACAGGACTTGCAACGCCTGCATATCTTCACGGTTCAAATAAATAAAATGCTGCTGATGTAGCTCAATCAAGCGCCGGAGCACATGATTAATTTGCCGAATCGCATAGCGTGCGAGCAGCTGCTGCTGCGCCTGTTGCAGACGCGTTTCTCCACCCAATAAACGCTGCAACAAGATCGATTCACGCTGCGCCATGTCGCCCCATAAGGTTTGCCAGACAGTTTGCTCAAGCCCACCCACCACCGGCTGACCATCTTGATCACGAATCATCAGCCCCATCGACTCATAAGGCAAAATAGACTGATCGAGCAATTGATGAATCACTTGATATAAGCGACGACGTGCACCCAATGTGGGCTGTACCAGCAGTTGTTCTAACTGCGCAAATTGATTGAGGATGTCCATACCACCAACCCTGACCTCTAAAGGTCATATTTTCTGCATCATCCATGACAGTTTGTTGATGGATCTCACAGTTTTTCGACAATCGCTGCACGCTTGGTCTGCCCACAAGCCCGATCAGAGCAGGCATAATGCGGATCAATGATTTTTTTGCCATGCTATGGCCATTTGCCCCGCTTTCAAAGGATGACCCATGCGCGCGCTCTCCATTTCCATGAAATTTTTGGCCTGTAGCTTATTGCTGACCTCCGCCGCTTGTAGCAGTAGCGAGTCTCAACCCGCCACGCCCAAATCTTCAGGTGCTGTCCCTGCCAATTTGGCTCAACAACTGACCGCCAATCTCAAAAACGCTGGGCTCAACAGCACTGTCACCAGCGTTCAAAGCACTGAAATTCCAAATTTATACTGGGTCACCCTGAAGGGCTTACCACCGGTATTTACCACCGCAGATGGCAAACATATTATTCAAGGCGATGTGGTACGGCTGGATAAAAGCAATATTGTCGATATTGCCGCGCCCTTAATGCAAGCGGATGCCGCCAAGCTCCTCGCATCGGTGCCTACGTCTGAGATGATTGTGTTTTCACCACAAGGCAAACCCAAGTCCACCGTGTATGTATTTACCGATGCCGACTGTGGCTATTGCCGCAAACTGCACAGCGAAATGGATCAAATCTTGGCACAAGGCATTGAGGTGCGTTATCTGGCATGGCCACGCTCGCCCCAATCGATGCCCGACATGAATGCGGTATGGTGTAGCGAAGATCGCAACAGCGCCATGACGCAAGCCAAAAACGGCATCAAAGTCCAAGCGGCCAGCTGTGAAAATCCGGTGATGAAACACCGTGAAATTGGCATGCAAATCGGGGTCAATGGCACACCGGCCATTTACACACCCGATGGCAAATATCTAGGTGGTTACATCCCTGCACCGGAGCTGGCCAAACAACTGGGGCTATAAGCATCACGCTACAATTGCCGCCGCAAGTTCAATCCATACATTTTGTGTCAAAAGCCTGACCACCAGTCCCCTGTAGCCTTT
>ERZ650309.1776-NODE-1776-length-10062-cov-4.562306_pt1 | contig 10062 bp, 7 predicted proteins | sample MGYA00376245_ERZ650309 | MGnify/ENA primary metagenome ERZ650309 (study PRJEB26733, sample SAMN07839294) | wastewater metagenome | biome: urban; feature: wastewater treatment plant; material: waste water | place: USA: North Carolina | collected 2016-04-26 ...
AACACAAAATATCCATCTGCCAAGCCTTGCATCAACGCCGAAGCGCCTAAACGGTTGGCTCCGTGGTCGGAAAAGTTCGCTTCGCCGATTACGAACAGGCCTTGCACGTTGCTCATCAGTTCGTAATCCACCCACAGACCGCCCATTGTGTAATGGATCGCCGGGTAAATTCGCATCGGTTGCTGATATGCGTTTTCGCCGGTGATGCGTTCGTACATATCGAACAAATTGCCGTAGCGCTCACGAATCTTGTCCTCGCCCAGTCGGTTGATTGAGGCTGAAAAATCCAAATACACGCCTCGACCGCCTGGGCCAACGCCGCGACCTTCATCACAAACCTGTTTGGCTGCGCGGGAAGCGATGTCACGCGGAGCCAAATTGCCGTAACTTGGATATTTGCGTTCAAGGTAATAATCGCGGTCGCCATCGGCAACGCTGCTGGGCGCTTTGCCGCAATCTTTGACGTCCTTGGGAACCCAAACACGGCCATCGTTGCGCAAACTTTCGGACATCAGCGTCAGTTTGGACTGATGATCTCCGCTGACCGGAATGCAGGTGGGATGAATTTGCGTGTAGCAGGGATTGGCAAACAGCGCGCCCTTTTTGTGCGCTCGCCAGGTTGCCGTCACGTTGCAGCCTTTGGCATTTGTCGAAAGATAAAAGACGTTGCCGTAACCGCCGGTTGCCAGCACGACGGCGTTGGCGGTGTGGACTTCGATTTTTCCGGTGACCAGGTCGCGCGTGATGATTCCCTTGGCGTGGCCATCAACCAGCACGACATCCAGCAGTTCAGTTCGCGCATGCATTTCGACCGTGCCGAGGTGAATTTGTCGTTCCAACGCTTGATACGCGCCAATCAGCAATTGCTGACCTGTTTGTCCGCGAGCATAAAACGTTCTGGAAACCTGTGCGCCGCCGAAACTGCGATTGTCCAGCAAGCCGCCATATTCGCGAGCGAACGGGACGCCTTGGGCTACGCACTGGTCAATGATACTGACGGAAACTTCGGATAAACGGTGGACATTGGCTTCGCGCGCGCGGAAATCGCCGCCCTTGATCGTGTCGTAAAACAGCCGGTAAACCGAATCGCCGTCGTTACGATAATTCTTGGCGGCGTTGATACCACCTTGAGCTGCAATCGAGTGAGCGCGACGCGGGCTGTCTTGAAAACAGAACGCTTTCACGTTGTAGCCGAGTTCGCCCAACGTCGCGGCTGCTGACGCACCAGCCAAGCCGGTTCCCACGACAATAACGGTAAATTTGCGCTTGTTGGCTGGATTGACCAGCTTCATATCTTGCCGGTACTTCGTCCATTTTGAACCCACCGGACCAGAAGGAATTTTGGAATCGAGTTGTATGCTCATAAATTAGCTCAAAATTTTACTTGGCCAGACCTGTCATCACTGCGACCGGAATCGCGCAGAACCCCAAAAACAAAATAACGGCTGCAATCTTGGCGAGCGTCTTCAAATTCGTTTCGGTCTTTTTGCTGCGTAGGCCAAGCGACTGAAAAGTACTGGCTACGCCATGGCTTAGGTGCAGGCAAAGCAGCCCAACTGAAACGATGTAAAAAATTGAAATTATCGGGTTGCTGAAACCCGCAATCATCATTGCGCGAACATCGTGGCGGCCAGCGGAGTCAGCCAACGTCATATAGTCCGCGTTTACCCAGCCAATCGTGAAATGCGCCAGATGAAACGCAATAAAGGCGAATACGATCAGTCCGCTGATGAGGATGGTTCTGTTGGCCAGCGTTGAAGCGAGAACTTTGCCGCCAGCATTTCCCATCGGGCGAGCTTGGCGATTGGCTCGAGCAAGTTGAACTCCCGCCGTGATGTGCAGCACAACCATCGCCAGTAAGGCGAGGCGTGCTCCCCAAAGCACCGGCGGTTTTGATTTCAACGTTTCCGCATATTCGTTGATCAGTGTTGGCCCGCCAAAAAATTGCAGATTGCCGATCATATGCACCAGGACGAATCCAAACAGTCCCAAGCCCGTGATGGCCATCACATATTTTTTGCCGAGCGAAGACTGCCAGAGCCTTAGCAGTAGCCCGATACTTGAAGGTCGCAGACTTTGTGCAGACGCAGACATCTTGCCTCCGGTAAACTTAGGTTATGATGGGTTTAAGTAGAGTTAAGGCAACAGAAAATACCAGTCAGAAGGCATTCTGTAAACAGCTTCAATCGTTGACTCTCAGATTTGATGGAAAGGTTTCCGCGTTGACGGAGTGGGGCGCCTCGTGCATAGACTATGTTGCGTTTTTGACCCTTCAGACATGGCAAGGTTTTTCTGCTGTGCGCATATCAGTACGCCGTTTATCTGCTTTCGCTGAGTAATTTTAGGCTGAGTATGAAAAAAACTTTTCTTGGTGTGTTCGCTGTTGTTGTTTTAATCGTTTGTTCGTCGTGTAACCGCAAGCCGAACAAGACCTTGAAAGAAGCTGAAGTCGTTCCTGGTCCTAGTCTTTCCTCTGATCCTCGCCCTTCGTGCGATAAAAATGCCAAAGGCTGCGTGCGCTTTGCTGTGCTTGGCGATTTTGGTGATCAGACCAACCATAGCGGCAGCCCGGAAAAGAATGTTGCCGAGATGATTCTTGGCTGGGATGCCCAATTTCTTATCACGGTCGGTGACAATAATTATCCATGTGGCAAAGCTGGTACGATCGTCGCCAATAGTCAGCCGTATTGTGATTACATTTATAATCCTGGCGCTAAACCGTCATCTTGCACGGGGACAGCGACGGATAATAAGACCAACGCCTTTTTTCCTACGCTTGGAAATCACGAATGGTATTCGGCGAACGCCACACCGTATCTGGAATTCTTCACTCAATTGCCAGTGATCAGCAGCGGGACTCAACCCAATCAGCGCTATTACGACCTGACGTGGAAAACGCGTGACAACCAGGCTTCACCAGTGCATTTGTTTTCAATTGACAGCGAAGACCCGCAAGCTTACGAAGCGAATTGTAAGCTGACGAAAAACACCGCGACGTTTGAGCCTGATGGCGCGACGGTCGGCTCGATTCAATACAAGTGGTATGCGAAAGCTGTCGGCGCGGCTACTGAACCCTGGAAAATCGCTTATTTTCACCACGCGCCTTATGCCTGTGATAACGATAGCGACAATTCGCCCTGGATGCAGTGGGACTTTGAAAGTTTGGGAACCAGCGCTGTATTGACTGGCCATAAACATATTTATCAGCGCTTTTCCAAAAAGAGCTACAAGGATCATCCATACATCACCAATGGGGCTGGCGGCACTGAGTTGAAGCATAGTTGTAGCAAGCTGGGAAGCGATTTCGGCCACGAGCGATACATCACGGGGCAATACGGCGCGATTTTGGCTGAAGCGACCAATACCGCGATCACGTTTTACTTTTATACGACTGATGGCAAAACCGTGACTTTATCGGACTGGGTGCAGGTGACTAAGAATAGCTCAGGCGGAGGACAAACGATGGCTTGCAAAGGATGTTGATGGTGGGCAGACAACTCATAAAAAAGCGCCTTGGCTTCCTTCAGGTAGCCAAGGCGTTTTTTATGAAAAGCAGAGAGCTGCTTACTTTTTTTGTGCTTCGACGGCAATGCTCAAATAGTGCCTGGCCTCTTCTGACCATTTTGAATTTGGCTCCAGATTTAGAAATGTTTGCCAGTTTTCTTCTGCATCTTTCCAAGCTCGGATGTTTTGATAATACAAGGCGAGATTGAAACTGGCTTCCGGGGACATGGGATTTTGAGTCAGAGCCATTTTTAAGTGCTTCAAGCAGTTATCAAAATCAGCCTGTGCCTTTTCTGTTTGTGAATTGATTTGGGATAGTTTGCCTCGTTCCAAAAATGCCACGGCCAAATCCGTGTGAATAGCCGCATTGTCCGGAGCGGACTTTGACGCTTCTTCCAGATAGTTAACTGCTTCGTCAAATTTCTTTTGAGTCAGGCTGTATTTTCCCAGCCCATGCAGTGAAGTTGGTGTTTGCTTTTCTTTCATCAATTCCTGAAAAGCTTTGTCAGCCACTTTCAATTTAGTGGCACTGGTTTGACTGTGTGGGGAGGTTGATCTGGAAAAACTGGCGTAAGGGAGTCCCGTAATTCGAGCTTCGAGCGGGCGCTGTTCGCCATAGGCGCTTTTCAAAGCATTGATCCCCGTCCTCAAATCGGATTGAAAGAATGCCCACCAACTGAAAGCACTCAAACCCAGAATCAGTGTTGCCGCTGTTGCGAATTTCAACGCAGGCATAGAAATGGTTTGAGTCAACGCGGTTCGAATTCGCTCCCACAAATTCATTTGTGGAGCGATTTCAGAAGGGAAATGGTTTAAGTGTTTCTTTAAAACCTGCGAGATTTGTAGCTTCTTTTTGCCTTCGGGAGATGCCAAAAAGAGTTTTCGGTAGGTGCTTTGCTGTTGGGGAGATAAATTGCCGATTGTGAAATCGTCTATCAGGTCTTCTTCGACGATCAGCATCTGTTCCAGGTAATCATTGTCAACCAACAGACGCTCTTCGATGGATTGCTGTTCATCTGCGGTTAATTCATCAAGCAGATAGCGACGCAATTGCGTGTCGTGTTCTACAACTTCATTTTTCATTTACATGCCTAGCCCCTTTCTTGTGATAAATGTACTGCTGATCGGTTAAGGAACGGTTTGAAAAGTGTTTCGCTGGTCGAATTAATATTTCATGCACTGCTTTAGACATTCTTCTAGAGTTGCTCTGATCCTGTGAGCACGAATTCTCAGAGCATTGAGTCCGATTCCCAGCTCGTCAGCCATTTGTTTGCGATGGTCAATTTTGGCTCGCTTACTTTCTTGATAATAACCGACAACAAGTTTGCGCTGTGGCGATGTCAACTGCTTCAGGCAATGTTCGAGACAGCCATAATCTTCTTCTTTGGTGTCGTCGCGGGATTCAACCGACAAATCAGTGTGATCGTGGTCAGGCAATGGTTCCTGGCGCTCCATTTCCTTAACGTATTCCAGGTGAAGATTTCGCGCGACAACGATGATATAACGTGCGGGTTCGCCGACGTACGTGTCAATCATTCCAGGTAAGCGTCGAGTTACACGGTTAAACGTTTCGTCGGCGAGTTCTTCCGAACAATGACAGCCTCTTCGGTTAAAGATGGCTATCAGATTGCGGCGAATGCTTTCGTATCGTTGAGCCGCCTTTTCTTCGTCTTGATCCAGCCAGCGAAGAAAGAGGCTGAAGTCTTCAGGCGTTGGTTGCCATGTGTTACGCATTCGGGAATATGGAAAAAGAAAGCAGCCTCATCGTCTTACAACCCACTGAAGCTGTATGGTTAACCGCTGATCTACGTATTCAGCAGGCTTTCCAGCCATTGCCAGATGCAACTTAACTAAGAAAGTCCGGGTGTGAAACTGACCGGCTGTGAAGGAATTGCTGAACCGCAGGCTAAATCAGGTCTTCAATTTCGACCGAGGCGATTATCAAATGAGGATGGCGGCAAATCAAGGGCTTGGTAAACAAGAATCTATGCAGCCGCGAGCTTGTGAAAAAAGCTCGCGGCTAAAGTGAAAATTCTTTTGCTGGGTGAAGCGAATTACCAGCTTGCCAATCCCAATCGTTTAAGCGCGTGGGCTGTCGGATAACCAGTGGCTGTAATTTTGTTGCTGGCTTGAAAGCGACGCATGGCCTCAATTGTCGCTTCGTCGTAATTGCCGGAAGTTTCTCCGGAATAAAAACCTTTGCTGGTCAGAGCCTGTTGAATTTGAATCACTCGCATCACGTCAATGTTGGCTCGGCGCGAAGGAGTGATAGTTCCGACATCAGTGCTAGGCTGAGTGTTCGGCCTGGGAGGATTCAACCATTTGGAAAGGTCGGCAGTGTTGGTCGCCCCGTATTCCAAAACCTCGATATTGTCGGGAACAACTGCCGGCGCTGGATCAGGCCGGAAATTTTCTTCAGCATACCGACGCATCCGTTTATGACCGTGCCTTCCATGAGCAAGGGTACGATTTCGAGAGGATTTTGCGCGTTTGCCTTTGGTGGATGACACCGCAGCTTTTTTCTTTTTGCCTTTGGCTTCAACTGAACTTGCGTTCACCGCGATCAACAAAGCGGCTACCAACAGGCAAGTGAGGGCCTGGGAGAGTTTGCGAAAGAACATTTGTTTGTAGACCTCCGGGGCATAGGATTGTCGCGAAAGTGGATTCGCAGCGATCGCTGCGAATGAGTTAAGCCGTCAAAGTGTGAGCTTTACGGCCTGTTGAACGAGATAAAAATTCGCGGATTTGGGTAAAGCTTTTGTCTGTAAATCTGAAGCACGATCGGTTCACCAGGAGTGAGGTTGGAAAGAACCTCTTTGAATTCTTCAACATTTTTTACTGATTGCCGATTCACTGCTTCAATGACGTCATTGATCTTCAACCCTGCATCATCAGAAATGCTGCCAGCTTCAACGCGTATGACCATGACTCCGATAACCTGGCCAAGCGAGCGTTCGATGATGCGAGTTGGCGCCATCGTTTGAACCGAAATGCCTATGTTCTGCCGCGACGAAGATTCTGATTCGGTCGTTTTGCCGTCTTCTGCGTTTTCGATCGGATTCGAATCCGGTCGTTGGGCGATGACCACCGTCAGCGTCAATTCTTTACCGTCACGGAAGATTTTGATCGGGGCAGATGTTCCCACCGGAGCTGCGGCCACTTGCCGAATCAGATCCGAATCGTCTTTGATTCTTGCACCGCGAAATTCGATGACAATGTCATTGAGCTTCAGGCCTGCCTTGGAAGCAGGGCTTTCAACCGCGCGATTTCCGACAAGCATTGTTTCACTGATGTTGCTGATGATCGCTCCGCGAACAACTGGCAAATGATAAATTTTGGCAATTTGCGGGGTGACTCGTTCAGTCATCGCACCCAGAAAACCGCGAACAACGCGGCCATTTTTTACCAACTGCTTATAAACGCCAAGCGCTTCCATTGAAGGCAAGGCGAAACAGATTCCATTGTAATCGCCTGTGCTGGTAGCAATGGCGGAATTGATTCCGATTAGCTCGCCGGACAAATTGACGAGCGGCCCGCCGGAATTTCCTCGATTAATTGCCGCGTCGGTCTGCAAAAAATATTGGAAGCCGACCCGTTTGTAAAGCTCTGACGAGTCGCGTTCCTTAGCGCTGATGATTCCTGCCGTCACGGTCTGATCCAAACCGAATGGAGAACCGATTGCCAATACCCAATCTCCCACGCGCGTTTTTTCGGAATCGCCAAATTTAATGGCCGTCAACGGAGCGACCGGGTCCACTTTCACAACGGCCAAATCCACTTCGGCATCGCTGCCAATCAAACGGGCTGGGAGTTCCGTTCCATCAGAAAACCGAACTTTGATTCGATCAACCTGGTTCACAACATGACGATTCGTCAGAATGTAACCTTGCGGGTCAACAATGACCCCTGAACCGTTACCACGCTGAGCTTGCTCGCCGCCCAGATAGGGAACAGTGGAATCAAGCGACGGACGCGGAAGGGAAAACAACTCCGGGTCGCGCGCTTGCTTTACAGGTTTGATGACAGTCGAGATGTTGACAACTGCCGGTTCGACCTGACGAGCGACTTCAACAAAAGCTGAAGCCAGTTCGGAATTAACTTCCTTGTCGCCGGCTTTGACCGGTTTGGGCTGGCGCGAAAGTATCGCGCCAAGAATTACCCCGACAGCCAGAAAACAGGCTGCCACGGAAACCAGAATTGCACGCTGCCGCGAGCGGCGATAACGTTCGAGCAATTCGCTGTTGTTGTTAGCGAAATCCTTCATAACTTTGTACTACTCGCTAAAAAAGTTGGTTGCTCTTTCAATTCGGATACGAGGGGTGATTACTGAACCAAGCGGAACGGATTATAGCAGAACACTTTGGATAATTAGCAACTCGGTTGATTCGGACGTGTAGCTTGAGTCGGGTGCTTGCCAGTTTCCTTTGATGCGCTTACTCTCACGTTCGACCGTCATCTTCTACGAATTACCCAAAAACCTTTACTCAACGGAGGATCAAGCGATGAAAGCTCGAAGCTCGCTTTTGCTCAAGCTGCTGGGTTTGCTGATTCCAGCCTCATTCTTATTTAACGGCCTGCCGTCTTCTTCAGCGCAGGAAAATTTCAATATCAAAGATCATTACACAAAGCACGAATACCAAATCGCCATGCGCGATGGGATCAAACTGTTTACGTCAGTGTATATCCCAAAAGACACTTCGCAGAAATATCCGATGATTATGCAGCGCACGCCATACAGCGTTGCCCCTTATGGAGCGGATAATTATAGGAATCAACTGGGGCCTTCGCCGCTTTTTGCCCGCGAAGGATTCATCTTTGTCTACCAGGATGTGCGCGGGCGGACAATGTCCGAAGGCGATTTTGCCTGGATGCGGCCATACAAAGCTAAAAAGTCTGGCCCAACGGATACGGACGAAACCACAGACACCTGGGACACTATTGAATGGCTGCTGAAAAACATCCCGAACAATAACGGTCGAGTAGGGCAGTGGGGCATTTCTTACCCTGGCCATTATTCGGCGCAATCCCTGATTGACCCTCACCCGGCGCTCAAAGCTGTTTCGCCGCAAGCGCCAATGGCAGATAACTGGCTGGGAGATGATATGCACCACAACGGAGCGTTCTTCCTGCCGCATGCATTCAACTTCATCATTGGATTTGGTAAGCCGCGAACAGGTCCCGGAGTTCCGCAGTTCGCGCGGTTCGACCACGGAACAAATGACGGCTACAACTTCTTTCTGGAAATGGGCGCATTGCCCAATGCGCAGAAGTACATGAAAAACGAGATCAAGTTGTGGGATGAGTGGATGGAGCACGGTGATTATGACGAATACTGGCAAACCCAGAATGTCCCGCAGCATTTGAAAAAAGTGACCCCCGCCGTGATGACAGTTGGCGGCTGGTTTGATGCCGAAGATGTGCAAGGCCCGCTCTGGATTTATCGTGAAATCGAAAAGAATAATCCGAAGGCCTGGAACGTTCTGGTAGAAGGTCCTTGGTGCCACGGTTGTTGGGCACGACAGGATGGAAGCTCACTTGGCGGCGCGAAGTTCGGTTCAAACACATCTGCTTTTTATCAAAAGAACATCGAGTTTCCGTTTTTTCTCTACTTCCTGAAAGACAAGGGCGAGATGAAATTACCGGAAGCTTATGTCTTTGAAAGCGGATCGAACACTTGGAAGACATACGAATCCTGGCCTCCAAAAAATGTGACCGAAAAGAGTCTTTACCTTCAAGCGAACGGAAAACTGTCATTTGATCCACCGAAAGCGGTTTCTGGTTACGACGAATACGTCAGCGATCCCGGCAAGCCTGTGCCGTTCCAGAATCGCATCGCGAACGGAATGAGCTACGAATACATGGTGGACGATCAGCGGTTTGCCAGTAATCGCACGGACGTGCTGGTTTACCAAAGCGATGTGCTGACTGAAGATGTGACGATTTCAGGCGAGATTCTGTCCGATCTATATGCTTCAACTTCGGGTACGGATTCGGATTTTGTCGTTAAGCTGATAGATGTTTATCCAAACAGGACCCAAGATCCGATGGACGGCTATCAAATGCTGGTTCGTGGTGAGCCAATGCGTGCCAAGTATCGCAATAGCTGGTCGAAGCCCGAAGCCATGAAGCCAAATGAAGTGACGCACATCCCATTCAAAATGCCGGATGTGAACCATAACTTCCGAAAAGGGCACAGAATCATGATTCACATCCAAAGCACCTGGTTTCCATTGGCCGATCGCAATCCGCAGAAATTCCTGAACATTTACAAAGCCAAAGACGAAGACTTTCAAAAAGCAACGCAGCGAGTGTATCGCTCAAGCAAATTTGCTACGCGATTGAAGGTCAATGTGTTGAAGTAATCTGAATCTCTTTCCCGGTTCATCGGCAAAAAGGGCGCAGAAGATTTTCTTCTGCGCCCTTTTTGTGATTGATCAGGGTTAATTCTCACGGAGCGAAGAAGCCGGAGATGTCGATGATCAGATCCGTCGTGCTCAGGACGTAGCGTTTGAAGGCGACGTCGTTCCCCAGTCCGACGGTGAAGTGGCGGTTGAAGAC
>ERZ650309.1777-NODE-1777-length-10053-cov-3.210742_pt1 | contig 10053 bp, 11 predicted proteins | sample MGYA00376245_ERZ650309 | MGnify/ENA primary metagenome ERZ650309 (study PRJEB26733, sample SAMN07839294) | wastewater metagenome | biome: urban; feature: wastewater treatment plant; material: waste water | place: USA: North Carolina | collected 2016-04-26 ...
GACTGGAGTTCAGACGTGTGCTCTTCCGATCTATGATTCGCGCTGTTTGGGGTGATGCTGATCGCTTCAAGAAATCTTACTTCCCGGAAGATCTGGGTGGCAAGCTCTACCTGGCTGGCATCAAGGATCTCCACGACCGGGGGTTGGCCGGGTGGTCGATGGGCGAACGTCAGACCACCGACCTCGTCGTCAACGCGCTCGTGATGGCGCTGGCTCGCCGCCAACCGGCCGGGGATCTCGTGCACCACGCCGATCGTGGCAGCCAGTACACGTCGCTCGAGTTCACGAACCGGCTCGGCGACTGGAAGATCAACGCCAGCTACGGGTCGACCGGTGATTGCTTCGACAACGCCGCGATGGAATCGACGTGGGCGGCGATCAAGCGGGAGCTGCTGCACATCCACGGACCGTTCGAGCAGTTCACGAGGTCGCAGATGCGCACGATCCTGTTCGACCACATCGAGGTCTTCTACAACCGCCAACGCCACCAAGCCCGCCTCGGGCACCACACCCCTGCCCAGACCTACGCTGCCCAACGAGCAGCCTGACTCACAACAACCCGTGTCCAAGATCGCGGGTCAACTCCAGGATGGCCTTCAGCGGCGCTGCGTTGGACGCCGGAGTCCGATCGATCTTCGGGTTCCCCATTCATGTCGGACCGGTGAAGCTCGGCGCACTCAACCTCTACAACGATGCGCCGGGCCCGCTCACGCCACAACAACACGCCGACTGTCTGGTGCTCGCCGACGTCGTGGCGCGCTCGGTGATCCTGATGCAGGCACACGCGACACCGGGGCAGCTCGCGAAGGAGTTCGAAGCCGGCGGCGAGTTCGAACTCGTCATCCATCAGGCCTGCGGGATGGTCGCCGTCCAACTCGGCGTCGGGGTCGCCCAGGCCCTCATCCTGATGCAGGCCCACGCGTTCGGGAATGACGAATCCCTGCGAGCCGTCGCCAGGTCGGTCGTCGACCGCTCGCTGCGATTCGACCCTCCGACCACCGTCACGACGAGCGAGGACCCATGAGAGAGACACTGCTGATCAACACGTTCGTCGAGCTGACCGACGTGCTCGTCGACGACTTCGACGTCGTCGACCTGCTGACCCAGCTTGCGGGTCGGTGTGTCGAGGTCCTGGATGTCGATGCTGCGGGCATCATGCTCGCCAGCGCCGACGGCGAACTTCGTGTCGTCGCCTCGTCGAGCGAGGCGATGCGGACGCTCGAATTGTTCGAACTCCAGGCCTCCGAGGGCCCGTGTTTCGAGTGCTACAACACCGGGGAACCCACCGCGAACATCCAGCTGACCGACATCGGTCAGCCGTGGCCGCAGTTCTCGCCCCGGGCCGTTGCCGCTGGGTTCCTGTCGGTCACGGCGTTACCGATGCGGCTCCGAGGTCGCACGATCAGAGCGCTCAATCTGTTCCGATCCAACCTCGGCGACCTCGGCGATCAGGACCTCGTCGCTGCTCAGGCGTTCGCCGATGTTGCGACCATCGGCATCCTGCAGCATCGCGCCGTCGAGGAGGCTCACACCGTCAACGACCAGCTCACGTCCGCGCTCAACAGCCGAATCATGGTCGAGCAGGCGAAGGGGATGGTGGCCGAGCGGACGGGGCTCGACATGGGAGCGGCGTTCAACCGGCTCCGGAACCACGCCCGCCGGCGCAACCTCCTGCTGTCCGATCTGGCTCGGCACGTGGTCGCCGGTGAGGTGGGCCCCGACTCCCTCGATGTGGAGCCGGAGCGATCCCCATCGCGACGAAGGGGCCCGACGTGACGGTCATGGCCGCCGACGTGCGGTCGGCCGACTCCGATCCCGATCCCGATCCCGATGCCTCGCCTGAGGCCGTGCCTCGCGCGGCTCCCGCGGTGGTGCCCGAGGCCGTGCCTCGCGCGACTCCCGACGCGCACGTCGCGGCGACGTCGACGAGCGTGCTGGAGGTGCAGATCGTCGCAGCGGTCGAGCAACGCTCAGCCGACGGGGACCGCCTTCGAATTGCCGTCGGTGTGAACGACACGGTGATCCGGCACCTGTTCTCCATCGGGCTGGACCTGCACACCACCCGGGCGCAGGCGTCGACATCGGTCCAACTCAGGTTGGACGGATCCATCTCCGAGCTCGACGCCGCGATCCGCGAACTGCGGTGCCTCATCTTCGATCTCGAACACCGGCCCTGATGTGCTTCTCGCCCGAGGCAGATCTCGTTGCCGGCATCGTCATCGGGGTCATTGGTGTCGATGCGTTCCGGCACGTTCGGAGCCCCCGAGAGCGGCCGCTTGCAGCACTACCGATCGTGTTTGCGTTCCATCAACTGATCGAGGTCGTGGTGTGGCGGGGTCTCCAGGGCCACGTGGACAGCGGGGTGTGGCACGCTGCGGCCTGGCTCTACCTCGCCGTTGCGTTCGGTGTCGTGCCGGTGCTGGTGCCGTTCGCCGTCGCGGCGTTGGAGCCGGAGGAACATCGAGCCCGCGCCCGGTCGTTCGTACTCCTCGGGGCCCTCGTCGCAGCGGTGTTGATGTACGCGGTCGTGCGCGGTCCTGTGGAGGCGAGGCTGGAGGGCCATCACATCGCGTACAGCGTCGGACTGTGGCACGGCGGTGTCGTCGTTGCCCTGTACGTCGTGGCGACGACCGGCTCGATGCTCATGTCGAGCCTTCGCTATGTCCGCTGGGTCGGTCTCGTGAACCTCGTCGCTGTGGCCCTGCTCGCCTGGCTCAACGCCAGCGGGCTCATCTCGCTGTGGTGCGTCTGGGCGGCGGTCGTGAGCATCGGAATCGCACTCCACCTCCGACGCGAACCCGAGGCTCGAGTTCTACCTCCGCGTTGGGAACCGGTGCGTTCGTAGCGAGAAGCGTTGACGGCGAGACGGGATTGGTCTGTTCCATTCGTTTCCGCACGATGTGGGTCGATCATCCACAAGGAGCACCACATGTCGCACGTACGTACGACCGGCCGGTCAGCTCCGACTCGCGGGTCGGCCTCGAAGCAACATCCAGCGCCAGGCCGCCTCGTTGAACAACTCGACGATCTCGCGCTCGTCGTTCGTTGCTCCTGCATCGAGCAGCACCCACCGAACCTGTTGACCGACAGCGACGTCCGCGGTCATTCCGGTCAACTCTCGTGGTGTCACCAGGGCATAGGGGGCTCCGTCCACCGTGACGGCGGCACACGCCCCGCCCGATTCGCTCAACAGGGTGAGCGCGGCGGCAGGGAGAGCATCGAATGGAACGAGCGGGATATCGGGTGACAGCTGATGCGATCGCTCTTGGTTCACGCCCTCATCATCCGTCCCGCCCGTCTCCGACACCACGGCCGAAGGTCCTGCGCTTGGTGAGTCTGACGCCCGGCGATCAGTCGTCGTGGGGGTCCTCCACGACCTTGAGCTGCACCGACGAGGTGCTCCGCGCCGCTGCAACGCGGCGACGGATACTCGACGACGAACGCGGTCGAGGTGGAAGACCGTAGGCGGGGTGATCTCGGTGCACTGGCACGACGTCCATCTGGTACCTCCTGATCGGAAGCCGTCAGCAAACCAGACCGAGGTGAACGCTCGGTGAATCCGTCGGGGCGCGCCACCGTGAAGGGTCCCGACCGGGCAGGCTGTTGTCCGTGGGCGGGACGGAGCTGGAACTGAAGTTCGATGCGGAGCTCGATGCCGAGCTGCCGTCGTTCTCCGATCTCGCGTCCTCGGCAGTTCGTCAGGTCGTGCTCACTTCCACGTATTGGGACACCGCTGACCGGCGCATCATGGCCCTCGGTTGCAGTCTCCGCTTCCGCTCCGCCTCGGACGGGAGTGTACGCGGTTGGACGCTCAAGGTCCCTGCAGCGCGGAGCGAGCGCGGCGTCGTCGCCCGCCACGAGGTGACGCGTGAGGGTGGGCCCGAGCAACCGCCGGCAGAGCTGCTCGCCATCGTTCGCACCGGTCTCCTCGGCGAGGCGCCGAGCGTCGCCGCGACCATCACGACCCATCGCACGCTCATCCGGCTCGACCGTTCCGGTGAGGAAGCTCCGGTCGAGCTTGCCGACGACCGTGTCGAATCCGAGGTCGGCGGGGCTCCCGGTCCGTCGTTTCGTGAGATCGAGGCAGAGCTCGTCGGTGCGGGAACGTTGACGCTGCTCGACGAGGTCGGTTCCCGGCTCGGTGCGGCGGGGTTCCGGCCTGCCACGGTCCGCTCCAAGGTCCAACGAGTCCTGGGCAAACATCCTTCGCTGATCGAGGCACCCAAGCGTCTCCGCGGCGCAGCGTCGGTCCGTGAGTTCCTGGTCGCGACGATCGGTGCCAGTACGCGGCAACTGCTGATCAACGACCCGGGGGTCCGTCTCGGCGCTGACGCCGAGGCGGTCCACCAGGCGCGGGTGGCGACCCGCCGGCTCCGCTCCGACTTGAAGACCTTCGGTCCGATGTTGTCGGGGGACGCCGTCGACCGGATGCGGGACGAGTTGGCGTGGCTCGGCGAGCTGCTCGGGAACGTTCGCGACCCCCAGGTGCTGGAGCAACGGCTGACAGCTCAGGCGGCAGTGTTCGACGAGGTTGCAGGAGTGGACGAAGACGCCATCGCCGACCTGACGGACCTCCTGGCCGAGCGGGCACGCTTCCACCACTCCCAGCTGGTCAACGCGATGGACGGTGACCGGTACAGCGCCCTCGTGGCGGATCTGCTCGCGATGACGAACGAGCCGCCGGTGGCGTCCGCGAAGCTCGCATCCAAGACCGCCGCCCCGATCGCAGAGCAGCTCGCCCGCAAGTAGTGGAAGCGAGCGGCCAGGTTCGCCGCAGGCCTGGGGTCCTCCGCCGACGATCTCCAGTTGCACGACCTGCGCAAACGACTCAAGCGCGCCCGGTACGCAGCGCAGTCCGTCAAACGACTCCGGCTGGGCAACCGGTACTTCCGACGAGAACTCACCGACCTCCAAGATCGGCTCGGAGATCACCACGACCTCGTCGTGCAACGTGAGTTCCTGTCGACGGGCTTCGAACGGCTCGCTCCGGACGCGGCCTTCGTCGCCGGTCGTCTGCTGCAGGATGCCGACCATCGTCGTCTCGCGATGGTCACCGAGTGGCCCGATCTCGCCGACCGCCTCGAACGGCTCGACTTCGACTGAGGGCGCTGAGGGACCGCAGCGACCCTGCGCTTTGTGAAACCGGCCGTCGTCAGGACGCGCCGACACGGCGGCGCTCGACGGCATCGGACAGGACCCGTTCGGCGGTGGCCTGGTCGACCTCGACCCCGAGGAACCGAACGGCCACCAGGTCCTCGCCGTCGAGGACGAGTGCCTGCTGCTTGGACGGCACCCAGTAGCCGGCTGAGCCGAGGGATGTGGCCTCCGCCGTTGCGGCCCGGCTCTCCTCGAACCCGGCCCGGCCGAACCCCTCACGTTGTACGAATCCCACCGCACGCGAATCGTCGCCCTGTGCCGCGTACACGCAGTTGAGGACGAGACCGGCACCGTCGCCGCTCATCTCCGATGACGACGTGGCCACCACGCTCGGTCCGCCGAGCAGGCGGTCCACCTCGGCGTGATCGGCCAGCGCACACGGGTCGGTAGCGGCGGTCGCAGCGGTCGTCGTCGATCGGTCGGGAGCCTCCGTGGTCGAGCCCCGGCTCGTCGTCTCGGTCGACGAACACCCGGCGGTGACCGCCGAGATGGCCACCCAGAGGAGGAGCGCGAGAACACGGCGAGCGAACTGACCCACGACCCCGACCGTACCGCCACAGGACGCGTCGGTGGCGCCCACCCAACTCGTCCTCCGGTTTCGCAAAGCGCGAAGACGCCTCGGGGGAGCGGTATCGTTCGCCGATGATCCGTTCCCACCGCCTCGCAGCCGTCGCCCTGGCAGCCGCCCTCGTCGTGTCCGCCTGTGGTGGCTCCGACGACACCGAATCCTCGAGCGCCACGACCGCTCCGGGCAAGGTCGACACCTCGTCCGACATCACGGGCAAGGGCCCCGACGGCTCCGGGCCGGCGCCCGACGCGGTGACCGTAGCGGTCCGCATCGACGTCGACTCGTTCGATCCGCACACGTCACTCGGCGACTCGGCGGCGCAGCAGGCGTTCCTGTTCCTCTACGACACCATGGTCCACCGCACCCTCGACGGGGAGATCCTTCCGGGTGTCGCGTCCGAGTGGGAGGTGACGCCCACCAAGGGGGTGTTCACGATCCGTGACGGCCTCACGTGCACCGACGGGACACCGCTCGACGCAACGGCGGTGGCGGCGTCGTACGAGTCGCTCGGCAACAACCCCGGCAGCCTCGGCAAGAGCAAGATCTTCGGCCCCGACGGCATGGCATCGGTCACCGCTGACCCGGCCGCGAAGACGGTCACGATCGAAACCAAGTCGCCCAACAACGACATGCTCACCGGCCTCGCCACCACCGGGTTCATCGTGTGTCCGGCCGGCCTCGCCGACCCGGCGACCATCAAGGAGGCCCCCGCCGGGTCTGGGCCCTACGAGCTGACCGATTCCAAGCGGGGCGACGAGTACACGCTCCAGCTGCGTGACGACTACGCGGGGTTCTTCGACGACACCACGATCGAGGACCTTCCGAAGACGGTGACGCTCAAGGTCATCACCGACGATGCTGCTGCAGCCGACCTCGTCGAGAGCGGCAAGATCCAGATCGCCGGCATCCTGTCGACCGACGCCAAGCGACTGCTCGCCAACCCCGACCTCGTGTCGGTTCCCGCCCAGGGCTACGGCTCGAACGCCGTCCTCATGATGCAGAAGCCGTCGGCGGCGACGTCGGACGAGAAGCTTCGCCAGGGAATCGCCATGCTGCTCGACAGTGTGCAGGGCGGCGCGGCCGAGACGCAGGGCCTCGGCACACCCCGCCGTACCCTCTACACGCCGAACATCGACTGCTACACGCCCGATGCCGAGGCCTACGCCCCCGAGTACGACCCGGCGGCTGCGGCGGCCTTCCTCGACGAGGCCGGTTACAAGGTCGGCGCCGACGGTAAGCGCACCAAGCCCGACGGCTCCGAGCTCACCATCAAGGTGGTCGGCAACAACACCCAGGGTCAGATCCCGCAGTTCATCGCCGACTCGCTCGAGAAGGGCGACATCGACGTCGACCTCTTCGTCGGCACGTACAACGAGTCGATCGCCAAGCTGTTGAGCGACCAGTTCGACATCGGTTCCTACCCGTTCACCGACTCGTCGCCGTTGCCGTCGCTCTGGCCGAACCAGATCGGCTCGAACGCCGGTGCCAACTTCGGGCAGGTCAACAACACCGAGTTCGACCGCCTGGTGAACGAGGCGCTCGCCGTCGACTCGGCGACCGACCCCGAAGGCCGGTGCGAGAAGTGGCAGGAGGCCGAGAAGGTGGTGCTCGAGGCCGCCAACGTGGTGCCGATGGATCAGCCCACCAACAACTGGTTCGGCAACGGCGTCACGTTCAACTCGCAGTTCTTCAAGATCGACCCGTTCTCGATCCGCTCCAAATGATGGTCGAGGTCTGACCGTTGGCGCGGTGGGGTCGGTTCCTCCTGCAGCGGGTCGTGCGCGTCGTGATCGTGTCGGTGGTGCTGATCACCGCCACGTTCGTGACGGTGCGGCTGGTGCCCGGCGACCCGGCGCAGAAGGCGATCGGTATGCAGACCGACCGGTCACCCGAAGAACAGGCGGCGACGCTCGAGCAGGCGAAGCGCGACCTGCACCTCGACCGCTCCCTGCCCGTGCAGTACGCCGAGACCCTGGGCGCGGCTGCGACCTTCGATTTCGGCCGCTCGTTCCAGACCAACCAGCAGGTCACGTCGATCATCGGTGACCGTCTCGGCTCGACGCTTCGCCTGGCGGCGGGTGGCACGCTCGTGATGCTCGTGATCGGCGTGCCCCTCGGCGTCCTCGTCGGAGCGTTCACCAACGGTCGCCGGCGCTGGCTGGACGTGGTCTTCAGCGGTGTCAGCGGGTTCGTCGGCTCCATCCCGCCGTACGTGCTTGCCGTGATCGGCGTGTTCTTCTTCGCCTACACGTGGTCGGTGTTCCCGCGGATCCCCGAGGGTTCCCTGCTCGACGACGTGCTGCCGTCCCTGGCGCTGGGGTTGGGGCCGGCGTTCCTCCTCGCTCGTGTGGTGCGGGTCGAGACGCTCGACGTCCTCCAGCAGGACTACGTGCGCACGGCGCGCAGCAAGTGGCTGCCGTGGCGGCACCTGTACGGCCGCGACGTGCTGCCCAACGTGTTGACCCCGGCACTGACCATCGGCGGCGTCCTGTTCGCGTCGTTGCTCGGCGGCGCCGTGGTCGTCGAGGGCATCTTCGGCCGCAACGGGCTCGGCTCGACGCTGATCAACGCCGTGCAGCTCGGCGACTATCCCGTCGTGTCGGCGATCTCCCTCCTGTTCGGGTTGATGGTGGTCGCGGTCAACACCGCGGTCGATCTGATGCTGGCGGCCATCGATCCGCGAACGCTGGTGGCGCAGTGACGGGGCGAGCGCGATGAGTGGGCGGCGCCGGCAGGCGCGGGTCCGGGCGCTCCTGTCGACCCCGACGGGTGTCATCGGCCTGGTGCTCTTGGGGGCGCTGGTCGTCATCGCGATCATCGGACCGTCCACGTGGGGCGACAAGGCCACCGCGTCGGACTACCTCAACCTCTTCGCCCCGCGGTCGAGCGAGCACCTTCTCGGAACCGACGGGGCCGGCCGCGACCTGTTCGCCCGCACACTCGTCGGCACCCGGTTGTCGCTGCTCCTGGCGTCGGGATCGGTGCTCATCGCGGCAGCGCTCGGCATCGTGATGGGCGCCGGCGTGGCCGCCGCCGGTGGTCGGGTGCAGCGGGTCGGTGGCACGATCATCGACACCTGGCTCGGGTTCCCGTCGATCCTCCTCAGCGTGCTCGTCGTCACGGTCCTCGAACGGGGAGCGGGCGCGGCGATGGTCGCCATCGGCCTGTCGTTCGCGCCGTTCTTCGCCCGGCTCACCCTCACGTCCGCTTCCGCGGTTGCCGGACGCGATTTCGTGGCGGCCGGGAGGCTCCTCGGCCTCTCCCGGATCCGGATCGTCCGCCGCTACATCCTCGGCAACATCGCCGACGCGCTCGTCGTCGCGGTGTTCTCCACGTTCGGACAGTGCCTCGTCGCGATCTCCGCGCTGAGCTTCCTCGGTCTCGGTGTGCAACCCGAGGTGGGCGCACAGGAACGCTTCACCGTCGACTGGGGTGTGCTGCTCGACCAGGGAGTGAAGAACTTCCGCGAGGCGCCCGCCGGTGCGCTCGGTCCCGCGTTCGCGATCGCCGTTGCCGGTCTGGCGTTCGGTTGGTTCGGCGACGGTCTCGCCCGCATCTTCAACCCGCGGCTCACTGTCCGACGCCGGAGCAGCGACTCGTGAGCGGCGACGCCGTGTTGGAGTTGCGCGACCTTCAGGTCTCCTTCGGCGCAGGGAAGCACGAGGTGACCGTCGTGCACGACGTGAGCCTGCGGGTCGGGCGGGGCGAGATTGTTGGAGTGGTCGGCGAGTCGGGCTCGGGCAAGTCGCTGACCGCCATGGCGGCGACCGACCTGCTCCCGTCGGGTGCCCGCCGCGCCGCGAGTGCGTGGGCCTTCGACGGCACCGACCTCCTCGGCGCCGACCGCAACGGGCGCGCCGCTGCGCTCGGCGGCAAGCTCGGTGTGGTCTTCCAGGACCCGATGTCGTCGCTGAACCCGTGCTTCACCGTCGGATTCCAGCTCGGCGAAAGCCTGAAGACGCACCTGGGCCTCGACAAGTCGGCGCGCCGCAAGCGCTCGGTCGAGCTGCTCTGGCACGGCCTTTGGACCTATGTGCGCGAAAACGGTATCGATGTGATGATCGGTTGCGCCAGCTTCGAGGGCATCGATCTCGCTCATCACGACGGCAGGATCGATGACCATGCCTTGCGCCATCACACAACGTGCATCCGGGCGTAAAATGCCGCTCGGCACCAGGCGCAAGACGATTTTCTCGTCACCGACGACGAGGGTGTGACCTGCATTCGGCCCGCCAGCGAAGCGCACCACGACATCCGCACGCTCGGTGTAGATGTCGATGATCTTGCCTTTTCCTTCGTCGCCCCACTGCGCGCCGACAATCACGACC
>ERZ650309.1778-NODE-1778-length-10050-cov-3.733067_pt1 | contig 10050 bp, 9 predicted proteins | sample MGYA00376245_ERZ650309 | MGnify/ENA primary metagenome ERZ650309 (study PRJEB26733, sample SAMN07839294) | wastewater metagenome | biome: urban; feature: wastewater treatment plant; material: waste water | place: USA: North Carolina | collected 2016-04-26 ...
ATGATTCAATTGTGCGCGAGTGTAATTAACTCTCGGTAATTCTCAACAGACCCTAAATGGCAAAGCATTTAATCGTATATCTTGGTTTTTTATATATTTTTAGATTTTTTCAATTTTACCCTTGAATTTTGACAGCATAGACTGCATGTTGTTATGCAAGTTAGTTTTGGATATTTGTCATTTTTACTTCATATCATTGGAGTCAAATAGACCAATATCTCTGGGTGAAAATCGTGAAATCTTTATACATTCAATTTTCCGATTCTAGTCATGTAAAAATACTATTTCCCCAATAACCAAAAATTCTTTATTCTTAACCTTGTAAACAAGTAAGGCATTAGCCTCTCAATAAAACCTCAATCATGGAGACAATGATGAGCTTAATTAATACTGAAGTTAAACCATTTAAAGCTGATGCATTCCGTAACGGTGAATTCATTCAAGTAACTGATGCTGATCTTAAAGGCAAATGGTCTGTTCTTATTTTCATGCCAGCTGCATTTACTTTTAACTGCCCAACTGAAGTTGAAGATGCTGCTGAAAACTATGAAGAATTCAAAAAAGCTGGTGCAGAAGTTTATATCGTAACAACTGACACTCACTTCTCTCATAAAGTATGGCACGAGACTTCTCCTGCTGTAGGTAAAGCTCAATTCCCATTAGTGGGCGATCCTACTCACCAATTGACACGTGCTTTTGATGTGCATATTGAAGAAGCTGGCTTAGCTTTACGTGGTACGTTCATCATCAACCCTGAAGGCGTAATTAAAACTGCTGAAATTCATGACAATGCAATTGCGCGTGATGTATCAGAAACTTTACGTAAACTTAAAGCTGCTCAATTCGTAGCAAGCCACCCAGGCGAAGTTTGCCCAGCTAAATGGAAAGAAGGTGAAGCAACGCTTGCTCCATCAATCGACTTAGTTGGTAAAATCTAATTCTTTAGATTTGACAATGTCGTGAAGAACCACTCTTTTTAGAGTGGTTTTTTTATCTTTAATTTTGAAAATCTCTCAGTGATATCCAATTCCTCAATGCTCATGTGATCGCAAATTTTTTACAATTCTTATACTTATAAATTTAAAGCAAAATTCATTTATCAATTGTCAGTTCGCATTACATAGCGTAATGTCAAATTATGAAACAAAAGAGTTTTTTATATGTACTGAATGATCAAACTAAAATGGGGGCAAATGTATGGAAAAAACTGTTGTTGTAACCTCTTGGAAATATAATGTTTCTTCACGTTATTTAAAAATTTTCTATAGCAATGGCACTGCTGAGCTTTATCACCCTGTTCCAGAGTTTATTTATAATAATTTACTACGCACTTCGGATAAGACCGCATTTGTTCATAAATACCTTGAGTTTGATCTTCATTTTAAGCGACTTTGTCTTTTAGCTTCATAAACAAAAAAATCAGCCTATTCGGCTGATTTCTTATATTTAAGCTTGATCAAGCAACATCTACTGGTTTTGCATAATATGCTGCATATTTTTCTAGCAACTTTTCTTTTGCTTCAGGATGAACATTCATCTTATCTAAATCACCCTTATAATGTTCGACAACACGATCATCCATGATTTTTGACCACCAAGATGGAATAAACGCTGGCAAAATCATCGCACCATAACCTGCGGGTAATTGCGGTGCATCTTCAAAATGACGCAAGGTTTGGAAACTTCTGGTTGGATTAGCATGATGATCTGAATGACGCTGTAATTGATACAAGAACAGATTGGTCACGACATTATTATTATTCCAGCTATGCTCTGGCAAAGTACGTTCATATTGACCATTGGCTTTCTTTTCACGTTTCAAACCATAGTGCTCAATATAGTTCACTGATTCAAACAAGGTAATTGCATAAGCAGCCTGAGTCACTTGGAACGGTACTGAACGTACTCCAAACTTGCTAAACATTGCTGCATGGTACACCGCAGACATTGCCCAACCATGTATCAACTCATTTTCTTTACAGAAGAATGGTAATTTTTTACGCGCTAAACGATTTTTTTCAATTTCAATTGCTGATTTAAAGCTACCAATCACAGTACGAGGTAAAAACTTCCAGAAGGTTTCGCCAAGTCTTGATGACGCTGGATCTTCTGGTGTTGCGACACGACGGTGATGCCCATATGGATGTTCGATACGGAAATGGTTATAACCCGATGGTGCTAATGCTAGATGTGATAAATAATGTTCAAGGCGACCACCTTTATGGCTCAATTCATGTGCCGTATTAATCGCAATACCATTCACCATTCCGACTAGAGTACCAAGTAAAGCTTGATCTGCAAGCGACGTACCTTTACGGCTTGCCAAATAAGTGCCGTAAATATTGGTCGCATATTGTAATGGGATAAAAAGTTTAACAATTCGAGAATAATATGGATCAGCTTCTAAAGCTGCAATTGCATCAAGTGGTGGATTTTCTGTGTCTTCACCGATTAATTTATCAAGTGCAGGAATCACCCCATGAATAAACAATGGACCAAATGATGCGAAGAATTTTTTGGTTTTTTTTGGACCAAATTGATAACCCGCTAAACCACCCATTGCAATCGTTGGTACAGCCAAACCCAATAACCATAAATGACGTTTTTTATCTTTAAAAGTTGTTGTTGCTTGCTCTACATCCAGTTGAGTATGCATATTCATTAGAAATTCCTCAATCAAACACAAAATGTTCTACTTGAATTGATTGTGTTCTTTTAGCACCCCTCTATATTATCATTTTAAGACTTGATATTATCATTTTAAGACTTTACTGGATTTTTATTGTGCAAAAGCAGCAAATCCCTGTTATTCCATCACGCTATTATTTGCGACTGATCGAAATCTTGATTGGTACACATCAGTACGATAATGAGTTATTAAACGCATTTCATAGCGAGCTTTCTAAAACTGAACTTTTATCCATCCAACAAATTGAACAGTTTATTGCACTTGGACTGAGTTTACCGAATACAGAAGATTTGGCTTTTGAACTCGGTAAAAATCTAAAACTCAGTTCGCATAGTTTGGTTGGATATGCACTGATGACGAGTCCTAATTTAGAACATGCACTGAGACTCATCGCACAATATTTTCGGCTAATTATGCCGAGCTTTAAACTATCGATTCAATTTCCAAGCAATCAACACAAAGTTGAATTATTACTTGAACCCATCTTACAAATGAATAAGCAATGTCTGGCATTTCATATCGAAGCGATTGCTGTTGGATTTTATTACAGTCTATTGGAACTCGCGGGACAACAATTACAACGCTATCAGATTTATTTGAGTGTACCTGAGCCTGTTTATGTCGAACGCTATCTTCATCTGGTGAAAGCAAGTTTTCATTTTAATTACACATGGATATCAGGTATACGCGTTGTTATTGATCAACAACAACTCGCGCTACCCTTACCTTTGGCGGATGCACATAGTTTAAAAGTGGTCGAACAACGTTGTCAGGAACAGATTCAAAAAATTTATCATCAGGGAGAAATTGTTGAATGGGTCAGTATGATGTTAAGACAAGCCAATCAGATTCCAACATTAACCGAATGCGCTAAAGTTTTAAATATTTCCACCAAGACTTTACAACGTTATTTGCAACAACAAGGCGTTGAATTTCAAACTTTGAAGCAGCAGATTAGCACCGAGCGGGCCATTGATTTATTAAAGAATTCCAAGTTTACCATCACCCATATTGCTTATGAATTAGGCTACTCGAACCCTGCCAACTTTACCCGTGCATTTAATAAAATTGTTGGTTGTAGCCCACAAAGCTATCGCCTAAAACATCAAAATCAGATGCCCTTACTTCAGGATGACCATACATAGACCCGCACCAACAGGTAAAATGGTACTCATATAGTTTTCATCTGCTTTGATCAATTCAAGAAAATCTTTGACTTCTGCGGAATGTGAAATGACATTATCTACAATTAAGGTGCTGCCTGAAGACTGCAATAATTTCTTTAAATCGTTCCAATAACTCACATAACTGCCACGCTCAGCATCCAATAAAATCAGATCAAATGGCTCATGTGCTTGCTGCAGATAGACCGATGCATCTCCTACCCAAAAATCAATCAAATTTTCTAGACCAAATTCTTCAGCATATTTCTTTGCTTGGGCACTGCGAAATGCATTAATTTCCAAAGTTTGAACCTGACCACCGATGGCTTTTACAGCTTCAGCTAACCATAAGGTTGAATAACCTGTAGACGTTCCAATCTCTAAAATCCGCTTGGATTGTTGTGTACGAACCAACATTGCGAGCAATTTAGCAGATTCAGCTTCAATATTTCGGTAACGTCTTAAACGATCAGACTGTCGAGCATCATGCTGCTTAAATTCATCATATAAATCAGCAATACGTTGTAAAAAAACGATGCTCGTCATGTCTCATCTCCGTAATACTTAAACTCAAAGTATCAAATTTAGGTCGCTTGTACCAACTTAAAACGTGGAATAATTTGCCCATCTTCAAGTTGAACTGTTTCGATAAACATTGCCAATGGACGTACCCACATCGAGTAATCCCCATATAAACATTGATATACAACGAGTTGCTCTTCTGTTTCACTATGTCGAGCGACATGAAAGACCTGATAAAGCTGCCCTTTATAGTGCTGATAAATGCCACGCTGTAATACCATGTGATTTGCTCCCTATATATGCCATGAAATGATTGCAGTTATATAACAAGTTCGATTCGATTCAAATTTTTATACGGATAAATTAGCAAAAGTTTTACAAATTCAGCTTTAAATTCAAAAAACCGATTATTTTCATAAAAACATACTGTTTTACCTATTTAATGATTTTGCGTAGCATAGCGGTATTGAAAGAATTTAACTGATTAGACTACTGAGCATTTGGAGAAATATATGTTAGATCAAAATATTAAAACGCAATTAAAAGCTTACTTAGAACGTTTAGAAAGTCCAATCGAGTTGGTCGCTGCTTTAGATGACTCGGACAAAGCGGCAAAGATCAAAGAACTTGTGACTGAGATTGCAGAACTTTCTAATCAAGTCACGGCACGTTTTGATGGTTCAAATACTCGTCGTCCAAGTTTTGGTGTGGCTAAAGCAGGCGAACAACCGCGTGTGTTCTTTGCTGGTTTACCGATGGGACATGAGTTCACTTCTCTGATCTTGGCATTATTACAAGTGTCAGGTTATGCCCCTAAAGTCTCTGATGAGGTGTTAAATCAGATCAAAGGCTTAAACTTAAAATCAAATTTTGATGTGTTTGTCTCATTAAGCTGCCATAACTGTCCAGATGTGGTTCAAGCATTGAACTTGATTGCAATCTACAATCCAAATGCAACTGCGACCATGATTGATGGTGGTTTCTTCCAAGATGAAGTTGAAGAACGCAAAATCTTGGCGGTACCAATGCTATTCCAAGACAATGAACATATTGGACAAGGTCGTATGACTTTGGAAGAAATCATTGCCAAATTAGATAGCAATTCAGCGGAGAAAGATGCCGCAGTCATCAATGCCAAAGACGCATTTGATGTGTTGGTGATTGGTGGTGGCCCTGCGGGTGGTACAGCAGCGATCTATGCAGCACGTAAAGGCATCAAAACAGGGATCGTGGCTGAACGCTTTGGCGGTCAAGTCATGGATACCATGGATATTGAAAACTTCACCACGGTTCAAAAAACGGTAGGTCCAAAGTTTGCTCAAGATATGGAAGCGCATGTACGTGAGTACGGCGTGGACATTATGAACTTGCAACGCGTCAGCAAGATCACAGGTGCAGATCAAACCGCCAATGGCCTAGTTGAAGTTGAACTAGAAAATGGAGCAAAGCTTGAATCGAAAACCATTATTCTTTCAACTGGCGCACGTTGGAGAGAAATGAATGTACCGGGTGAAGCAGAATACCGTACTCGTGGTGTTGCATACTGCCCACACTGTGATGGTCCATTATTCAAAGGCAAACCTGTTGCAGTGATTGGTGGGGGGAACTCAGGTGTAGAAGCAGCAATTGACCTTGCAGGAATTGTAGAGCATGTGACCTTGGTGGAGTTTGATACCAAACTTCGTGCTGACCAAGTGTTGCAAGACAAGTTAAACAGCTTGCCAAATACCACTGTGATTTTGAATGCGCTCAGTACCGAAGTTGTCGGTGATGGTTCACAAGTGACGGCATTGAAATATAAAGATCGTGCCACTGATGTTGAACATACGGTCGAACTTGCAGGCATCTTTGTACAAATTGGTTTATTACCGAACACTGATTTCTTGAAGAATAGTGCGGTTGAACTCAGTAATCGTGGTGAGATCGTGATCAATGATCGTAATGAAACCAATGTCAAAGGTGTGTTTGCCGCAGGTGACTGTACCACAGTACCCTACAAGCAAATCATCATTGCCACAGGTGAAGGCGCGAAAGCATCATTGTCTGCTTTTGATTATATGATTCGATCTGGGCTTTAAACTGACCAGATAAAAAAGCCCAAAGTTCTCTTTGGGCTTTTTTACTCAGTGATTGGGTTTATATAAGCCATGATCGACCAAGTGTTGACGTAAGATACGGCGCAATTCCAATACTGCTTCTGGTGTTTCTTGAATAGAGTGACCACCACGAAAGATTTTTTCAGACACAGCCCCATCTAAATGGGCACTTTTATACGGAACGATACCATCTGTAATAAGATTAGGATCATCACTCTTAGTAATGTTCCCCATAATTGAATGGAAAATAAGGCCTTTTTCAGGTGGAATATTTGCAGTAAATTCCATAAATTTTGATTTTTTGCTTAAATCACTTGGGCCATTTTGAATGACATCATTACCTAATACTTTGACAAAATCTTTAAGATCTACATCATCGCCCGTAAGCGTATCTGCAATTGTTGTTAAAAAAGTTGTCGGCAATTTTATAATTTTTCGTGCTGCTAATGTAAACCAACGGTCAGCATAATCTGTACCACGATGTGGTGATGCAAGAAAAATAGCACGATCAAAGTTCGTGATTGGTTTTATTTGTAAACGCTCTCCAATCACAGGATGTTTTCTAAAACGGGTTTGTTGACGGTTATTCATTGTTTCCAAAGCTTGCGTTGAAATATCAGCCTTACTCACCAAAAGACGGCTAATAATTCCACCCATACTATGGCCGATCAAAACAGCATCCTGAGCGGCTGCATCTTTGGGATTGAGCGAACCGAAAGCTTGTTTTAATAACGCATAAATCTGGAAGCGGCTTTCTAAAATCGGCATATTTGTTGAATAGAATACTTGCCAAACTTGGTATTGTTCACGTAAAACAGCATCGCCCATAATATCATTTGTGACAGCAATCCATGCTTCAGGACTACTTGCAAGCCCGTGTACCAATACAATTACTTTTTTATTTGGATTATAAGGCTCAAGCATATAAAGATGAGGCATCGTGAGATGTTGATCACGATCAATCAAGGTTAAATAAGCTGCAGCTCCCAAATTGTTTTCTGCTAACCATAAGCCATAGGGGGCAGAGAAGTTCGCAGCAAGTGAATAAGGTTTGCCTGCAATATTTACTTTCTCAATGTTGTAAGGGTCATAAACTTTTATTTCAAAATCTGGGTTATTGAGAACGTCTGTTATGGTGGCATTAACTTTCTTTGGTTGAGCAATGATGGTTGCTGCTAAATAACGTGCTTTATGAATATTAGGATTTATTCCTTTGGGATAATTGTGAGTTAAGGGATTAAGAATATATTGATTTTCATGTGACGATGAATCGGTTGATGGAAAAACAGCAACAAAATCAGAGCCGAACCCATCACGGCGGTTAATTGCCCGTAAACCCGAAAAATTCATGTTATAGCTTGAAATAAATTTCTCTAGTTTCATGTTTTGTATACGTTGGTATGCCTGAATATCAATCGTATAGACACTTTTTCCAATCTTGATCGAGGGAGTGATATTTGCTGAAGGATTTTTTAGGCTATGACCATTGACGAGTTGAGTGAGTGCTTGATTATAGAAATCTCGAATCTGTACTTGTCTGTTATCAAAAATTCGTTCTTGTGGTTGGCGAGAAGTTTTAAATAAATAAGCATAGCTATAGCGGATGCTTTTATCCAATGCTTCAAGTTCTTGCTCTAAGCATTGTTCATACGTTTTCTGAACGAGTTTCTGTTCTTCTTCCGATCTATGTTTGGTTAATTTACTGATTTTACATTCAGAAGAATCAGCTAGTGCCATCGCTTTAGCAAGATATAACTCACTTGCAGTTGAGAGTAATTGCTCATCTAAAATTTGTGGAATTTTATGGAGATCTGCAATACATTGATTAGGTGATTGCATACACATTTTTGCTTCCTTACCCGACATGGATAAGACATTTAGGCTCGCTTCACTTAATTTTTTCTGAGTGAGAATACTATTACGTTCATTGGCAATCGTCACATCAACAGCTTGTTGTTTTAGACTGACCACCTGACAACCATTTAAAATGATTGTACTCAGTAGTGTGAGGGTACATAAACGTTTGTATGAGGCAGATGCTAGCATTTAAATCAGCAGAATTAGCTGGAAGATTATCTTTATAATACGAAAATAAGATGTTTTTTCAATCGACTTAAAAAAATAGACTGTTCAGAACAGTCTATTTTTACAAAAATGATCAGTATTTAGTTAAGAACTTGCCATACATTCCAACGTTTCCCAGCTTCAACTTCTTTAATCAGTTGGTCGACAACTTCTGCTTCATCTGGGTAATTAATTTTGTAATTCTTTAATGTTTGAATCGCATTTTTCTTTTGTTCTAACCAAAGATAGTTATTGGTTGCAGAAAGATAAGCTTCTTGAACACCGCCTTTCATTGCCTTGTCTAAATATGGAATCGCTTCACGCTGACCGCCACCTTCTGATAAACCGAAGCCAAACCAAAAATTAGTTTCAGGGTCATTTGGGCTAATCGCAAGGATACGTTGAGCATAATTGAGTGATTTTGATGTATAGGCTGTGCCTAGATCAAGATTACGTGCCATCACACTGGCTTTAAATGCACGAGTAAGTACATCCAGTGAAGCATTTGGTTTTTCTGCCAAAGCATCAAGCTTCTGTGTAATCTCTCTGAGTTTTACCTCATAACCTTTGCGTTCCTGACGTTCAGTAAAACGTGGTGGATAGTGGCGTGCTTTACCTTCGGCTAATTGTAAAAAGTCATCAATTTCAGTGACATCTACTTCATTATCACCCGCAAGTACAGCATATTTCATGTTACGTTGCTTGTGATCAGTTGTTGGAATAATCAGTTTATTCACATCAAGTGTGGTTGATTTAGATGGGTCACTTTGTAATGAAACCACCATTTTCGTTACGGGTTGAGCCGTTGCGTCTTTAATCGCCAGTTCAAAACTTGGCGGAGCATCGTATTTGGTTGGATTTAAAGCATAAAATGGAGGAGTTGGATCAGGTTCTTTGAACACAAATGGTTCGGCAGCTTTTTCTTTTTTTACTGGTGCAATACCACAAGCCGTTAAAAAAGAAGTTGATAGTACAAGAAGCGCCAAAGGCTTAAAATTCATGCTTTACATCCATTAATTTTAGTTAAATGAGAAGTAGATCGTTGGTTTTACCAGTCTAGGAAAAGCAAAACCAACTTGCAATGAGAAGCTTGTTACATTTCTTATATATTTGATTATGTTGCTGAAGTTTTGTTCTGTGCTTCACACTCGCGTCTAACTTCTTCAATAATTTTAAGTTCTTCTTTACTTAAAGGTTGATTTTTTGAGTTTTGAGGCTTAAATGTTGGATCTAATTCAGATAAGCGCTGGCAAAGTACATTCATACGCTTTTCATTTTTTTGCATACGATCCAGTAGAACACGGATGCCTTCTAAAATAGGGTCTGATTGGTCTTGTGTGGTTGCATAAGGTTCGAAACCAATAGTTTCAGCATAATCACGACGGCGTACTTCATCTGGTTCAATTTGGTTTTTATCTTTGAAAATATAACGTGCAGGGTTACCGACAGCCGTTACACCTTCAGGAACTTCTTTGGTCACCACCGCATTGGAGCCAACTTTGGCATTTTTATGTAC
>ERZ650309.1779-NODE-1779-length-10048-cov-3.749825_pt1 | contig 10048 bp, 7 predicted proteins | sample MGYA00376245_ERZ650309 | MGnify/ENA primary metagenome ERZ650309 (study PRJEB26733, sample SAMN07839294) | wastewater metagenome | biome: urban; feature: wastewater treatment plant; material: waste water | place: USA: North Carolina | collected 2016-04-26 ...
CAATTCCTAAGGCGGAGCTTGAGAAGCTGGAGCCGGCCGGCTGCCAGACGCTGGCCGTCGCTGGCCGTCCCTGTATTGGGCACTCGCCGAGCTCCGAGAGCTCAGCGGGGCCGCTCGGCTTGGTGAGTGCTCCGGCGCCTCGGGTAGACCTGGGTGCCGAAGTCGTGCCGCTTCACTTGCTCGCCGCTCGGAACGGGGACACGTCATCTGGCTGAACGTCCGGGCGCGCGCCCGGCCCCGTAAACGTGGCCGCGGTTTCAGCGGGCGGACTTACCGCGGACCGCTTGCCGCCGCCCGGCTGCTGCATCAAGAGGCGATCGCCGCGGGCCCGCTGTGGTCTGGCGCGGCCGCGCTCAGTGGTGCGGCCGATGGGCGAGCCGCGCCAGGGCGCGCTCGAGCAGCTGCAGCTGCCCGGGCACCGTGAGCAGGGCGCGCGCCTGGGCCACCGTGCAGAACTGGCGCTCGCGCACCCGCCGCTCCGGCCAGTGCTTGACGACCTCGGTGATGCGCATCAGAAAGACCGTCACGTCGAGGTTCACGCCGCGCTTTACGTAGCTGTAGCTGCCAAGGGGCACGCCGACCAGGTGTCCGCGGATCCCCGCCTCCTCGAAGGCCTCGCGCAGGGCGGCCTCGGGCAGGCTCTCGGGCGGGTCGACCAGCCCCTTGGGGAACCCCCAGCCGGCCTGGCTGCGCAGCGAGATGAGACAGATCCGGACCTCATCGTCCTGTATTTGGTAGGGAACCACGCAGCCTTGCGGAAGATTGGCAGTCATCGACTTGGGATGGGTCGCCGCGGCCATGGCCGGGCGGGCCCCACTTTGTACAGCAGGTTAGCAAGGACCGTGAGCAAAGAGTCGGGCTATATGTGACCGGCGGCGCGGCCGATGATGCCGATGCTGCAGCGGGAGCTGGCGGAGCGAATAGAGCGGATGGGGTGGATCGGGCGAGACCGGCATATAGTCCGAACCGCCATGACAAAACGTGTCTCCGTCCTGCGCACGCTGGGCCGCCGCGCGGCCGTCGTTCTGGGCCTGCTCGCGCTGGCGCCGGGCCTCTTTCTTCTCGTTGCGGCGGTGGTGAGTCCGCGCTCGGCGGGGCAGCCGCTGGCGGCGCAGCTGCACCTGCCCCACCCGGCGGTGATCGCCCACCGCGGGCTGTCGTTCTGGGCTCCCGAAGAGACGCGCGCGGCCTACCTGCTGGCGCGCGCGATCGGCGCCGACTACCTGGAGGCCGACGTGCAGCGGACCCGGGACGGCGTGCTCATCGCCCTCCACGATGAGACGCTGGAGCGCACGACCGACGTGGCGCGTGTCTTCCCGGCGCGTCGCGGGAGCGGTCCGGCGGAGTTTACCTGGGCGGAGCTGCAGCAGCTGGATGCGGGGTCGTGGTGGAACGCCGCCCACCCCGACCGCGCGCGACCTGCCTACGTCGGGCTGCGCATCCTCCGGCTGGAGGAGCTGCTCGACATAGCGGGGTCGCGGTCGGCGGCGGCGCCGGCCCCGGGCGTGTACCTGGAGACCAAGGATCCGGAAAAGTATCCCGGCTACGAGCGCGAGCTGGTCGCGCTGCTGGAGGACTGCCGCCACGGCCGCCGTCCGCTGGACGTGCTGTGTGTCGAAGGCGCCCTGCTGCGCGGCCCGAACGGCACCGGCCGCTTCCACCTGCTCGCTGGCACCGGCGAGCCGATGATCGACTGGGTGCGCGACCTGGCGGCGCAAGCCACGCACGTCGTCGCCGTCGGCTCGAGACAGGCGCGCACCGGGCCGGCGGTGCGGCACAGGGTGCCCGAGCACTCGCTCGTCTCCTCGCAGGTCTGGGCGCAGCGACCGCCGATGCACGACAGCCCCTCGCCGCAGGTCATCGTGCAGGACTCCTCTTCGACGGTGCGGCAGGCGCGGAGGCCGGTCACTTCGTCGACGAGGCACATGCCCACCGCACCGCCGACCGAGCAGTCGCGGTTCGTCGCGCACTCGGTGCGGCAGCGGCCCAGGAGGCACGTGTACGCCTCGGGGCAGTCGCTCGGGAGCGCGCATGGCGCGCCGACCATCAGGGGCGGCGTGCACGCGAGCAGGCCGAGGCACGCCGCGAGGGTCAGCGCGCTCGACGAACGGCTTCGGCTCATGCCGGGGAAGAGCACGGTGCGCAGCGGGAAGAGGCCCAGCGGGCCGTTGGGCAGGGCGGTCGTCATGCGCGTTCGTCCAGCTCGCGGTGGCGGCGCAGCGTGGCCACCCGCACGCCGTCGTTGGGCATGTCGATGTCGGACAGCTTGTAGAACGTCGTCTCCATCCCGAAGAGGTCGAACTCGAGCACGACGCCGGTATCGGCGAGGCGGAACAGCCGCGCCCGCTTGCCGAAGGATGCCATCAGGGCCTGAGCCTCCTCGACGATATGCGTGTCCTTTCATTCAGCGACGAGATCTCGCCGCCACTGCGGCGAGCCCCCGCACGCCGATACCTGGACGTGCGTTTCTTGCCCCGCGGAGCCTCGTACGAGCGCTCCGATGCCGAAAAGTTTGCAGATCAGAGCGAGCGTACCTACCATGCGTATCGCCTTGGCGCTGCGAAGTGGTTGCAAGTCGACCCCACGTCGACACGCGACCAACACAATGAGGCGCCCCAGTGGAAGGGGCCCATCGGACCCGAATCCAATCGTACGATGGCGGTGGGCGACCGGCGTCATCACGACGTGGGACAGACCGCGGCGGCGTCTACGCGCGACACGTTCGAAGAGTAGACGCCCGAACGCGCCGCGGCTCAGACGCTTTCCTTGCTCGCCCCTTCTACGTCCCGCATGAACGAGAGCCAGTTCTGAAGGCCGTGGATTCGCGCCCCCAAGCGCTCGGCCTCGGGGCCAATGGCCTTGAGCCTCGGCTCAAGTCTTCCAGGGCCCGGAAGTCAACCTGACCTATGGGGTCGAGGCACTCAGCGATGGCGCGATGGCTGAGGTGATTCCGCTCATCCTTGAACCTGCGGAGATCCCTGACCAGTTCATCGTCATTGGTGAACTTGGCGAAGACCTCGATCAACCTCTCCAGGGGCGCGTTCTCATAGTCCTTGCCCGACATCTTGAACGGCATGAGTGGTGCGACTCGAAGTCCCACCGCCTCGAACGCCTCGGTCAGGTAGAGCTTCAGGCCTTGCTCAACCGCCTGGCATCCGCTCATGGCGTGCGCGACTCGGATGAAGAACTCGTCCTTCTTCATGGTTGATCCTCAGGTTTTCGACCTGCCGTCGGTAGAAGTATGGATACCGAGTCAAGCCGCTGCTGTCAGCCTTCGGCTGCACGCACCTGCCTTGCCAGGGACTACATGATCCCAACCAGTTCGGACACCTGGGATCGACTGTCTGACGTCACGACGGACACGAATCGGCCGGTAGATGCAACTGCTTGGCAAACGCGGCTGCCAGGATGTCGCCACGTGGAGAATCGATCCGCCGGAGCTACGCACCACCGAGGCTGGACCTGTTCAAGCAGCTCCGCATGAAAATTGTGGTCCGAGCCATGGTGTGGAAGTGTCATGGTCGTGACCTGGCTCAGGAGTTGGCCGTAGTGCGCGAAGAAGTCACCTCGACGCTTGGCGTGCGCCAACGCGGCATCGCCTGTTCCGAGCCACGCGCCGCCGCCTTCGTCGTTGACGCTGGGCTTGACGTGCGCGGATCCCAAGCGCGCATGGTACAGGCGCGCCTTCGGTAACTCCCTTGCTGGTCCCGAGTACAGGCACAGCGACGTGACGTTCAGGTCTTCGTGAACCGCGCCATAGGCCGCTCTCAGGTCGGCAGCGGATTCAGTCAACAGCTTTAGGCGATTCGCGGTCGAGCGTAGCCATGCCTTGAGCGCTCGAACGCTCTGCTTTCGCTCCTCGGCAAGCTGCGCCATGAACTCGCCCGCGCGAGCTGTGACGCTTGGGTCCACGTAGGGCGCCAGCAGCCAGGAAAGGCTGGAGCCGCGCGCGCTCGTTAGAAACCCTCGCGTGTCCGGCATCACCTCGACGCCCTTCCCCGTGTCCTCGCCTGGTCCTGGTTTCCACCGCTCCATCCGCCCTCGCCCGACAAACTCCCAGGCCGGAATCAGGTTGTGGTCCAGCCGCTCCTTCGACTCGTCGTCAGGTCTCGGACCGTCATCTGGGCGGGGGCCGTCGTCAGGCCCATTGCGGAACGGTGCACCACCGTCTCGATTCCGGCCATCCACGAGAAGGATCCGATCCGGACCAAACCCCCGGACCGCGCCAACCGGATCGACCGTGAAAGCCCGGAAGAACGGGTCCTCCGCCGCCGCCGGGTCCTCCGATGCAGCGCGAGAAAAGGCAATGAGGCGGTCCGTGACGCTCATGAGCGGCATCACGATTGCCTTGACCTTCAGTCCCTTGGAAGGCTCCAACAGCCGGGCGACGCCGTTCACGTGGTCGACGTGAGCATGAGAGATGAAGAGCAGGTCGATGGCCTCGCCGTGGCCCGTCTCTGCGATGTACTCGTCAATCCGCGCATTGCGTGCAGCGGCGTACTTCGACATGGCCCCGCAATCCACGACGTATCGCAGCCTGAAGCCTGCGTCGTCCCGTACGTCACCAACGTGGAAGAAGCCCTGTCCGACCGCGAGTTGGCGACGGTTGTTCAGTATGTGCATGTCGCAGGTCTCCCTTCCCTCTTTTTCTCGTGGCAACCGAAAGTGGCCGCCGATGTGATCCACCTGTCGCCCCTATCGTTGGGTCGGCAAATCCCAAGCCGTCAGCAACTCCTGCACGCTGCTCGGCCAGTGCAGACGCTCCTGCTCCAGGCGAATCTGACGCTCGCCGAAGCTGCCACTCTTCAGCTTCTGAAGCAACTGTGCTTCCTCTTCTGTGAGGTTGTTCGCCGCGCCCGTGGCCTGGCTGTTTTCACGCGTCCACAGATGACGATGCGCGAGAAGCACTTTCTCCGTCATCAACAATGAGCGAACCCCAGGGAAGCAGTCACGGGCCCGGGAAAGGATGTGCAGTCCCCAGGTATCGATATCGCCCCAGTAGACGACCTGCGCCTGGCCACACCAGCCGATGCCCTGCAGCGCTCCGACGTTGTTCCCTAGGCGCATGGCCACGGCGGTGTTCGGCATGTCGGGGATCGCCAGGCCAGTTGACAGGTTCTCGACGATCAACAGGCGGGAGGGTGGTGCCTTGAAGGCTGCGTTCCACTGGCGCGCCGGCATCTGCAGATCTTCTGCGTGCCCGAGTTGTGCCCGCAGCGCCGGATCGAGCAGGCGCATCCGGATCGGATCTGGCGCCTTGCGAAGACCGAGTACGCTGTGCAGATCGCCGGTGCGCTGCAGGATCGACTGCAGGATCGAAGCGATCGCCCCGGTCCGAGGCTCGATCCACTTGGTGTCGATGTCGACGAGCGGCAACTGCCGAAGATAGAGCCCCGAGTCCGGGTTGTCTCTCGCCCAGCCCAGCATACCGAGTAGGCGCGCAAAGTCAGCCTCGTTCCACTCCGACACCGTCGCTGCGGCCTGCGCCCATCTCGCATCCTCGCCCAGCCGAGGGTGCGACTGGACGAGTACGCCAACACGCTCGTTCAGGGACTGCCATCGTTTGGCGGCACCTGCCTGCAGCGCGACCGACGCAGCATCCGGGAACGTGACCTGCGCCGGCATGCTGACAGCACCGAGCTTGCGCCATTTCAGAGTCTTGCGGACCAGCGCGACGCCACTGGCCGAGCGCATGGCACGGTTCTCGAACTCGGTCCACGCGCTGAGCCAGGTCCGGAAAGCCGTCGGCGCGTTGGCAGCCTTCACTTCGGTAGGCGCACTGATGGTCACGCGCAGGGGCCAGGACTCTGTCCCTGGCGAGAACAGCCAGTCCAGATGCAGCCGTTCGAACTGGCGCTTCGCCGCATCGGCGAGATCGTCCGGTGTCAGGGCACCAGGAAACTCCGGCAGCGGCATCGAAGTTCAGTCCAGCAGCGCCGCCGAGCTGGGCTCGGCCGCTGGGACCTGCACACCACCCTGGCCACCCCCCAGGCCAACCAGTCGGCGGCTGGTCATGTCGTACTCAATGGACACGGCACCGGAGCTGTTGCGCGCCTTGTTGCTGAAGACATGCGCGCCGCCGACGAAAGGCTCGAGCGTGCGCACCGCCTTCATAGGCGTGGCCATCAGCATCTGGAAGCCGAATGTGTTGAAGATGTTTAGTGTCATCGCCGTGAAGTCGCTGTCCGCCTTGTCGAACGCCTCGTCCATCAGCACGGTGCAGAACTGCGGCAGCGGACGATCAGTGCCTGCCAACTGGTAGCGCAACGCCGCAGCCAGACAGGTCGCGGCGAGCTTCTGGCGCTGTCCCCCGGATTTGCCGGCGCCCGACTGGTAGATGTCCTTGACGTCGCCCGCCTCGTCGTACTCCTTGGCCAGGAACTCGACATGCTGGCGCACGTCCAGCACCAGCGCGCGCCAGCGCTCGTCTTCGGGCTTGTCGCCCTGCAAGCGCTTGACGATCTTGTTCAGCGCTTCGAACTGGGCCTCGCGCTCGTCCCGGCTCGCTTCAGTCTTGAAGTTGCGCTCCAGGCAGGCGCGCAGTTCGGCGCGGAACTCGGTCACCTCCGGCAAGGCCCTGGGCTTGTCCTTGATCAACAGGTAGGTCCCGGGGTTGAACGGTGACTGGCCAAGTGCATCGTTGACGATGTTCATGCGGCTGCGGATCTCGTCGCGCTCCGTCGTCAGCCTTTGCTGCAGCTTGGCCAAATGGCGATCGCTTTGCTCGTTCAGGAGCCTGAAGAACCTGTCCTCGAAACGCGGTAGATCGTCGGCCACGATCTTCTCGAGCACGCGTGCGTACTCCGGCCAATCCGCAAGCGTGGTCCCCATGTCGGCGGCGGCCTTCTGATGCACGCGCTTGAAGGTGCTCAAGACGACTTCCAGCCTGCTCTTGCAAAGAAGGGCCTTCTCCTTGGCGTCGCCGCGTCGTTCCGTGAGGCCCTCCCTGACGCGCGCGCGCTTGCCCTCCAGGTTCTCGAGCGTGATCACCGCACCGCGCTCGAAGAGCGGCAGCAAGTCTGCCTCCAGCTCCGGCGGGTGCTGAAGGCCTTCCGGCGTTTTCTGGCGTGCCTCCGTGAGGGCCTTGATCTGCTCGGTCGTTGCGTCGCGCACCTGTTCCGCCCTCGTGACCGCGGTACGCGCGGCCTTGACGAACTTTTCCTGGGCCTCGATCTTGCGATCCGTCTCGCCGACCTCGGGGTGCGCTTCGACTGCCAGCCTGATCTGCTCGGCCAGCTTCGCGACCTTCTCGCCCGCACCTACTTCGTCGACCTCGTCCCAGGTCACCTGGGATAGCAGGGTCGCAGCGTTCAGCTTCTCGCGCTCCTTGGCGCGTTTCTCTTCGATCCTCTTCAGCGTGTCGGCAGCGTTCGCCTTGGCATCGTTCCAATCGCCGATCTCGCGAACGAGCTCGAGCTTCTTGAGTTCGTTGGAGAACCCGATCGCCCAATTCAGGCGGTTGTCGATGCGGTCGCGGTCGTTTTTCTCGTGCCGCGTGCGGCCGCGCTTGATCTGCCCTTGCAGGCTGAGGGCTCGATCGGCAGCCGCGAACTCCTTTGTCGAGTCCGTGCAGACGTAATCACCGTAGTGCTCGAGGATTTCGTCGCGCACCCACTGTCCGTACTCGCCCTCGGCACAGTCCAGCAACCGGCTCGGTGCCTTCGGGCCTTCTTCGACGCGCCGTTCGTGGGCGCGCATGCGCAGGTATCGCACATGCTGGCCGGTCTGCGTCGCCTCCAGCCAATCGACCACGGCGCCGTAGTGAGCCTCCGGGACCAGGAACGAGTTGGCCATCGGCCCGAGGAGCCGTTCCAGTGCGCCCTGCCAGCGGCTTTCGCCTTCTCGCACGTTCAGCAGTTCCCCGGCGAAGGGGAAACGCGACGGTGAGATGCGCAGCGCCGCAGCGAGTCGATCGCGCACGAGGATCAACTTCTCGGACAGGTTGGACTGGCGTTCGCCCAGCGATTTGAGCTCTGGAACGAGTACGTCCAGCTGGGTCTCTGCCTCGAAGATCCTGCGCCTGAGCTTTTCCGCCTGCCCGTCATCGTCACTGGTCTCACCTCGCTCCGCCATCTGCTTGGCGGCCCCTACACGCTCGCCGAAGTGCACGACTGTTGTCGGTTCGGTCCAGCCCAGCGTGCGCAACCATCCCTGAACGCGTGCACGTGACTTGCGCACCGCCGTCAATAGAGCCGTTCGTGATTGCAGCTGCTCCTGGAGGCTGGCGGCATTGCCGTCGTCCATGCCGGCGCGCTCGCGCCTGAGCCGCTGGAGTTCTTCCTCCTGCGACGCGAGTTCGCCAGTTCGTGCCTCGGCTGCCTGCGCCTGGCCTTCCAGTTCGACTCCAAGTTCGTCCGCACGCTCGCCTCTCAACTTGAAGAGAAGGTAGTCTCGCTGATGGTCCGCCTGCGACAGCAGTTGCGTGCTGTGCGCTACCTCGGCATTCGCGGCCTCGTAGTCCCGATGCTCTGTGTCCGCCTTGAGGAGCAGATCGCGCTGTTCGCGCGCGTCGACCACTTCGGCATGCGCCGAAGCCAGCGTCGTGAAGTCCTCGCACAGGTCATCCGCGATGCCGAACGTTTCCGGTTCGTCGAGCATGTTGTCGCGCATGAAGGCGTTGATGTCGCCAAGGTTCTTCGATGACTGGGTCCGGTGCAGCAGTCTGAGCGCAAGGTCGTGGTCGATTCCGAGGCGAGCCTTGAAACGTTCCCGGAATGCCGAGTGAGTCGCAAACGGCGGCGTGACGTCGGGCAGGTGCTTGGCGAAGCCGCGGACGTTGTAGTCCGCCATGAAGAACACCAGTTCCTTGAGGCTGAAGGCGCGTTCGACCACGAGGTAGCAGCTATGCACGTCCTTGGCCAGCGTGGACTTGCCCTTGATCCACCACAGGCCGACGAGCGTCAGGATCTGTCCACCGCCGCTCTCGTAGATCTCGGCGACGGCGCTCATCGTCGTGTCTTCGCGCAGGTACTGCGAGGCGATGATCCCGCCGTCGGACTCGTTGGTTGCCCAGGCGCCACGGATGTAGCTGACCATGTTCCGGTCACGCGCCACCTTGTCATTGCCGCGTGCGGCGGCATTGAACTCCGAGTTCGGCGGCGCCATCAGTGCGGAGTGCGCGTCCAGGATGGTGGACTTGCCCGATCCGGAAGGGCCGACGAGCAGGTGTCCCAGAGCGGAGATCTCGAGAACGTGCAGCTTGCTGAACGTACCCCAATTCATCACCTGGATCTGCTTGAGGCGGAACTGACGCTGCGCTGCCTCGTCGAGATCGCGCTCGCTCCACTGCGGCCGACGGCCGTCCTGATGGCCTTCAACCGAAGCACTCGGGGTCTGCGTTTGCACGGCATCGAACAACGAGTAGTTCTGGTCCATCGAGGCGACCCCTTTGCTCAATCTTGCTCGGCGTCGACACCGTCGACGGCCGTGTCCTCGGTCTCGAGGTCTTCCTCGTCAGACGGCGCATCGCCGCTGAGCGCGCCCGCGACGGTCTCGCCGATCACGGGCTCGCCGGCCAACTCGGCAGCGATCCTGCGATAGGTGTCCTGCAGCGCTCGGATCTGCTCGTGCGAGAAGACGAGCTTGAGCGCGGGCGACACCTCGAAGCGGTCGCCGCTGTTGCGGATCTCCACCGTGGAGCTGTAGATGCAGTCGTCGCCGAAGTGGATGAAGCCGCCCTGCCCGGCCACGCCGTCCGCGTCGCCACCGTTGGTGGTGATGTCGGCCGCGTTGCAGATCAGGCGCGTGCTGGCCTCGAGCGCCACACCGCCACCAGCGCCGCCATTGCCCGCGGTCGCGGCGCCACCGTCTCCGAGGGCGCGCAGGGCGTTGGGGCTGCGGGTGGTCCACGCCTGACCATTGCGCGGGTCGAGGATGAGGGCCGTGCCGATGGCGTCATCGATGCGTACCGGGCGACCGATTTCGCGGGCGTGGGTGATGGCCCGGGCCGCCAGCCCCTGAAGGAAGCCCGCCGGGTCGTAATAGATACCGGCGCGCGCCGTCGGGTCGTCCAGGTCCACGTCCGGCAGTGAACCCACGTGAAGGGTCG
>ERZ650309.1781-NODE-1781-length-10042-cov-3.514769_pt1 | contig 10042 bp, 5 predicted proteins | sample MGYA00376245_ERZ650309 | MGnify/ENA primary metagenome ERZ650309 (study PRJEB26733, sample SAMN07839294) | wastewater metagenome | biome: urban; feature: wastewater treatment plant; material: waste water | place: USA: North Carolina | collected 2016-04-26 ...
CCGCGACGATGCGGCGGACGCCGAGCGTGCGCCGGCCGTGCTCCATCACCGCCGCCGCCGCCTCGAGCGCGTAGCCCTGCCCCCAGGCCTCGGGCACATAGGCGTAGCCGACATCGACCTCGTCCCACAGGTCGCGGCGCAGCAGGCCGCACAGGCCGATCGCCGCGCCGTCCTCCTTGCGCTCGACGCGGTACAGACCGTGCCCGTGCTTCTCGTAGCTCGCGATCGGGCCCCTGCGCAGGAACTCCTCGGCCTCGGCCAGGCTGCGCACGCCGCGATCGCCGATGTGCTGGATGTACGAAGGCTCGTTGAGCAGCCGCAGCAGGAACGCCGCGTCCTGCTCCACCGTCAGCCGAGCGAGCCGCAGCCGCGCCGTCTCGAGCACCGTCATCGCCGGATCCTTTCGCTTCGAGCTGCGGCGATCCTACCCCAGCCCGGCCGCGGCGCCCGCCCCGAGTCCGCGGAAGCTCACCTCAGCCCGCGGCCGCAAAGTGCGCGCGCAGCAGCTGGTTCACGGCCGCCGGGTGGTGCAGCGGCACGCCGTGCCCGGCGTCCGCGAAGCGCTCGATGCGGGCGTGCGGCAGGTGCGCGCGCAGCTCGTCGCTGAGCGCGGTCTTGACCACGACGTCGAGCGCGCCGGTGACGATCAGCGTCGGGATCCTCTGCAGCGGCGCCATGTCGCCGCCGCGGTGCCGGAACAGCGCCGCGATCTGCCGCCGCACGATCGGCGGGGTCACAAGGAAGTCGCTGCAGAAGATCAGCCGCACCAGGCGCAGCCGCTCGTCCTCGCTGAGCGTCGCCAGGTAGGGGCGCGGGAAGGCCAGCTCCGCGGCAGCCAGCCAGCGCGAGCGCTCGGCGCCGAAGCGCGCGCGCAGCGAGATGCGCAGGCTGTGCAAGGACGGCACCGTGGCGTCGCGGCCGCGCCGCAGCGTCGACATCAGCGAGAGGCTCGCGACCCGCTCGGGCGCGCTGCGCGCCAGCTCCTGCACGAGCAGGCCGCCCATCGAGTGCCCGACCGCGTGCGCGCGCTGCCAGCCCAGGTGATCGAGCAGCCGCCGCAGGTCCTGTCCCATCGCCTCGATCGTCACCGGCCCCGAGCACGGCAGGCTGCCGCCGATGCCGCGGTTGTCCAGCCACGCCACCTGGTGATCACGCGCCAGGTCGTCGATCTGGGGCCGCCAGCCCTCGCCGACGCAGCCTACGCCCTGCACCAGGAGGACCTGCGGGCCGTGGCTGCCGGCCTGTCCATAAGAGAGCGAGGCGTCGTCGAGGCGGAGGATCGGCATGTCGCACAAGCTACCGCGCCGCGCCGCCGTCGAGAAGGGCCGCCTGCGCAGCGACGGGCGGGCCGCGCGCGGCGGCCGGCGCGGGTGAGCCGGCGCGGGTGTGGTCGATCAACGTTGATCAATATTGATCGGGTTGATCAATGTTGATCAACATTGATCAATATTGATCGGGTCAATCAACATTGATCAATATCGGGCGCTCACCCCGGCGGGGCTTGGCAGCTCGCGTTGGGCAGGTGCAACAGGTTGTTGCGCTCCTTGCACTCGATCTCGCCGCCGCTCGACATCAGGGTGCCGTCGTCGTCGGCGGCGAACCACAGGTCGATGGGCGCGGCGGAGGGGCTGGGGTGGTCGCAGCGCACGGTCTCGCAGCTCGCGACCGCGAGCGCCTTGGCCGTACGCGCGGTGCAGATCTTGGTGCCGCCCTTTCGCGGATCGCCGGTGTAGAAGGTGCCGGCGACGCCGGCCATCGCCGGCAGCGCGCCGCGGTTGCAGATGTTGGCGCTGAGCACCCAGCGCTTCGCGCAGTCCGAGCCGGAGTCGGGCACGCCCGGCCGCCCGCCGGTGAGATCCGGCGCCGGCGCGTCGCTCTTGATCAGCCCCTGGACGTTCTGGCGGTAGTTGTTCCAGCTCAGCCAGTTGTTCGTCTCGACCCGCGGCACGGTGGCGTCGTCGTTGATGTTGGTGATGTGGTAGGTGTGCTGGTTCCAGATCGAGCGCGACGGCATCCAGCGGTTCATCGGATCCATCAGCACCTGGATGCCCTGCGTGCCCGCGCCCGAGGGCAGGCCGAGGTCCGGCTCGGTGCCGCAGCCGCCGACGCGGTGGGTCGGCACCACGATGTCCGAGTGGCCGTCGTGATCGACGTCGGCGATGACCGGCAGCTCGACGATGGTGCCCGAGGTCAGGTTCTGCGCGAAGCGCACCTGGCCGGTCTTGCCGTCGTAGACGCGCAGCCAGCACTCGTCGCGGTACACGACCTCGGCCTGGCCGTCGCCGTTGAAGTCGAAGACCGACGAGCCGGTCGAGCCCGAGCTGAAGTCGCGCGTGGTCTTGAGCCAGCGCAGGCCCGGTCCCTGGCAGAAGGCCGGGCGCGGCGTCGCGGCGCACTCCGGATCGAAGACCGCGTAGCCCTGGTAGCCGGCGGCCGCGATCTCGGGCTGGCCGTCGCCGTCGAAGTCCGCGACCGTGGGCGGGCCGCCCCAGCGCTGGCCGAAGTCGTAGGGGCCGAAGACGACGTTGCCGGTCTTGGGGTGGTAGGCGCGCACCTGCCCCTGCGAGCTGCCCGGCGACGAGATCAGCACCACCTCGGGCTCGGGCGTGGACGGGTCGATCTGGGCGATGGCGACGTAGCCGGGGCCGAAGGCGCGCGCCGCGGCCGGGGTCTTGTCCGCGCCGGTCAGGCCCTCGAGGATGCGGTTGCCGACGATCACGTCGGGCTTGCCGTCGAGGTCCACGTCCGCGATCGCCGTCAGGATGGCCCAGTACCCGCCCTCGACGGCGACGCTGTACAGCGTGGTCAGCTTGCCGGCCTCGAAGCGCAGCGCGGTGCCGGCGTAGACGATCTCGGGCGGGCCGACGCCGTCGAGGTTCGCGATGGCGGGGCCGCCGTCCTTGAACCCGGTCGAGCCCGAGGGCACCGGCGCGCTCGAGGTGGCGAGCAGCACGCCCTTGTTATTGAACACCTTGACCGAGCCGGCGGTGTCGATGCCGATGATCTCGGGCAGCTTGTCGCCGTCGAGGTCTGCGACCGCGAGCTGCGAGCGCGTGCCCAGGCCCGCGGCCTGCGAGAAGACCTCGGTGCAGTCGGCGCCGCGCAGCGCCACCAGGCGGCCGTTCTCGAAGGTCACCAGCACGATCTCGGGCGCGCCGTCGCCGTCGAGGTCCGCGACCACGGGCGCCATGATCACGGCGGAGCCGGTCCACTCGCACTTGAGCTTGGGCGCCACGAACTTCTCGGCCATGAAGCCGCCGCCCTTGCAGTTGGGATCCGAGGTCTTGGTGCGCGGATCGTAGGGCAGGCAGCGGCCGGCCTCGCAGAACGAGTCGTTCTGGCAGTCCTCGTCGCCGACGCAGGTGCCCTCGGTGGGGATGCAGGCGCCGGCCTTGCACACCGCGTCCGGTCGACACGGCGTCTGCGGGCAGCGCTGCACGACGGGGTCGTCGGGCCCCATCATGTCCATCCCGTCATCGAGCTCGCCGCCGTCGATGCGGCCGGCGCAGCTCGCGGTGAGCAGCGCGCCCGAGGTGAGCAGAAGCGACAGCGCACGCCACGGCACATCGGAGTCCGGTCTCGCCATGGGCGCACCATACTTCAGACCGCCCACGTGTGGGGGAAGCGGCCGTTGGCTCACTGCGTCAGGCTGCGTCAGGCGCGCGTCAGGCGCACGTCATGCGCGCGTCGTGCGATCGCCCACGGCCGAGGTGCAGCCCGGTCGAGCCGCGTGATCGGCCGGCGCGCTATAGTGCAAGCTACGGAATCCAGTCGCCGGGCACCGCCGCCCGCGCCGCCCCGGGGACAGCCCCGCGACCCGCTCAACGCTCACGACGCTCTCGACGTTCACAACGTCCTCACTCAGGAGACACCATGGACAAGATCAGGGCCATCGTCGTCGATCACTCCGCTCCCGGGAACATCCGTCTCGCGGACGTGGCGGCGCCGGTGCCGCTGCCCAACCAGGCGCTGGTGCGGGTCGCCGCGACGTCGCTGAACCGCGGCGAGATCCGCATGGCGGGCATGGGCGAGAGCGGCCGCCGCATCGGCTGGGACTTCGCCGGCACCGTCGAGCGCGCCGCCCCGAACGGCAGCGGCCCGGCCGCGGGCAGCCGCGTCGTCGGCATGCTCGCGACCGGCGCCTGGGCCGAGCACATCGCGGTGCCGACCGACGCCATGGCCGTGCTGCCCGACGCCGTGTCGTTCGCGCAGGCGGCGACGCTGCCGGTCGCGGGACTGACCGCGCTCTACGGGCTCGAGAAGGGCGGCGGCCTGCTCGGCCGCAGGGTGCTGATCACCGGCGGCACCGGCGGCGTCGGCCACTTCGGCATCCAGCTGGCGCGGCTCGGCGGCGCGCACGTCATCGCCTCGGTGCGCAGCCCCGAGCGCGCGGCGCTGGTGCTGGAGGCCGGCGCCCACGAGGTCATCGTCGGCGACAGCTCCAGCACCCTCGGCAGCCACGGCCCGTACGACGTCATCCTCGACGGCGTCGGCGGCTCGATGCTGGGCGCCGCGGTCACGCACCTCAGCAAGGACGGCACCTGCGTGATCTACGGCGCGACCGCCGGCACCGAGGTGACGCTCAGCCTGCGCGCCTTCTACTCGGCCGGCGGCGCGCGGCTCTACGGCTTCATCCTGTTCCACGAGCTCCTGCAGACGCCGGCGACCGTGGGGCTGGGCCGGCTGGCGGCGCTGGTGGCGCAGGGCGCGCTGCGCCCGCCCGTCGACGTCGAGGTGCCGCTCGCGCGCATCGGCGAGCTCGTGCAGCAGCTCAACGACCGCAAGTTCACCGGCAAGGCCGTCATCACCTTCTAGCGACTCGCCAGCTACTCTAGGCGGAACTCGCCCGCGGCCAGCTCGAGCTCGACGCCGTCGATGAGCTGCACCACGCGCAGCTTGTAGGTGTGGCCAGGGCGGAAGCCGTCGTCCGGGGTCAGGCGCAGCTTCGCGATCAGCCGCTCGCCCGCCGCGATCGGCGCCTGGTACAGCGCCGTCACCAGGCCCGAGGCGCCGGCCTGCTCCGGATCCTCGGCGTCGCTCAGGATGAAGAGGCTGTTGCCGGCCCACGCGGGGCGGCGCAGCCGCGCGTTCACCTGCACCGTCCAGGGCACCGCGTCCGCGGCGCTCCGGAACGACAGCTCGCTCGGGAAGGCGCGCACGAAGCGCGGCGCGTCCCAGGTCAGCCCGTGCGCCCCGACGGTCGCGGACAGCAGCGTCCCCACCGGCTGCGTCGACGGGGCGCCGGCGCGCACGCACAGGTTCCCCTTGACCGGGCACGCGACGTCCGAGCCCTCGAGCACTGCCACCGCCGGCGCGTCCTGCCCCGTCTCCCCGGGACCCGCGTGCGAGATGCCCGGTGCGCTCCCGATAGCCAGCATCAGCGCGAACATCCTCTTCAGCGTGGTCTTCATGGCCCCCTCCTGCTCGACGGAATCGAGGCGCCTTCGGGACCCGGCGGCTCGTGCGCGGGTTCGACGCCTCTGCCAAGACCGAGCGCAAGGCGTGTGCCACGGAGCTCCCAGAGCCCGACGACCTGTCTGTCTGCCGACGGGAAGGGGCTCTGTTTGCGCGAAGGAGAGAGCGCGCGTTCGACGAAGAGAAGGAGCGCGCCCGCGCGTAGAGAAAGAGAGAGCGCGCGCGATAAGGAAAGAAGGCGCGCGCGATGGCGACGGAGCGGAGACCCGGCGGGGAGGGCATGAAGCGGCTCACGCCCGGTGCGGACCGCGCATGCGGATTCTGCACGCCGCGCTGCAGACCCCGCAGCGCGGCGGCCGCGGCCCGCCCTCGGCCGGCCCGGGTGTGACGGGAGGCGGCGCGCACGGTCGCTGGCGCGGCGGTTGCACAGGCAAGAGCTGGCCGCGGGCGCGGCTCGAACCAGGGAGAACCGCCATGACCCTTGAACCTGCGATGGACGCCGCTCCGACGATCGATCCCATGCTCGGGCTCTGCGTCGACTCCTACCGCGTGCGCCAGAAGATCGGCGAGGGCGGCATGGGCGCGGTCTACGAGGTCGAGCACGAGCGGCTCGGGCGCCGCGCCGCGGCCAAGTTCCTCTTGCCGCGCTACGCGCAGGACCCGACGGTCGCGCGCCGCTTCACGTCCGAGGCGCAGCTGCTCAGCCGCATCCAGCACCCCGGCCTCGTCAGCGTGTTCGCCATCGGCGAGCTGCCGGATCGCACGCAGTACTTCCTCATGGACTACCTGCGCGGTGAGACGCTGGGCGCGCGGCTGCGCTCGCGCCGGATGCCGGAGCTCGGCGCCGCGCTGCGCCTGGTGCAGCAGGTCGCCTCCACGCTCGCGGTGGTGCACGCGCACGGCGTCATCCACCGGGACCTCAAGCCGGACAACATCATGCTCGTCCCGGATCCGCACGTGCCCGACGGCGAGCGCGCGGTGCTGTTCGACCTCGGCGTCGCCAAGGTGCTGCCTGGTCCGGCGGCGGACGGCTCGCCCGCGGACTCGGCGGAGCGCACGCGCACCGGCGTGGTGTTCGGGACGCCGGTGTACATGGCGCCGGAGCAGTGCCGCGCGACCGCGCCCGTGGACGCGCAGGTCGATGTCTACGCGCTCGGCGTCATCCTGTTCCGGCTGTGCACGGGCCGGCTGCCGTTCACCGGCGAGATGTGGGAGCTCCTGACCAAGCACGTCACCGAGCCGCCGCCGGTGCCGCGCCGCATCAACCCGCGGCTCAGCCCGGAGCTGTCGCGGCTCATCCTGCAGATGCTGGCCAAGGCGCCGGCGCAGCGCCCGACCCTGGCCGCGGTGGCGGCGCGGCTCACGACGCTCGTCCAGGTCCAGGTCCAGGCCCAGGTTCAGGCTCAGGCCCAGGTCCCGCTGCAGGTCCAGGCGCAGCCCGTCGCGATCGCGCCGGCCGCGGGCGCACAGCGCGCCGCCGAGCCGCTCGAGCTGCGCGAGTGGCTGCCGCAGGCCGTGAGCGTGGCGCTGATGGCGCTGGCGATTGCGACCTATACGCACGGCAGCGATCGCGCGAGCACGGCGCCGGTCGCGCGAGCGCAGAGCGCGGCGGAGTGCGCGCCGCCGATGAGTCAGGCGGCCCCGCTCGCGGCGCAGGAGCCGCGGGAGTCGAAGGAGTCGAGAGACTCGCGCGACCCGCGGGACCAGGGCCCGTCGCTGCCCGCCGAGCGACCGGCACCGCGCGCCGTGCGACCGCCGGGCAGGCCGCGCCGGGCAGCTGGGTACTGCTGGCCGATGCCGGCGCCGAGACGGCCGCGCTCGTCGCGGCCTTCGCCGCCCGGTTCGAGTCGTCCACCCGGCGGATCCTGACCGCCGATCTGGCCGACGAAGCGGCGGTGACGGCGGCCGTGGCCGATGCCGCGGCGGATCCGGACCTCCCGGCGGCGGGCATGATCGCGTTCATCGGCCGCAACGGTTTCGACAGCACCGATCCGGACCGCACGCTGCGGCGCTCTCGTGAGCTGATCGTGGCGCTGTCGCGGGCCGTCCGCGCGGCGGCAGCCGGCTGGCAGGGCAACCCGGCGAGGCTCTGGCTGGTCACCCGCGACGGCCTGTCCGTCCGGGGCGGTGAACCGGGCGATCCGACCGTCGGCGCGTTGCGCGGTGTGATCCGAACCTGGCGCTTCCCCGGGGAATTGGCCCGCACCCTGGCCGAGGAGCCCGATCTGGGCGCCACGCTCGTGGATCTGGACGGCGAGGACGCCGATGTGGTCACCGCCGTTCTGGACGAACTGGCCTCGCCGGTTCGCGACGACGTGATCGCCCGCCGGGCCGGGGTCCGGTACGCCGAACGGCTGACCCGGGCGGCTGTCGCCGCGGGCGCCCAGGACGCCACCGTCCGGCCGGACGGTGCCTACGTCATCACCGGTGGCCTGGGCGGGCTCGGCCTGGTCTTCGCGCGCTGGCTGGCCGACCGCGGTGCGGGACGCATCGTGCTCAGTGGACGGCGCGAACCGTCGGCCGATGACCAGCGTCGCCTCGACGAGCTGGGTGCCGACGGCACCGAGATCAGTTATGTCCGTGGTGATCTCGCCGTCGACGGCGTCGCGCAGCGTCTCGTGGCCGCCGCCGAGGAGACCGGGAAGACACTGCGCGGGGTGCTGCATTCCGCTGGTGTGCTCGACGAGAGCCTGGTGTCCGCGGTGACCGTGGACGGTCTGGAACGGGTCTGGGCGGCCAAGGCCGCCGGCGCCATGCGGTTGCATCTGGCCACCGCCGACCGGCCCCTGGACTGGTGGGTGGGCTTCTCCTCGATGGCCGCGCTGCTGGGTCTTCCGGGCCAGTTGTCGTACGCCACCGCCAATGCCTGGCTCGACGGGTTCGTCGCCTGGCAGCGCGCGGCGGGTCGGCCCGCCACCGCCGTCAGCTGGGGGCAGTGGTCCGATGTCGGGATCGGTGCCTCGATGACGTTGAGCGTGCTGGACCCGATCTCGCCGGCCGAGGGGGTGGACGCCCTGCAGACGCTGCTGGGTCACAACCCGGCCCACGTGGGTGTCGCCCGGCTGCGCCTGGATCGCGCGCTGACCGCCACGCCCGAATTCCGCGACCTCGGTTACTTCGAGGCCGTGGTTGCCGAGGCCGACACCCGGCAGTCCGCCGACGGGCCGGCCGCCGAGGACGGCGAAGGATCCGTTGCGCCGGTCGAGGATTGGTCGGCGATGACGGGGGACCAGCGGCGCGACGGGCTGAAGGCCGGCCTCCAGGCCATCCTGGGCCACGAGCTGCGGATGCCGGCGCGGTCGGTCGACGTCGAGCAGCCGTTCCCCGAACTGCAGGCCGACCTCGCCCTCGGCGGGCGCTATGCGTTCGGCGACGGCTTCCGCGCCGACTACTCGCGCACGAGCCACGGTCTGTCGCGCATCGTCGAATACGTGACGCGCCGCTACAACGAACTGCGCACGGCCTACCCGGACAAGCCGATCCTGATCTCGGAGGTGGGCTGGCCGAGCGAGGGCAACCGCGTCGGTGCCGCCGTGCCGAGCCTCGCGCACGAGGCGCGCTTCATCCGCCGCTTCCTGAACGAGGCGAGCGAGAACGGCATGGACTACTTCGTCATGGAAGCCTTCGACCAGCCGTGGAAGAAGGGCATCGAGGGTTCGGTCGGCGCCTACTGGGGCATGTTCAGCGCCAACCGCGAGCCGAAGTTCCCGATGAGCGGGCTGATCGAGGAGGACGCGAGCTGGAATTCGCAGGCCGTGCTCGCCGCCTGCGTCGCGCTGCTGCCGATGGTGCTGTTCGGGCTGCGCTTCCGCAACCTGCGCGCCCACGGCCAGCTGTTCTTCGCAGTGCTGATCCAGGCGAGCGCCTCGCTGCTGGTCTGGACGCTGTTCGTGCCGGCGCATCTGTACCTGACCGATCTCGGCCTGCTGATGCTCGGCATCCTGCTGCCGGCGCAGATCGGCCTGCTGCTGGTGGCACTGATCAACGGTTTCGAGTTCACCGAGGTGCTGTGGAAGCAGGACTGGAAGCGCGCGTTCAAGCCGCTGACCGGCCATGAGGCGCGCACCGACTGGCCGATGGTGTCGCTGCACCTCGCCTGCTACAACGAGCCGCCCGAGCTGGTCATCGAGACCCTCAACAGCCTCGCCGCCCTCGATTACCCGAACTTCGAAGTGCTGGTCATCGACAACAACACGCCGGACGAAGCCGTCTGGCGTCCGCTCGAAGCGCACTGCGCCAGGCTCGGGCCGCACTTCCGTTTCATGCACCTGAAGCCGTGGAAGGGCTTCAAGGCCGGCGCGCTGAACTTCGGCCTGAAGCGCACGCATCCGTCGGCGAAGGTCGTCGGCGTCATCGACGCCGATTATCTGGTCACCCCGGACTGGCTGCGCTCGCTGATGCCGTACTTCGACGACCCGAAGGTCGGCTTCGTGCAGGCGCCGCAGGATCACCGCGACTGGCAGCACGACCGCTTCACGGAGTGGGCGAACTGGGAGTACTCGGGCTTCTTCAACATCGGCATGGTGCACCGCAACGAGCGCGACGCGATCATTCAGCACGGCACGATGACGCTGATCCGCAAGGCCGCGATCGACGAATCCGGGCCGTGGGCCGAGTGGTGCATCTG
>ERZ650309.1782-NODE-1782-length-10041-cov-4.275886_pt1 | contig 10041 bp, 8 predicted proteins | sample MGYA00376245_ERZ650309 | MGnify/ENA primary metagenome ERZ650309 (study PRJEB26733, sample SAMN07839294) | wastewater metagenome | biome: urban; feature: wastewater treatment plant; material: waste water | place: USA: North Carolina | collected 2016-04-26 ...
GAACTCCTCGATGCCGTGCAGGTGGCTGGTGCCGCCGCACAAGAGCAGCAGCTGCGGCGTCCCGCCGTAGCGCGCGCTGTAGGCGGCCAGCGTCTGCCGCAGGTCGCGCAACAGCGGCTTCATCGCCTCGCGCAGCGTGTTCTTCACCCGCGCATCACCGGAGCCGACCAGGCCGATCTGGTGCTTCAGCTCGGCCGCCCGATCGAGGTCGACGTCGAGCGCGCGCGCCAGCGCCAGCGTCAGCTGCTCGCCGCCGCGCGCGATGGTGCGCGCGAACTGCGTCAGCACGTGCCCCGGCCGCCCCGGCTGCGGCGTCACCGCGACCACGTGCGTACTCCGGTGGCCGAGATCCAGCACCCACACCGGCCACTCCGCCACCGACAGGCTGTTCGGCTGCGGCAGCGTGCGCGCCGCCAGCACCGCCGCGGTCGCGATCGCCGAGACCCCGACCAGCCGCGGCTCGAGCTGCGCCCCGGCCAGCGCCCCGATGATCTCACGCACCGCGCCCTTGTCGGCGCTCGCCGCCAGCCACAGCGACGAGGCGTCCCCTCCCGCGCGGATCTGCGCCGGCTGCGCGACCGTCTGATCGACGATCTGGTCGTCCAGGTCCGCCATGAGCTGGCCCGCCAGCTCGAACGGCAGCGCCGCCTGCACCTTCTTCGGATCCGACAGCGGCATGTCGACCAGCCGCAGCGTCACGCCGTCCGAGAGGCCGACCGCGGTGGACTCGCTGCGCAGCCGCTGCGCGGACAGGAGCTTCTGCAGCGCGCGCAGCTGGCGCTGGCGAAGCGGCTCAGGCTCCGCGGACGCCCCGGCCCCGCCGTCGCCCCCGGCCGCCTCGTCGGTCTCCGGCAGGGTCGGCGGCGGCACCAGCGCCTCGTCGATGTGCACCAGGCTCACCGTGCGGAAGCCCTGATCGAGCCGCGCCACCTTCACCGCGTAGCTCCCGAGATCGATGCCGAGAATCGTCGTCGCCATGTTTGTTCTGGACCTTGAGCCGGGCGCGCTGCCAAGAGCGCGCTCCCTTTTTTCGATCGACCTCAGTCGATGCGGAAGTATTTCCAGGTGCCGCGGTTGCAGCTCGGGTGGTTGAAGCACACCGGCGTGCTGTTGAAGCTGCGCGCGTCCCACACGCCGCGCACGTGGACCTCGGTGGCCTTGTTGCTGCCGCGCGCGACGATGCCGGTGGCGTCGATGCGGAAGAAGCGCCGCGTCACCGACTTGCCGCCCGTCGGGGTGCCGCCCGGCGGCGCGCCCGGCGGCAGCGGCGGCGGCGCGTTCTTGTCGCGCAAAAACTTGCCGAGCATGCCCGGGCACAGGGGGATCGGCCGCAGCCCGACCGAGGGCCTGGGCGCCGTGCTCATCCCGGTCATCATCGCCAGCGACTCCGAGAGCTGCGGCAGCTGCCCGATCATCTGGCTGCAGATCAGATCCGACAGCATCTGGATCGAGTCGCTCGAGGTCGTCGTCTTCGTGGTCGTCGTCTTGGTCGTGGTGCCGGCCGTGGTGCCGGTGCCGGTCGCGTTCGGGCACTGCCGCACGTCGACGTTGCACGAGGGGATCGGCATCTTGCCGCCCATCTGCCGCAGCATCGGCAGCCCGCCCTTCAGCATGCCCGCCACCTGCTGCGCCACCATCATCGTGTTCGGATCGAACACCGCGCTCTTGTCCGCCGCCGAGGCCGCGATCATCGCCGCCACCAGCGGCCACGAGTCCGCCGAGATCGCCGAGGCCAGCACCGTGCACTCGCTGCCGCCGTAGACCGTGAACATCTCGCCGAAGTTCAGGTAGAAGTCGTCCGAGATGCCGCGCACCAGCAGCATCTCGTCGATGGTGTCGAGGTAGTGGTTGTGCGCCTCGTAGCGGTCGCGCCCCTTGTCGTAGCGGTCCTCGCTGGCCGAGCCCGAGCCGGTGACGCTCAGCGGATCGAAGCGCATCGGGTCGATGTCCGCCCAGTCGATGACGCCGAGCGGCAGCTCCTCGCGCTTGATCACCACGCCGTCGCGATCCGGGACCTCGAACATGCGGTCGTAGCGCGTCGGCCGCACCAGGTTGTACATGAGCAGGTACAGGTTGCGCTGCAGCTCGCGGTTGGGCGTCACGCCGCCACCGCAGTTGATCAGGTACTTGCCCTCTTCCGACGCGATCTTGACGTCGAACGAGGTGCCGTTGGGCGTGCCCATGCCCTCGGCGTTGCCGAGGTCGATGCCGACGAGCGAGCCCAGGCCGTCGCGCGCCTCTTTGTCGCCGCCGAAGGCCTTGGCCAGAAAGCCCGCGTAGTCCGTGATGACGATGGCGTCCGCCAGGTCCGGCATCACCTGCGCCAGCATGCCCGAGACGCTGCCCTGCACCGCGGTCAGGAGCTGCCCGAGCTGCAGCCCGGCGCGCGCCAGGTACTCGGCGCGCAGCCTGTCACGGCTGTTCGCCGCGGCCTCGATCTCGACCTGCGTGCTGTACGCGAAGTCGCTCGCCGTCGCCGCGATCACCGACGTCGTCACCAGCACGATCAGGATGGCGATGCCGCGCTCGCGCCGCGTCGGCTCGCGCTTGGTCAGCCGCTTGAGCAGGATGCGCCGCAGCCGCGCAAAGAGCCCGGGGCGCGCCGCGGGGGTCGCCGCGAGGTCCGCAGGATTCGGTCGCTCTGCTTGTTGTGCCGTGTCCATGCCGCGCCTCACATCAGGCCCGAAGACGGCGAGGTGTCCAAGAGCTGCGACATCGCCACCCGCGTCTCGGACAGGAGCCACAGCTCCTCGCCCAGCTCGTCGCGGATGCCGAGCTTGACCCGCACCCGCGTCGGCAGCCGGTTCGGGAACCCGTCCGCCTGCGCCGTGCGCCAGGTCTCCAGCCACTCCTTGCGATCCGGGTGGTAGTACGAGATCTCCAGCCGCACCACGTCGTCGGCCAACAGCTCCGCCTCGCCCGGGATGTTCTCGAAGCGCTCGGCCTGCAGCCGCCGCGTCTCGCGCCGCCACAGGTTCAGCTTGCGCGAGTCCTCGGGGTCACGCAGCCCGTAGTAGCCGACCAGCGCGGTGTCCGCCTCCTTGGCGTCCGCGTACAGGCGCTGGTGGCCGAAGTACGAGAAGCGCAGCTCGTCGATGTCCGGCCGCCGCACGCCGTCGAAGAACGTGCGCGGCGTCTGCTCGGTGCCGAGCACGTTGTTGTTCGACAGGTACGCCATCTGCACGTCGTGCAGGATGCGGTCCATCGCCAGCCGCGCGACGCGGTAGCGCGCCATCTTCGCCTCGACCGCGCGCTTGGACAGGAACGTCTGCCGGAACGAGGTCCACAAGAGCACGGTGATCGAAGACAGGATCCCCACCGCCACCATGATCTCGAGCAGCGTGAACCCCGCCTGCCGCACCCGCGACCGCCCCACCCGTCGACGAGACCCCGACCGTCGAGCGCCTCGGAGCGGCGAGGACTGTCCCCCTCCTTCCCCCAAGCCTGAACACACAGCGGAGCGGAGGGGCTTCCCCCCGCGCGCAGTTCCGCAGCCGCCAGCACAGCGCTCGCTCGAGCCGCCGGAACCCTGCGGCGAGGACTGTCCGAGCACGGGGGGAAGCCTCTCCGCGCAGCGCTCCGTATTCAGCCGCCCCCCGCTCATGGCGCCACCGGGATCCGACGCATGTCGGTATAAAAAGTCACCACCTCGACCTTCTGATCGGCCAGCGCCGGCTCGTCCCACCACACCCGCACCGTCACGCGCCGGATGCCCTGCTCGAGCATCTCCTTGACCGGCCCGAGCAGCCCGCCCATGCCGCTCGTCAGGTTCCCGCTCTGGCTCGAGCCGCTCGAGCCGCTCGTGCTCGCGCCCTTGCCCGCCTCGCTCTGCTTGTCCTGCAACAGCTTGGTCGCCGCGGCCTGGATCTGATCCGCGCTCGGCAGCCGGATCTTCTCGGTGGTGCGCGTCCAGCGGAAGCGCGCGAACGCCTTGTCCTCGAACTCGCCCTTCTCTTCCTTGACCGCGACGTCGTCCTTGAAGCCCTCGGTGATGAAGTCGTTCTCCTGCTCGATCAGGAGCTTTCGCGCCAGGAACGTCGCCTGCGTCATGAAGCGCGCGTGCTGGCTGGCCCGCACCGAGCGCGCCAGCGCCAGCGTCAGCCCCGTCAGCGCCACCGAGAGGATCGCCATCGCGATCATCACCTCGAGCAGCGTGAAGCCCGCGGCCCCCCGTGCCCGTGCCCGTGCCCGCCCCGCCGTCATGAGCCACCCCGCGTCGGCGTGTCGCGCCCGTCGAAGTCCTGCGGCGGCGGCAGCCGACCGCTCTTCACCTCGACCCGCCCGGTCAGCCCGTGCACGAACAGCGTGTACTGATCGTCGTCGTTGGGATCCGTTCCCAGGTGGATCACCGCGCGCTCGGTGTGCCCGTCGGGGAAGAAGTGCAGGTACGCGTGGCCCGCCTTATACGGCTCGCTCTGGCGCGGCGTCAGAAGGTCCAGCACATGCACGCGCGACATGCGCACGCTCGGCAGCGTCGTGTCCTTGTACTCCGAGAATTTCGGCCGGCGCGGCGACGGCGGCGGCAAGAGCTCCGGTGGCAGGCCGGTGTCGCGCTTCTCGCTGTCCTCGGCCTGCTTGTCTTCCTTGTCCTTGTCGCGCCCGCGGCCGTTGCGCCCCGACTCCTCGCGCTGCTCGAGCAGCACCCGCGCCTCCGAGCGCTCCAGCCGGTACGTCTGCTGATCCAGATCGAAGTGCAGCCGGAAGTACGAGCCCGTCGAGATCGCGCGGTCGTAGCTGTAGCGGATGGCCGCCGCCAGCTTGCCCGACTGCGCGCGCAGCTCGCTCTTGACCAGGCTGCGCACGCCCAGCACCACACCGCCGGTCAAGAGCGAGATCACGGCCAGCACCACCAGCGTCTCGATCAGCGAGAAGCCGGCCTCGGTGCCCGCGCGCGGACCGCTCGTCCGCGGGTATGCCACAGGGCGCGCCATGCGGATCGTCCTACTTGTCCTCTTCCCACGACTTGATGTCGTCGGCCGTGCCTTCCTTGCCGTCCTTGCCGAGGCTTGTCAGGTCGATCTCCGAGCCGTGCTCGCCCGGGCACTTGAAGACCAGCGGCCGGCCCCAGCCGTCCTTGGGCTCCTTGTTCAGGATCTTGCGCGTCGCCAGCTCCTGCAGGTTCGGCGGGCACGGCTCCGAGGACTCGGTCTGCCACTGCACGACCGCGTTCTCGATCGTCTTCATGACGTTGCGCGTCTCCTTCTTGCGCGCGCGCTCGAGGAACGCGAAGGCGCCGAAGCCGACCGCGCCCATCAGCATGCTGATGATCGTGAGCACGACCATGATCTCGATCAGGTTGTAGCCGCCCTGGCGGCGCGCCGGCAGGCGGCGGGCGTGACGGGCGCGCAGGGTCGAGAGGACGCGCGCGATCGAGCGGCGCACGGCGCGGGGAAGGGACTCGCTGGGGTTCATCGGGTTCATGTGCGGATCGCTCCTTGTCGCAAGGCCTGGTCTGAGAGAGCTCACGTGCGGACGCCGCGGGCCGTCACTGCACGAACTGGTTCATCTCCATGATCGGCATCAGGATCGAGAAGACCACGAAGCCGACCGCGCCGCCCATCGCCAGGATCATCAGCGGCTCGAGCAGCGTCGTCAGGCGCCCGACCGCGATGTCGACCTCGAGGTCGTAGGTGTTGGCGACGTTCTCGAGCATCTGCTCGAGCTGGCCCGAGCGCTCGCCGACCGCGATCATGTGGCAGACGATGGCCGGGAACTGGTTCGAGCGGCGCAGCGGCTGCGCGATCGACTCGCCCTCGCGGATCGACTCGCGCGCCTCCTCGACGACCTTGGTCAGCACCGAGTTGCCGAGCACGTTCTTGACGATCTCCATCGCCCGCAACAGCTGCACGCCCGAGGCCAGCATCGTCGACAGCGTCTTGGCGAAGCGGCTGACCGCGACCTTGCGCGCGAGCTGTCCGAACACCGGCAGCTTCAGCACGAACAGGTCCCACTTGTAGCGCCCGCGCGGGCTCTGTTGCCAGCGGCGGAAGAAGTAGAACGCGACGAGCAGGCTCGGGACGAGCAGCCACAGGTAGTCGCTGAGCACGGTGCTGAAGAAGATGAGGATCTGCGTATTGAGCGGCAGCGCGCGGCCGGTGTCGGCGAAGATCGCGGTCACCTTGGGCACCACCGTCGTCATCAGCATCGACAGGATGAGCACGCCGATGACGGTCATCACCGCCGGGTAGAACAGCGCCGAGACGATCTTGGCGCGCAGCTTGTTCTGCGCCTCGAGGAAGTCGGCCAGGCGCAGCAGCACCGCCTCGAGGTTGCCGGCGGCCTCGCCCGCGGTCACCAGGTTCACGTACAGCTCGTTGAACGCGCCGGGGTGGCGGTTGAGCGCCTGCGACAGCGGCAGGCCCTCGTTGACCTGAACCTTGACGTCCGAGAGAACGCGCTTGAGGACGGGGTCCTCGCTCTGCTCGATCAGCGCCTGCAGCGACTCCGAGAGCTGGACGCCGGCGCGCAGCAGCGTGCCGAGCTGGCGCGTCAGCACCGCCACCTCGGCCGGCTTGGCCCGGCTCTGCCGCGCCTCCCACCACTCGAGCAGGCCGGTGAGGTGCAGCGACTGCAGCAGCTCGGCCACGCCGCCCTGCGCCGCCGCGGCCGCCGCGCCGCCGTCGCCGGCCTTGCGCGCGCTCGCCGAGCCCGACTCGCGCACCTCGCTGAGCAGGATGCCGTCGCGGCGCAGCACCTGGCGCAGGGCGCGCGGGCTGTCGGCGTCCTTGATGCCGCTCGTCGGCTTGCCCTTTGCGTCAAAGCCTCGGTACTGGTAGACGGGCATCGCCTCTCCCTAACACATCGGTCCCTGGTCGTCAGCAGACGGGGCAGCCGTCGGCGCCGGTTCAGCGGGTTTTGGAATGATCGGTAGCCAACTGGCCAATCAGCAGCAAGCCAGGTGCCACCGGCACGGGCGCGCGCATCGCTCGCTACCGACGGAGATCCGCACCGGGTCCGGCGTCGCCGCCGGCGTCGGCCTGCCAATTTGGCACACGAGGGTGACGGGCCCGCCCCCGCGCCTGCCAAAACGACAGAGCCAGGACGAGCGGGCCGAGACGATCCGGCCAAGACGATCGGGCCGAGACGATCCAGCTCGCTCTGTGACGGCCCTACCGAGGGCGCCCGCGGCGGCGGCCGCGACCGGATCAGGGCCTCGACTCGCCGCCCTCGCCCTCGGTGCTGTTCTTGACGTCGACGGCGCTCGGGGCGAGGTGCTGCAGCGGCTCCTCGCGCGCGGTGGCGGTCGGGATCTCGCCGCGGATGTACGGGTCGACGAGCGCGCGGTCAGCCGGCTCCACGGTCGGGTGCTTCTCGCCGTAGACCATGAGGCCGCCGCCGACGACCAGGTGCAGGCCGCCGAGGATCATCGCGACCAGCGCGCCGTTGCCGTCGCTGTAGGCGCGCTGCGAGGTCGGCTGGTCCACGGCCGCGCCGACGCCGAGGCCGATGTGGGCGACGCCCATGCCCAGGATCACGCCGCCGACCATGAGGAACGGGCTGGCCTTGGTGGCGCGCACCCGCAGGAACGCCGGCTCGTCCGCGCGCCCCATCCCCTTCTTGAGCGCCGCGTCGTCGAGGTACAGGTGCCGGTAGCGCAGCGTCACCGGCTCGCGATCCTTCTCGCGCAGCGCCGGCAAGAGCGCGCCCTTTCGGGCGTTGTCCGGGACCTCGGTCATGAGCTCGGCCGCCTTGCGCGGCACCAGGAACGGCTCGGACAGGCTGCACCCCGACGCCAAGAGGACGCCCAGCCCGAGCGCCGCCCGCCCCGGGGCGCAGCTCGCCCGGTGCCGCAGACTTCGGCCCTGGTCGCTCCGGGCTCGCTCGCTCGCCGTCACGGCCGCCTCACATCCCGAACTTGGCCAGCTTCTTGTGCAGGCCCTCGCGCGTGATGCCGAGCGTCTCGGCGGTGCGCGTCTTGTTGCCGCCGTGCTCCTTGAGCGCCTGCACCAGCAAGAAGCGCTCGACCTCTTCCATCATGTCCTTGAGCGGCCCCTTCTGCGGCGTGATCTTGTCGAGCACGCCCTCGGCCTGGCGCATGCGCGGCGCCAGGAGCTCGGGCGTGATGAAGCCCTCGGGATCGACCTGGATGACCAGCCGCTGCACCTCGTTCTCGAGCTCGCGCACGTTGCCCGGCCAGTTATAGGCCGACAGCTGCGACAGCGCCTCGGAGGTGAAGCCGGCGACGGACTTTTTCATCTCGGCCGAGTACTTGCGCAGGAAGTGCTCGCACAGCGCCGGGATGTCCTCGCGCCGCTCGCGCAGCGGCGGCAGGCGGATCGGGAACACCTTCAGGCGGTAGTACAGGTCCTGGCGGAAGCGGCCCTCGGCCACCTCCTTCTCGAGCGAGCGGTTGGTCGCGCAGATGATGCGCACGTCGACGCGGCGGGTCTGCGTCGCGCCGATCGGCCGGATCTCGCCCTCCTGCAGCACGCGCAACAGCTTCGCCTGCAGGTTCAGCGACATCTCGCCGATCTCGTCGAGGAACAGGGTGCCGCCGTCGGCCACCTCGAACAGGCCCTTCTTGTCGCTGTCGGCGCTGGTGAAGGCGCCCTTCTTGTGCCCGAACAGCTCGGACTCCAGCAGGTTGTCCGGCACCGCGGCGCAGTTCTGCGCCACGAACAGCTTGTCGCGCCGCCCCGACTGGTAGTGGATGAGCGAGGCGATCAGCTCCTTGCCGGTGCCGGTCTCGCCCTCGATGCAGACGGTGGCGCGGGTGTCGGTGACCTTCTGCACCTGGCGCAGCACCTCGGTGAAGGCCGGGCTCTTGCCGATCGGCCCCTCGCCGCGGCGCTTCTCGTCGCGGCTCTTCAGGTAGCGGTTCTCGACGCGCAGCTGCTCCTCGGCCAGGCGCAGGCGGGCGAACAGGCGCGCGTTCTCGATGGCCAGCGCCGCGGTCCCGGCCAGCAACAGCGCCGCCTCCAGGTCGCGCTCCTTGAACATGGCGGCCGAGGCGCGGTTGTCGCACTGGATGACGCCGCGGATCTCCTCGCCGTCCCACAGCGGCACGCCGATGATCGACTGGATGCGCGCCCCCATGATCGAGGCGACGCCCGCCAGATCCTGCGGCGCGTTGGCCACCAGCACCGCCGCCCGCTCGGTCAGCACGCGGCGCATCACCGCGCGGGAGGCGCGCACCGGCGCCGGCCCGTGACCACCCCAGGGGGTGTTTGGGGTCAGTCTTCGCCGCCGTCGTCGGACAGATCGTCGCCGGGTTCGTCGGAGTCGCGTCCGCGACGGGTCACGGAGACCAGGCGGTCTTCCAGCTCTTCGATGCGCGACTGCAGGCGGCGCACCTCGGTCTGGAGCTGGTTCACGGTGCCCATGGCGCTCTGCACGATGGACTTCATCCGGTCGTCCGCCTTGCGCTGCAGGTAGTCGAAGTCCACCGCCCAGTAGTCCACCCAGTCGGTCCACTTCTTGGTGAGCATCTCGCGAGTGATGACGCCCTGTTTGTCTTTGCTGATTTTGATGAGCTTCCCCGCCTCGCACACCACCTCGCTCTTGCCCTCTTTGAGCTCAGCGGCGATGGATTCCACGAGTCCCTGCGAGTAGTAGACAGAAAAATCCGAGAGTTCGACGGCCAGCGTCATCTTGTCCTTCTTGTCGAATCGCGGCGTGACTTCGATATAAGCCACGTCGTGAAAGCGCACCTGGCCCTTATCGACGGCGCGTTTGTCGAAGACTTCGGGCGGAATGGTCTTGGGCGCAAGGTCGATGCCTTTCTGTTTCGCCTCTTCCAGCACGGCGGGGAAGAGACCCATCTCAAACTCAAAGGCCAGCACATCCACGCGAGAGGCGCCGCGCTTGCGGCATTCCGTGATGACTTCCTCGATGAACAGCCGTCCAACCGGCAGATTGATCGGGCCGACGACGACCAAGCGCCCGCTCTGCTTGCCATGGAAGAAGCCTGTGTCCGGTAGCGGCTCCGCTCGATAGGCCTTCAGGATCAGTTCGCGGAACTCCTGCTCGCGCTTGGCCAACGCTTCCGCCTTCCGCTTGCCGGTCAGTCTGCCGGAGACGTTGAGATAGGCTTGGCGTTCA
>ERZ650309.1784-NODE-1784-length-10038-cov-7.070820_pt1 | contig 10038 bp, 10 predicted proteins | sample MGYA00376245_ERZ650309 | MGnify/ENA primary metagenome ERZ650309 (study PRJEB26733, sample SAMN07839294) | wastewater metagenome | biome: urban; feature: wastewater treatment plant; material: waste water | place: USA: North Carolina | collected 2016-04-26 ...
CAGTAGGACGATTTTGAAAGGTAATTTTTCCATCATGCAAATCAATAATTTTTTGCACAATAGATAAGCCTAAGCCCGTTCCTCGTGTGTCTGAATTTTGTTCATGGCGATAAAAACGCTGCGTGAGTTGAGGTAAGTCTTCTTCGGGAACCCCTTGTCCTTGGTCACAAATAGTTAAGCATAAGTGTTGTGCTTGCTGCTCAATATTGATGTGTATAATGCTATTAGAGGGAGAGTATTTGATGGCATTTTCAATTAAGTTGCGCACTAAAACATTCATTAATACGCGATTGGCTTTTAAGGTCATGGCGTCTTGTTGATAGTCTAGTTCTAAGTTTTGCTCTTTTGGTTGTGCTAAAGGATAAAGAGCAGCCGTCACTTCTTGCACCAAACTAACCAAATCAATCGCATCACGTTGCAACGCTTGTTTGTTGGCTTCTAAACGCGCTAAGGTCAATAGTTGTTCAACGGTGTGTGTGCTGCGATTAACGCCTACTAGCGCATCTTCAATACCTTGTTGTTTTTGTTCAAAGGTTGTGGCATCACTCGCAAGTTGTAATTGCAATTTTAATACGGATAAAGGGGTGCGTAATTCGTGGGCAGCATCGGCCAAAAATTGACGTTCACGTTCTAAACCGTCATTTAAACGGTCTAGTAAATGATTGAGTGCGTGTAGTACGGGTCTAAGCTCGTTGGGTGGAGTATTCATTAATTTAACAGGCTGTAAATAGTCTAAATCTCGCTCTTGCATTTCTCGGGATAATTGTGTGAGGGGTAATAAACCGCGTTTAATCACATTGCCAATTAAAACTACAATCAGCACAATGGCAATAATTGTGCCTGACAACATGCTAAATAGAATGTTGTGCAGCATTTCCTCACGAATATCCGAACGCTCAGCAACCATTAACCAATATTGGTTAGCAGGAATTTGATGGGTATAGATATACCAAGTATGTTTGCCTGTTTTGTGTTGAAAAAAACCTTTTTGTAACGGGGAGAGTGCGTGATCTGGTGCGCTTGGCGTACTTAATAATAATTTGCCATGTTTATCCCATACTTGAATGGCCACTTTACGCTCATAAGCGTGGGTATCAGCATTAAAATCTTCACCTTCCTCTAAATGAGTCGCTTTGACTTGAGATAGAGCTTGATTAATTTGTTCAATATTTAGTTTATGCGGTTTTTGATTAAGAAACCCTTCAATAAATCGAGAATTTTCAATCAATTGTGCATCGTGCAACTCACCAATTTCTTCTGTGGTAGAGATATAGCTAATTAAAAATGAGGCACAAGACGACAAGAGTAATGCGCCAAATAAACCCAGTAGAAGATACTGGCGAATCGACTTCATTTGTGTTTCTCAATAATGTAGCCAATGCCACGTAAATTTTTAATCAGTTCGGGATAAAGCTTTTTGCGTATAAAGTGAATATGAACTTCTAAGGCATTACTTTCAATGTCTTCGCCCCATCCATATAAACTTTGTTCGAGTTTTTGACGAGTGAGCACTTTGCCAACATTTTCGAGTAATTCGTGTAGCACCATAAACTCGCGGCGGTGGAGGGTGATTTCTTTATCTTGATAAAAAACACGTTGATTTTGTGGTTCTAAACGTAAGTCGCCATAACAAATTTGGCTTTCGGCTCGGCCATTGGCACGACGAGTTAAAGCGCGAATCCGTGCATAGAGTTCGGCTAAGTCAAAGGGTTTTAATAAATAATCGTCCGCGCCTGCATCCAAACCTTGTACTTTGTCTTGAGTAGTATCGCGTGCAGTTAAAATTAAGACGGGCGTTTGAATGCCTTTAAGTCGGGCTTGTTTAAGTACACTCATGCCGTCAATTTTGGGCAAGCCTAAATCTAAAATAATTAGGTCTATGTGTTGGTCTAAAATTGCTTGTAGTGCTTGGCTACCATCACGCAGCCAATCCACGGTGTAACCTTGTGGCTCTAAGGCGCGTTGTAAGGTTTGTCCAAGCATCAAATCATCTTCAACTAATAAAATACGCATACGCCATAACCCTATGTTTTGTAATGCTTTAGCTTAAATCGGCTTTGGCAGCATCATACAATAAATGACAAAACTTAAGGATTGCTTAAGGCAATATAATTTGTGTAGGCTTGGTGGGTGTTGATTATTAATATGAGCAATAACGTATGTTAAGCATAAACGTTTTGGAGTGTTTGGCTGAATTTATATTTTTGTATACAGGGAAGACGCTCCAAATCAATGAAATACAAACTTATATTGAACCTAAGTTAATAGAGAAGGAGTTAATGAACTCCTACAAACATGGACTAATAACAAAAGAAGAAGTTTGTGATTTTGTATTCGCACATTTATATACGAAATTTGTTCTGTGTAATGATGTACAACCTATTAGTCCTGAACAACAAATGGGTATTAAGAATAAATTTAAGAGTTTATTATTTAATAGAAATGTAAGCTGTGAAGTACGAAACCCACGATAACCGTTCAATCAAATAAATTGAGCATTTTGTACACGTTCAAAATCACTATCTTTACCCACATTTGGCATAGCCATTAATGAGTCAATAAAACAATCAGGTGATTTTGTCGCATAACGATTTTTTAAAAAGTCTATAAAAGCAATGACTTGCTCTTGAGCAATTGGCGGCAAACTATCAAAATTTTGTATGGCAGTGATAGGCAACATGGTCTTTACTCCTAAGAGTGGCTTTGTTTTATCATAGCATTTAGGATAATTAGCAGCAAAGCAAGAAGTGTGGGCTTCTTAGCCAAACCCACAAATCCATATTAACGAATACACCAATAAGGCGTATCCATTGCGTCTAAAAACTGCTCAGCAAATTCACCTTGTAAACTCGCAAAAGTTGCCATCATGCCTGCTTCAATACACGTAGGGGCAGCGACTGTAACGGAGTGGGGTGCATCAGTAATTGGCCAACCTGTCATTGGGTTTAAAATATGGCTATAACGCACACCATCTTTTAATAAAAAGCGTTTGCTATCACCACTGGTCGCCAATGCGCCTTGGCTAATTTCTAAAATACCTTGTGTTTGACCATCTTGTTCAGGGTTTTCAATGCCCACTTTCCACGGTGAACCATCACGACGCGTACCTGACACACGCAAATCACCGCCAAAATTAATTAATACAGGCTCTTGGGTATGCTCAGTGGCTAATAACCAAACTTTATCAACCGCATATTCTTTGCCAATGCCACCAAAATCTAACTCCATGCCATAGGGAAGAGAAATGACGGGATTTAACCAACGCACCTTTTCCCAACCAATATGGGGTAATAAAGACTCAACCACTTCAGGATCAGCCAATAAACTACTACCATCAAAACGCCATGCTCGACGCAAAATGCCCGATGTCACATCAAACATGCCACCACTTAAGGTATAACATTGTGCCGCAAAATCAATAAGTTCAGCAGTTTCGGCATCCACTTGAACAATGCCACCTTCACAATGATTAATTTGATAAACAATATTATCAGGCTGATAACGGCTAAACTTTTGTTCTATACGCCATGTTTCTTTGCTAATTAAATGGGCGAGTCGTTGCACGAGTTGACTATCATCAGTATCAACTAACACCTCACAGGTGCTAGCCATTGCCTCAAATTGAATTTGCCAATAATTATGATGATGTTGAATGTGAATTTGGTTACTGCGGTCGTGGGACATAGAGGCTGTTCCTTCCTTTACTAATCCCTCACCCCAACCCTCTCCCACGGGGCGAGGGGGTTCTCTCTCCCTTTGGGAGAGAGCTAGATTGAGGGTAAATAAAAGGTTAAAATTTAAAAGAATAACCAAACTGTACCACTAAAGCATTCAAATCAGGAACCAATGTTTGTGTTTTAAGTTGACCAATTGCAGGTGTTTTGACATTACCAGCTTGATTGTATTGTTCAACACGTACACTAAACTCTCGGTCATTGCTTAAGGTTTTGCCATATTTAATGCCAAACGTGGTTGCATCAAACTCACCTAAACGGGGGTCAGCAGAGGCAAACTGTGGTAAGGTTTGACCTTTTACCAAGAAGTTTTGATAAAAGTCGGCGGCTGTTTGGGTATAAAAACGCACATGTGGCTCTAAATAACTGCTATCGTTGAGTTGGTAACGATAACGTAAATCGAGCGTATGTGAATTAATGCCCCAATCATCGGTCATATAACGATAAGACACATCAACAACATCTTCGGTTAAATGATATTTGGTCTGCCAAAATAAACTATGACGTGTGCGGCTATCAGGACGATTTTCAAATAAATAATCTGACGCAAACCCTGTTGTGCCATCAACCAAGCTTAAGACTTTATAAGGGTCGGTATGATAACCACTGGATGTGCTTAACGAGTAATTCCATTGCATAACCGTTTTACGGTTAATCACTTGGGTAACACCAATTAAGGCATCAATCACCGTTTTATTATCATCACCTTCTTTGATATTAGCCGCCATAGAACTAAAGGGCTTAGGTTTGCCACCCACAGAGTTAAGCGTATCTAATTCTAGGTTTAAACCTGCACTGATTGTGGTATTTTTGTTGTTTAAGTCTTTAGAAATCGCCCCATTTAACGATAACGATTTAAAGTCAAACTCAGAAGAAATGCCACCACCGACACTGGCTTTGTAGTCTTCGCCTAACGGTTGTTCCCAGTTAGCATGAACGGCCGCACGGGTGTCTTTGAACTCACCATCTAAAGGTTGGCTATTTGGTGCAGTGGTATAAGTTTTATTACCAGAAGGGCCAGTAAAGGTTTGTGGCTGGCTACTGGAGGTTGCGCCATTAGGTGATGCACCTGTTAAGGAGTCTAAAGTGACTTTTAAATTAAGAACACGCTCATCACCGTAGTCTTTTTTAAAGTTAACAATCGGTTCAGCAGCCGTCACACGACCACTATCTTCGGCATAGTACAAAACAGCAGTATCCACTTGCCATTTTTTGCTATCGGCAGAAGTATCTTCGGCGTGAGCCGTTGTCGTAGCAATTCCTAATAAACCGCAGCTTGCTGCGGCCAATGCGGCACGAAAGGCTGGCATCTTTTTGTTAGTTAGTTGCATCCGCAGCCACCTCCACCAAATGCGCGACCACCACTGGACGCTTCTTTACTAAAATAAATATGGTCATCAATCGCGCTGTCTAATGGCGCACTATTGAGTTGCATGGACTTTTTCGCTAACAAATCGCGCTCCCAAGGTTTGACTCCTAAAGAGCTACACGCTGTTAAGCTGCTGAGTAGCACACCACTAAGGATGAGTAGGCTGAGCTTGTATTTCATTATTTGACTCTCTTTTATTCCCTCACCCCAATCCACTCCCAAAGGGCGAGTGGGTTTTCTCTCCCTGTGGGAGAGAGCTAGAGTGAGGGGGTAAATGTTAGTTTTTTAATAAACTGTTAAGTTCTGTTTCGTATTGGCTTTGTTTATCAAGATGAAAGCCTTTATGTTTAAAACGAGGTTTTCCTTCTCGATCTAATACATAAGAGCTAGGCATGGAACTGACTTTGAAGTCTTCGGCTAATTTGCCGTCTTTATCAAAAAGAACATTAAATTCGGGTTTAAATTCACTTAAAAATTTGTCAGCAAGTTTTTTATCTTGGTCAACGTTAATGGCAATAATCACTAAACCATCTTTGCCATATTGTTGTTGCATCTTTTTCATCCACGGAAAAGATTCACGGCAAGGGCCACACCAAGATGCCCAAAAGTCAACATAAACCACTTTGCCTTTATAACTGTCTAAATTTAGGTTATCGGCATGAGTCAGGGTACTACTTAGGGCTAATAAACTGGCACCTAACCATTTGACAATTTTATTCATTATCTAATACCTATTCATTGAATGCTGATGAGCATTACTTGTCTGAGCATGAGGCTATTCTAATCGGTTAAATCTTAAGGATTACTTAAGGAAAAATAATTTTATTCATAATTATAAAAATGATGATATTTGTATAAATACATGAATATAAATTAAATTTTGGTTTTTTCCTGTTTTAAACGTTATTTCTATTTCTTACTTTTCTTAAGACTCTCTTAATGAATGCTTGTTACATTGTTTGCTAGAAGAAATTAATTTATAAGGGTGAAAATATGCGCCTTTGGCCTATTTTGCTGTTAGCAACGTCTATAAATAGTGTACAAGCTGCTGTGCCAAGTTTTGATGATATTCCTGCTGAAGAGGATTATTTAGAGGTTGGCCAAGCGTTTCAACCTGTTGTCAAAACGACAGATGGCCATGTGCAAATGAGTTTTACCATTGCTGATGGTTATTATTTATATAAGAAGCGTATTTCGATACAAAGTACAGATAATAATCATCCTGTAGTCATGGGTGACGGCCAATTTAGCCAAAAAGCCGAAATTAAAAACGACCCCAATTTTGGTCGGGTAGAAATTTTTCATAAGACTTTAGCTGTTGAAATTCCTGTTTATGCCCAAAATGCCCAAGATATTGGCCAAATTGTGCCTGTTAAAGCCATTTATCAAGGTTGTTCGCAACAAGGTTTATGTTATCCGCCACAAACCATTAAAGCAGACGTTAAATTATTAGACCTTGCACCTGTTGAAGAAAAACCGAGTGATAATTTAGAAACAAGTAGCAATACTTCAGTAAATAATCAAGTTACTAAAACTAATACCAATGATGCCAATAGTTTATCGCAGTTTTTGGCAGGTAGTAGTTTAGGGCTGATTTTGGCGACATTTTTGGTGTTGGGGATTGGCTTATCATTTACTCCCTGTGTGTTACCCATGGTACCAATTTTGTCAGGCATTATTGCTGGCCAAGGGCAGGGCTTATCGGCTAAACGTGGCTTTTTATTATCGTTGTCTTATGTGGTTGGTATGGCAACCACTTATGCTTTAGCAGGGATGGCCGTTGGTTATTTTGGCGCAAGTGCTAATTTATCGGCATGGATGCAAAGCCCTGTGGTGTTGTCGGTGTTTGCAGGGATTTTTGTGTTGTTGGCTCTAGCAATGTTTGGCTTTTATGAATTACGTTTACCTGCATTTATTCAAGATCGTTTAAGCAATTTAAACCAAAAACAACAAGGTGGCACGTATTTTGGTGTGTTGTTAATGGGGATTTTGTCGGCATTAGTGGTATCACCTTGTGTGTCTGCACCGTTGGCAGGTGCGTTGTTATACATCAGTAGTACGGGGGATATGTGGTTAGGTGGTGCAGCATTATTGGCTTTAGGTTTAGGCATGGGCACTCCCTTATTATTAATTGGTGTCGGTGGCGGTAGCTTGATTCCAAAAGCAGGCTCATGGATGGTAGTGGTTAAGTCGGTGTTTGGTGTGTTGTTGTTGATGGTTGCCATTTGGTTGTTATCACGCTTTTTAGCGGGAGCAGTCACTTTAGTGTTATGGGGTTTGTTGTTGATTGTCTGTGGCATTTTGATGGGAGCTTTAGACAATACCCAAGCAGGATGGCAACGTTTTTGGAAAGGTTTAGGTGTCGCATTATTGGTATGGGGCGTGCTGTTGTTGGTGGGCGCTGCCAATGGTCAGTCTAATCCTTTAAGACCTTTACAGTTTTCTAGTACAAGCAATAAAGAGTTGAGTAACAAAACCGAATTAACCTTTCGGAAAGTCAATAATGCCCAAGAATTAGAAGTCGCTTTAGCTGAGGCAAAACAACAAGGTAAAGTGGCTTTATTAGATTTTTATGCCGATTGGTGTGTGGCTTGTGTGGAAATGGCACACGATACGTTTAGCTCGCCAATTGTTGCCAATGCTTTAAAACCTGTGGTGTTATTACAAGCAGATATTACCAGCAATGATGACAATGCACAGGCGATGTTAAAACGTTTTGGTTTGTTTGGCCCACCCAGTGTGTTGTTTTTTAATGACCAAGGCCAAGAGTTACGCGCGTTACGAGTGATGGGCAGTATGGATGCAGAGCAGTTTGTGGAGCATATTAAGCCTTTACAGTTGTATTAATGCTTGATTGAAATCAGTATAAAAAAGGGCGGAAATTCCGCCCTTAAGCTCTAAACAATCACCTTACCAAATTCAGCTTCGCCAATTAAAAAGCTGCTTTGTTGTTGTGGTACTAACCAATAAGGTGTGGCTTCGCTCGAAGAAGCACAATTTGGATAATCAGGATTAACTGATGCGCCTGCAATGGTTTTTTCCATCACCATTGAAATGTATTGGTCATTACTGCCTTCTAGGGTATTACCATTTAAAATCACCTCTGCACCTGTCGCTTGGGCGTAACGGCGAACAGCATTAATTGTTGAGTTAATAGGGTGATAAGCATCCGCACCTACGCCATTTTCTGAAGTCACCCGAATACCATCTTTAACACGCGCCACTAAAGAATGATTGCCTTCGGTGTGTCCTAAAGTATGTACTAAGGCGACACCACGACCCAGTTGAATACTGCCTGTAAATTGGATAATTCGATTGGTGTTAACGCCATCTGTACCATGAGGGCAATACCAATCCGCTTGGCAAGGAATCAATGCGCTAGTTGATGCCCATTCTTGTTGATGTACCAATAGTTTAGCATTGGGAAAGTAGCCTTTATTTGCGCCTGTTCCTAGCCATTTGCGAATGTCTTGGGTGTGTAAATGGTCATAACTAATATAATCCACTTGTTCAGGACGAATACCTGTGCTGGCCAAAGCACTTTCTACCGTATGATAGGTTGGTGCCATAAAATCTTGAGCTGATTTAGGCAAATGTAATTTTTCAACCAAACGTTTAAAAAATGGGGTTTCGCGATTGCCATCAATATCAGACGGGGAAAACAATAGAGTTTTAACTTCACCTGCAAAGTCGCGATACTGAATAACAAACAAGCGATTTAAAATGTGAATAAATGGAAAGCGATACGCACTTTGTGCATAGACCCCACTATAGCCATACCATGTGGGATAGGGCACACGAATCAAATTAATACTTTTATAAAATAAGACTTCGGGTTCATCCATAAAACGCTCACGAAAAGCTAAAGCGGCTTTACGAGTGGCTTCTAAGCGTTCGCGGGGTAAAGGTGATTGGCGTGTGTTGTCAAAATCGGTGATGCGTTGCATGGAGGCAGGAATTTGTAGGCTCATAATTGTATCCTTGAAAAGCTCCCTATCATTCAAAGGAGAGAGCTAGGGTTAGTGCGTTAAGTTATCTAGTTGGCTGAGCGTCGTCGAAGCCTATTTTTGACGGTTAATAAATTGATTAATGCCACGGCTTAACCAATCAGGCGCAGCACCTGACACGGCATAAAATAAGCGAGTAGGTAAGCCAACCGTCCAATGGACTTTGGCGATTTTGCCTTGATAATCCGCAGCCTGATAAATAGTTTGGGCAACATCTTCGGCAGTTAAGTGCACGCCCATATTTTTAATACTGTCAGCATCCATGTTATTAACCATGTTGGTTTGTACAAATAACGGCAAAACATCCATTACACGAATATTATAAGCCGACCACTCCAAATCTAAGGCTTCGGTTAAACCACGCACCGCAAATTTAGTCGCTGAATAAACAGCTAAAGAGGGTTGGCCATACAAGGCAGATGCTGAACATAAGTTGATGACACGGCTTTTGCCTGTTTGTTGTAGATAAGGAAAAGCTAAATAGCAGCCGTTGAGTACCCCTTTAATATTAACGTCTAATAAACGATGTTGTTGTTGTAGGGGAATATGTTCAAATGCTCCAGAGGCTAAAATCCCAGCATTATTTAACAAAACATCCAACCGGCCTGTTCTGCTAAAAAATTGATGCAAGGCTTGTTGCCATTGTTGTTCATCAGCGACATTAAGCACACCTGTCATTGACACCTGTGTACCCAACTCTTGTTGTAATTTGGCCAAGCCAACTTGATCAATATCAAATAAGCCAACAAACCATCCATTTTTGGCAAATAAACGAGCAGTGGCGGCACCAATGCCAGCGGCCGCACCGGTAATAAAAATAGCTTTAGCTGACATATAATACCCCCAGAAAAATTTATTCATATATAATGCAGTTATTTTAGGAAAGAAGTCTTTCCTAATTCAAGGGGCAATATGCAAAATTCCGACG
>ERZ650309.1785-NODE-1785-length-10038-cov-3.816288_pt1 | contig 10038 bp, 13 predicted proteins | sample MGYA00376245_ERZ650309 | MGnify/ENA primary metagenome ERZ650309 (study PRJEB26733, sample SAMN07839294) | wastewater metagenome | biome: urban; feature: wastewater treatment plant; material: waste water | place: USA: North Carolina | collected 2016-04-26 ...
CCGACTCGCACTTCTTCGAACGCGATCGCATCGGGCGCCTGGCCGCGGCGCTGCACCAGGGCCCGGATCGCCTCGGGCTCGGTGTCGGCGAGGACGCGGCGGTGCTGGTCGAACTGGCGACGCGCACGATGGTCGGCGTGACGCCGAGCGAGAATCGAGGTCGATGCCCAATGGGCTGAGATGCTGCCAGTCCTCTTCGAAGTCGTACAACCGCGGATCATCACACGCCGTCGGATCGACATGCGAGTGATACTCGTCCTCCCAGAGCTCGTGATCACTGGCTGCGAATGGTTGGGAGTAATCGACTTCCACGTGGAGGCGAATCGACGATGGTCCGCCGTGTCGCCACGAGAGTTCGGAGTAGGTCTCGCCGCAGCGTGAGAGGATGAACATCACGGCCCAGTCGCAGTGGCCAAACACGCGGTGAAAAGTCTCGACATCGACGTGGCTGGGCTGAGCCGATCGACCCGGCGCTGGCCGACAAGTTCGTGGCTCAGAACGAAGCGGAAGCCCGCGCTGCTGAGCGCCGGGGTGCGCGCGAGCGTCAGGTGCTGCAGAACGGCGTGAACGCCAACGAGACCTGGAGCACTGGCGCGAATGGTTGAGACGGACGAAGCGCTGCGCGTGTTGCGTGGCGACGTTGGCGAGGGCGCGCACGAGAAGCCTAAGCCGGTTCGCTCGTATGAGCACCTAAAGCAGGACCGCAACGGCTTTACGCCATTGTTCACCTCATCGGCAGGCATCGAGTACGAAACGGCCATCGACAACGCGACCGGCGACATGATCCTGCGGGCCGTACAGGACGTGTACGCGATCTTGGAAGCCAACCAAGCCGAGTTCACCTCGAACGATGGTTATTCGGCAGATCGAAGCATTCGCCGCGTCGGCCGCATCCCGGCGCTTTTGCGCAATAAGGTGCTGGTGGAGACGAACGGCCAAGTGGACCTTTGGCGACCGGACACGGACATGAAGTATTATAAGCGCTTCATGAATGACGCGGATTACTCCAAACTGCGCACCGCGCCGGGGCGCATCTAGGTGTCATTCGCCGACTACGACGCGCTGCAAGCTGCGGTTCTCGACTTCAACTGGAATCGCGACACGTCAGCGGTGGTCGATGCCATCACGCTAGCGCACACCAAGATCAATCTCGGTCTGCGTGTGCCGTTCATGCAGAAGACGGCCGATCTGACCATCGATAGCTACCGCATTGCGGCGCCGGCCGACTTCGCAGCGGTGGGGCGGCTGTGGATCGACGGGACGTATGACCAGCCGCTGGCGCCAACCAGCCCCGACATGCTGGCCAATCTGCGCGCGACCTACACGTCAGCGCAGCCGCTTTGGTACGCAATCGAAGGCGAGAGCGACGATCTCGAGTATTTCGTGTTCGGCCCTGATCCGGGCACGACCACCTACACCGGCAAGCTGCTCTACACGCGTCGGCTCGCGTTCTTTGCGTCGGGCGCCGCGACCAACGTGGTGCTGACGCGCTACCCGAACCTCTACCTCTACGGTGCGCTAGCCGAGCTTGCGAATTACAACATGGGCGACACGGACTTGGCGGCGTATGGCGCTCAATTCTACGCGCTGTTGGAGCAGATCAACGCGCAGGCGCGGTCCGATGCTTACGCGGGCGCGGCGATGCAGATGCAAATCCCGTACGGCGTCCCCTGATGGCCTGGGGCCTCGTTGAGCTAGACATCCCGCCCGGCGTCTATCGCGCGGGCACCAGGCGTCAGAGCAAAGGCCGTTGGGACGATCAGCTTTTCATACGCTGGAGCGAAGGCGTAATGGCGCCGGAGGGCGGCTGGGCTGCGCGGACGACGAGCGCGATCACAGGTATGGGCCGCTGCGCGCTGGTGTTCGTGTCGAATGCGCTGGAGCGCTGGATCACGGTCGCGTGCCAGTCGAAGCTTTACGCCTGCACGTCGTCGGAAACGAGCATGCACGACATTACGCCGGTGGGGTTGGTGGCGGGCGCGGCGGATGCGACGGCGGCGGGCGGCTACGGGTCAGGTCCATACGGCGCGGGCTTGTACGGCACACCGCGCATTTCGCTGACGGGCGCTATTCAGGACGCGACCATCCCGAGCCTCGATACGTTCGGGCAGGATTTGGTGGCGAACTGGCCCCAGGACGGCAAGATTTATTACTGGCAGCGCAACACCGCTGTCGTGGCGGCGACGCTGACCAATGCGCCGACAGGGTGCTGCGGCGTGCTGGTGACGCCGGAAAAGCATGTGGTGGCTTTGGGCGCGGGCGGCGATGCGCGGACGATTGCTTGGAGCGATCAGGAAGCGGCGACGGTATGGACGCCAGCCTCGACCAACCAAGCCGGAGACATCGCGCTGGCGACGCAAGGGCGCATCATGTGTGGGCGCCGGCTGCGAGACATCACGCTGGTTTGGACCGATCTCGACGTTCACGGCATGAGCTATCTCGGTCAGCCGTACATCTTCTCGGTTGCGCGCCTGGGCGAAAACTGCGGGATCATCTCACGCGGCGCTGTGGCGGTCTCTGACACGCGCGCGATGTGGATGAGCCTGAACGGCTTTTATATGTACGACGGCTATGTCCAGCCGGTCGTGTGCGACGTGTACGATCAGATCTTCGGCGATATCAACATGACGCAGCGGTCGAAGTTCACCGCGCATCACCGCGGCCGTTTCAATGAAGTGCATTTTCTCTATGTGTCGAGCCAGTCAACCGAGATCGATCGGCGCGCGGTGTTCAATTACAAAGAAGCGCATTGGCGCGTGCATGACATTTCCGGCATGGACGCGACGCGGCTCTGCGGCGTTGATTCCAGCTTGATGGATAACCCGATCCTGGTTGGCTCGGACGGCATTCTCTACGATCACGAGACGGGCTTCGCTTATGACGGCTTGACGCCGTATGCGACCGCAGTTGGGTTCTCGCTTGGCGCCGGCGATCATATCACACGCGTTCGGCGTGTGATCCCAGATGGACGCACGCAAGGCGAGGTGCAGTTGACGTTCTATGCGCGCTCGGCGCCGGAGGGCGCGACGACGACGTTTGGCCCATACCAGGAGGAAGATTTCATGCCGGTGCGGTTCTCCGGCCGGGAGATCGACATGAAGGTTGAGTTCACGACCGTTTCAGCAAACTCGCGCTGGGGCATTCCCCGGCTTGAAGTGATCCAGGGGGGCAAGCGTTGAGCTTCGATCCTGACGCGCTGATCGCCAAAGGCTGGCGCGTGGCGGTGATGGATGCGGGCGCGAAGATTGCGCCGCCGGAGCAGCGCTGGGAGCATGCCGCGTTCGTGCCGATGAAAGACGGCGAGCTTGATCTGACGCCGAGCCGGTCGAGCTTTCACCGCCGCATTCTCGCAGCTTTGGGTGAGCCGGTGGAAACGCCAGACGGAGCGGCATATTGAGCGCGCCCGCTGGTAAGAAGCTCGCGCCGGCGCCGCCGAAGTATTCGCCCGAGAACGAGAACCAGACCCGCCAGAAGATCGAGGCGGAGCTTAATCGGGCGGTGAAGCGGGACGAGGAATATCAGCCAGTGCGGTTGGTGATCGTCGATCCCGCAACGGGCTTTCGCTATCTGCTCACCGCGTCGGGAACGACGCCGACGCTGACGTTGATAACGTGATCTCCGAACGCGCGCGCGAAGGCTTCGCCGAAGCCCTTGCGGGCCATCCGTTCAACACCGTGGACAGCCTCGCGGAAGAGGTGACGCAAGGCGCGGCGTATGTGTGGAGCGGCGCGGCAAGCGATGTGTTCACGCGCATCCATATGGCCGAGCGCATCTGTGAGATGGGGCCGATCGCGGGCGATCTCGAAGAGATGCTGAGCGATGGCCTGCCCGCAATCGAGGGCTGGGCCGTCGAGAACGGCTGCAAACAGATGTTCGCGCAGGCGGGCCGGCTAGGTCTTGCGCGGGTGATGGAAAAGCACGGCTACCGCGTCGCGGGCGTGATTTTGGTGAAGGATTTGTAGTGGGCCTCTCCAGCAGCAAAAGCAAATCGACCTCGACGCAGAGCAGCACCTCCACGCCCACCGCGCCGGGCTGGCTGCAACAACCGTTCCAGGACTATTACAAGCAAGCGGGCGGGCTGCTGAACCAAGGCTTCACGGGCGGGGGTGCGTCAGGTGCGTCGGATATTCAGAACCAAGTGTACGGCGCCGCCGGCGGCTTGCTGAGCGAGCGCGGGCCGTCCGGCTACAACGCGAGCGGCTACAATCCGTCAGGCGTGGATGTCGGCCAGCTCTCACATACCGACCTCAGCCCGTACATGAACCCGTTTACGAATGAGGTGATCGACCGCTCGTTGGGAGACCTCAATCGCGGGCGTGAGATGGCGATTTCATCCGGCGAGGGCGCGGCGACGATGGCCGGCGCTTATGGCGGATCACGTCATGGCGTGGCGGACAGCTTGACCAATCGCGAGTTCGCCGACAGCGCGGGCAATCTCAGCGCCAATCTGCGCAGCCAAGGCTTCCTCAACGCACAGCAGGGCGCGCTGACCGACATCGGCAACCGCTTCGCCGCCGATCAATTCAACTCCAGCGCCATGAACACGGCGGGTCAGTTTAACGCAGGCGCGATGAACGACGCGGGCCGCTTCAATGCGACGGCGATGAACAACGCCGACGCCAACACGCGCGCGAATCTTGGCTTGCTCGCAGGGCTGGGCGAGTCGCAGCGCGAGACGAACATGGCGGGCGATCCGCAGACACAGCAAGCGGAATGGCTGGCGCGCATGCAATCGCTGCTGGGTCTCAACCCGAACGCCTTTATCGGCAACAACTCGACGGGGACGGCGACGGGGACACAGAGCAGCAATCCGGGTCTGCTTGGCGGTCTCGGTTCGCTGGCCATGGGCCTCGGCGGTCTCGGCTGGTCGCCGTTCGGGGGTAAGTGATGCCGCTGTTTGGATCAATGCGCGCCAACCCGCTCATGGCCGGTCAGCGCGCCGGGTTTGTGCCCGCACCAAAGCCGCAAGAGCGCTTGCCACAACCGAACGCGCCGCGCCGCGGTCTGTTCGGGCGCATTGGCCAAGCGATCACGCCAGATCGGCTGATGATCGTCGGCCAAACGCTGCGCGACATCGGCGAAGGCACGAACGGGCTTCCTGACCTGCTGCAAACGATTCAGCAGCGCCCCTGGCTCGAAGAGGAGATGCAGGGGCGGCGCATGGACCGCAAGCGCGAGCAGCGCAGGTTTGAGGCGGAAGAGGCGCAGCGCGTACAGCGCCAAGCCGCGATTCAGCAGTACATTCAGACGCTGCCGCCAGATCAGCAGCCGCAGGCCATGACAGCAGCGCTGCTTGATCCAGACGGCTTCGCCGCACGCATCCAGGGCGGCGAGTGGCAGAGCGACGGGACGGTCCCGTATCGCATTGTCAATGGCCAGACGCAGCTTGGCACAGGCGCGATCCCGCATCGTCCGCGCGCTCCGTTGGTGCAGTACGGCGGGATTGGCGATGATGGCTACGACTACACGGATGAATGACAATGCCGCCTGAAGACGAACAGCTTACAGTCACGAGCGGGCGCCAGCTCTCGCGCACGCCATATCGTGGGCCGGTGCGTATCCGGCGTTCGGACGGTCGGCGCGAGCGATGGGTTGAAGGGCGCGGCTATGTGCCCGAGAGTGCGGCGGTGATCGCGCCAGAAGCGCAGGACGCCATTGGCGAGGCGCGCACCTCTGTGCAGGGCGCATCGCGCACCGCAGCGTTAGGGCATCAGTTTTTGCAGCACAACGCCAACCAAGGCACGGGCAGTCTCCTTGATCGACTTCCGCTTGGTCTGAATACGCTTGGCCGACCGGATTCGCAGGCCATGCAGGGCCTCACGTCGCAGATGCTGCGCGCGAACATCAAGGAAGGCACCAGCGGCACCATCAACTCAGTGCCCGAAATGAACTTGGCGCTGGATCAATATCCAAGCCCGCAGACATCAGGCCCGATCAACCGCGCGCGCGTGCTGCGTTTGAACATTGAGCGCGATGTCGCGCAGGCTCGTTTGGTCGCGCTGGAAAACTACGCCCGCCAGAACGGCAATATTGATGGCTTCGAGCAAACTTGGGCGCAAACGGAGCCGCAGCTTCGGGCGAGCATCCAAAGCCGCTATGAGCAAACGAATGGCCCTCTGGCGAACCAAGCAGAGCGCTCTTGGAACCCGCTCGTGAATGGGCGCCAGCGTCCTAACCCGGTCGGTGGCGGGGCGGGCGCGATGGTAGGGCGCATGGGCGCACCACGTCCTGGCACGATCGAAGAGGGCTACCGCTTCCGAGGCGGCAATCCGGGTGATCGTAATAACTGGGAGCCGGTGCGCTAAACATGCCGCCCTGGGATCGCTACGCCGCCGCTCCTGCCGAGGAGGAAGAGCGCGGCCCGTGGCAGCGATACGAGCAAGCGCCTCCTCCACGCCAGCAGCCGCTTCCGCGCCGCGGCCAATCCGCGCCGTTCTGGCAGGAAGTCACTGGCGCGCTTGCGAACGTCAACCGCGGCATTCCGTTCGCGACCGACATCATGAACGTGGCGCAGGGCGTGCGCTCGATGGCGCAGGGACGGCCTTACGAAGAAGGCGCGCAGAACCAAGCCGCCATCGAAAACGATTTTATGGCGAGGCGGCCTAACGCGGCTAACTTGGCTATAGGCACGGGCGCGGCGGCGCCGCTGGCGTTGACCGCTGGCGGCTCAGGAGCGCCACAGGTCGCGGCCCAGACATCGCGGGGCATTCCCCTGTTTCTTCGCCAAACCGCACAGGCAGGCGCGACAGGCGCGGCCACGGGCGAGATTTACGGCATCGGCACTTCGCGAGGCTCAATGCAAGAGCGGCTCGATGCAGGTAACGAGGCGGCGACGCTTGGCGGCCTGACGGGCGCGGCGGCGCCGGCCATCATCGACGCAGCGGCTCCGGTTGTGCGCGGCCTATTTGGCGCCGCCCGACGCATCCCGACCCCAGCGCCAAACACGCTAGGCGCGAACGGCGGCAATCTGCGCGTTGTCTCGCCGCCGCCCCAAGGGCCGCGCGTGCCGGTCACGGCCATGAACACGATCGAGCGGCTGGCGGATCGTTCTGGACAAAACGTCAGCCAGCTTGAAGCGCGCTTCGGTAATATCCAGCGGAATCCGCAGGGCGAAGTGCTGGCCGATGCGTTTGACACGCCCGGCGTGCAGACGCTGCGCCCGATCGCGCAAAGCCCAGGGCGCACAGGTCAACGCGCGGCTCAGACCGCTCGCGCGCGCATCCAAGGCGCTCAACAGCGGATCATGACGCAACTGACCGGCAAAAAGGGATTGAACGTGGCTGAGAGCCGTCACGCGGCAGTGCAGCGGCTCGAAAACGAGTATCGCGATGTGTCCGCGAACGCTTACGCGCCGATGTGGCGGACGCCGGTGAGCGCGGAAGGTCGCGCGCTCTATGCGGAACGCATCGAGCCGTTGCTGCAATCGAACAACCCAGAAATTCGCCGTATCATGCAGCGCGCAACGCGCAATGCAGAGCGTCAATTCAACCTCGATGTAGGCGTGGGGCGCGTTGAGGGCAGCATTGACGACCATCTGGGGCGTTATCTGCACTACATCAAAATGGAGCTTGGCGAGCTGGCGCGCTTCGAGGCGCGCTCGCCGGGCGGGGCGTCGGGCAATCGCCTTGGCGCGCTTCGTCAGCTCTACCGCCAATTCGGCGACATGCTGGACCCCGGAAACGGCGCTCCTGCGATCATTCCGGGCTATCGCGCGACGACCGCGCGCGCTGGCGACAACTTCACCGCGCTCGAAGCGCTGGACGAGGGCGCAGCCTTCCTGCGGATGCGACCTGAAGAGGTCGCAACCCGCATCCAACAGATGACGCCATTCGAGCGCTACCACGCACGCGTCGCGCTCGCAGATGAGGTTCGCCACGCCACGCGAGGCCGTGTCGTCGGCAATCGCAACGTCGCCAATGCCCTCGTCCGTGACGCGCGCGCTGACGATGATCGTCGACGACGCGCGATGGATCGTGAAGCCTCGGCGCAACGGCGCCTCGACCTCGCCCTCGACGGGAGCGCGCGCAACCGCAGGCTGCTGGCGGCGCAGGCGCTGGGCCAAGGCCTCGTTGTGGCCGCACAGCAGGATCAGCTGACGGTCGGCCAAGGCCTTGCCAATGGCCGCCATCTGCGCCGAGCCCTGGCCGCCGAACATCACCAACCCGGTCGGTCGGCCCGGGTCCAGCCCCAGCGCGGCTTGCGCCCGCCCTTGCCGCCGCCTTTCTGGCCCAGCATCAGGTTCTGGTGGACGGTGAGCTTGGGGAAGATGTCGCGGTTCTCGGGCACGTAGCCGATGCCCAGGTGGGCGATCGCGAAGGCCGGCTGGCCGAGGATCTCGCCGCCGCGCCAGGTGATGCTGCCCTCACCGGTGACCAGGCCCATGATGGCCTTGACGGTGGTGGAGCGGCCCGAGCCGTTGCGGCCGAGCAGGCTGACGATCTCGCCCTCGCCGACGCCGAAGCTCACGCCGTGCAGCACATGGCTCTTGCCGTAGTAGGCGTGGAGCTGGTTCAGTTGCAGCAATGCGGCCATGTCAGTGCCCTTCCCGCTGGGCGTCCGCCAGCACCGAGCCGAGGTAGGCCTCCTGCACCCGCGGGTTGGCGCGCACCGCCTCGGGCGTGTCGAAGGCGATCACCTCGCCATACACCAGCACCGCGATGCGGTCGGCCAGGCCGAAGACCACGCCCATGTCGTGCTCCACCGTCAGCAGCGTCTTGCCTTCGGTCACGTCGCGGATCAGCTGGATGAAGCGCGTGGTCTCGCTGCGGCTCATGCCGGCGGTGGGCTCGTCGAGCAGGATCACGTCGGAGCCGCCGGCAATCGTGATGCCGATTTCCAGCGCGCGCTGCTCGGCGTAGGTGAGGTTCATCGCCAGCTGGTCGCGGCGGCGCGTCAGGCCGATCATGTCGAGCACGCGCTCGGCACGGCGGTTGGCGTCTTCCAGGCGCGACAGGAACTTCCAGAACGCATAGCGGTAGCCCAGGCTCCACAGCACCGCGCAGCGCAGGTTCTCGAACACCGACAGCCGCGTGAACAGGTTGCTGACCTGGAAGCTGCGCGCCAGCCCGAGGCGGTTGATCTGGTACGGCGTGAGGCCGTCGATGCGCTGGCCGTTGAGCTTGATCTCGCCGCCCGAGGGCGCGAAGCGGCCGCTGACGAGGTTGAACAGCGTGCTCTTGCCGGCGCCATTCGGGCCGATGATGGCCACGCGCTCGCCGGGCCGCACCTGCAACTGCGCGCCGCGGATGATCTCGGTCTTGCCGAAGCGCTTGGTCAGGTTCAGCAGTTCGAGGGCGAATTCGGGTGCCGCCGCGTTCATGCCGCCTCCCGCTGCTGCAGTTCGCCCTCGGTCTTCATGATCAGCCAGGCGGCGCCGAGCAGCACGTAGGCCATCGGCAGCGCCGCGGCGATGGCCGCGGCGAACAGCGGGTAGTTCCAGCCTTCGCCGAAGCCGCTGATGTAGCGCCCGAGCATCCAGCCCTGCGTCGCCGAGGCGAGCGTCGATCCGGCAAAGAACAACCGGTCCCACATCGGCTTGCGCGCGGCCTTGGCCTTGACGCGGAAGTCGAATGCCACGCCACGCAGGATCAGCCCGATCAGCATCAGCATGACCGGCAGGTACAGCTCGGTCAGCACCAGGCCGTGGGCCTTCGGGAAGGCCACCAGCAGGATGCCGACGCCGAGCACCAGCCAGGTCTCGTTGGCATCCCAGAAGGGGCCGATCGACGCGATCATCACGTCCTTCTCGGCGGGCGTGGCCCGGTGCATCAGCATGCCCACGCCCAGGTCATAGCCGTCGCTGATCACGTAGACAAGCATCGAGATGCCCATCAGCACCATGAAGATGACTGGCAGCGCCTCGTCGAAGGTCATGAACGACCTCCTTCGATCAGCGCTTCGGCCGCCCGGCCCTGGGCGCGCTCCAGCGCGTCGGTCTGGGTCACGTCCTCCGGCTTCTCGGCCATGTACTTCAACACTGCCACGTAGGCGACGAGCAGCGCGAGGTAGACGGTGACGTACAGCGCCAAGGTCAGCGCG
>ERZ650309.1787-NODE-1787-length-10033-cov-5.156845_pt1 | contig 10033 bp, 8 predicted proteins | sample MGYA00376245_ERZ650309 | MGnify/ENA primary metagenome ERZ650309 (study PRJEB26733, sample SAMN07839294) | wastewater metagenome | biome: urban; feature: wastewater treatment plant; material: waste water | place: USA: North Carolina | collected 2016-04-26 ...
TGGCGGCGGCTCCTGTAGCTAATCCAGACGGGAATACGGGGGCTATTGCCGCATAAGGCGCTGCCGTGGCCGCGCCGGTTGCCATAGACAAGACAGGATTCTCTTCACGCTGGCTCGCAATTCCGGCTTTGAGTGCCGCTGCCGCTTGCTCGCGCTGCTCAACCGGTAATCCGGTTAGCGCGCCATAGATCGCCGCGCCAATATCTGCGCCCTGCCCAAGCGTTATGCCTTGCAGGGCATTGGACAAACCCTGAATCCAGCTTGGCATAGCGCGGCCTTGCTGTCTCGCTCGCTGCAAGCCAATCTGCTGCAAGTGTTCCTGCGCCTGTTCAGGTGTTATTTGCGGCGCGGGTTCTTCCCATAATGATTCTGTACTTTCGGGAAGTTCATCTGCCCACAAATCTTCAGGGTTAATGCTCATTAAATCGGCCATGATTACCTCGGCAATGAATCAAACTCTTTTCTAAACTGAGCAGCGCGTGCTTTTTGTTCTGGCGTGCCTTTTTCCAGTTTGAAAAGTTCGTTTCTGAATTGCGACTCGGTCATATTCAGCTTTTCAAGCATGGCGGCGCGAGTGCGTCCGGCTGTGGGCGTTTGTTTTTGGTTTTTCTTATTCGACAAATAACCCGTTTTTACTTCGCTCCTGAATTTTTTCAAGGCCGCGCCGTAATTCCCATTCTCCATATCCATGATGGTCTGCAGCGCAGACCGATAGGCTGAGCGAGTTCCTTTTAACGGATTTCCAACAACATCGCGAAGAACATCCCATTCTCTATCTGACATTGCGCCCATGCCAGATGGTTTAGCCTCAAGCATTAGTCGTGTTGATAAATTGATTAATTTTTGAGTGTTGGCGTATCTCGGGTCGTCCGAGCCAACGCCTGTTATGTCGGCCAGCACTCTACGGCCTGAACCAGCGAGCGTGCCATCAAGATAGCCGGAGTCTACAAGAGAAAGCATGTTCGAGATTGTGTTTATGTTTCGCGCCGAAGCCTCCGCTTTCTTTTCAGCATCAGCTTGCTCCGCTGCGCCGCGCTTGCCGGTTTCGCTGCCAGCGGCGATAGCGCCAGCCAGTGCGCCCCTGTGTTCTGGGTCGTTCGAAAGCTGCTGCTCGGGAGTTAACGATTTTGGCGAATCAAATAACGCTGCGCCTGTTATTTTATCACGATAAATCCAGCGGTCTCCAGCGTCCTCCTTGACGGCTTCGCCAATTCGCCCGTCCAGTTTTTTATACTGAACATTTCCGAGATTGCTTGTTAAAACCAGTTTTTGCGCGCCGGTTTCATCCGTGACAATCTGCGTGTTTCCAAACCATTTTTCGTCGCCGCCGCCACCAGTCGCGTCCTGCTGCAGCTTCGCCAGTTCTTGTGCTTCCTTGTTAAATCCACCGGCTAACAGGCGGTTAATCGTGTTCGCCATGTCGTAAGATTCTGGCGTTTTGGTTTCGGTGCGCTCACCAAATTGCGGAATAATATCAGCGGCCGTCTGCTCTGGCCGCCCTTGCAGGCTGATGGATTGGCCGCCTTGCTGCATAAACTCTGGGCGCATCACCAAATTATCTGGGCGCGGCAATTCCTGCTGTGGCTGAATTGCGGCCAAAAGCGCATTAGGCGTCTCGGCCTCGAAGCTGACCTGTGTCGTCTCCGGCGTGTAGCCCTGCTGCATAATTTCGAGCAGTTTATTCTGCTGCGCTTTTTTCTCGTCCTCAGCCATGCGCTTGCGCTGTAATTCATCAGCAAGCATGCGGCGCTGCTGTGCGGCATCACGAGCTTGATAAAACGCGCCAATGTCCGGCATCTGCCAGTTGCGATAAATACTTAAGTCAGCCATTTCAGCCTCCTAAAAATGCCGCCAAAAGATTGAGCGGCAGGCCACCGGTAAAGCCAGATGAACCGCCTTTATCTTCCTTCCCGCCGAAATAGTCGCCAAATATCTTCATCTGGTTTTGCGATGCACCCATCGCCAGATCAGATAGCGCACGGTGCTTATTAGCTTCAACGTCGCCGCGCCCCAAAATCAGATTGGCTAGTGCGTTTGATTTGTCAATGCCAAGCTGACCAATGTTCTGTTCAATGCCTGCGAGCGCTTGCCCTTCGCCTGCACGCGATTGGTAGAGCTGCTGCCCCATGTTTGCACCGAGGCCCACGCGACCCATCAGTCGGTTGTAGGCGGCGTTAAATTCTTGCGAAGCATAATCCTGATTGTATTGGCTGAGTGCCTTCTGTTGAGCGCCAGATAGGCTCATGCCACCTGCTGCTGCGCCTCGTTCAAGCGCCTTCTGCCCTTCTTTTACCCGGAATTGATAGCCGGGGTCGGCCTTGACCAGCGCGTCCAATTTATCGGGGCTGCTTGTGTAATAATTGAGTTGATTCAACCCCTGTTGACCAAAATCGGCGTAGGGCTGCAATTCTTCACGCGCACCCGCTAAATAATCAGATAGCACATTACCGGATTGGCGCTGTTGATTGACAGCCGAGTCGTAGCCCTCACTTATCTTGCCTTGCGCCTGTGCATTTGCGATAGCTTGCGCTTTTGCAGCGCTCTTTGCTTTCTTCCGCCCATAGCCGAATGACAGCAGGTTGAGCCCTGTATTCAATCCGGCTTCTAACATATTTCCTTCGGCCATTTTAATTGCCTCCCAAATCGTCAATCATAGCGGCCACCGTTTCCGCCAATTCTTCGGTGGTTACGGTGCTTGTGTCAAACGCCGCCCGTGACCTTGTGCCGACAGGGTTATGATAACCCTTTAGCCGTTTTGCTTCTGCTAATTCGCCGATTATCGCCTCAAAAAAATGCGCCCATTCACGGCTTAACATTCCGTTAGCATCGGCAATCGTGCCTCGTGGTACGGGAATGCGGTTCATTCTGACACCTCCGCCACTGCGTCCATGATGGTGAACCAGATCGGGTCGGTTATCGTTATCTCAAAAACACGCTGGCGAGATTGCCCAAGCCTTCGCCATATAACTCGGTGTCCGTAGTTGCCCACTCGCCCGATTGTTGCCCAATTCTCGCCAGACCATGTATGCCCACCGTCTTTAGAGTAGCGCAACATCGCCTGCGGTTCGCTTCCGTAGCCGTCAAGCTGGATTGCACTGCCGACCTCCATGTCTACATGCAGGGAGTCAATCGTAACGCGCTGCATCTGTATCTGAGCGTGATCGGTGGAGCGAACTCGTCTGATTAAATCCTCGTCATCCGTGAAAGTATCTTTGTCCATCTCAAAAATAACGCCGCCCTGATAATCGCCGACAAGATGCTTGCCGAATGCGTTGCCATAGCAATTTGAGCGGTGGCGCGAGAACTTCGCCACATCTTGCCGCCAATAGGCACGCTCATGCCAAAGGTTTGTCGTTATATCAAAGCACCATGTCTTTCCGGCAGCCGGGAATGTCAGCACATAGAACGTATGTCCTGCCTCGCTGTATGAATAAGCGAAGGCGTCATCTGTCCTGTTGTATTCTGAGAGAGTCGACTCGATGGCGAGCGTGCTAATGCGCTGCGGCTGATAGCCATTAACGCACACGACTCGCAGCTTGTCTGTCAGCCAGAATAGCGTGTTACCGGCTTGCACCAGTGAGTAAGGCGCACCGATGCCGTAATCAATTACTGCTCCACTCATTCTTCTAAACGGGAATGTTGCGTCTCCTGTGTGCGACCAAACTTCTGTTGTCTTACTGCCAATCAGCCATAATTCTTGATAGCCCGTCACGAGCGCCAGCACATCATCTGGCGAAGCTTCGGCATTGGCAAAATCCAATACATCCCAATCGCTGCCATCGCGAAGGCCGGACAAATAAAACTGACCTGTTCCCGAATTATTCACCACGAAATATCCGGCGATACAGTCAACGTGCGTTGGTGTAGCAGGAAGTGTTGGAATTGTGAGTGCGTCATTGACGGTCGCCACAATTAAATCGTTATTAGCAGGTGCGACAGAAAAAACAATTTCATCACCTGAGACCGTGAAGCCTGCATCTGGCACGCCGTTAATCGTGACAGCAATGCTTGGCGCTGTGCGCGTATCAAGCCCGCGAATGGTGAAATGCGTCTCCGTACCGTCGCCTTCATGTGATGTTGTCGCCTCTTTTTCATAAAGATAACCATCAACGCCATCAACGAATAGCACCTGATTGCCGTTTGTGGCGAAAACAATACGCGCATCAACAGTATTCATGATGCCGATTTGCACCGCTGATTTATCGCTTCTTATCAGGTAAATCGTAGCGCCAACAATCGCAATCAGCGCATATTGTGTTGGGAATATGCCGCGAACTGGAGAGCTTGTATCGAAAGAGCGCCAGCGCTTCAAGCCGGGCGTCGGGTATAACGCGCGGACTTTTGCGCCGCCTGTTTCATTGGCGACGGGGTATAAATTAATGCACCGTTGCGCCGACAAATTGAGGCTCTTTGCCTCATACGCCGCGCCAACGAACGGTACTTGTATCAGCGCCATGTTTGAACGCTCCTGATGTCCGATAGGTCAGCAGGTGTCTGTTTCCGCGCCGCATTAAATCGCTTGAGGCTGGACATGCTGCGTGCGGCAATCTCGGCCACCTCTGGCGATACTGATTTGCCGAACTCAGGCGCGATGCGAATCGCAAGTGCATAGGTCAGCGCCTCTTCGTAGCCATCAGGCAGTGCTATATCGTTACTCGCAGCAAGCTGCGTCGTGGGAACAATCTGCAAGTTTTCTATCGCAATTCCGCGAACAGACAAGATGCCAAACGGCTTTGATGGGTTGTAATAAAACCCCGATTCACCTGCCAGATACTCGGCTTGCGACAGCTGGTTAATCGTTCCATTTGCGCTGCGAATCTCTGCCGGAGCTGGCGTATCAACATCGCCGCCAATGCCTACGGTGTAGTCACCATCGGTAAGCGATGCAGATATTGTTTCAGATGCGGGTATAAAAAACTCATCAAGCCCAAGCGTTTTTAACATCGCGTTGAGTGCTTGAAGCGTGTCGGCTTCTTCGTGAGCCGTTGGAACTTCGCTCGGATCGATGGCACGAATCAGGCGCAACGATCGGCGGATTAAGCTGGCGACTTTTGCCATGTCTCACCTCATAAGGATAGGGAGAGAGCCGAAGCCCTCTCCCGTCCCTGCTTACTCAGTGATACGGCAAGCGTGCTCTGGACGTACAGCAGCGAAGCCAGCCAGTACGTCGATACGAGTGCCTTCTACGTCAGCCTTGCCATCGCCGAAGGTCATCACGCGCAGAGCGATGCCACCGGGAGTGCGGGTGCTGTAACCTTCGCAGCCTGCCAGCACGGGCAGATCAGCGAACGCGGCGGCAAACGCATCGCGCTGGAACATCAGGTTCTGGCGGTAAGCAGTAGATACAGAGCCAACCAACGTCACTGCGGCGCTATTCGCAGGCGATGCGGTGACGGTCTTGTTCGGACCAGTCGGACGAATCTCAGGGCTGATGGACAGCGTGCCGGTAGTGCCAGATGCCGTGAAGTCGGCTTTCACCACGAACTGTTGAAGCTCGCCGGCATCCTCGCCGGTCAGCGGGTGGGCGCGATTAACACCAGCGATAGTGAACACTTGACCAGCGCTCAGCGTGTTGGTGCTGGTCAGCGATTTAACAGCCAACGACGAGCCTGTTTGTGATGCGCCATCAACAGCGAAGCCGGTCGCTTGACTGCCGTTGGTGATTGCTGGCAACGATTGGTGTTCATACCAATCAGCGCCGAGCAGCTCGCCGAGTGCGCCGCGAATCAGGCCGGAGTCAATGGTCTGCTTCTGAAACAATCCCTTCGTTGCATCCACAATCTCAACCATCGCGCCCGATGTAATCAGGTGCGAGCGGTCGCTAACGGGCGCTAGGAAGGCTTCCATTTTGGCGCGCGCTTGGCTGTGAGCTTTAACGGTTGACGGAACGCTGCCTGCTGTGCCAACAAGATTAAACGTTGCCTTCACAGCACGCTTAATCATCTCAGCTTCGATGGTGCTGGCCAGAGTGCGAATCTGCGGGCGCAGGATACGCTCGCGGAACTCGGTCACGTCCAGCGCTTTCTCTTTAGCCGAGAATTGAACGCCGATGTGTTTGCGAATATCCAGCTTAAGATTGACTCGGCGCTCGGTTACGTCCGTGGCAGAGCCGCCGCCTGCGAACGTCTCACCATTAAACACAACGCCGACGGGCGGAATGCTGATGTCGATATTATCGCCGGTTTTGTAGCCGCCTACGTCGCGGCCAAAGTCTGATTCGCGTCCCTTGTTGATGTTGGAAAGAAAAGGAGACTCCTCTTCCAGTACAGCAGCGGCTTCTCGCGCCAGAAGCTGATGGGTGTTGATTGTGTTTGCCATGATGTCACCTCATTTGTTTTGTCGATGCCCTCCGTGCTGCGTACCACTCGGAGTCTGTCATCTTGCTTTCGTCTTTGACAAACTTTCCGCCTTCGCCTCGCACAGGGGCTGTTACTGGTGCGGGCTTCTTAATCGTTTTTTGCTGTGCGCCGAAGCGCTCATCGAGACGACCAATTTCCCGCGCTTGTGCGAGCGGTGACAGACTGGCAATAGCACGAGCTTTGTCAGGGTTTTTACCAAGAAAATACGCAATATCGCCAGCGTTGTCGGTATCAGCTAATGCCTCAACCATCGTCGCTGTAATCTGCGCATTCGGGTCGGTAACAACCTCTGCAAAGTCGTCGTATCGCTCGGCGGCGGCCTCCATCTTACTCATAAGAGTCGTTTGGATTTCATGCCGTCTGGCGTTTTGCCGGTTCTGTTCCTCTCGCTGCTGAAGCTCCTCAATCTGCCGCTGAATAACTTTTTTTGCCTTGTCTTCTGCGAGAGCTTGTACGTATTCGTCATAGGTCTCGAAGTTGTCCGGCAAAATAGCGGTGGGCTGCGCGGCGGGTTTCGGTTCGGACAATCGCGACTCAATGGCCTGCAATCGTTCCTGAAGTTCGTCTCGCTCACGCTCGGCAGTTCTACGGTGCGCTGTCAGCTCGTTGATGCGGTCAAGAAAGCCTTTTCGTTTTGGCTTTTCTTCCGGCGCATCTGCCGGTTCGCCAGCGGGTGATTCTGACTGGGTGACACCCTGTTCGGCAGACTCAACCGTTTCTGGTTCAGGCGCTGCCGCTACCTGTTCAAGCTCATCGCTCATTGCGCGTCTCCGCGAAGTGGTTGCCCGTCGATGCCGGACGGTTCGGCTTCTTTGATGATGTCAGGATTGTTGACATCCGTCAAATTATTTGCCATTGCTTGCGTTACTGCTTGCATCACCAGCCCGTTAATCTCGTCAGCTGTCATGGCAGGCTGCAACAGCTTCAGGCGATCTGTCTCGGCTTTATAGGCGTCAATTGCAAGCTTCTGCCTGTCGATCTCCTGCTCAGATAGTTCGGCATGTGCCTGCTGTAACTGTGCCTGCATCTGCTGCATGGCTTGCTGCATTTGCTGTAAATCCTGCGCCACTTCCGGCGGTAGTTGCGGCTCGCCATCTTCGGGTTTTTTTAGCTGATCCGGCAGCATAGTCTTAAGGCGGTCGGCGATTTCATCCGCCCCCGGCCAATCCATGTTCTTGGCAATCAAATCAGAAACCAGCGTGGCGGCCTGCGGAACTGCCTGCACGAACGACATCATGCTGTTAGCCGCCTCGGTGCGCTGGGTTGCATAGCTCGGCCCTGTTGATACCACTACATCATATTTGCCGACCGTCATGTCATAGATGCGCGCGCCGCTACCCGGTATCTCTTGGTTAATCTTGATCAATCTCTCGCTTTCGTCACTGCCTAACACGCGGATGATGCGTTCATTGGAGTAAACGTGCGGAATCAGATCAATCATAATCTGCCCCGCACGGCGAATTGCACGGGAGAGATTGTCGATAAACGCAAAAGTGGCGGTGTCTGATTCGCGCTGCCTTGCGAGAATAGCGCGGCCTGATGTTTCGTTCGACTGGTCGCCGAGGCCAGCATTAAAAATGCCGATGGTGCTTTTCATTTCCTCGGCAGTTTCGCGGCTCTCTGTCAGGAAGGCAGACGGCACAGCGGGGCCACTATCTCTTGCTGGTCTACCGGCGGCTGTTGCGTTGTAATACAAGAATGCCGAGCTGCCGTTATTGGCGTTAGCCCATTGTGTTTCGAAGCCTTCTATCTGCTCTGGCGTTACAAGCCACGGTGCGGATTTGCCAAGCGCGACCATTTCGGTCGCGGCTGTGCGCCAGTAGTTGTACATGCGCTGCGGGTCTTTCGCAAAACGAATCAGGGAGCGCAAAATACGCTTTCCGCCCAAATTATCCTCTTCGCCAAAGACGGGAACGACTGGGATATATCTGCCAGGATAGTCGGTAATTGCCTCCAGTACGTCGTCACTTGACAAGGTGTAACATTCTACGCGATGCGAATCGACTACGCGCTCGGCCACCACCTGAACGCCATCCTCTAGCATCGCCTCTGCGCGATCTTCGGTAAATAAATCACTTTCGATAACCGAGCCGTCAGAGAGTAGTAGCAGGGTGCGTTTGATTTTAACGCGCCGCCAATACTCCACAATCATCACGTTGTCAGGGTCATTCGCCAGATCAGAATAGATGTCAATGTCTGAAAAGCTGCGCGGCTTCCTTTTAGGCCATCGCTCCTCGAACGCGTCCTTGCTCATCCACTGCGCTACGAATGCGAAGTTTATGTCGCCAGCATCCGCGCTCTGGAATGTTGGGTCGATAAAAACCGACAGCGGGTTGGTGATTCGGTGGACGGTAATGTCTTGGTCGAACGTATCTTCGCTAGCATATTCAATGGCGATGCGGAAAAATCCAATCCCGCAGGATACGGCAGACTCAAACGCCGTATCGTAAGCGGCCTCGGCTGCGCTGGCATTTTGTATTTGTCTAATAATGCCTTCACGAATTTCGGCCGCGTCTGAGTCGTTCGTTTCTACCGGCTGGATTTTAATAGCCGTGCGGTTTTGGCGCTGGTCGCCAACGACCTGCTTGATAAACTGCGGCAGGCGGTTGATGGTAAGGCACGGTTGCCCCTTCTTGGCGCGAGACGACTTAATATCCTCCGGCCACTGGTTGCCGTTCTTAAACTCGATGTCGGAAAGTGCCTCGTCATAGATGTCGCCCCATTGCTCGATCGCATAGGTCAGGCGCTTTTTCGCCTCATCCAAAATTGTTTTTTCTGCTTTGGTTGCCATTTATTAACCCATCCACGAATCGGAACTAGCGGCCACGAATTTTGGCATGATGCGCCCAGCGTTGTTGTTTTTCAAGCTGTCGGCAAGCAGGCACAGGTAGCGGAAGGCGTCCGCCCCATGCGAGTGGTCATCATGTATGGGCGCACTGGCCACCCCGTTTTTGCCAATTTTCCGGCGGTAGCGGCGCAGGTGTTCAAATAAAACCTGCACACCTTCTGACTCTGAATTGAACCAGATTCGCGGGAACACGAGGCGTGCATTACGAATTCCCGCCTCCACGTCCACTGGCGGAATAGGCGGAAGCTGTGGCACGCTGCGGCCTGTTTGCCGTAGCACGGTGGCATCATCCCTGCCGGTCTGGTGGCGAGTAGCGTACCCATCATGTGGTAAGTAATCCTCTCCCCAGTTTAACGCCATTTCTGCCAGCTCTCGCGCGTAATCGGTGACAATACGATGACTTCCTTCCAGATAGTCAATAATACGAATCTCCGAGGCGGCACGTTGAGCCAAAATAATCGCCATCGAGTCACTGTAGCCCAAATCCCAGACAGTGTGAACTTTCAGCATCGGGTCATAAGGCACGCGGGTTAATCGGTTTTCCAGTTGGACTTTGCCGATTTCGTTTGAGTAAATTGAACCTTCGACGGCTGGCAAACATTGGCCTTCCCAAGTGTGAAGATAATCCGCCTCGCTCATTGTTTCTTTTGCAATTTGCCGTTCACGCTCCAGCACATCAGGGAAGAACGGGTTGTCTGACCAGTTCATCGTGATAATGAGCTTGTCCTCATCAGGTAAGCTGTTCGCCAGTTGATGAATAGGATCTGACTCTAGTTCTGGGTTGTATGTAGCCCAGATTTCCGAGCGTTCCTTGCGAATGGTCGGG
>ERZ650309.1788-NODE-1788-length-10031-cov-4.732658_pt1 | contig 10031 bp, 4 predicted proteins | sample MGYA00376245_ERZ650309 | MGnify/ENA primary metagenome ERZ650309 (study PRJEB26733, sample SAMN07839294) | wastewater metagenome | biome: urban; feature: wastewater treatment plant; material: waste water | place: USA: North Carolina | collected 2016-04-26 ...
GGGATTGCTGTTTACGCCGATCACTCCAACGCGATTGCAAGACAGCCGTCCGGGGCTACCGGCTTGCTTTAACCTGGGCACGCCGTTACCCAGCGGAGTGGATGTCACCCAGGCTGCCGCAGGGACCTGCAATCTCGCCAGCACGGCCAGAGCCATCATGGGCAACGTCACTGTTGTTCTGCCTCCGGCAAATGGGTTCATCACGTTCTGGCCAAGCAATATTCCCAGGCCGCTGATTGCCACCTCGAACTTCCAATCGGCCAGAAACTTCAACCGCTTTTTCACGGTCGGATTGGGGCCAGCCGACGGCGCATTCAAGATGTATTCGCTGGCGACGCCCAACATCGTGATTGACGTGTCCGGGTATTTCGCGCCGTAAACTGGACTCAAATTTCCTTCTTGATGTTGCGCGATGGGGATTTCGACGATTTGTTTTATAGCGTCCTTGAGTGCCGAAGGCGTGGCGGATGGTAGCCGGTGGTGAAGCGAAGCGGAACCACCGGATGCGTTCGGAAAATGGTTCGCGTCCCAGCAGGGACGCCGGACAAGCGATGTCATTCCTGCTCCTGCCGGAGCGCGAAGGACACGCCGTTTGTCCCTGCGGTTTGCACCGCAGGCTAATCTCCGCCGCGCTTCCAGCACGAAAACTTGTCAGTTGAGTTTTCACCATTTCAGTCGCGTAACACAAATTCCTTACATGCCACTTGGGGATGGACTCTTTTGGGAGAGTCCATCCCACTTTTTTTGAAAAAGATTCCTCTTGAAGGCTCGCCCGGGCAAGTTGCCTTGCCACAACCCGGCAAGAAATAGAAAATGCAGCACCGTAAAATACACACACGCGCTTACAAACTACTGCAATCAATAGTATTTGCAGGGAAAATTGCGGTACCAACCAGTAATTCGAGCCGTACTTTTACCTTCCGACAGAAGGGCCATGTCCAGGAGCTTGTTTGGAATTTTCCATAATCTAGCCGTGATGGTCTTTGAGAAATAAATGCACTCGGATTGGATCGCTTCGCCTTCTTGCCGCGTAGCGGCATTTGAATTTAGCTTGGATCAAGCTAGCTTCGCCTTCTTACCGCGTAGCGGTACTTGAATTTAGCCGTGGGTGAAACCCACGGTACATAGGCAGAAGTTTTTCGCATCGCGTCAGCGACGCCTGAATTCAACCGTCGCTAACGCGACGGAACAAATGCGGTTCTCCTTTCCGTGGGTCTGACACCCACGGCTAAAATCACTTGCCGCTAACGCGGCAATGAAACAGGTGCCCAAATCTGGAGGAACCAAGCTTGAGTGCATTTAGATCGGTTTGCAGTTGGGTATACGGATTGTAACCACGGGGCACACGGGGAAAACAAAGTCTTTCTCCTAATTTTTCCCCGTGATCCCAGTGTTCCCCGTGGTTGAATTTCCCATACACTGGACTGAAATCTGATCTAATTTTCAAACGCCATAACGGCTGGGCTGGAAGGAAAAGCGAATTTCAAAACACGCTCCAAGTTTGTCTTTGCGAATCTGTGTTTATGATTCAAAGACTGACGAGATGGGCCACCTCTGTTTTCACCACTCAAGAGGAATTTATGACAACCAAATTGCGGATTTTCGCATTCGTCTCAATGCTGCTTGTGATGGCAGTGTTGGTCGGCAGCCTGGGAATGAAGGCAGCCGTCCAATCGCAAAGACGACAACCGGTTCCGAAATCCGGGCCGGAAAATTACGACATTCGTTCCAGCGAAGAAAAAGATGCGCACGTGAAGTTGGACGCGCATCAGCAAAAACTGACGCGGCAACAAGCCGCGCGGCGAGCGGAAGCAGTTCAGGGAATTGAGCAGGCCAAGCAGGCGTTGACGCCGTCTGCCGATGTCATGCTCAGCCCGTTGACCGGCGCGCCGGAAATCGTCAGCGCCAAATTTGAAGGCGGCAGCGGCTTTCTGACCGGCGCTTCTTCCGATGGGCGCGAACAAACCGTGCGGAATTTTCTGCGCAGCAACACGCGGCTGTTCGGGTTGACGACGCAGCAAATCGCCCAGCTTGAAGTTGACGGCGATTACATGAATCCGGCAGGGAATCTGGGCTGGATTACGTTGAAGCAACAATTGAATGGCATTCCGGTGTTTGCCGGGCAGTTGCGCGCTTCCGTCACGGCGGACGGGCGATTGGTGCGCACGGTCAGCACATTGGCTGCGGGCGTTCGGGAAGAAGCCTTGCAAACCTCCGCGACCATCAGCGCGGAACAGGCTGTGGCGATTGCGGCACGCGCCATTGGCGTGAACCTGGAACCGGCAGCGTTACAGCGCAGGTCCACTTCGCCGGACGGTCGCAAAGTGATTTTCACGGGCACTCCGTTCGCGCGGGACATTCAGGTCGAACAGGTGTATTTCCCGCTGGCCGTCGGCGTGGTTAATCTGAGCTGGTCTATGGTGCTGTGGCAGGACGTTCCCGCCTATTACACCGTGGTGGACGCAGAACAGGGCGATTTGCTGTTCCGCAAAAACATCACGAACGAACAAACGCAGACGGTTAGCTATTCTGTTTATAACGATGACAGCCCGGCTCCGCTGTCGCCAACGACTGCGATACCGGGATCAAACACACAGGCTCCTGGAATCAGTCGGACTCTGTTAACGCTGATCAGCGAACTGCCGGGATTTGATAATCTGGGCTGGATTACCGACGGCGGCAACACCACCACGGGCAACAACGTGGATGCGGGATTGGACCTTTCCGCTCCGGACGGCATTGATGCCGGTGGGCGTGCGATCGGGTCGCCCAATCGTGTCTTTGATTTCTCGTACAACCCTCCGCCGGGCGGTTCGGATGCGCCCACCGGCGCCAACTTCCGAAACGGCGTCGTGACAGATCTGTTTTTCTGGTCCAATCGGTATCACGACCAAATGTATCAATACGGATTTACGGAAGCTGCCGGGAATTTTCAGGAAGACAACTTTGGACGCGGCGGCAGTGGAAGCGATTCTGTTTCCGCGGAAGCGCAGGATTCTTCCGGCACGGACAACGCCAATTTTTCGACGCCGCCCGATGGACAAAACGGACGCATGCAAATGTACGTTTTCACAGGGCCGACTCCTGACCGCGATGGCAGTCTCGACCATGACATCGTGATTCATGAATTGACGCACGGGCTTTCCAACCGATTGCATGCCGATTCCGCCGGGCTGAACAGCACGCAAGCCGGAGGAATGGGCGAAGGTTGGTCGGATTTTTACGCGCGCGCCTTGCTTTCGTCCGCCGCTGAAGATGTGAACGGCGTTTATGCCGCCGCTCCGTATTCAACACTCAACATTGATCCGGGCTTCACGGACAACTATTACTATGGCATTCGCCGCTTTCCATACGCGGTCAAAACCAATCTTGGAACCAACGGCAAACCGCACAACCCGCTGACGTTTGCGGATATTGATCCGACGAAAATCAATTTGACTGATGGCGCGTATGCACCTGCGTTCACAGGCATTGCTGAAGAAGTCCATAACGTCGGCGAAGTCTGGTGCATGGCGTTGCTGGAAGTCCGCGCGCGAATCATCACGCGGTTGGGATATGCAGCAGGCAATGCCCGCGCGCTGCAAATCGTCACCGACGGCATGAAACTCGACCCGGTTAACCCGACGCTGTTGGATGCGCGCAACGCCATCATTCTGGCCGACCGTGCAGGGTTCAACGGCGAAGACGAAGCCGATATTTGGGCCGGGTTTGCCGCGCGCGGAATGGGATTCAGCGCCAAAATCAATGGCGGCGTGAACGTGACGGAATCGTTCGACCTGCCGAACCTGTCGTTGGGCGCGGTGACGTTTTCGGACGCCGCTTGCAACAACAATGGCTTTGCCGATCCGGGCGAAACCATCATCCTGAGCGTGCCAGTCAGCAATCCTTCGTTCGACACGAATGCGACCACAGTGACCGCGTCGGTTACCAACGGAGGCACTGGCAATTACGGCACGATCAACGCAGGCGCAACGGGGACGCAATCTATTAGCTACAACGTTCCCAGCAATGCTGCTTGCGGCAGTTTGTTGACCATCACCGTGGATCTCAACAGCAGCTTTGGCACGGTCACACGGACGTTCCAGATTGTCGTCGGTCAATTGACAACGACCTTTACCCAAAACTTCGACGGCGTGACGGCTCCCGCGTTGCCGTCGGGCTGGACGACTTCTGTCACGGGTTCCGGCACGGCCTGGGTCACTTCTACGACAACGCCGGACACGGCTCCGAATGCGGCCTTTTCTCCAGGGCGCACATCCACCAGCACCAGCACGCTGACTTCGCCCACGATTCCGATCACGGTTTCTGGCGCTCGCCTGAGCTTCCGGCATCGCTGGCTGTTTGAAGACGGTTACGATGGCGGCGTGGTGGAGATCAAAATCGGCGCCGGGGCTTTCCAGGACATTCTGACTGCTGGCGGATCGTTTCTTTCCAATGGCTATAACGATGTGCTGGCATTTAACGTGACAGGCTGCACAAACGGATTGCCACGGCGGAATGCCTGGTCAGGAGATTCCGGCGGATATGTGACAACGGTCATTCAGCTTCCCGCGGCGGCTGCGGGGCAAAACATTCAGCTTCGCTGGACTGTTGGGTCTGACTGCTCATTCATTCCCACAGGGAGCGGCTGGCGTATAGACACCATCAACATTGCAGGCAATGCCACATGCGCCGGTTCGGCTTGCGGAGGAGCCAACGGATTGCAGTTTTATCCGCTGGCAGTGCCGGTTCGGTTGCTGGACACGCGATCTGGCCAAATAGCCTGTACAGCCCCAGGAGCTCCAATTACGGGCGACACCTCGTTGACGCAGATTGCCGGTGGTTCCTGCGGCATCCCTGTTTCTGCCAAAGCCGTTACAGGGAACGTGACGGTGGTTCAGCCGCCCGGAAGTGGCTTTTTGACCCTTTATCCAGGCAATGCGACACGTCCATTGGTCGCCAATACCAACTACATCCTGACCGACATTTTGAACAACGTCTTTACAGTGGGATTGGACCCGGTGAATGGCACGTTCAAGGTGTATACGTCACAAACCGCGGAAGTCGTAATTGACATTACTGGGTACTACGCTCCGCCGGGACCTGGTGGGTTGTATTTCCATCCGCTGCCGCATCCGGCTCGTTTGCTGGAAACGCGCATCGGTCAACCCGGATGCACAAATCCGGGAGCGCCGTTGGGAGCACTGTCTACCACCACGCAGCAAGGAACCACGACCTGCGACGGAGTGACCATTCCGGCGGCGGCCAAAGCACTGGTTGGCAATGCCACCACGGTGAACCCGCAGGCAAACGGATTCCTGACGCTGTATCCGGCGGATGCGGCATCCGCTCCTCTGGCCGCGAGCGGAAATTACAAACTGGGCCAGACGCTCAATTCGCCATTCACGGTCGGGCTTTCGCCAACGGGGCAATTCAAGATTTACACGGTGGCGCAAACCGATCTGGTGGTGGATGTGCTGGGGTATTTCAGCGCAGATGCAACCGACGCCAATGGAACCGGATTGCTGTTTAATCCGCTGACGCCGTCCCGGTTGCTGGATACCAGGGTTGGGGCGACCGGCGCTTGCTTCCTGCCAGGAGCCCCGCTGACCGCACTGACCGAGGTTTCCCAGACAGCACGCAATGTCTGTACGATTGCCAATACGGCACAGGCGATTGTCGGTAATGTGACGACGGTGTTGCCGCCAGCGAATGGTTTTCTGACGCTGTGGCCCAGCGATGCCGCGTCGCGGCCTCTGGCCTCCACGTCGAACTATCCATCTGGCAGAAATTTCAATCGTTACTTCACGGTGGGATTGGGGGCGGATGGCAAATTCAAGATGTATCCGTCACAAACCATTGATCTGGTGATTGACGTGTCGGGATACTTCGCACCGTAAACCGAAGCAGTGATGCCGTGAATTCACGGCATCACTGCCAAAATAGAAACCGCCGGGAAGAAAGTTCATCTTCCCGGCGGTTTCTGATTTTAGAACTTGGATTCGGCGTTAGACCTTTTCGCCACGGGCGCGCATATCGGCCAATACTTTCTCAATACCGAGCTTGTCAATTGTCTTGATGCCGCGTGGTGTGACGCGCAAGCGCACCCAACGGTTTTCGCTGGGGATAAAGAACCGGTGCGATTGCAGATTCGGTTCAAAGCGGCGCTTGGTGCGATTGTTGGCATGCGAAACGTTATTGCCCGTCATCGGCTTTTTGCCGGTTACTTGACATACCTTAGCCATCGAATTGTCCTCCTACTGGAAAAATTGCGTATTTACGAAGTTTCGGAAGATACACGACGACATCAGAAAAAGCCAGCGACGCGAAATTTTTTTGGAATCGCCCGGGCATAATCTGTTGTTGGCTTGACAGTTTCAGGTGCGGGATAGTTTGATAATCCGACGAGCAAAGGTTCGCCCGAAACGATACCAAAAATGATAAAACGTGGCCTCCTCCTAATCCTTTTGATCGTCGTGATCGCGTTTGCCTACATTCATTTTCAGGTTCACGGTTACGACGATCGAATCATCACCAACATGAACGAGTTGGACACCAGCCGCTGGGCAAAACCCCGCGTCGCCATTGTTTTTGGCGCCAGCGTGTATGGCAACGGGGACCTTTCTCCGATTTTGGAAGACCGTGTGGACACGGCAATTGAACTTTATCGCGCCCGCAAAGTGGATCGAATTCTGGTTTCCGGCGACAATCGGCACGTCAGTTACAACGAACCCAAGGCGATGCAGGAATATCTGGTGACGCACGCAGTCGCTCCCCAGGACGTGGTTGTGGATTACGCGGGGCGTTCGACGTACGAAACCTGTATGCGGGCGAAGGATGTTTTTGGATTGCAGCGCGCCGTCCTGGTGTCACAGGGCTATCATTTGCCGCGAGCGCTGTACATTGCCAACAGCCTTGGACTGGATTCTGTTGGCATGGCGGGCGATTTGCGCTTGAAGCCCAAGGCGGATTATCAGAGTGTCCGGGAGTGGGCGGCGGAAGTGAAAGCATTCCTGAATCTGAAATACTTTCCCCCGGATGTATTGCTCGGTGATATGAAGCCGATCAAGTAAAGACTTTCCTACAGCATGGCGCACGAATCACGAATGAATGAGTTTTCCTGGCGCTCCCGCAGCGCTTCGCTTGGCCGATTCAAGCGCGAAGTGTTCGATGTCCTGATCATCGGCGGCGGAATTACAGGGGCCGGATTGGCGCTGGACGCCACCGTGCGCGGATTGAAAACTGCGTTGGTCGAAAAGCGTGATTTTGCCGCCGGAACTTCCAGCCGTTCGACCAAATTGATTCATGGCGGATTGCGCTACCTGGAACAGTTTGATTTTGCGCTTGTGCATGAAGCGCTTCAGGAACGATCGGTGCTGACGCGCATCGCCCCTCATTTGGCCGAAGCCTTTCCCTTTGTCATTCCGATTTACGCTGACCGGCGGCGAAATTACGACCATCCGTTGATGATGCGCGCCGGGTTGTTTTTGTATGACTTGCTGGCCGGGCGGCACAACTTTTCACGCCACCGGCGGCTCGGAAAAGAAGAAGCGTTGCGACTTGCGCCGCAGCTTGATCCCAAAGGGCTGAAGGGCGCATTTTTGTATTACGACGCGCGCACGAACGATGCCCGGCTGGTAATTGAAGTTATCAAAGCTGCCAACGAACGCGATGCGGCCATCGCCAATTACTCCAAAGTGGATAGTTTTTTGCGCAACAGCGAAGGGAAAATCGCCGGCGCGCGCGTGGTGGATGAATTCACCGGCGAAGAAATTGATCTTCGCGCCGAGGTAACAATCAATGCCACGGGAATTTGGATGGAAGACACGATTCGCCTGAACGGCAGCAACGGCGATGGATTGACCAAAAAACTGCGGCCCGCAAAAGGCATTCATCTGACTGTTTCCGCAGATCGTTTGCGCGTGGATGCCGCCTGGCTGATTCCTTCGTTGACCGGCCACCGGTTTTACTTTGTTGTGCCGTGGCAGGATCGCGTCAACATTGGAACGACGGACACGGATTACGAAGGCGGCAAAGATTTTCCGCAGGCCACGCCGGAAGAAGTCGCTGAAATTCTGAACGCCATCAACTCTTATTTTCCAGGCGCGAACCTGGACACCACGGATGTCATTTCAGCCTGGGCGGGATTGCGGCCGCTGATCAGCGATGCCAACGCCAAAGACACAACCAAAGTTTCCCGCAAAGAAGAAATCATCGAAACTCCGGACGGATTGATTTCCATTGGCGGCGGTAAGCTGACGACATACCGGTTGATGGCGGAGCAGGGAATCAACCTTGTGCTAAACCGGTTGGGAAAAGCCGACAGCCAAGCCAAAACGACCGACGTTCCAATCAGCGGCGGTCAAATGAGCCGCCTTGATCTGGAACAAACCGCCCGGCAAATTGCGGGGCATTTCAATCTGCCGCTGGAAACCACGCGGCATCTGACCTTCAATTACGGGTCGAATTTTGATGCGTTAGTGCGCTTGATGCTGGATGACGAACAATTACGCGAACGGCTGACGGAAAATCTGCCGCATGTGAAAGCCGAAGTTGTGTACACCGCGCGGCACGAAATGGCTGTTTGTTTGACGGACGTGCTGACGCGACGCTTGCGCTTGGCAATGCTGGCAGGCGAAGCGTCGCTGGAATGCGCTCCTGTGGCTGCACAATTGATGGCAAAAGAACTTGGTTGGAATGACGCAGAAATACAGCGGCAGCTTGACGCTTTCGCGACGGAATTTCGCCGGGAATATTCAGCCAAAGAATGAAGGATGGGTGTGGTTTCGCCGGGGTGTGAACAGGCAGGCCGAATGCGCTGGTAATTACTTTATCTCTCCAATAATTCATGAAAAGAAGAATCTCCGAAGATGTCAGGCGCAAGCTCAAGGAAGCTGCCAAGGCCACGTGGGGCCTCGTCATTAACGATGCTGCTGACGGAGAAACATCCTCGATTCCGGCGGTCGTTGCCGCGTTGGACGTGGCAAGTTTGAAACAACGAGCCGGTTCCGGCGTCACAGTGCGCGGCATCGCTTACTTTATGGATAAAAGCCGGTTCAAGCTGAAAGAAGAATCTTCTGACTCCGTCGTTGTAACAGTGCGCGGCTCCAAAAATTACACGGTCTTTTTTGACCTGGAACCGGATGGCGAAGTTTTCACATCTTGTGATTGCCCTTATTCGGATTACGAAGACGAGATCATTTGTAAGCACAAAATTGCAGCCGCGCTTTATCTGAAAGACCTGTATTCCAAAAATTCTCCACACCGGCCAGTTCCCCAATCCACGCCTGCAGAAAAAATTGCCCTCCAGATTAAAACGCCAATCGAGGTGGAAGATTCGCGCTGGCGAGAGAATTTAGAGGTGTTATTGCGTCGCGACATGCTGCCAGGCAAGTCAACTACGGTAGAGGCAATTCTGTTTTTTTCCTTTATCCGCCGAAATCACCGGCACGTCGTTCAACCCGGGATTGTGGTGACGTACAGTATTCCGTCCGAGCTTTACAGGGATAGAGATGCTTTGCGAGAACACCTGCTTGCCAATCGAGAGCCGTTGCGCCTGCAAACGTATCCGCTTGCCTCTCATCATCTGGATTCCTATCAGTTCGTGAATGCCGATCCGGCTCAGCAGATGCTGGTGTATCAGGCGGAATCAGCTTTGCACTCGGGGTATTACAACTATAACTACAGCTACGGTTATGCCAACAGTGCCGAAACGCGCGTATGGGCGGGATTAAGCGGCGCACTGACGTTTCTTGGCAACGAACAGCAACTGATTAAACAACCGCTGGACGTGTTACCTGGAAAGGCCCACATCGAATTGGATTTGCAGCGACAGGAAGATGGCATTCATCTGACGCCAACGCTTGTGCTGGCGGATCGCGCAATCAGCCTGAAAGCAAACGGGCTGGAGGTTTTCAATCAATCGCCGCTTTGGTTGCGCGATGGGCAGAAGATTTTTCAGGCCGGAATCGAGGAAAACAAATTCAATCTGTTGCGTCGGCAGAAAGACGTGATTATCCCAGAGATCGGAAGAGCGTCGTGTAGGGAAAGAG
>ERZ650309.1789-NODE-1789-length-10028-cov-4.234934_pt1 | contig 10028 bp, 2 predicted proteins | sample MGYA00376245_ERZ650309 | MGnify/ENA primary metagenome ERZ650309 (study PRJEB26733, sample SAMN07839294) | wastewater metagenome | biome: urban; feature: wastewater treatment plant; material: waste water | place: USA: North Carolina | collected 2016-04-26 ...
GGTGGTTACGCTTCGCTTCACCACCGGCTACCATCCGCAGTGCCTTCAGCACTGAGGGCGATGTCAAACGGATTGTCGAAATATCTTTCGCGTAACATCAGCTAATAACATTCATAAACTACACACGGAGCACTTAATGACTCTAAAACATCGTTATTCTCCCTGGATAGCGGCAGCAGTATTCATCGTTCTGGCGACAGTTTCGTTCCTGATTGGCTACCAATTGGCGGAACCGACGGCGAGCGCCGCGCCAGCCTGGCAGGACAAAGTGACGGACTGGGTGATGACCAATACCGCTGATGGCAAAGAAGCGGAGTTTCTTGTCATTTTGGAAGATCAGGCTGACATTTCATTGGCCCGGAATCTGGAGCAGAAACAGGAAAAAGGCCGGTTTGTACGCGACACCTTGCTGGCCAAAGCAGAAGCCTCTCAGGCTCCGATCGTTACCTTGCTGAAGTTCATCAAAAAACAGTACCGGCAGTTTTACATCGTCAATGCAATTCTGGTGACAGGCGGGCGCGATACAGTGGAATTGCTGGCTTCCCGCACGGATGTCGCCCGCATCGAAGGCAATCCGCGGATTCAAAACAATCTGGTTGCCCAGCCGACTGCCGAAGAATTGAACGCCGCCATTCGAAAATTGAATTCCAAAAATGCTCCGCAGGCTCCACAAGCCGTCGAATTGGGCGTTAGCTCGATTCATGCACCGGAAGTTTGGGCAACGGGGTTCACCGGACAGGGAATCGTCATTGGTGGCGCGGATACGGGAATCCGTTGGGATCACAATGCGTTGAAGAATCATTATCGTGGTTGGAACGGATCAACCGCTGATCACAATTTCAACTGGCACGACAGCGTTCACAGCGGCGGCGGAAGCTGTGGCCCGAATACGGCTGCGCCTTGCGATGACAACGGACACGGCACGCATACGGTCGGAACCGTGCTTGGCGATGATGGCGCATCGAATCAAATTGGCGTTGCTCCCGGAGCCAAGTTTATCGGTTGCCGAAACATGGATCAGGGCAATGGAACTCCGGCTACCTATATCGAATGCATGGAATGGTTTTTGGCCCCGTATCCGATTGGCGGTACGACGGCGCAGGGCGATGCGACCAAAGCCCCCGACATTACGACCAATTCCTGGGGATGTCCGACTTCGGAAGGTTGCAGCGTGGGAACGTTGCAATCAGCCGTCGAAGCGCAGCGCGCCGCCGGAATCATGATGGTTGTGGCGGCGGGCAACAGCGGTCCGGGTTGCTCCACGGTCAGCGATCCACCTTCGTTTTATGCGGCTTCGTATACGGTTGGAGCCATCAGTGCCAGCACGGGAACCATTGCCAGCTTCAGCAGTCGCGGCCCTGCGACCGCGGATGGCAGCAATCGTTTGAAGCCGGAAATCACCGCCCCCGGCGTCAGTGTTCGCTCCGCACTGAACGGCAGTAACACCAGTTACGGATCTTTGAGCGGAACTTCAATGGCGACACCGCACGTTGCCGGGGCAATTGCCTTGCTGTGGTCTGCGCGCCCGGCTTTGCAGGGACAGATTCAGCAAACGATTGACCTGCTTAACCAGTCCGCGGTGGATGTTTCCTCCACCAGTTGCAGCAGCAGCGGAGTCCCAAACAACGTTTATGGCTGGGGGCGATTGGATGTAAAGGCTGCGGTGGATGCGGCTGGTGGCTGTAGCTATTCGCTGAATCCGACAAACGCGAATGTCAGTGCCGGTTCATCCAGCAATAATGCTGTCGGCGTAACGGCTGGCGCGGGCTGCAACTGGGCCGCAACCAGCAACAACACCTGGCTTCAAATCGCCAGCGGCGGCAGCGGAACGGGCAATGGCACGGTGAATTACAACGTATCTGCCAACAATGGCCCGGCGCGAAATGGTTCATTGACTATAGCTGGCGTGAATTTTCCGGTTTCACAGGCCAGCGGATGCACTGCCATTACGATCACGCCGCTGACGCTGCCGACCGGTTACATCGGATCGTTATACAGTCAGCCGCTTTCAGCCAATGGCGGAACACCAGGATATACGTTTTCCGTGACAGGGACTTTGCCACCCGGCGTAAACCTGATTGCAGGCACGCTGACTGGGACTCCAACAACGCTCGGTGCGTTCAACTTCACGATTCAAGTCACAGACAGTCTGGGATGCACGGGAGCTCAGGCTTATTCCGTAAGCATCAGTAATGGGTTGCAGTTTTATCCTTTGCCGAAACCAATTCGCTTGCTGGATACACGGATGGGGCAAACCGGGTGTGACGCGCCGGAAGCGCCGATTGCCGGAGGAACGGATCGCGCGCAGCTTGCGCGGCGAACCTGCGATGGCGTGACGATTCCTGCGAATGCGGTGGCCATTACGGGCAACATCACGCCGGTTTCCGGAAACACAGGCTTTGTGACGCTTTATCCCACCAATGCAAGCAGACCCAATGTCGCCGGCTCGAATTTTGCTGCCGGGAAAATCGTCAACAATGTATTTACCGTCCGCTTGGGAACTGACGGTGCATTCAATATTTACGCTTCCGCAACCACTGACGTCGTAATAGACGTCAGTGGATATTTTGCGCCGCCGGGAATGGGAGGGCTGTACTTCCATCCGCTGCCGACGCCGATTCGCTTGCTGGAAACTCGACAGGGAGAAACAGGCTGCGACGCTCCGGCAGCACAACTCGCTGGTGGAAGCACACGGACTCAGCAAGGGCGAATCATGTGTAATAGCGTGACAATTCCAATGGCTGCGCAGGCGTTGGTCGGCAATGCGACAGTCGTCAATTCACAGGGACAGGGATTCATTAGTCTGTTTCCAAGCGATGCCGCGCAACCAATGGTTGCCAATGGCAATTTCACGGCCAGCAGTGTTATCAATACGCCGTTCACCGTTGGCTTGGGTGTGGATGGCGCATTCAAAATCTTTACGACGCAAACCACTGATCTGGTCATTGATGTGCTGGGGTATTACAGCCCTGACGCGACAGATGTGAATGGAACCGGATATTTGTTTTATTCGCTGGCAGCGCCGGTTCGGCTGATGGATTCGCGCGTGGCAGCCACGGCTTGCTACACACCCGGCGCGGCTTTTACCGGCGGAGTCGAATACTCGCAACTGGCAAGAGGAACATGCTCCGGGCAAACCGTTCCAACAGAGGCCGCAGCAGTGGTGGGCAATGTGACAACAGTCAATCCTTCCGGAGGCTTCCTGACCTTATGGTCAAGCAGTGTCACGCCCCGTCCGTTTGTGGCAACCTCGAATTTCACGGCAGGGCAAACCGCGAACCGGCATTTCATCACTGGACTTGGCTCCGATGGGGCATTCAAGATTTATGCGTCGGGAACAACCGATTTGGTGATTGATCTATCCGGTTACTTTGCGCCGTAAAAATTCTTCAGCAACCTTGTTCCAACATCAGCCCTGGTTCCCCCTTGATGGTGTGCCAGGGCTTTTTGTTGTCTTCTGGAGTCGTGTTGGTAGGATATGTCTGACGTTATAGTCAGTGATGGTACTTTCAGGCGTAGGTCAAAGCGTTTTCTGTTACTTAGAGTTACTTTTTTAACGATAATCTTGTGTAACTGTATTGACGATTGTAATGCGCACTTATAATCTCGCGCTGTTGGTGAAGTGCCGAGAAAGCTCGCCAACGCCAAGACCATCCCCACTAAGTCTTGCCGGTAAATTTCTCCCTGGTTCCGCAGACTCCCCGCGGCTTATTTATCCGGCAAGTCTACACTATTTAATTACTCTTCCCCCTGTAGTCGTCAAGTAACAATTTTTTTGGAGATTGGTGTCGGTTTAGCGGGCGAATGACCCTTTGGGTGCTTCGATCTGCTGGGCGGAGCTTGCTCTAAAGGAGATGGATCATGAGACAAGGGTTTATGAGTTTCAGGTTTTTACTAGGGATTCTGTTAGTTATCACGGGAGTTTGTACAACAATTCTGTTTCGTGGCAATTCGGCCAAGGCTGCGATGCAGGAAAAAGTTTGGCAGGAAGTAGCAACTAAGATTGGCGAGCAATCCGGGCCGCCAATTTCCGAACAGGCAAGCGGTCAAACAAAAGTGTTCCGGCTCAACAGCGATGTGCTTCAACAAGTATTGATTCATGCGCCGCGAGAGGAAGTGGGCGTTGAAAATTACGCCAGGCAGTTGTCCGAAAGCCAGGCGGCGTTGGAACTGCCGATGCCGGATGGACAGTTGGCAAGGTTCCGCATTGTGGAATCGCAACTTTTGGAAGCGCCGCTGGGCGATCAATATCCGGACATCAAAAGTTATCGCGGGCAAGGGATAGACGATCCGGCGGCAACCATGCGCGCCAGTTGGTCGTCGCTGGGATTTCACGCGCTGGTCTTGAGCGAAGGCAAAGCTGTCACTGTTTTGCCTGTGAATGGCGCCTCAGCAATGTACGCCAGCTCAGACGGCCAGGGGCTGGCCGACAAAGTGCGCTGCGATGTGGACGAAAGCAAAATCATTTACCGCCAGGCGAACGGGCCGCAAATTCCCAGTGCGGCGGTTGGCAATACCTTGCGAACATTTCGCATGGCCATTGCAACGACGTCCGAATACAGCGCTCAATTTGGAAACAGCAACGTGGGACAGACCATTGCTTCGATCAATGTTTGGCTGAATGCGGCCAACGCAATCTATGAGCGCGAATTGTCCGTCCGGTTGAATCTGATCGGCAATAACAGCCAGGTGGTATACACAGCGGAGCCGGATCCGTTTAGCAACGGCGATCCCTCTTCCATGCTGGCGCAGGTCAGAACCACATTGCGCGACCAGATCGGCTCTGCCAATTACGATTTGGGACACGTGTTTGGGACAGGCGGAGCGGGATTGGCTTACATCGGAGTGGTTTGCTCTCCGGGCGCAGACGGCAACGGCCCATTCAAGGGCGGCGGCGTGAGTTTAATGGGAGGCGCTGCCGGAAACTCAACGTATGTAGGGTTGTGGACGCATGAAGTCGGCCATCAATTTGGAGCGGATCATAGTTACAACGGAACCGCAGGCTTTTGTAGCTCCATCGGGGGACGGAATGCCGCATCGGCGTATGAATCCGGCGCGGGCATTACGTTGATGTCGTACGCGGGCGTGTGCGATACGGACAATCTTTCTCTGGATCGGGATTTACGCTTTCATGCAAAAAGTTTCGATGCGATCACAACGTATATGGCAAATGCCGGAACTTGCGCGCAGACCAGTGCCACCGGCAACAATGTTCCCACAATCAATGGCGGAACCGATTTCACGATTCCCAAAAACACCCCATTTACTTTGACGGCGACAGGCGGTGATGCAGACGCCGGAGACGTGCCGAATTTACGGTATATCTGGGAACAGTACGATGCGGGGTCAACCAATTATGCCAATCCGCCTTATGAGGACAGCAACGATACTTCGGCTTCGACTCGTCCGATCTTTCGTCCGTATTCTCCTGTGGTGTCGCCGTCGCGAACCTTTCCCAGCCTGACGTACATTTTGAACAACGCCAACAACCCGCCGGACTTCAACGGCAGCGGGTACCGAATTGCTGAAAAGCTGCCGCAAATTGGACGCACGCTCAATTTCAGAGTGACAGTTCGCGACCAGCGCGGCGGCGTAAATTTTGACGAGGTTCAATTGCAGGTAGCGGGCAATGCGGGGCCATTTGTTGTGACAACACCGGAATCGCCCGTGACGTGGACAGGCGGAACAAATCAAACAGTCACCTGGAACGTGTCTGGGACGAATGCCAGTCCGGTGAACTGCGCAAACGTCAAAATTTCGCTTTCCACCGATGGCGGCAATACGTTCCCGATCGTGGTTACTCCCAGCACGCCAAACGACGGCAGCGAAGTCATCATCGTTCCGGCGGGATTTAGTTCGTCTACGGCGCGCATCAAGGTTGAAGCTGTAGGAAATGTCTTTTTCGATATTTCCGGCGTGAATTTCACGTTGCAGCCTGGAAGCTGCACGTATTCAATCAATCCGACATTTCAGAATGTTTCCGGGGCGGGGGGCACCGGAACCACCACTGTCACCGCGCCCGGCGGATGCGCCTGGACTGCAACCAGCAATGTTGGATGGGTGACAATTACCAGCGGCGCTTCCGGCAACGGGAATGGCAGTGTTGGTTTTACCGTTGCCGCGAATCCAGGCGTCGCGCGAAACGGAACGTTAACCATTGCCGGACAGACATTCACGGTAACGCAAAGCAGTAGTTGTCCGGGAATTTCAGTCAATCCATCAACCCTGTCGAATGGCACGGTTGGTACGGCTTACCCGGCAACGACAATCACAGCCACAGGTGGCGTCGCGCCATATACGTTTTCGTTTACAGGCGCGCTTCCTCCGGGATTGACGTTGTCCACTGCGGGATCGCTGAGCGGCACTCCGACGGCGGCTGGCGTGTATAGCTTCACAGTGCAGGCAATGGACATCAATGGCTGCACCGGGACGCGAAGCTATTCCGTGACGATCAGTCCGATTGGATTGCAGTTTTATCCCTTGCCGAAACCGATTCGCTTGCTGGATACACGCGCGGGGCAAACGGGCTGTGACACACCGGGAACGCCAATCGTTGGAGGAACGGATCGCACACAGCTTGCGCGGCGAACCTGCGACGGGGTGACGATTCCCGCCAATGCCATGGCCATTACCGGAAACATCACGCCGATTCCCAACGCCACGGGTTTCATGACGTTGTATCCCAGCAATGCCGACAGGCCGATGGTTGCCAATGCGAATTTCAGCGCAGGAAAGATTGTCAATAACGTGTACACGGTGGGATTAGGGCCGGATGGCTCATTCAAGATATACGCTTCCACGACGACGGATGTGGTGGTGGACGTCAGCGGATATTTTGCGCCTCCGGGCACTGGCGGGTTGTACTTTCATCCGCTGCCATCGCCGATTCGATTGCTGGAAACTCGGCAAGGGCAATCCGGATGCGACAATCCGGGCGCACCCTTGGCCGCAGCCAGTACCCGAACACAGCCCGGGCGAGTGACTTGCACTGGCGTCACGATTCCCAACGCTGCCCAGGCACTGGTGGGCAATGCGACAGTTGTCCTGCCAGCAGCCCAGGGGTTCATTACGCTGTTCCCCAGCGATGCTGCACAGCCGATGGTCGCCAGTGGAAATTACACTGCCAGCAGCGTCGTCAATACGCCGTTTACAGTTGGCTTGGGAGCGGATGGCGCTTTCAAAATCTTTACGACGCAAACAACCGACATGGTGATTGACGTGTTGGGCTATTACAGCACGGAAGCCTCCGACGTGAACGGGCCAGGAAACCTGTTTTATTCATTGGGCACACCGATCAGATTGTTGGATTCTCGTGTCGGGGCAAGTGCTTGTTACTCGCCGGACGCGCCGTTTGCTGGCGGAGTGGAGTATGTTCAGCAGGCTGGCGGTCTTTGTTCCGGTCAGACAATCCCATCGAATGCGGCGGCTGTATTGGGGAATGTGACGGCGGTAAATCCTCCGGCAGGATTCTTAACTTTGTGGCCGAGCAACATCGCGCGTCCGTTTACGGCAACCTCGAACTTTGCTGCGGGACAAACGGCCAATCGGCATTTTATTGTCGGACTTGGCCCGGACAATGCTTTTAAGTTGTACGTCTCGGCAACCACTGAACTGGTGATTGACCTGTCAGGGTATTTTGCGCCGTAAGGCCAGCATTTAAGGCCCCAGGCCTGCGTGACGCAGCAAGTCTGCAAAGCGCGGGTCTGGGCGCATTTTATCGAACATGGGATCGGTCTTCAGACCACGAATGATTGGGGAACCTTCGACAATGGATTTTTCCGCCCACTCGAAAGCCTTATCCATATCCCCCAACGAAGCATAGATGGTCACGAAAACAGACGCAGAAACATCACGATGTTTTGCCATTTCCTGAAGCTCGGCCAGATAGCGTCTGGCTTGGTCTGGTTTCCCCGTTTCTGCATAAAATGAACCGAGCAGAGACACCATATCGGCACTGTTCTGTGCGAGTTGCTTTGCTTTCTGAAATTCCGCCAACGCTTCATCAAACCGGTTGAGTCGAAAATAACAAAGCCCACGATAGACTCGCGCCGCTGCAAAATTTGGTTCCAACTCTAGCGTTTGCGTCAGCGAAGCAACTGCTTCCTCATACCGACGGGCACGATAAAGCATATTGCCCACGTGTGTGTTCGTTGCGGGGGAGAGAAAGTCCAGACCCTGAGCGCGCTTCACTTCTCGTAAGGCTTCGTCAAACCGTCCTTCAGTCGCCAGCAAAGTGGAATACCAATGATGTGCGTTGGCATAATTCGGTTTCAGCGAAATTGCCTTTTGGAACTCGGCTTCGGCTTTTGGCCAATCCCAACTGTAATCCGTCAACACCTTGCCCAAAGACGCATGCGCTTCCGCCAATTGCGGATCCAAACTCAGCGCTTTTTCGGCGGCTTCGCGCGCTTTGGGATAGGCTTCATTCGGAAGCATCTGGCGATAACTGCCAAGCGTCGAATACGCATCGGCAATGCCTACGTAAGCCATTGCATAGTTAGGGTCCAACTTGATGGCGTCTTGAAACAGGCCAATCGCTTTTTGTGTGGATTCGCGGTTTCGTATCTTCCACATCTGCTGTCCGATGTTGTAAAGCTGATACGCTTCGCTGTTCTGAGTGCGGTGTTTGACCGTTTGTGAGGGCTGGGCGCCGGTCATTCGCTGTCGCAATGTAGTTGCCAGTTCATCTGAAATCTCCTGCTGGATGGCCAGTATCGCATCCAGCTTCCCTTCGTACTTTTCACCCCACAACCGCTCTCCGTCCTCTGTACGAATGATTTCGATTTGAACGATAAATTGATTGTCGCGGCGCTTCACCAGACCAGCGATTACAGCATCCGCTTTAAGCGATTGGCCCGCCTGAAGCAGGTCAACTTCGCGCCCTTTATATGCCAAAACCATGCTGGCGGGCCTGACAGCCAGTGCCGGCAGTTGCGACAAACTGTCAATCAGAGCTTCCGTGATGCCGTCGGGCAGATAATCCAATTCCGCGTCGCCAATTTGGTTGATCAATGGAAGCACGGCAACCGATTCAATCGTTTTTCTCCTGGGCGAAACCTTCCACCAAATCAGCAACGCGGCAACTGTCAGCAAACCCAGCGCTGCGGTCAATTTGATATAGCGGTTCAAATCCCAGAAGCGCGCGAAGATCGAATCCGGCGAAGTCTTGCGTCTATGCTGATGTGTGGGAGCCGCACTTGTGGTCGCATTGTGCGCCGCGCGCGTGGCAAAAGTCGTTTGCTGGCTGGCGTCTTTGATCACGCCAACGGTCATTGTCAGAATGTCGTCGTCGCTGGCGGAACGTCCCTTTAACTTGGCTGAAAATTCCAGCTCGCCTTTCAATCGTTTCAGTTCCTCGCTGATTTCGCGGGCGGATTGGAAGCGATCTTCGGTGGATTTTGACAGACACCGGCTGATGATTTGTTGCAGCGCGGCGGGAAGTTTGGGGGAATACCGATCCAATGGCCGTGGTTCGCCCAGCAGCAACGCGGCCAGCACATCGGCAGTCGTTTCGCCTGTGAAAGGAGCCTGGCCGGTCAGTAATTCATACATCACAACGCCCAGGCTAAACAGGTCGCTGCGCGCGTCCACATCATGGCCGCGCGCCTGTTCCGGAGACATATAGCTGGTTGTCCCCATCACCACTCCGGGCTGGGTTGTTAAGCGTGCTGTCTGAGCGTCTCTTTTGGAATGCGATTCCTGCTCGGTCAATTTTGCCAGCCCGAAATCCAGCACCTTCACGATGCCGTCCTGGCGCAGCATGATGTTTTCCGGTTTGATGTCGCGGTGAATGATTCCGGCTTCGTGCGCGGAAGTCAGCGCGGCACAGGTTTGAATCAAAACGTCCAGCGCCTGACCCAAAGGCATTCCACCGCTTTTGCCTTTTTCACGCAGCGTTTGCCCGTCCACAAATTCCGCGGCGATGAAATGGTCTCCGTGTTCGGATGCCGTTTGGCCGACTTCGTAAATGGTGATGATGTTGGGATGGTTGAGCGCGGAAACGGCGCGCGCTTCGCGTTGAAAGCGGC
>ERZ650309.1790-NODE-1790-length-10026-cov-4.578478_pt1 | contig 10026 bp, 6 predicted proteins | sample MGYA00376245_ERZ650309 | MGnify/ENA primary metagenome ERZ650309 (study PRJEB26733, sample SAMN07839294) | wastewater metagenome | biome: urban; feature: wastewater treatment plant; material: waste water | place: USA: North Carolina | collected 2016-04-26 ...
CTTGTGCCCTTCGACGTCGGCCTGGATCAACTTGGTGACGATGTCGTCGCCGGGTTCCTCGGCCCGCAGGGCGGCCAGCTGCATCGCGTACATGATCAGTTCGACCGAGGCGGTGCCGTTGTCGTGGTGCGCGAACTCGGGGTCGTCGTCGCTGACCATCTGATTCGACCAGTCGAACAACTTCTTGCGGTCCTCCAGCGGCACCCCGAGCAGCCCCGCGATGGCCTGCAGCGGCAGCTCGCAGGCCACCTGCTCGACGAAGTCGCCGGAGCCCTCGGCGGCCGCGGTCGCGACGATCTGCCGGGCGCGCTCGGCCAGATCCTCGCGCAGCCGCTCCACCGCCCGCGGGGTGAACCCGCGGGAGATGATCTTGCGCAGCCGGGTGTGGTGCGGTGCGTCCATGTTGAGCAGGACGGCCTTCTGCACGCAGAAACCCTTTCCGTCCGCCAGGACACGGCTCGCGCGAAACTCGTCCTTCGTATGCTTCGCTCGAAACTCGTACTGGATCTCGTCGCGGACGTGCTCGAAGAGGCGGACGGCTTTCTGGGTGGGCGGGCCATCCCCCCGCACGCGCTGGGCGAGCGCTGCCACGGAAGCGCTGTCGCTGTCGATGAATTCGGTCGGTTCCAGGCATTGCGCCGGGTCGAGAAGGCGCTCGAGAGGGGGGCTTTTGTTCATGACCTGCCCTCGTCGAGTTCGGAGAAGATCCGGGACGCCTCCGACGTCAGCGCACCGAACTTCTTGGGGTCGAGCGTGATGAAGACCGCCTCGCCCTCCGCAAAGGCGGTGTCGCCGTCGCCCTGCCTGAGCCGGCCGGCGACTCGCACCTTGCGACCGTCCACGGCGCTCACCCAGGCCTCCACAACGCAGCGCGCCCCGAGGGGGAGCATGTTCTTGAATCGAGCGGTGAGCTCGGCCGCCACGACCGGATGGCCCTGCATCCACGCGGCGCCGCCCATCGCTTCGTCCAGAACCGCCGCCATGCTGCCGCCGTGGGCGTGCCCCGGCGGCCCCTGCGTCCCTGGGCCGAAGATGACCCTGGCTCGCAAGCTTCGGTCCGGGTCGTGTCGGAAGTATCGAAGTGAGAGCCGACGGCCCGAGCTGTCGCCGGAGACGAAGCTGTCCTCCAGAATCATGTGCGGCAGGCGCACGGGTGACCACCCAGGCGGGGGCGTCTCTAGCCACTTCACATCATCATCGCTCAACATGGTCGTCACCTTGCTTTCGTGTCGTATGGGGCCGTAGCGCGCCCAACCGTTCATAGGAGCGGCGGCGGAGAGGGTGCCGCCTCACCCGCCACTCACGCGTCGGCCTCGCGTTCGCCCCAACTCAGAACGGACATCAGCTGATAGTACGCGAGCGGCACGATTCCGAGGGTCAACGCTGTGGAGAACAACGCGCCGGCTGCCATCGTGAGCCCGAGTCCCTGGAGCATGGGATCGAAGAACAGCACACCGTCGCCGAGCACAACGGTCAGCGCGGTAAGGACGATCGGCCGAAGCCGCGTCTCGCCTGCGAGGAGGACGGCCTCCCGCACGCTCGCTCCCGCGGCGACGCGCTGGCCGGCGAAGTCGACGAGTAGAATCGAGTTCCGCACCATCAGCCCGGCGAGGGCGATCACCCCAATCACCGCCATTCCGGAGAGCGGCATGCCCAGGATGAAGTGCCCAGGGATCACGCCAATGAACGCCATGGGGATCGGAAGCATGACGACCCATGGAACGAGGAACGATTGGTACCATGCGACAAGCATCACGTAGATGAGGAGCAACACGATCGCGAAGGCTGCACCCAGGTCGCGGAACAGCTCGTAAGTCACGGTCCATTCCCCGCCCCAGCGGACCGCGAGCTCGTCCGACTCAGGCGCGTCGGAGTTCCAGAGCGTGCGAACCGGTCGAGCTCGTGGACCGACGTCCTCGCCCAACCGCGGACTCAGGTCGATCGCGTTGTAGATTGCTCCTGCACCCGTGACCTCAGCGGTCACCGAGACGAACGGTTGCAGGTCTTTTCGCATCAGAGGATAGGTACCTTCGAGTCGGCGCACGCTGCCAATGTCCGAAGCGTGGACCGGCGGACCGACCATCGAGCTGAAGTACAACGAGCTGAGATCGGCCTCGCTGGCGCGATGGGCGCGCGCCACCTGAAGCCTAACGGCCACGGGTTCTCGTTCTCTCGGCAGGTAGGCCCACCCGCTGGTGTCCCCGTGGAACAGAGTGCGAACGGTGGTGGCCACTTGCGCCGGAACGACGCCCCGCACGGCGGCGTGCTGCTGATTCACCTCGTAGCGCAGCACGGGAGGGCCGCGGCGCGCCGACCAGTCCACATCGACGATGCCAGGCGTCGACTCGAACAATTGCTTCACCCGTTGCGCGAGCGCCATCCGTCGTTCTTCGTCGGGGCCGTAGATCTCGGCCACCAAGGCGGCTTGGACCGGAGGTCCTGGAGGAAGCTCGACCACCGTTAGCCACGCATGATCGTGTTCGAGCGCCCCAGCCACCACCCGGCGCACCTCGGCGGCGACCTCGTGACTGGTCCTCTGCCGGTCTCCCCTCGGCGTTAGCCCGATCTGGAGTTCGGCTTGGTAGCCTTGCTGCCTCAGCATGTAGTGGCGAGCCACGCCCTGGAACGTGATGGGACCGGCGGTTCCCACGTAGGCCTGAGCCATAGCGACCTCGGGTATCTCCTCAAGCGCCCGCGCGACGTCGGTAACGCGCCCGTATGTATCCTCGAGTGTGGAGCTGGGTGGCAGGTCGATCATCACGGACATTTCGTCCACATCGGCAATCGGCATCATCTGGACGACCGCAGCCCGAGCGACAACGAGCCCCAGAGAGCCGAGGAGCATGAGGATGGCGACGGTCCAGACGGAGGCTGCGCGCCAGCCACGCGCCATGGCCCACTCGAGGCTGCGTCGATACAGACCACGTCGCGGGACCATCGCAGCCGGAGACGCATCCTCCGAGCCGCGTTCGCGACTCGGGTGTCGCAGCAGTCGGTACGCGAGGTACGGCGTCACGGTCAGGGCGATGAACAACGAGTACACCATCGCCACCGACGCGCCGATAGGCAGCGCGCGCAGGAACTGTCCCATCATGCCGGAGACGAACGCGGTGGGCATCAACGCCGCGATGACGGTGAACGTGGCGAGAATGGTTGGGTTGCCCACCTCTCGAACGGCCTCGAGGGTGACCCGCGCCAAGTCCTTCTCGCTGCCCCGTTCCTGGTAGTGGCGGTGGATGTTCTCGATGATGACGATTGCATCGTCGACCAGAATCCCAATCGCGAAGATCATCGACGAAAGCGTCATGCGATTCAGCGTGAAGCCCGTCATCTTGTAGACGAACGGGACGATCGCGAGCGTGACGGGAATCACGATGGCCACGATTACGGCTTCGCGCCGGCCAAGCGCCAGCGCGATGAGGAGGACGACCACCAACGTCGCGATGGCCATGTGCTCGATCAGCGTCACTACCCGGTGTGTCGCCGTTCGTCCCGTGTCGCGCGTGACGCTGAGATGGACATCACGCGGCAGGAGCTCCGGTGCGAGCCTATCGAGCAGGCCCCGCGCACGCTCCGTCAGACCCGCGGCGTCAACGCCACTGACCTTGTGAATCGCCAGGGTCACGGCGGCGTGCGACGCCCAGCCGTCGCCGCGCTGCAGGTGGGCCACATAACTTCGCGGCTCGGCCACGCCATCGCGGACGGTCGCAACGTCGCGGAGGTAGACGGGCCCGGCAGGCGTGGCTGCAACGACCAGCGCCTCTACGTCTTGGGCGGACGAGAGCAGCGCTCCAGTCTCAACGCGAAAGCTGCCGCCCGGACCCGCCAGTTCGCCCGCCGGCAGCCGGACGTTCGCCGCCTCGACGGCTTGGACGATACGGTCGGCGCCGAGACCTCGCTCCGCGAGCCGGTTCGCGTCCAGCTCGACGACGATCTCGCGGCGAGAACCTCCCGTGAGCTGAACGCGCGACACTCCGGGAAGCGACTCGAGCTCGCTGGCCAGCTCCGCTGCCAGCCTGCGAACGAGGACGGCATCGTCCGACTCGTGCCAAAGCGTGACGGCGAGCACCGGAACGTCCTCGACACCTCTTGGCACCACCAAGGGCGGCGGAACCCGCGCGGGGAGAGAGTCTCTGTTGGCATTCAGGCGCTCGTACAGCTGGCTCAGCGCCAGATCGCGCTCGACGCCGTCCCGGAACTGCACCACGAGCAAGGCCGCGTCGTCAGTGGCCGAGCTGATGACATGCTCCACCGACGGGATCTCGAGGATCCATGCCGCCACTGGACGAGCGATTCGCGCGTCCACATCCGCTGCGCCACGACCGGGGAACGCGACGAACACGTCAGCGACAGCGACGGTGACCGACGGGTCTTCTTCCCAGGCCGTGGTGTAGATGGCGAGGATCCCCAGAGCCAGCGACACGAGGATGACGAGCGGCGTCAACTTTGAGCGAAGGAACGTGCTTGCGACGCCGCCCGAGAAGCCCAAGGAATCGTCCCCGTCCCTCATCGCGCTTCCACAGCCACGCGCCGTCCGTCGGACAGGCACTGGGCATCGAGAGCGACGGCGACCCGCTCACCCGCCCGAAGTCCGGACAAGACCCGCACCGTGTCACCGCGGTCCTCGTCGATCACCACCCAACGCAGCCTCGCCTCCGACTGGTCGGTCACCACGAACACCCCGGTGAGTTGTCCGCGCTCGAACAACGCCGCTCTCGGAATTCTCGCGGCGGAGACCTCCTCTCCGCTGGCCTCGACGGGGACCTCGAGGGTCGCGAACATGCCCGCCTGGTACGAGCGACTCGGGTTCTCCAGCACCAACTGCAGTCGCAGCCCGGCGGCACGAATATCTCCCGAGGGGATGACCCCCTCCACAGTGCCAGCGGCGCGCGCTCCAGCAAGGTCCATGAACAGCTCTTGCCCAGGGGTCAGGTGCCTTGCCAGATCGGGTCCAATGGGAGCGACGACCCGCAACCGCGAGTCGTCCTCGATGACGGCCACGGGCTGCCCTGGTCCGACGAGGTCTCCGACCTCGACCAACCTCCGGACGACCACGCCTGCAAACGGCGCTTCGACCCGCGCGTAGGAGAGGTTCACGTCCACTTCACCGATGACGGCGCCCGCGGTCGTCGTGGCGGCCGTCGCCTGCGTGAGCATGGCCTCCGCTTGCTCGAGCTGCGCCCCCGAAATCGCGCCCGAAGCACGGAGCGCGCGCATGCGCTCCACGTTCACTTGGGCAAGGCTGAGAGCCGCTCGTGCGACATCCTGACCAGCTGCGGCCTGCTCGCGTCGCCTGCTCAGGTCTCGGGTATCGAGCCGCACCAAGAGTTGCCCGGCTAGCACTCGCTCGCCCTCTCGAAACGCGGCTGCGGTGACCCTGGCCATGACCCGCGCCGACGGCGTGGTTCTTCGCAGCGGCTCTGCGACCCCAACAACGGTGGTGGAGCGAGCGGTTTGGTCCAGCGTGACTGGCTGAACTTCCACCGAGCAGGGGGGGAGGTCTGCGGTGCGCGCAGGTGCGGAGGCGGCACGCTCGCTGCACCCACCCAAACCACCGCAGAGAACCAGAACGAGCAGCACATGGGAGGAACCACGCGCAGCAAAGCTCGAGACCTTGCGACACAGGTGATTCACGGGAGCTCCCCTTCGATGGCTACTGGATCCAACCCTAGGGCGCGCCGCCAGCGGACCTGGGCGCGCAAGACGCCGTATCCAGCGTTGACTTCAAAGAGTCGCGTCGCATAGAGCAGCGACTGAGCGTCGAGCACGTCTGTGCTCGTACCAAGCTGCTGCGCGAAGCGCTGCTGTACGATCTCGAGATTCTGCTCGGCCTGCGTCACCGCAGCGCGCACAACCTCCAGCTGCGCAACGGCGACGTCGACCTCGGTTTCAGCCTGCATAGCCGCCAAGCGCAGACCCTCCCGCGCTTGGGTCTCGGCTGCTTCAGCCTGCAGGGCTCGAGCCCGTGCGGCATCGACTGCGTAGTATCCGGCCCCCCACTCCCAGACGTTCCAACTGAGCTGAACCCCAACAAACCAGGCGTTCTCGGGTTGAAACTGCACGCCCTCGACGTGCTCCGCTCTGAAAATCGCGTTGACCTCGGGCGCCATCTGTGACCTCGCGACACGCACACCGACGCGCGCTTGTTCTACGCGTGCTCTCACCGCTGCGAGCTCGGGCCTGCTGTCCGAGTCACCCTCGGGCGAAGCATCGCTCCTCGGGCTCGTTGCGGCCACACTCGGTGGTGGCAGGTCCGCCGGCCAGACCTCGCTATCGCCGGGGAAGCCCATCAGAAAAGCGAGATGCGCTCTCGCGAGCCTCGCGCCGGCCGCGGCTTGCAGCTGAAGCACACGAGCTTCAGCAAGGCGGACTTCGGCTACCAGCACGTCGTTGCGCGTGATCAGTTCGTTCTCGTGGAACTGCCGAGCTCTTTCCACATGAGCCTCGATGGTTCGCACCTGATCTGCGGCAAGCCGGCTCACTCCTTCGGCCTCGAGTGCCTGCACGTACGCTTCTGCGACGGCCAGGACCACGTCGGCTCGAGTGGCACGCTCCTCATGGCGCGCCGCGTCTTCGCCAAGGGACAGCGCCCGGTGACCTTGGTAGACGGTCCAGAGGCCGGTCAGGGGCTGGACCACCGTGGCCGAGAGCTGCGCCGTGGTGGCGCTACGCACAGGGATGGGCGGCACGCTCAGTGGCCCGAGTGGTGCGGGAACGGGGATGTCGAGGGGCAGCGAAAAGGGTGCATTCCAGCGCAGCAAGTTGGCATCCAGCCGCACGACCGGCCCAAACCGACCGCGAGCGCTGCGCCGCATCGCCGTCGCCTCTTCGCTCGCGGCGGCCGCTCCGTCGACACTAGGACTGTGTTCCAGCGCGAGTCGGACGCACTCCGTCAGCGTACGGCGAGGCCGAACCGCGGGGTCTACGTCTGGATTGACCGTGACTGGGTCTGTGACCTCTTGCGCGCGTGCGTGGGCTGCAATGAGCAGCACCGCGACCAGCGATACGATCCTGCAGGAGCAGTTCACGGCTGTCGCTCCGCGCGGATGCCGCAGAAGATCATGTCGAGCAGGACCGGCACGTAGTCCTGAAGAGCGACCGGCAGTTGCCCCCGGATCCATCGAAAGACGGTGGCACTGAGCGCGCCGGTGACGAGATAGGCCGTGTTCCAGGTGTCGAGGGGTCGCAGGAATCCATTGGCCACTCCTTCTTCGAGGAGCGTTCGAAACGCCGTCACCCAGCGAAGATACGCGTCGCCGACGGGGTCTCCCGTGCCCGCCAACTCCCAGTCCATGGAGGCCCGTTCCGATGCGAACGTGATGAAGAACTCGCGCTGTGATTCGATGGTCGCCAGCTGGCGGCGCAGCAACCACTCAAGCCGTTGGTCAAAGGACAGCGTGGGAAGGAGCGGGTCAGCGAATGGGGCGAGGACGACGTCCGCGATGTTGTCCAACATCGCTCGGTAGAGCGCTTCCTTGCTCTCGAAGTAGCGGTAGAGCGAGCTGGGAGACATCCCAGCCTCGCGAGCCACATCGTCCACGCTCGTGCCGTGGAACCCTTTCTTGGCGAAGGCGCGGGCGGCCGACTCGATAATTTCGGACCGGGCTCTGGCGTGGCGCCGTTCCTGCGTTGGGTTGCTCATGGCGGTCTCCGAAGTGAACGGTCCCTTCGGCTTAGAGTGCGCTCGTTCGCGTGTCAACATCGCTCGTTCCTCCTCGGGCGCGGCAAATAAGGCGACGGTCGACGGATGGGCGTGCTGTCGCCGTTGCTTCATGCCCCTGAGGCGTGTCGCCTTGCCCGCGGACTGACGCGCAGGCGGAAACCCCGTGGCTTCGGGAGCGGTGCCGACATGATGCGTAGCGGCCCCGGATCAGCGAAGTCGAACTCGCGCGCGAGGGTCGCGAGCGCGAGCGCGGCCTCGACGCGCGCGAAGTTCCTTCCAGTACAGATTCGCTTGCCAGTTCCGAACGGCTTGTATGCGCCGGCCGGACGCGAACGCACGCGGTCAGGCAGGAAACGATCGGGATCAAAGCGCTCGGGATCCTCCCACACTGCGGGATCACGGTGGACCATCGGCAACATCACGCCGACATCGTCGTCGGGCGTGAACGTATAGCGTCCGCCGATCGTCGAAGTCTGCTTCGGACGTCGCATGAACATCTGCGCGGTGGGGTACAGACGAAGCGTCTCGTCCAGGACTCGTCCCGCGAGTTCGAGAGACTTGATTTGCTCCAACGTCGGCTGCGCGTGGTCCAAGACCTCGTCCGCCTCGCGCCGGAGCTGCGACGCGAGATTGGCGTCGCGCGCGACGAAGTGGAGTGCGAAAGAGAGCAGGTTCGACGTCGTCTCGTGCCCCGCAAGTAGGAAGGTGAGAACTTGGTAGCGAATGTTCTCGTCGTCGAGCTTCGCTCCCGTCTTTGGATCGACTTCGGTCATCATTCTCGACAGGAGATCGCGCGGCGTCGCGTCGCCGCGGAAGTCGCGTCGTGTCGCGACGACGCGATCAACGAGCCCGAAGACGGTGGCGCGGTCATGTTCGAATCGCCGCGCGCGGTACGCCTCGTACGGCGCCAGGAAGTGTGGTCGGAAGCTCCGTTCGACGACCTCGCCGAGTGCCGAGGTGAACGATCGGACGAAAGGATCGGTCTCGCGCCCGCCGACGCTTCGGAACCGCTGGTTGAACCCCGTCAGCGCGATCGTGTCGAGCGTGAGCCGTGTCATGTCCCTGGTAACGTCGAGCGGCCCGGATGCTCGGCGCCAATGGTTGACTAGGTCGTCGAGGACCACTGTCATTGCAGGGACGTAATTCGCCATCGCGGCGCCCGAGAAGGCCGGCGTGAGCACACGGTGCGCGACGCCCCAAGCTGGGTCGTCGTTGTCGGCTGTGAAGAGGCCGTTGCCGACTAGGAGGCGTATCTGTTCGAGCAGTGGATCGACAGCCTTCTCCCACCTGTCATCGTCGACCACTTCCTCCGCGAGCGCGGCGCTGCAGACGAAGACCTTTTGTGACCCTCCCGGCAAGGGCATCGCGAAGATCCCGCCACGCCCGAATCGTTCGCCAAGACGGATCAGGCCCTGTGCGACCCCCTCGCGACCGAGGAGGTACGGGAGTACGCCGAGCACCGGAATCGTGGGGACGACCGGGATACCGACAATTTCGGACCGGCCTCTGGCGTGACGCCGTTCCTGGGTTGGGTTGCTCATGGCGATCTCCGAAGTGAACCGTTCATTCGGACTAGAGTACGATCGTTCTCGTGTCAATACACATCGTTCCCACTCAAGCGATCCGGGGTCGCGGGAGAACTCGCGAGAAATGTTACGCATATCCCACTTTTGACTGTGATCCTAGGCAGTTAGCGAGGTGTCCTTCCCGATGGGTCGAAGGCTAGACTCAGACGCGGTGCGCATTTGTTGGAGTCGCGTGGGGTCGTCGGCCGGGAGCTCTCCTGCTTCCACTCGACGCGTCACGGCAGGGTGGTCCGCAGGCAGTGGCCGTTGACGCGGGTCCTGTACGTCCCCGGCGGTCGCGACGTGGTCAGGTCGAGGTCGGGTTCTCGAGCCTGTCGCGTTCGGGTCACCGACGTACTGACCCGCACCGGCCTCGCCAGAGGCAACTCGGAGTCGTCCGCTCGCGTCGCGGACCGTCCTCGGTCCGCTCTCCACGTCGACGCCATCCGCATCCTGTCCGGTCCCGCGTAACCAGTCCGCTGGGGTAGCCATCTGTCCGCGGATCGCGTCCCGCGTCTCTTCGATGCACACCGGTAGTGATGAGCGAGATGCCGCTCCCATCTAAGTGGTCCGCGTTGCTCCATGGGCTGATGAGCTCGACGTCGCTGTACGCGTTGGAGGCGGACGGGCGGCGGGTGTATCGAGGGGTGCGCCCGGGGCCCGATTGGGAGGGGCACGGGCTGATGCAGCGGATGCTGCTGACGCTGCGAGGCGGAGCCCTGCGGCGCGTGGTGTTCTACAAGCAGCTCGGCGACCGTCTGCCGCCGGTGGCGAGATCGGAAGAGCACACGTCTGAAC
>ERZ650309.1791-NODE-1791-length-10023-cov-3.834169_pt1 | contig 10023 bp, 12 predicted proteins | sample MGYA00376245_ERZ650309 | MGnify/ENA primary metagenome ERZ650309 (study PRJEB26733, sample SAMN07839294) | wastewater metagenome | biome: urban; feature: wastewater treatment plant; material: waste water | place: USA: North Carolina | collected 2016-04-26 ...
CAAAAGAGTCTCTCAAGCAGATCAGTACTAACTAGCCTACAATCGATTTTGACGGATCAAAAAGCGTTAGTGGAAAGAGTGAAGAAGTCCGTCGATGAAGATGGCGAACGAATGGCGCTCACCCGCCACAAACGGCTTGCCCAGCGCGTTGTCGGTGCTGGTCGTGCTGAATGCGCTGGTGGGCGTGGTGTCGTACAGCACAAACGAAAGCCGGCCAGTGCTGCCGGCGCGGATTCGCACACCTTTGGCCGATGTGCTGGCAGAGGTGCCCATCAGGCTTGCGTCCGAGCCCTCGGGCGTCACCTGCCCGGCCCACAGGATGAACAGCGACTCGCCGCCCGCATAATCGAAGTTGGGGCCAGGGATGCGGATCACGGAGTCCGTCGAGCCGCCCGTCGGGTCAACAGTGCTGACATAGCCAGAACCGCGATTTGCCCAAGCGTTTGCGCGGCTCAGGTTGGCGCCGAACACGCCATGATTGCCCGCCACCATGTCGCGGAAAACGCCATCGTCAGCCGCCTGCCGCACGGCGGAGCCGTGGAACCAATAGCGCGGATGGGGAATGATTCCATCCCCTGACACCAGGGCTTGAACTGCATTTGCAGTAGAACCTGTAATTCCATTTCCCGTAACAAGGTAATTAGTAGTAACAGCCATTTTATACACTCATAGTTACGTTAACGGTTCCGCTGTTAGCGGTAATCCTAGCACGAATATATTTCCAAGGAGCATCTGTAGTAAATCCATCACTTCCCGCAGCAGCTAGAGTGACAGTTCCTAACACAGTTGCTACTGCATTTACACCATCATTACTCACATCAAACACAACAGTAGCAGCAGCAGTTGCAACTACTTGAATAGCACTCTTAGGAGCGTCTTTGTACATCCAGTTACCTGTTAGGGTTGTTGAAGTACCATCAGGAATTAGATTAGTAACCCGACCACTTTTAACAAATACGTTTTCACTCATTTTCCACTCCTTACCAAATTGCAGAGCAAGTCTGCGAAATAAAGATGGGGCTTCTCACCCCAATTGTCGTTACTTCTTTTAACCACGAAACGCGTAAGCGTGGGATACCTGGACTCGTTAGAGGAAGGTATCAGTCGTCAACTGCTTCACCAGCACCAGCAACAAAGAAGTCAATAATAACAAAACCAGTACCACCAGCAGTTGAGCTGCCAACAGTGTAGGTTACAGTTACTTTATTGTCTGCTGTATTTTTAGCTAGCACAGCAACACCTGCTGAAGTACCGGCGTTAACCAGACCTACTTTTGTGGTTGCCATTGAAAAAGCTTCTAGAATGCCGTCAGCATCCGACCCAAGTCCTACGGTAAAACTACCGGCAGCAGTGGAAGCGTTCACATTCTGTAGAACATGAACACCTGTAACTACTGCATCTTTAGGAAGCCACGCTTTAGTCGTGGCACTATCGGTACGAGCAACAGGGATAATTAGCTGTTGCGTACTACGACGCTTGGGATAGGAGAGAGTGGGGTTAGTATAACTCATATTCTCTCCTTAGTGATTAAACGCCTGGGCTTCCGTACACGCCTCGCCGGTCGGTAAAACCGAAGCTGTAACGAGCCGTTGCCTTGTACTTAGCATTTTCGGTGTCAAAGTCCTCGTCCATTGTGAACTCATCACCACGCCGCTCGAAATACTTCAGACCATCACGCACATCAGTGAGGATGAACCAAGCATCGGTGTCGGTTAGATAATGGTTAACAACAACTTCAGGAATTAGACCACGAGCCTTTAGAGCGTTCAGGTCATTTAGATCGGTACCAGTGCGGCCCTCGGTCTTAAGGATACGATCCGCTTCAAACATCAGTTCCTTGGGGATGATGAGCTTACGGGGACGTACAGCAATCTTTAGACCACGATCAGTGGTGAAACCAGCAATGTCAATGCAAGCCTGCTCTAGGGCAGCTTCTGAGAGGTCTACAGCGGCTGAGGGGCCGTTGGTGTAGGTGCCACCAGAAACGTTAGGAGCAGAGGCTGAGCCACCAGCGCCGAATGAGGCAGCAGATGCCACAAGAGAAGCCCCATCACCGCCAACATAGCTGGTGCTAAATGCACGGTTGTATACGTTAGCGCCAATGATTTCCTTGGTTTGACGCATTGAAAAGGCAAGGCTTTGGGCCTTCTTCTTAGCAACAACATCATACATGTCATCATCAAAAGCTTCACGAGTAACAATGAAACCTAGACCATAAGTTACATGGTTGTACCGTGAGGTAAAACCTTGCTTCATACTATCATAAGTAATGCTACCAGCTTGGTCTTTAACAACAGCCAGACTTAGACCTGAAGTACCAACGTCCTCTTCAAAAGCACGACGGCTGGTATTCTTTTCAAACAGTTTGTCCCATTCTACGGGATACTCAGCATAAGCCTGACCATACCAGGTATTGACACCAGGCCATAGGCTTTTTGCAAAACTAGAGGTAGTGATAATTCCACTCATTTAAATATCTCCTTAGACAGCGGTAACGCCAGAGGGGCTTAGTGCATGGGTGTTAATGCGTACCCATACTTTGTTGTAAGAGGCGTTAGGCTCGTTATCAACCCGATTAGGGATACCTACAATTTGTAGGGGTAGGCTGTTGGTTATAGCAACGCTTGAAGCATCAACTTGCATGCCAGAAGCACCAGTGGTGGTTGAACCAAGAGAGTTTGTACCATCACCTTCTACAACACCAACGTTGAGGCCGTTTGAGGTTAGTGCAACAGCAGCATCAGCTTCGGCTTCAAAGATTAGATCGGGAGCGTCAGCAACTAGTACAAATTGTTTAGTTGAAGCAGCACGATATTGAGGAGTGTCTAGTGAAATACTACCAGCAGTCATAGAACCATTGATGGGGTCCATCTTGCTATTGATAATACCAACTACTGCGCCAATATAAACACCTGAAGTAACAGCGGCTGTTACAGCAGCCTCTACAGCAGGAAAATAGCTGGTGGCAGCAGAGTTAGAGAGTCGTACAAGATCGCCTACGAATACAGGAATTGCTTCCACAGCAGGAACCTCATAGATGTTGGCTTGGCCGTTGTAGGGAGCACCAGTAATGTGCTTTACAGGCCGAAAGCCGGAAATACGTGAAACGTTAGCCATTGGCTTATTCCTTTCAAATGATTAAAATAAGCGATGGCCCATAATTTAAGTTAGTTCGAGCTTACCATAGTCGGCAGCTTTACGGGCATCGCTTTTCATTGTTGCCTCTACTGCATCAATTTCTTGTTGTTTTGCAATCTGGTCTTCCTTATACCAATCTTCGGGGATTCGCATAACGACAGCCTTAGTACCTTGTCCAACAGAGAAATGAGCAACAGAGCCTACAGAACTAGTATTGTCAACACGCTTGTTACCAATTGCTCCAACTTGTTCTGTGGTACAGACTTCATAGCCAGTACCTTTCAGTTGTTCAACACGATCATCTACATCGTTTACAATTCGGTATACAAAACCATCTTCCTTGTTCTTAATAGAAAGACGATCACGTTTGCCCAGAGGGGCACGTTGGGGACGGGCACTTGCCACGGAGGGGGTTCTTGCCATGTTGTTCTCCTTACTTTAGGCCCTTAACGGCCTTGAGGTCAGCAATATATTTCTCTTTGGTCAGAAGACCAGAACGAACTAAATCATTCATTACTTTGCGCTCTTGTTCATTCATGAACGAGTCGCTATCTTTACCAGTGGGTTTGTTTCCACCTTTAGGTTGCTCAACGTTAGGAGCATGTTCCTTATTGGGATTAACAAACTTATTGGGAAATTCTTTTCGCACAGCTTGTTCAACTTGCTTCAACACCTCTACAGGTGCAATACCTTTAGCTGCCAGTTCGGCACCAATTTCATCTGCAAACTTACGCATGTAACTAGTAGTACCATACCAAGGATTGCGGCTTTGGAAAGCTTGCCACTCAGGATGAACAACGGTTTCTTCAACAATAGGCTGGTTTTTAACCTGTTCAATTTGTTGAAGCTGTGTTTCAGCCTTTTTAATTTCATCGTCAATTAGTTCAAAGGTATCACCATCACCATCAGCTAGCGCGCTTTTACGTTGGGCTTTAAGCTGATTAATGGCCTTTTGAACTGCTGCCTCTTCAACACGAGTATAATGCACCTTGAGAGCTTCTAGAGCCTTGGTGACATTCTTTAGTTGTTTGTTTTGATTCTCAATGCGATCAAACAGAGGCTGACGACGAACAAACTCTTTGGCATCAATAAACTCTTCTTCATCTCCCTCAAACTGTTCCTTTGGGCGCCAGCCCATTGAAATAGCTTTTTGTTCAATAGGAGATAGTTCAGGAGCTTCTTGCTCTAGGTTTTGGTTTTCTTCCATGTTCAATCCTTAAAAATGGCAACAACATCTTCGTCGTTGATTACGAGGAATACTTCCTCAGAGCCGGGTTCTTGAATAAACTTACCACCAAACTTAGCATATGCAATGGTGTCTCCAACTGCTAGGTTGCCTACATAGTCCTCATGGCATTTAGAACCAATTTGTAGCACCGTGCCTTTGTCAACATTGATCTGCTCTTTACGTTCAGATACCTCGGTAAGAATAATACCTGCTTTCTTAGCAGACTCAAACACCTTGTCGTGCTCTTGAATTTTAAAAGGTTTTACAAGGATTCTACATCCAGTTACAGTAATTGTCATTAAATACCCTCAATGGTAAATGTTCTAGGATCAAGGTCTACAAGAGCTTGTAGATAGCCCTGCCGCTTTAGCAGTGTTTCGCTATCCCACATCTGTACTTCTTGTAAGACTTCCTTCACTCTGTTATCAATAGCAATGGAATAAAAACGTGTTACTTCGTCCCGCTTCCACTCTTTGAGTTCTTCGTTTGAGATGATTTTGCTTGCTCCTTCTTCTGTTGAAGTGTCTGCTTATGCTGCTGGTCTTTTTGTACCAGCATTTGCTGTGATTTAGCACGTTCTGTTGCGCTAAAAATGTTTGCCATCTGAATATCAGAGGCAGATTTAATCATTGCGGATTCCTCTTGCTGTTGCATTTTCTGTGCATGAGCTTGGGCTTCCATCATCATTTTCTGTTCTGCATTACGTCCTTCCAGTTCCATCTTGGCTTGTTTAGCTTGAATGTCCATAGCAGCCTTCTGTTGATCTGCTTGCATTTTAGCTTGAATAGCCATCATCTTTGGATCAGGGGGAGGAGGTGGAACTTGACCAGACTGTTGAACTTCATCACTAAAGAGTTCCTGCCAGTTGGGTTGTTCCTGGGCTTCCATAACACGAGAAATAACTTTAATAGGATTAAGCATTGGTCCAGCAATTTGAAGCATTTCCATGAGGCCCTGAGCCTTCATTAGCTTTTCTTGCTGACTTGCTGCATTAGGATCAGCACCAGGAGACACATCACAAGAAGCTTTGTCAAAATCGTCTGGCCCAATTTCCATATCAAGCACAGTGATGTATTTGTTAGGATCAGTGTAGAGTTTATTTAGATCAAAAATCTTTTCAAACTCTTGAGACAACGCACGAAAGATTCGTTTATAAACAGCAGTGAATACTTTCATGCCTTGCTCGACTGTGGCCATTGTAGTTGTGGCCGGAGTATTCTGCCCCGGCATTTTGCCAGTAAAGATTTCTGCTACAGAGGCCAGTTCTTTTCCAGAGGTAATAAGGGTTCCCATAAGCTGGAATAATACACTTGAGGGTTCCTTAGTTGGGAGAGGAACAATTTGTTTACGAAGGTCGTCTGCGGTGGCATTAACTGGTCTCCATTCGCCTGGACGGAGAGACTGGTCTCCCATTTTGACCCGCAAAGCTTTTCCAATGAAACCGGATTGTAAGTTGTGTAAGTGTCCACTGTCCACCAATTGGTTAATGAGGGTATTTACTGACTCGTTAATTGGGCCAAGAAGGACACCAAAGCCAATATCATAAAAAGACCCATCTGGATTAGGAATAAAGCCAAACTTGGTGTACATTTGAATTGGCTTAATGCGCGCAATAGTCTTTTCATCATCTTTTAGCACCACATCATCTAAGAGATAACGCCGACTAATGCGTAAAAGCTTGCCTGAAGAATAGTCAAATGTTACAATGTATGGTTCTGCGTAACCATCATCATCTAGGTCCAGAAAGGTATGCTGTTCAATAATTGTATAAGGAATACTTTTACTGTTGGTATCAGCATCATCTGGCATTAGATGGTTCTCAGCCACTGGATCACCTAGGTCTTCTTCTGCATACACTCCCATGTTCTGTCGCTCTTTAAGCAGACGGGGAGACATGTGAATAACCTCAGAAATACGTTCAGATTCATCTAGGTTGGTTGTCCAATAATTGACAACAAGATATTTAGGGAGGATTAGTTTGCTCTTGATTTTATCTTCTACTTTGTCATACCATGTTTTCTTAAACATAGTACCAACAATGGGAAGCATCATTAGCATTTTGTCCATGTCTTCTTCCCAGCCACGCATTTCATGCATGATTTGGTAAGACATGTAGGTAGACACTCGTTGGGCTTTTTCGTATTTTTCGCCAGTGGTGTCTTTACCAATAACAACACTGTTAACAACTTTGCCGTTAGAAGGAACAAGAGAGGGGTAGCTACGTGCAGCAAACTGCATAGCAGCAGTAGCTACAAGAGGATATTTGACGTTAGAAGCTCCAGGCCAGGGGTAAGTTTTATCTTGCTTGGTTTGTTTGGCTAAAGCAATCCAATCGTCAATGTTGCTTTCCCATTCACCACGACTACGAAGGTCGTCGTCAAAGGCACTTTTACACTCACTGGCAATCTTTTCTTTTTGTTCTTTGCTAAGATCGTCTAGAATGTTTTCTACAGTGATGGGAGGCTCAATAGCCTGTTGTTGCGCTGGCTCCTGCATGCCCATATCCTGACTGTTGTAATTCGAGTTCATATTCATCATCCTCAATTTCTTGTGGGGTTGGTGCTTGTACCAGCGAATCCAACATTAGTCCTAGGTAGGAGAATGCATCAACTTGGTCGTCGTGAGTGTCTCGCGGAAAGCGTGTACATTCATCCTCAAAGGCTTGATACCAATCTCCTTCTTTATTAAAGAACACAGTGTGGGCCCTTACTCGGGCCTGCATGCTGCGTCCGCGTGCAATTTTATCCTTACCACCGTGCTTTAGAGGTTTGATGTTTGCAAACACCCCTGTTTTAAGCATTTCTTCACGAAGGAAAGGACCAATAGATTTTGATACCTGCATTTCCTCAATACCAATAATTTCAGGGTCATACACTCGCTGGAGATTAATTAAAGTATCTACAATTTCTCTGCCGTCTAGACGTTCACGAATTACATCAAGAATAAATATCCGTTTATACTCATCTACACCAGCAATGATGAATACAGAATAGTCTGCTTTCTCACTTTCTGAAATAGCCAAGTCAACAGTAACATATAAATGTAACTTTTGATTATGATGCTCTTCCTTCATATCAAGGAAGTCTTTACGCTTATAATAAGCTACAGATTCGTCTACAGGATAGTTTAGATATTCTTGGCTATATGCATCAGGAATACCCTGTGCAACATAGCCTTCTCGTGTTTCTTTTAGTTTAGCTGCGGGCCATCGGTCAGGCCACAGTATTTTACTAAAGTCTGGATTATGTGCTCGATATTTAATACTAAACCAACCACCAGCCACTGTCTTTTGTGCATATAGTTTTAAGTCAGTATCTACTGTCCATTTATCCCACTGCTTAGGCATAAGCCTTTCAAGTAAGCTGTCCATATGGAGAATAGTACCTACAATACGAATAACACCAGTAGAGCTTAAACATGGAAGAAGAGCAGAGTAAAACCAACGTCTCATCTTTTCTCTACGTTCTTTATTTAGAACAAGCTCGTCGTTTTCCATGTCATCACAAAGAATAATGTCAGGACGAGTACCATTCCAAATCAAACCACGTAGTTTTTGTTCTGCGCCTTTGGCAATAATACGGAATTTATGCCCATCAGCAAATTGAACAATAATATCACTTTCAGTATCTTTAATAAATAAAACCTTACCGTCTTCATTACGTTTAAGGTTAAATAAATTGATTAAAGCTTCGTTGTCTTGTAGGTGTTCTTTGAAGAATCCCAAGAACATCATTGCCTGCGCTTCAGTGTCAGATACCAACAGCATGAATTTACGCTGTCTAAACATTAAGGTTGCTAGGCCATAAGAAACAGTGATGCCAGTGGTCTTTGCATGACCTCGTGGCGCGCTTAACGCAACCTTGGTATATTTACTGCAACAAATGTCCCAAGCTTCTTTGTGAAAATCTGGTGTTTCTACAGCACCTTCAAACTTACTAGAGAGTACAGTACGAACAAAACCAGCAATAATATTACTGTTTAGTTGGGTCATTTACGCTATCTTGTTTAATTAGGCGTCCAATAACACCAAGAACAAGAAGAGTAATGGCAACACCAATAACAACATTCTGTGGGAGGTTTTGTTTTAGGTCTTCGGGAACCAAACTCCAACTACCTAAAATACTACCCGCAGCAATTTGTGCTTGTACAGAGAACATTTTATACCAGCTTTTGGCGTTGTCTACTAGTTTCATTACTTTTCCTTTTTACTCTTTTGGGATTTCATACTCCCGTCTTTGTTTCTACTAAAGCTTCGATTTGCAGATTTGGATACAACTCGTAGATTTGACTTAGCTGAAGACCCTCCCTTAGAAAGGGGAACTCTGTGATCCAGGTCTTTTCCGTCACCTTTAGAGGTACGACCATCTGCATTGGCTTGGTTTCTTGCAACTGTTCGTTCACTTCTGTTGGCTCGTTGTTCTGGTTTGCTGTGGTATTTGGCATATTCCGTTTTATAGTCACGCTTGCCGTTCTTCTGGTATGGGATTTTCATTCTCCTTATTTTCTAGAAAAACAACATCTGTCACATTAACAGGAGCTTTGGTTTTCTGTGCAACAGCAAATTGTTCAAATTGTTTAGCAAGAGCAGCCAGCTTGTCATTAACACTGCCCTCTTCAACCTCAGCAGCTTGCGGCTTTTCAATGCTTTCCCTCATTTGGAAACTACTCTTCATAACCTCATGTGCATCTCGCAGAGAAACCTCTTTACGCACAACCTGCCCTGTTTTTTGGTCGTAAAAAAAGTCACCTTTTTCCAATCTATCTTCTACAAGAGCAAGGGAACGGGCGACAATGTTTTGAAGTTTATGAGAAAGAACAATGTTATCTTCTTGCTTAACCTCGTCATAAAGCTCTTTCCACCAAGTTGTTTTAGTCCACTTGCGTAGAGTTTCTTGAGGAATTTGCAGAGCAATGGCTGTTTGTTGGGCATTACCACCAAGCACCACATAGGTGTTTACAGCCTCTAGTTTCTGCTTGTCTCCCCAGCTTTTTTGGAAGTCTGTGGGCTTACGAACAGGAACTTTTTTACGAGCAGTTTTTTTATCAGACAGCATGTATTCTCCTATGAGAGTGTTACTTTGGAGCAACAGAATGTTGCGGTATACATCTATTATACCATAAATAAATGTATTTGTCAAGAGGCAACTTGTAAAAGTTGACACATGAATGGTGTTTTACACGAATTATGTTCTTTAGAACATGAAATTTTAGTGTTTTTTGTCTTCTGCAAGCCTTCAAGGGCTTGACAAGTGTGGTATAATATCTTAAACACTATTGTATTTAATGTATTGTATTTATGTTTTATTGTATTAAGGTTTTAAACAGGCGTATGCGCGACATGCACACACAGGTACACACAGACGTAACGCGAGACGTGGGGTGTGTACGTCGAGCGTCAATGCCGTTTAAACAGCTTTAAACCCCTCTAGAATCAATTTAAACAGGGTAGGTGCTACATGGGTAGCTTAAAGCTGTTCTAGAGGCTCCTAGAGCCTTTAAACCATTCCCCCAGAAAGGAGCACGAAGGTGCGACAAATCCCCCCTATTGGTCAAATTTTATAAAAATTATAGGAAGGTGGGTTTCCTCCCACCTGTCGCCCCCAAGTTTCCCCCCCCCCCTACCCCCCCCCCTAGTTTGTGTATCAAATGATAAATAT
>ERZ650309.1792-NODE-1792-length-10023-cov-3.714185_pt1 | contig 10023 bp, 5 predicted proteins | sample MGYA00376245_ERZ650309 | MGnify/ENA primary metagenome ERZ650309 (study PRJEB26733, sample SAMN07839294) | wastewater metagenome | biome: urban; feature: wastewater treatment plant; material: waste water | place: USA: North Carolina | collected 2016-04-26 ...
AAGTGACTGGAGTTCAGTCGTGTGCTCTTCCGATCTCGGGCCGGGAGTTGCCGAAACAAAAACCGTCTCAGGCCGCATTGCTTCCCACTCTTCAAATTTTAACGGCCGATTATCGAGACATGACGGCAGCCGGAATCCATACTCCGCCAAGGTTGATTTACGGGCAAAATCTCCTTTGTACATGGCGCCCAGCTGCGGAACAGTGACATGGCTTTCATCCACCACCAGAAGCGCGTCCTTAGGTAAATATTCGAATAAGGTCGGCGGCGGCTCACCTGGCCTCCGCCCGGATAGATAGCGGGAATAGTTTTCAATCCCGGCGCAAGCTCCCGTGGTTTCCATCATTTCCAGGTCAAAGATCGTCCGCTGTTCGAGACGTTGGTATTCCAGCAATTGCCCGCGCGCCTCAAGTTCCGCCAACCGAATCTTTAAATCCTGACGGATTTGTTTGATCGCTTGCAGCAATGTCGGCCGCGGCGTCACATAGTGACTATTCGGGTAGATGGTAATGTTTTCCAAAGGCCCCGACCGCTCGCCTGTTAAAGGGTCGAACTCATGGATTGATTCAATCTCGTCACCGAACATGGAAAACCGCCAAGCACGATCTTCCAAGTGGGCCGGAAAAACTTCTATCGCATCGCCCTGGGCTCGAAACTGCCCACGCACCATTGGCATGTTGGTGCGCCGGTATTGTAAATCCACCAGACCTTTAAGCACCGCCTCGCGGTTAATTTTCTGACCCACCGCTAATCGTAAAATCATCTGCGAATAGGTTTCTACCGAGCCAATACCGTAAATACAGGAAACCGACGCCACGATGACAACATCGTCCCGTTCAAGCAACGCCCGGGTGGCAGAGTGGCGCATTCGATCAATCTGTTCGTTGATCGATGATTCTTTTTCAATATAGGTATCGGTGCGCGGGACATAGGCTTCCGGCATATAGTAATCGTAGTATGAAACGAAATATTCGACCGCATTGTCCGGAAAAAAACTCTTCATCTCCCCGTAAAGCTGAGCCGCCAGAGTTTTATTCGGCGCCAAGATCAAGGTCGGGCGCTGCAGGTTCTGAATCACATGAGCCATGGTAAAGGTCTTGCCTGAACCGGTAACACCCAAGAGCACCTGATCACGCTCCTTGGCCTCCAGCCCCTTCATCAGGGTGGCAATTGCCGTCGGCTGATCCCCAGCCGGGGTGTAATCGGATTTTAAGACCAACGGCTTGCCACCTTCCGACCGGGGGTGAACAAGGTTGGACTGCGGCATGATCAGTGGGGAGGACGGAAGAATTTCGCTCATCCCCTTATTATGGGGTCGCGAGACCCGAAAAGTAAGGGGTTATTGGGCAAGACTTTCTGCGGTGCTCGGCCGCGGCCCGGGCTTAGACCGAGGCGTAGCTGTTTCAACGGCTAACACCACATACCTCAAGGGCCCTCCATGGACGATGACATCAAAGGGATAACAGGTAATCAGCATGACATAGGGCAAATCCTTAACTGCCGGGGTCCGAAGCTCATCCTTGTGAGCAATCCGACTATCGACAATCCGAAAATGCCGGATATCGCCTTGTTTGGTTTCGATATCAAAGGTATCGCCCCGGTTCATGTTTTTTAAAAAGGTAAAATGAGTATCCCGATGCCCGACTAAAACACTGACACCTCGCTCTCCCGGCAAAGGGGTGCGGTCTATATGAGTGGGGCCGAAGGCCATGGTGCGGCCGCTCGCATTGGCGAGGACCGCCAGATCAATATCCAAGGCCGGCACCATAAGCCGAGCCACCGGGTGCGTGTCAGCCCAGGGCCAGGGCCGAGGGGCAATAGCGCCTTCTTGGGCACGAACCCAGGCGCTTTTAATCAACACCTGAGCCAAGACCGCCTTGGCGTGGATATAGGCCGATTGACCTACCCCCCAAGCTCCCAAAGCCACCAGAGCCATCCCGCCTATAAGCGTTACCGGTCTGATTAAGTTAGATCGGGTTAAGGTGGCCGGCCTTACGGCCGACCCCCTTTCCATCGGAAGACTCATGCCCGGACTCCCGATTTGACTCCCGACTGGCGCCGATACCAGAGCAGCATGATCAATCCCAGCAGCGCGGCAATAGCACCCATTATGCCTTGCAAGGCCGCCGGCGTGGCGCCCGCTGGCGCATCAATCATATCGCCTGGCGCCAGCATATTGATCACCGTTTCCTCGGTCGGCGCGGCATCAGCAAAGCCACCCGCCGGTGGGGCTGGTGGTTCTGCCGACCGTGTCCGATCAACCGCTTTGGCCGCAGTTGTCCCTATAGGACTGGGCTGAATCGCCGCCTGCTTCATCGGCATTGGTTTGGTTCCGGGCGATGTCGTACCAGAAGCGTCTTTTTTATCTTTATCCTCCGGCGGCACCCAACCGTGGGGCATGTTTTGCGGAACTTGACCCGGAACCAGTTTGTCATCAACTGGACGAACGGGTGTTTTTTCCACCGCAACGAAGCTGGTGTAGGGCGACATTAATCGGTGCGCCAAGGCGAGTTGCAGCACTGCTGTTTTAACATCAGCCTCATCCGCACCCTCGGTACGTCGATCAAGTTGCGATTCGATGGCGCGCCGCGCCCATAACGCCGCTACGCCTTCGGCATCACTATGCCCCGTCAGCGACAAAGCCGTAGCAAAAGGTTTACCGCCTAACTTACCGGTAACCGTCATCTTGGCGTCGTTGTCCAACTTAGCATTGCTTGCCAAGCGCGCCGTCACCACCAACGGTTCCCCTGAATAAAGATCCGGGATGCGATCTGGTGCGATTTCCGCGGTGACGCCTTTTGGGAAAGTTACGGCAAGATCGGTCAGCGCTGCGCGCTCTAACCGGCGGAACAATTCATCCATTCTTGCGCCGACTTCTTCAGGCTTATTGATATAGACGTAAGTGCCCCGGCCAAAGGCCGCAGCTTTACGCATAAAGTATCCGTTCGGTGCCGAACCAATTCCAATGGTAAAGAGCCGGGTCTCGCCGATACGATCTTTAATGATTTGAAAAAGCTCGGCTTCGTTACCAACCGCACCATCGGTCAAGAATACGACTTGATGCAAAAACCCCGATGTCGGCGTTGCGTTTAAGGCAATATCCAAGGCCCCACGCATCTCTGTTCCGCCGGTCGCTTCTGTTTTCTTAACAAAGTTACGGGCCGTTGAGACATTTTCTTCACTGGCTATCACCGTCTTATCAAATAAGACCGTTGGCTTGTCATTAAAGCGAATGACATTGAACCGATCCATCGGACGCAGCCGACTTAAGGCCAAATCCAACCCTTGACGCGCTTGCTCGATCGAGGCCCCGGACATGGAGCCTGATTGATCAAGAATAAACGTCACTTCACGGGCTGGACGATCATTGTCGCTTTGCGCGGAAGGTTGCGGCGGCATAACCATCAAGAGCAGGTGGTTTTGATTGTTCACAACTTCACTGAATAACGCTGCTTGTGGCTCTTTGCCTAATTCGGGTTTCCAACGCAAAATGAAATCGCGATCCGCCGGCATGACTTGATCCGCCAGGGATATCGTCGTAACTCCACCATTGGTCGTTGTTGAAACTTGATGACTCGAGCTTTTGATCTCGCTTAACGGCAACCCAAGATCAACCGTGACCTTCATGGTTACAGGGTTGGCGGGCTTTTCACCGGGCTCACGAAATATCGGTTGCGGCGCAGGCTCTTCCCCTGCTTTCACACTCGTCGACCAGCCGCGGTTGCTGACCATATCAACCTGGGTGGGCGGCAACGGTTCATAACGCGGCGTAATGGCCAACGGAAAGGCCAAGGTGAATCCAGCATCAGCTGTATAGGGCACATCTTGGCGATAGGTCATCTCGATGGTGACCGTTTCACCGGGAGCAATATTGGCAACCGAAGTGGTAAACATATTGGGGCGCTTTTGCTCAAGCAATCCCGCCCGTTGACCGGCCCGCGCCGCCGCTTCATAGGTGCGGCGCGCCTCTTCACGCTCTTTGATTGTGCCGTCGATTTCTCGCTCGCCGATCTTAAGCTTCAGACTATCGACGGCGGCAGTATCCGGCAGCGGAAAAACATAAAGACCTTCCATCCAGTCTTTATTTGTATTGGCAAAATGTTGTTTTACCTTACCTCGAGCGACCATGCCGTTGACATCAATCTCAACCTCTGTCGCTAACAAGGGTGCGGCTTGATAACTACCATCCTGACTTTTAAAAAGAAATTCACCGCTTTTCGCCTCACGAGGGTCGGTAATACCCGCGGGGCCCGCTGCGGATAAAGCGCCTGCAAATAGAAATCCAATAACTAAAAGAAGCACCGCGATGGCGGCGTTAATGACACTGCTGCTTAAAGACATAACGAAACGCCGCGATCCGATCGGTGCCGGTGCGGTTGAAGATGGGCTAAGAGACATGGACTTATCCTTTGGGCCGCGCTCCGCATCCTCTTGATGCAGAATTGCCAACGCGGCTTTAATCATTTCGCTTGGCCGCCATGGCGGAAATGGGCGCGACCAAAGGCAAAGACGGGGTGCTTTTGGGGCGGGCTTGGGTTCTTTCAAGGCGGATATGTCGGCTTTACGGCAGGATCGCGGCGAGGAAAATTGTCACCATAAGAAAAAAGTATTGTCACCCTTCTGGCGAAGCCGTTGCGCCTCTCATTTAGTCACGTTAGGGTATGCGCTCTGCACACTTCACCCGGGAAGCTTTCTATGTCTTCGTCTATCCTTGCCGCGCGCCTCAAACTGGTTAAACCATCACCAACTGTTGCCGTAACAGCCAAGGCGGCCGAATTAAAGCGCGCCGGACAAAATGTCATTGGCCTTGGTGCAGGTGAACCGGATTTTCCCACGCCGCCGCATATCGTGGACGCGGCGATTGCCGCGATGCGCGCCGGCAAAACTAAATATACGCCACCCGAAGGAATCATCGAATTGCGGGAAGCGATTTCCCGAAAATTGAAACGCGACAACAATCTTGATTATGCCGCCAACCAAATCAGCGTTGGCTGCGGCGGCAAGCAGACAATTTATAACGCATTGATGGCGACGTTAAGCCCCGGCGATGAGGTTATCGTGCCGGCCCCCTACTGGGTCAGCTACACGGACATCACCTCTCTGGCAGAGGGAAAACCCGTCATTGTATCTTGCTCCGCCGAGTCCGGGTTTAAAATGCGCGCCGATCAATTGGAGCGTGCGATCACACCCAAGACCAAATGGGTTATTCTAAATAGCCCGTCTAATCCCACCGGAACTGTTTACACATCGACGGAACTGAAAGCCTTAGCCGAGGTTCTGCTGAAGCATCCCCATGTCTTCATTATGACCGACGATATGTACGAATTCTTGGTCTATGACGACGCCAAGTTCTCGACCATCGCCTCCGTTGAGCCGCGTCTGTATGATCGTACCTTGACCTTAAATGGATTAAGCAAAGCCTATTGCATGACCGGCTGGCGCGTTGGTTATGCGGCTGGGCCGTTAAATATTATTAAAGCCATGAATATGATTCAAAGCCAGTCCACCACGGCGACATCAACCATCAGCCAGTGGGCTGGGGTCGCCGCATTAGACGGCGATCATTCTTTCATTGCCAAAAACAATGCCGTGTTTAAAGAACGACGCGACCTTGTTCTGTCCATGTTGGCTCAAGCACCGGGAATTACCTGCACCAAACCCGCGGGCGCGTTTTATGTCTATCCCTCCTGCGCCGGCGTTATGAATAAGAAAACACCGCAGGGAAAAACTCTGGCCACGGACGACGATTTCGTCAGCTATCTTTTGGAAAGCGAAGGAGTGGCCGTGGTTCAAGGCGCGGCTTTCGGCCTATCGCCTTACTTCCGTATCTCCTACGCCACGGCAACCGAGCTGCTGGAGGATGCTTGCCAGCGGATTCAGCGCGCCTGTGCGGCATTAACATAGGGAAAAAGGCGTAAAAACCCTTATGGCCCCCCTATCCGAGAACGGGGTTTTGTCCTAAATATAAGGACATGACTCATATCCCGCGCCCCGTCGTTCTGTGCATCCTTGATGGCTGGGGATGGCGCACAACACCCGACGATAATGCGATTGTTCAAGCGCGCACCCCGGTGTGGAATCGGATGGTTGAAGCCTATCCCTTTGGCTTGATCGAAACCTCGGGGCTTGAAGTGGGACTGCCCTCTGGGCAAATGGGCAATTCCGAAGTTGGCCATATGAATATCGGTGCGGGCCGTGTCGTCATGCAAGATCTGCCGCGGATCGATGCGGCATTGGTTGACGGCTCGCTCGCAAAAACGCCGGCCTTTGTTGATTTTGTCGCCAAGCTGAAAAAAAGTGGTGGCGCCGCACATTTGATGGGGTTGCTGTCACCGGGCGGCGTTCATGCGCACCAAGATCATATCGCGGCCCTTGCCAAACTTCTGGCCGAGGCCGGCGTTCCCGTTCGTATTCATGCTTTTCTTGATGGACGCGATACGCCGCCATCAAGCGCTGCGGCTTATCTGGAAAAATTCCGCGGTCAAATTCTTGGCCATGATGCGATCCGCTTTGCGACTGTAACCGGAAGATTTTATGCCATGGATCGCGATCAGCGCTGGGAGCGGGTCGCTCTTGCCTATGCGGCCTTGGACGAGGGTCGCGGGGAAGAGGCCTTGGATGATACCGCCGCCTTAGCAGCGGCGACGGCGCGCGGCGAGACGGATGAATTTGTTCGGCCAACCGTGTTAGCCGGCTATACCGGGATGCGCGATGGTGACGGCCTCGTTATGGCAAATTTCCGCGCCGATCGCGCCCGGGAAATTTTAGGTGCCTTGATTGATCCCGATTTCACCGACTTTAAGCCGGAACCACAAATAAAATTCGCGGCGACTTTGGGGATGGTTGAGTACTCATCGCGGCTAAACAAATTCATGCCGGCTTTGTTTGCCGCCATTCCGGTAACCGAATCCTTGGGCGAAATCGTCGCGCGGGCCGGCAAAAAACAGCTACGGATTGCCGAGACGGAGAAATACGCCCACGTCACCTTTTTCTTTAACGGCGGCGAAGAACGTTTGTTTGAAGGTGAAGAACGCATTTTAATTCCCTCGCCCAAGGTCGCCACCTATGACCTAAAACCGGAAATGAGTGCCGCTGAGGTTACCGATCAGCTCGTCAAGGCGATCGACGACAAAACTTTTGATTTAATCGTCGTCAACTATGCCAACGGCGATATGGTCGGCCATACAGGCATTCTTCCCGCCGCAATTATTGCCGCCGAAACTTTAGATGTTTGCCTTGGTCGTCTTGAAAAAGCTCTGCTGAAGGTAGGCGGCGCCATGTTCATCACCGCCGACCACGGCAATTGCGAAGAGATGTTTGATCCTACAACTGGCCAGCCCCACACCCAGCATACCTTAAATAAGGTCCCTGCGGTTCTCATCGGTGCACCGGCCACCGTAAAATCCTTGGCTCCGGGACGTTTAGCCGATATTGCACCAACCTTGTTGAGGCTGATGAATTTACCCCAACCTGCCGTGATGACCGGTCACTCTCTTTTGCAAGACGCCGCTCCCAGCTCTGCGGGTATTCATGCTGCGGATTAAACGCGCACTGGCTTTATCCGGACTTATAATAAGTCTGATCGCGACGGATTTGGGAATGCCAGGAATCGCCGGCGCTCAGGACGCGGCACCTGACGAAGCCAAACTAAAATCTATACAACGAGAAATTGACGTCGAAAAGCAACGTGCCAGTTCTCTTGAAAAAGCAGAAGCGGAAGCTGCCGCCGAAACCGAAGAGCTTAGCCGGAAAGCTATTGCCGCAGCGGCCCGCACCCAAGAACTTGAACAAGAGACGGCCCGCCTTGAAAGCGAGCTAACCGACTTGTCAAAGCAAGAGCAGGCCAGCGTACGTACTTTAACCTTGCGGCGGCGGCAAACCACCGAGGTAGCGACCGCTATGCAAAGTTTAGCGCGGCGCCCACCCGAAGCCTTGATTGCCATGCCGGGTCGCCCGATTGATAGTCTGCGCAGCGCCCTTTTACTTCGCTCCGCCATTCCGGCGATTCAAACCGAGGCGGCGCGTCTTAAAGATGAACTTGAACGGTTAAAACAGGTGCGGGCCGACGCGGAGCAACGACGTCTGGCCTTGGTGACGACAAACAGCTCCCTTTTAGAAGAGCGCGCAACAATCGAAGGTTTGCTCGCACGAAAACGCGACCTCTATCGTCAAGCCACCGACAATAGTCGGGCCAGCACCCAGAAGGTGGCTGCTCTGTTGGGACGAGCCGCAGATATGCGCGATTTAATCGCACGGCTACGAAATGAACGCGAGAAACAACGCCAAGCCGAGATTGCCGCCGCCGCCGCGGTTGTTCCGCCGCAACCACCTACAGGTCCGGCCCCCGTTGCCACGCCCGTCCTGCCGCGTAACAGCAAACCGGCAGGAATCCGCGATGTTCCCCAGCAGCCCGGGCTTTTGATCCTGCCAGCGCGCGGCGAAACCTTGCGCCAATATGGCGAAGCCGATAGTTTTGGGGCCGCCAGTAAAGGACTTGTTATCGCCACCAGAGCCGGCGCCCAAATTGTTGCCCCATTTGATGGACAGATTGCCTTTGCTGGCCAGTTTCGCGGTTTCGGGCTGATCTTGATTATTGAGCATAGCGGTGGATATCATTCCTTGTTAGCTGGACTTGGACAGGTTGAAGCTGGAATTGGACAATGGGTGTTAGCTGGCGAACCTGTCGCCGTTATGGGCGATGGGAAAGCAGGTAAACCACCCGAACTTTACATGGAGTGGCGCCATGATGGTGAGCCGCTCAACCCTCTACCCTGGATAATGGTAGGCAACGATAAGGTAAATGGATGATGTCACGCGTCACACTGGCTGCCCGTTCTGCGGAACGAATTTTCGCTCTTTCAAAAGGCATGGCTTTGGTAAGCGCTCTGGCTTTGGCATTCGCAGCTGGACCCGCGCTCACCCAACAACCGCCGGCTCAGCCGCCGGCGCAACAGCAGCCTCCCGCCAAGCCTGACTCTAAGCCTGATGCCAAAGCTGCACCCGCAGCGGCGCCCGCCAAGCAAACACCGGGCGATACCTATCGAATGCTCAACCTATTTGGTGATGTGTTCGAACGCGTGCGGCGGAACTACGTCGAAGAAGTCACCGACAAACAACTGATCGAAGCAGCCATCCAAGGCATGTTGTCATCTTTGGACCCTCACTCCAGCTATCTTGATGAGGAAAGCTTCAAGGATATGCAGGTGCAGACCAAAGGTGAATTTGGCGGCCTCGGCATCGAAGTCAGCATGGAAAACGGCTTCATCAAGGTGATCTCGCCGATTGATGATACGCCTGCGTTTCGTGCCGGCGTAAAGCCTGGCGACTTCATCACCCATTTGGATGGTGAATCCGTTCAAGGCCTGACCCTTAATGAAGCCGTCGATAAGATGCGCGGCAAGATTAACACGCCGATTAAACTGACGGTTCGCCGCGAAGGCGAAGCCAAGGCACTGGAGATCAGCGTCACCCGCGATGTGATTAAGGTTCAATCGGTTAAAGGCAGCATCGAAGGGGATGTGGGAGTCTTGCGCATCACTTCCTTTAACGAGCAGACCGATGTGGGCATTGCTAAGAACATCGAAGACTTCAAAAAGAAATTGGGCGACAAGCTTCACGGCATCGTCCTTGATTTACGCAACAATCCCGGCGGACTGCTGGACCAAGCGATTTCTGTCTCCGACGATTTCTTAGATAAAGGGGAAATCGTCTCCACCCGGGGCCGCGATAAACAAGAAGGTCAACGTTACAATGCCAAGCCAGGTGATCTAGCCAACGGCTTACCGATTGTTATTTTGATCAATAGCGGGTCAGCCTCGGCATCGGAAATTGTCGCCGGCGCGCTGCAAGATCATCATCGGGCCATTGTGATGGGGACTAAATCCTTTGGTAAGGGTTCCGTGCAAACCATCATGCCGGTTCAAGGCAATGGGGCGATTCGCCTGACAACCGCCAAGTACTACACACCCAGCGGCCGGTCGATCCAACAGCTGGGTATCGAGCCGGATATTATAGGTCATCACCC
>ERZ650309.1793-NODE-1793-length-10022-cov-4.938597_pt1 | contig 10022 bp, 9 predicted proteins | sample MGYA00376245_ERZ650309 | MGnify/ENA primary metagenome ERZ650309 (study PRJEB26733, sample SAMN07839294) | wastewater metagenome | biome: urban; feature: wastewater treatment plant; material: waste water | place: USA: North Carolina | collected 2016-04-26 ...
CGTTCATCCTTTCCCGCGCCAAGAGCGATCTCAATTTTTCACGCATTTCGGGCGTTGGTTCGAAAGCCGCGATCTGTTCAGGAGTCGGATCGCTGGCGATGAAATCGAGTACGTAACGATAAACTTCCGACGGCAGTGGCGATTTCTGTAGCCCTATAGCCAACAATTCTGGCACCTGGTCGCGCCGAGATTTGAGTTGTTCAGAAAGTTCGTCAGGCACTTGAATAGTCATTGTTGTCATTGAATTTTCTCCCTGTACCAATTCTGGCACATCAGCCAATCCGCCCCAAATATGCTTTTACCAAACCGCCTTCGGCACGCCGACCGGGGCGACTGCCAGATCGCCGGTTTTGCTAAAGCTGCGAATAAACTTCTGTGTGACTTCTTTCAGGTATGCGTACGACGGAATCACGAACAGCAGCGGCTGCATGTCGGAATAATCAAACTTGGTGTGGATGACTTCTTCCAGGTTGAATGGGCGGCGTTCGACTTCGTCGGAAAACGCGTGTTCCAGTTCGCTGAACGAAGACAGCAAGCCTGCGCCGAAGGCTTTGATTTCGCCTGCTTCTTCGATCAAGCCGAATTCGACCGTGAACCAGTACAACCGGCCAAGCTGTTCCAGTTGTTCGTCGCTGGCGATGACTGCGCCTTTGCCGATGAATTCGGAAAAGTCCACGAAATCCGGCACAGTGAACATCGGAATGTGGCCGATGGCTTCGTGAACGACGTCGGGTTCCGGCGTGTAATCGGGGCGCGAATGATGCCGGATGTATTGCGTCGAAAGCATCGTTCGTTTGCCCAGCCAGCTCAAGAAAGCTCGTGTTTCCACCAAACCTTCAATCGGAGCCAGACGAAAGCCTGAAGCCGCTGTCAGTTTGGCGCTCAGTTCACTCAATTGCGCGATGCGAAACGCAGAGATGCCAAGATGGCGTTTGGCTTCCAGATACAAGGAACAGGCTCGGCGCGCGTGAGCCTGTTCCAGTTTGCGGCTGACATGTCGCCAAACGGCGGTTTCTTCTTTGGTGTACGCCACGTTCGGGATGATGTGGTTGGGATCGTGCCGGTATTGCCGAGCCAGGTCAGCGATGTAATTGCGTCTGGTTCGATACGCCGGATCGTGCGCGCCAGGATGATCCAGCGGAAGCGAACTGATCTCTTCGACGCCGATGTCGGCGTTGGGAAAATCTTCGATGACTGCTGCGGTTGCTACTGGCATAATCGTCACTCCCGAAAACTGGAACCCGTTGGCGCTGCTAAGCTTGCGGTTAAGCCGCCGAAGCGATTGCTTTCTGTTCGACCGGATAAAGCCAGTGTTGGAACTCCGGATTGCGCCCGGCGACGATGTCAAAAAAGGTCTGTTGAATCTGTTCAGTGATTGGGCCGCGCGCGCCGTTGCCGATCACTTTGCCATCCACTTCACGGACGGGAGTGATTTCGATGGCGGTTCCGGTCAGGAAGATTTCGTCGGCGCTCAGGAGTTCGTGCAACTTCAAGGCGCGGATTTCGACTTCGTACCCCATATGTTTGGCAATCTGAATCGCCGAATCGCGCGTGATGCCCAACAGGATCGAAGAGGTTTGATCGTTGGTCAGCACCTTGCCGTCTTTGATCAGGAAGATGTTTTCGACTGCGCCTTCGGCCAGGTTGCCGTTTACGTCCAGCAAAATGGCTTCGTCGAATCCGCGCGCGGAGGCTTCGCGGACGGCCAGAATCGAATTCAAATAATTGCCGGTCGCCTTTGCCGTCGTCGGAATCATGGAAGAGTGGAATTTGCGATAAGGCGAAACGGTGACGCGCATGCCTTTGGTCAGCTTTTCCGCGCCGAAATCGTTCGGCCATTCCCAGGTCAGAATGTTGATTCCAGTCGGGCAAATCGAACGAATGCCCAGGCTTCCAGCGTCAGAATACGCCGTTGGGCGGATGTAGCAGTTGTTGAAATTGTTGAGACGGACGGTGTCGCAGATGGCGTTATTCAACGCTTCCGGCGAGTAATTAATCTTCAGTTTGTAAACTTCCGCCGAAGCGTAAAACCGATCCATGTGTTCGTTCAGCCGAAAGATTGCCGGGCCGTTGGCGGTTTCGTAACAACGAATGCCTTCAAAAACTCCGGTGCCATAATGAAGCCCGAAGGCTGTGGAATGAATTTTCGCTTCGTCGAACGGCAACATTTTGCCGTCCTGCCAGACCCATTTTGTTTTCTCGAATGACATGTTCGTCCCTCCTTGAACGTGACAATGCTTTCATTGAACAGATTTATTCTCAAACGCGAGGCAGATGATAGATGTTGAGGATAGAACGATGAAGACGGGGTTTTCGATATTCCGCTACGTGCGGCTAACTTCGTTCAATTTCCGGGCGGCTTGGCTTTAGAAACTTAGCTGGAGGCATTTGAAGGCGGTGGAATCGGTAAGATTCCACCGCCAGTCCGAACGCGAAAGTCGGGAATTACTCGCTGATGGTGACGCTGTTCATGACGTCACCTTCGCGAATGCTTTTGACGACATCCATGCCTTCGGTGACTCTGCCAAAGACAGCATAACTGCCGTCCAGAAACGCCGCTTGTCCCAGCGTGATGTAAAACTGACAACTGGCGCTGTTCGGATCGGAAGAGCGCGCCATTGCCACTGCTCCCGCGTCGCCGTGTTTCAAGTTCGGAGTGACTTCGAGCGGGATTTTCTTGTCCGAACTGCCCATTCCGTTGCCCCAGGGACAGCCGCCTTGGATAACGAAACCGGGTTCGTAGCGGTGAAATTTCAACCCGTCATAAAATTTCTTTTCGGCCAGTTCGGCGAAGTTGGCGGTTGTGATTGGCGCCAGGTCTTCGTGAAGCGTGAATTTGATTGTGCCTTTGCTGGTTTCGATAATTGCGGTGCGATTTGCCATGTTGATGACTCCTTTGGAAGTTGCGCAGTAGTACGGCATTATTGAGCCTGACTTTGACTGCTTGCAACCATCTGAGCAGGCTGACAACGGCGTTTGAAGAAAATTTGAGAACAATTTCAAGCGGTTTCAAGGCTACTTTTCCATCCAACGCTACTTTTCAAGCGTATCAATCAGGCGGAATCAGCGATTCCACTATTTTTCTGGAGGGAGAAATTTATGACCACTTTCAAAACCAATCTGAAACGCATGCTGTTTTCCGTTGCCTTGCTGAGTTGGGCCGCCGGGCTGGCGCTGGCTCAGCATGAACACCACGCGTCGTCGTCGGAACCTGCGAAGTTGATGCCGGGGTTGAGCAATCTCAGTCATCCGGTGACCACCTCAAACGCCGAAGCTCAGAAGTTTTTCAATCAAGGTTTGGCGCTGATTTACGGCTTCAACCACGAAGAGGCGAAACGATCATTTGAACGGGCGGCTCAGCTTGATCCGAAAATGGCCATGGCTTATTGGGGCATCGCGCTGGCAGTCGGGCCGAATTACAACGAAAACGAAGTTGACCCGTCGCGATTGCTGGCAGCGGATATGGCGCTGGAAAAAGCCAAAGAATTGGCGGCTGGCGCTTCAGAAAAAGAACGCGATTACATTGCAGCGCTGGCCAAACGCTTTCAGCTCAAAACCGACTTGAAAAAGTGCGCCGTTGATTACAAAGACGCGATGGCTGCGCTTCACAAAAAGAATCCGGAAGATGTTGATGCCGCAGTGCTTTACGCCGATAGTCTGATGAACTTAACGCCTTGGCAATTGTGGACGAAAGACGGCAAGCCAGCCGAGTTCACGGCTGAAATCGTGGCGACGTTGGAAGATGCGATAAAGCGCCAGCCGGATCACATCGGCGCGAACCATTTGTACATTCACGCCGTGGAAGCGTCCAAAAATCCGGGTCGCGCGTTGCCAAGCGCGGGCAAGCTGGGCGATCTGGCTCCGTCGGCAGGCCATTTGGTCCACATGCCTTCCCATATTTACATTCGCACGGGCGATTACGCGGAAGCGGCCAAAGCCAACGAAAACGCCGCCAAGGTGGATTTGGAATACATCCAACGCACGGGCGTGCAGGGAATGTATCCGGCGATGTATTACAGCCACAATCTGCATTTCCTGGTCGAATCCTATAACCGAGCAGGCAATTACGCGCGTTCGGTCGAAGCCGCCGCAAAGCTCGCCGACAATGTTCGAGGTCACATCAAAGACATGCCGATGCTGGAAGGTTTTTTGCCGAGCGTGATGTTTGTGCAATTACGATTCAGTCATTGGGATGAAATTCTGAAGACGGAAGAGCCTTCAGCGGAGATGCCCATCACGCGAGCTTTGTGGCATTATGCGCGCGGGGTGGCTCTGGCCGGAAAAGGCAAGGTCGCCGAAGCCGAACATGAGCGAGCGACGTTGGCCACTTTGGCCAAAGAAATGCCGGGCGCGACGCCTTTCGGGTTAAACACCGCCGCCAGCGTGTTGAAAATTGCTGAACCTTCGCTGGATGCGCGAATTGCGGCTGCCAAAGGCAATTACAAGCTGGCGGTCGAACACTGGCGCAAAGCTGTTGCCGCTCACGACGACTTGAATTATGACGAACCGCCCGGATGGTATTACCCTACGCGCGAATCGCTGGGCGCGGCTCTGCTGTTGGCTGGCAATGCTGCGGAAGCCGAAAAGGTGTTCAGCAAAGATTTGGAAGACAATCCCCGCAATGGCCGCTCGTTATTTGGCTTGGCTGCAAGCTTGAAAAAACAAGGCAAGACGCAGGCGGCACAAAAAGCTCAACAACAATTTGAAGCGGCCTGGAAAAACGCCGATTCGAAATTGAGGATCGAGGACCTATAAACATTCAACCACCAGTCGCAGGCTTCTATGAATTGGAACGCCTGCGACTTCTGATTTGAAGGAGTAACAATGCGAAGCCGAGGGACATTTTCAACACTGGTTATTGTAATTTTCGCAATGCTGTTCTGTTTTTCAGCGATGGGGCAAACGCGGCAAACGCCGCCGCCGAAAGCTCCTCCGACTCAGCAGGCTCCGGCGGCGCCAACTGCTGCGCAACCGCCAGCCAAGCAGATCAAGCGAGACGAAGTATTTTTCAGCATTGCGCGACTGATTAACTCCAAAAATGAATCCCCCGTCAGCGCAATTTCTGCGGAAGTGGACGGCGTCATCGAAATCACCGGAATCAGTTACCGCCCAGACGGCAAAGCCGAAGTGACCGTCAAAGAACGAACTCCATCCAGTGCGGCATATACCAACCGATCCGGCCGAATCCTTTTCGCGCCGCCGGACACAGGGGAGAAATGGACTTGGGTGGAATTTGAAGAGGGCCGCAAGTTTTATCCCGTCGAACGGCTGTTTCCGTTTGTTCAATCCGAACTCAACAAACGGCAGCAGGCGCCCGTCGCAAGCTGGAACGCGTTTGTAACCTCAATTGCCAGGCAGGGAGAAGCTGCGACTAAGTTATTGGAAACAGCCAGAGCCATTATCAAAGCCGATATCCCCTTGGCTCAGCCCATTCTTAGCGCGCGGAACGCATTGGCTCAGGCTGTAAAAGAAAATAAGTATGAAGAAATTGTCAGCGCCTACAACGATCTGTTGGCCCAAACTGAACCGATTAACTCCTTGGGCGATACTTACACTGATCTGAAAGCCAATGACGCTTACTTGCGCTTGAACGACGAATTTAAAAATACTGTGAATGCCACGAACGCAGCACGCAAAAATTACGTACAGACGGTTGATACTTACAATGAATCGCTGGTGCGTTTGCCTTTTGCGTTTCTGGCTTACGGACTTCAGTTCACCAGAATCGAAGCAAAGGTGACAGCAGAATAAGCGATTCTCTACTGGCAAACTAAACTCGGAAACAAACTGAGGAGGACAAATGAACGAACATCAAGGTAGTGATCAGGAAAAAGATGTGAGTCAGCAGTTGGCGCCGCACACTGTCGCCAGTCGCGCCGGAGAGACTCTGGATGATATTACTTCCACGTTGCGTGATTTTTTCAATCGTGTCCCTGAAACGGTCAATAAAGCCGTGGAGCGGGCAATGAACGTCCGAGACACCACCGTGCTTGTCCGATTGAGTGAAGGTTCGTCGGATTCGCTCGACACCTTGGTTTCAGCTGGCATCTTCAAAGGCCGAGCCGAAGCGGCAGCATTTCTGATTGATGAAGGCATCAAAGCCCAATCCGCGCTGTTTCAGCGCATTCAGGATAAGCTGACTGAAATCGAAAAGTTGCGTGACGAACTTCGCCACAGCGTCACGGATTAGGCCCCGGCTTTTCATAAATTGACCTGTTTCAAGATCGCGCCAGCCTGTATTTGCAATCTGCTGGCGCGATTTTTTTGACTTTTGAATGCGGGATAAGTCCTTAGTTTGTGGGCTTGGGATAGAATTTTTCAAAAATCTTTTCGGTTATTCGCCAGGCCGCTTGACACCCCCCCCCCTGATCCGTATATTCCCGTGCTTTGCGAAAACACATCTTCGCAACTGCGCAGCACTAGCGGGTCTGAAGTGCAGAGGTGCTGCCGGATTCAGCGGGAAAAGACCGATCTTCAAACGTCATCCTCAAGAATCTTAAATAGAGAAACTATTGTGGCGTACTGATCCTTCATCTGGCAGATTTTTGCTGATAAAGGATTTTCTGAAAATGCGACCGGTGTCGCTGTCATCCTGAAAATGACGCCACAGAAAAACTCGGCGAATTGGGACGCCACTATCTGCACACTTTCGCGGACATCCCAATAAATCATTCGTGCTTAGCACAACCAAAACGCCCAATGGGCAAACGCTCTCTCGAAGAGGGGATGGCTTTTTATCGCCAGGCGCTGATTCGGGATTTGAGCTACAGAGTGACGAAAATTATGCCTACGATTAGTCAATTAGTTCGCAAAGGACGTAAACAGGTTAAGTACAAAACTTCCAGCCCTGCGCTGCAATCCTGTCCGCAGCGACGTGGTGTGTGCGTGCAGGTAAAGACTCAGACGCCCAAGAAGCCGAATTCGGCCTTGCGTAAAATCGCTCGTGTGCGCCTGACGAACAGCATTGAAGTGACCTCTTACATTCCCGGCATTGGCCATAATTTGCAGGAGCACTCAATCGTGTTGGTACGCGGAGGCCGCGTAAAAGATTTGCCCGGCGTTCGCTATCACATCGTTCGCGGCACATTGGATTCTGCCGGAGTGGCAAATCGCAAGCAAGGTCGCTCGAAGTACGGAGCCAAGCGCCCGAAAGAAGGAGCTGCCGCACCAGCCAAGGGAGGCAAGAAGTAATTCAACACTCTCGAATCTGAGAGTTGAAACTCAAGGTAACTGATATGCCAAGAAGAAGAGAAGTTCCCAAACGAGAGATATTGCCTGATCCGATTTACAACAGCCCGCTGGTTGCGAAGTTTATCAACGTGATGATGTGGGACGGCAAAAAGGCTGTGGCCGAAGGCATTTTGTATAAAGCGTTGGACAAGATTAAAGAGAAGTCGCAGGAAGACCCGCTGAAAGTTTTCAAAAAAGCGATCGAGAATCTTCAGCCGAAGGTCGAAGTCAAATCCAAACGCGTTGGCGGCGCGAACTATCAAGTTCCTGTTGAAGTCAGTGCAAGTCGCCGAACGGCTTTGGCAATGCGTTGGCTGGTTGGTTATGCGCGTGACAGAGGTGAAAAGACAATGGTGGATCGTCTGGCAGCAGAAATTCTCGATGCCTCATCCGCCAAAGGTAACGCGATCAAGAAGCGTGAAGATGTCCATCGTATGGCTGAGGCCAACAAGGCATTCGCGCACTATCGTTTCTAAGTTTAGAGATCAGCAACGCAAGCTGACAGCAGGAAGAAGGATCCAAGCCAGTACGGCAGACCGCAAAGCAGGTTCAATGCTGGTCGAACGCACTTAAGGCTTCAAGTAGTTGATAGGTTTTTATGGCTAGACAAGCACCGTTAAATCGGTTCCGCAATATTGGAATTATGGCGCACATTGACGCCGGTAAGACGACGACTACCGAGCGCATACTGTTTTACACAGGCGTCTCTTACAAAATCGGCGAAGTCCACGAGGGCACTGCCACGATGGACTGGATGGAGCAGGAACAAGAGCGCGGAATTACGATCACTTCCGCAGCGACGACTTGCTTCTGGAAACGGAACGGCGACGAGTATCGAATCAACATCATTGACACTCCCGGACACGTCGACTTCACCATTGAAGTCGAGCGCAGTTTGCGCGTGCTGGACGGAGCTGTGGCGGTTTTTGACGCTGTTGCTGGTGTGCAGCCACAGTCTGAAACCGTTTGGCGTCAAGCAGACAAATACAATGTTCCGCGACTGGCATTCATCAACAAAATGGATCGCCCTGGCGCTGATTTCGATCACGCGGTTGAAACCATTCGCACTCGGTTAGCGGCCAATCCCGTTTGTGTTCAGATGCCGATTGGCGCTGAAGATCAGTTTAGTGGAGTTATTGACCTGATCGAAATGAAGTCTCTTGTTTGGAGAGACGACAAGATGGGATCGAATTACGATACTGAAGAGATTCCAGCAGATTTGGTCGACGCTGCGAAAGCGGCTCACGATAAAATGGTGGAAGCCATCGCCGACGCTGATGACGACATCGCCACCAAATACCTGGAAGGCGAAAAGATCAGCAACGAAGAGATTCGGTCTGCTCTGCGTCGAGGCTGTATCGCCCTTAAGCTCGTCCCGGTTGTTTGTGGCACTGCTTTTAAAAACAAAGGCGTTCAGCCGTTGCTTGATGCTGTGATTGATTACATGCCGTCGCCGATAGATATCAAGGCGGTTACCGGAGTTACCCTGAAGGGTGAGGAAGTTGAACGTCCTGCTGATGATAAAGCTCCGTTTTCAGCGCTGGTCTTTAAGATCATGGCTGACAAACACGTTGGTCAGCTTTCGTTTGTGCGCATTTATTCAGGGACTTTGAAGTCTGGATCGTACGTTCTCAATTCGACGAAAGACAACAAAGAGCGCGTTGGCCGAATTATGAAGATGCACGCCAACAAACGCGAAGATGTGGAAGAGGCTTATGCCGGTGAAATCGTGGCGGTTGCCGGTCTGAAACAGGTGACCACAGGCGATACGATCTGCGTCGAATCCGATCCAGTGATTCTGGAAGAGATGGAATTTCCGACGCCGGTTATCTCGCTCGCCATCGAGCCGAAGACTCGTCAGGATCAGGAAAAGCTTGGTATCGCAATGGGCAGACTTGCTCAAGAAGATCCGTCATTCCGGGTGACTACTGATCAGGAAACCAACCAGACGATTATTTCTGGAATGGGCGAGCTCCATTTGGAAATCATTGTGGACCGCTTGAAGCGTGAATATGGCGTTGAAGCCAATGTCGGTAAGCCTCAGGTCGCCTATCGTGAAACGATTAGGAAACCTGCCAAGGCTGAAGAGAAATACTCTCGTCAGACTGGCGGTCGCGGTCAGTACGGCCACGTCGTTTTGGAAATCGAGCCGAATGAGGCGGGTGCTGGTTTCGAGTTCATCAACAAGATTGTCGGCGGTGTGATTCCGAAGGAATACATTCCAGCCGTTGAAAAAGGTGTACGCGAAGCTCTGGAAGGTGGCGTTTTAGCCGGGTATGAGTTGGTGGATATTAAAGTCACTTTGACTTTTGGTAGCTATCACGAAGTTGACTCGTCCGAAATGGCGTTCAAGATCGCTGGTTCTATTGCCTTCAAGGAAGCTGTCAGAAAAGCCAGTCCCGTACTGCTTGAACCTGTGATGAAGGTCGAAGTGGTGACGCCGGAAGATTATATGGGCAGTGTCACCGGCGATCTCAGTTCGCGTCGCGGACGGATTGAAGGAATGGCTTCGCGCCCAGGCACACAGATCATTACTTCAATGGTTCCATTGGCTGAAATGTTCGGTTATGAAACCGATCTGCGTTCGATGTCGCAAGGCCGCGCTGCCTCGACAATGCACTTCCATCGTTACGAAGAAGCTCCCAAGAGCGTTAGCGAAGAAGTGATTGCCAAGGTTCAAGGCGCAGCCAAATAGTTTATTCGATACCGCGACGATTGTGAGCGCGGTTGGTATTAGCGGAGTTGTTCCGCGCACTTAAACTCAAATTTCAACTCACTGAAACTCTAGGAGC
>ERZ650309.1794-NODE-1794-length-10022-cov-4.849503_pt1 | contig 10022 bp, 9 predicted proteins | sample MGYA00376245_ERZ650309 | MGnify/ENA primary metagenome ERZ650309 (study PRJEB26733, sample SAMN07839294) | wastewater metagenome | biome: urban; feature: wastewater treatment plant; material: waste water | place: USA: North Carolina | collected 2016-04-26 ...
TCCTACTGGCCGAGTGTGGCACAGGCAAGATATTTTCGTGAAAAAGCCGCCTCTTTCACGATCTCCAAAAGTGATATTGGCGATATGGCCACGTCGGGCTACAATCCCTGTCGCGAGGTAAATTGAATGACGAATGGAATTTCCATAGAAACTCAACTCAAGGGCTGGCTGGATCAACTTGCGCCGGAGCATAAACGGGTTTTATTAGGAATGCTGATCGAAGATGATCGGTTGCAGCGTTCGGCTCGATTGGATTTTGCGATAATTCAGCTCAAGCGATTGTGTGGAGAGCGAAATCTGGATTGGGACGCCATGGCCGAAGGCGAGCGCGAATCTTTCCTGGACAGTCTGATCCGCGAAAACGAATTGTATTCCACTCAAGTCGGCACAAATTCGTTGGCGATTGTTGCTCCGTGTCATCACTGTGGCCGCGACATGACGCCCAGCGATCTGTATCGCATTTACTTCGGCGAACGCCCGCCCAGCGTCGAACGCACTGTGGCAATGTTGATGGTGATGGATATGGACACCGATGCTCACTTTCCGCTGTCGCCGGAAAACGAAATTACGATTGGACGGCTTGATCCTCACCGTGGCATCAGGCCCGATGTGGATTTGTCCAAGTACGACCCGGCTTCGCGCATTTCACGCCGCCACGCCAGAGTCACCACGCGAGGTCATCAGTTTTTTATCGAAGACCTGGGCAGCGCTAACGGAACTGTCATCAATGGACGCACTCGGCTGAAACCACAGGAACCGTATCCGCTGGTCAACGGAGATGTGGTCAAAATCGGTGAAACTACTTTGAAATTTGTCGGCTAAAACGCTGTATCCCGCCGCTTCTACCTGGTTTGGAAACTGAATGAAACGTCCAACGTTGCTTACACTGCAAGTCGCAATTCTGCTTTGCCTGGCTCTTTTTCCTGAAACGGCTCGACTGCAACCCAACACCATCGCCATCGTCGGAGCTACGGTGATTGACGGAACGGGCGCTGATCCCAAGCGGGCAACTGTTGTCATCCGTGGCGAACAAATCGAAGCCGTCCTTGCCGCCGACGCCAAACCGCCGGAAGGCGCGCGCATCATCAATGCAGAAGGCCAAACGTTGATGCCGGGCATCTTCGATCTTCACACGCACTTGCCTTATGCCAGCGGAGGCAGCGTTAGCGGCGACTGGCCCAAACATCTGAAAGCGTATCTGTATTGCGGCGTGACCTCGGTCGTGGATTTTGGGACGTATCCGGAAACCTTCGAACCGATGCGGCGGCTGATCAAAACCGGCGTCATCGAAGCTCCACACATCAGTCTGGCTGTGCGCATGACTACGCCGGGCGGCCACGGAGCCGAAGGCGGGCGCGGCGATTTCTTTTCGCTGGAAGTGACTACGGCTCGCGAAGCTCGCGCCGCAGTTCGCCGGATTCTTTCGTACAAGCCGGATGTCATCAAAGTGTTTACCGATGGTTGGCGGTACGGCGCTGCGCCGGATATGACCAGCATGAATGAAGACACGCTGACCGCATTGGTGGACGAAGCTCACAAAAACAACCTGAAAGTTCTGACTCACACCGTTTCGCTGGAGAAAGCCAAAATTGCTGCTCGGTCGAAAGTGGACGTGCTCGCTCACGGGGTAGGGGACAAACCCGTGGACGAAGAATTGTTCAAACTGATGAAAGCCAGCGGAACAGCTTACGTGCCGACCCTGGCCGTCTATGAACCACGAGCCAGAGATATTTTGACGCCGTTGCTCGATGCCGTGTTGGAACCGGCAGTGAAAGCAGGCATCAATCCGCCGCTGATTGCCCCGCAAAATCCACCGCTCAAACCCGCAGCCGGTTCCGCTGAAAACGGAGACGCTCCACGTGTGCGCCGGTGGCAAATTCTGCAAGCCAACACTGCGGCCTTGCGTCAGGCCGGAATCACCTTCGGAACCGGAACCGATGCCGGAGTGACCGGCACGCATCACGGATGGGCGACCTTGCGCGAATTGGAATTGCTGGTGGCCGGAGGGCTGACTCCGCTGGAAGCGCTGACCGCTGCGACCGGCAACGCCGCCAAAGCCATCAAGGTTGACGCCGAACGCGGAACCATCGCGCCGGGTAAACTGGCCGATCTGATTCTGGTGGCTGGCGAACCGCACAAAAACATCGCTGACATCGAAAAAAACAAGCGTGTGTTTTTAGGCGGGCGCGAACTGGATCGTCAAAAGATGGCGCGTGACATCGCGTCTACTTCGTTGACGCCGATTCCGGCAATCAAGGTGCAGGAATTGGTGGATGATTTTGAAGCTGCCAATGGCCGCAGCCGATTGGATACGCTCTGGGTCAATTCGTCCGATTCCGGCGTGGACGCTTCCAAGATGCTTTTTGGCAAAATCGTGCGCGACACTGGCAACCACGCCTTGTCCATCTCCGCGCGCATGAGCGAGAAAGATCGTCCGTTTGGACGCATCAACGTTCCACTCAGCAAAGGCGCAATGGAACCGGTTGACGCCCGCGAATACCGCGGAGTCCGGTTTGATGTTCGTGGCGATGGCGATTACCGGTTGGTCATCCCGGCTTACAACATCCGCAACGCCTTCTCACATTTTTTTGCTTCGTTCAAAGCTTCGCCGCAATGGCAAACGGTCAATATAGATTTCGCTTCGCTGAAGCTGCCGGAAAACGCCAGAGTCCAGGCTCAATGGACTGGCGCGGATTTGCTGATGCTGAGCTTTGAAATTGCGCGACCGGCGGGCGCATTTGGTTGGATGGAATTGGACAACGTACGCTTTTACCGTTGAACGATATGCGGAACGAGGTTACATTGGCGGCGCTTAAGTCAGTCAAAAGGTTAATCTATGAATGCCACGCAAACACAATTGAGCACTCCTTACGTTGAGTTTCATGACGGAGGTTACTGGATTGCAGGCACTCGCGTTTCGCTGGATTCGATTGTTTATCGTTGGCGTGAAGGCTTGTCGCCGGAAACAATTCAGAGCGAATGTTTCACCACTTTGACACTGGCTCAGGTATTTGGCGCACTAGCGTATTACCTGGATCATCAGGCAGAAATTGACCAGTACCTGAAAGAAGAGGAGGCCAACGAGGAAATGGTGCGCGCGCAAATTCGCGCTGCTTATCCCGTGGCGGCGCGTCGTGCGGATGAATTGGCGAAGTTGTTGCCAATGGTGAGCCATGAAGATCAGGTTTCAAGCCGATAACGATTTCAATCAAAAAATCATTGACGCGATTCTTTTACGGGAGCCTGCGATTGATTTTCAGACCGCTCCTGTAGTTGGGCTGCATTTGGGAATCCCTGATGAACAGGTTTTGGCGATTGCGGCTGAAGAAGGGCGGCTTCTTGTTTCACACGACAAGAAAACGATGCCGACGCATTTTGCCAACTTTGTTGCTGCGCAATCATCTCCTGGCCTTTTCATCGTTTCGCGCAAACTTTCCATTGCACAGGCTACTGACTGGTTGATTTTGTATTGGATGGCAACCAACACTGATGAGCACTTCAATCTGATTACTTATATTCCTTGACTAGGCAAATGCTGAAAATGACTTTTCGGAGGTTCGATGAATAACACTACTCTCTATAAAAACCTCGACAGCTACGTACGCAGCTCTCGCAAAGAATTCGAAGACAAGCTGGCTGAACTGGTCGAAACGCCCAGTGTCAGCAGCGATCCTGACCATTTGAAAGACATTCGGCGCTGCGGCGACATTGCTGCTCAGTACCTGCGGGATATCGGTGCCAAAGCCGAACCGATTCATACTCCCGGCAATCCTGTCGTGTTCGGTTCGCTGATCAACAATCCGAAAAACCCAACGGTTGCGATTTACAACCACCTGGACGTTCAGCCCGCCGATCCGTCGGAATGGAACAAAGCGCCGTTCACGTTTCACAAAACCGGTGACCGTTATGAAGGTCGTGGCACCACCGACGACAAAGGCCCGGCTTTGACCGCACTGCTGGCCGTGCGGTACGCCGTACAGAACGAAATGCCGGTCAACTTCAAATTCATTTGGGAATTGGAAGAAGAGATTGGTTCGCCGAACTTTGAATATTTCGTCAAACGCAACAAAGGCCATCTGCAAACCAATTCAATTTTGGTTTCAGACACGATCTGGATTTCGCGCAAACAACCTGCCGTGCCGTATGGATTGCGCGGGTTGCAAGGATTTCTGTTCAAGCTGGAAACGCACAGCAAAGACGTGCATTCGGGGTTGGTCGGAGGCGCGGCGCGTAATCCCATCGGGGAACTCGCGCAAGTCATCAGCCAATGTTACGACGCCAAAACCGGCAAGGTGAAAATCCCAGGCTTTTACGACGACGTTGTTCCGCCGACCAAAGAAGAACTCAACAGCTTCGTCAATTCGGGCTTCACCACCAAAGGCTATATGAAAGCTCACGAACTGAAATCCATCCGCACAAACCTGAAAACCGAAGCCGACGTGCTGAAAGCATTTATGGCTGCGCCGACCTTTGAAGTTCACGGCATCACCGGCGGATACAGCGGCCCCGGCGTCAAAACCATTGTGCCGTATCGGTCCGAAGCCAAGATCAGCACGCGGCTGGTTCCGGGGCAGCGTCCGGCAAAAATTGCCAAGCTGGTCAAAGACTTCGTGCGCGATATCAACCCGGACGTCAAAGTCGAAGCCATTCAATCTCTGGAACCCTTTTCCGGCGATTTCGAAGGCCCTTACGCCGACGCCGCTCGTGTTGCGATGAAATACGCCTTTGGCCGTGAACCTGCCTTCACCCGCGAAGGCGGTTCCATCGGCGCAGTCGTCACCATGCAAAAACACCTGCGCGCGCCGATTACGTTCCTGGGCTTGAGCCTGCCGGAACATGGCTACCATGCGAAGAACGAAAACTACGACTGGGGCCAAACCGCAGGTGGCGTGAAAATGTTCGTGAAGTATTTTGAGGAAATTTCCAAACTCAAGTAGTGCGAGATCCCAAATCTTTGCGACAACAATCAAAAGCCACAGAGAAAAGATGATTTTTCTCTGTGGCTTTTCTGTTTGCTTAATCCTTGGTTAAGTCCGCGAGCGTGGCAGCGGCGGCGCGTTGCAAATCGGCGGGAGCCAGAATCATTTGCAAGCCTCGCTGGCCTGCGCTGACGCTCAGGCGTTCGTGGTCGAACGCGGTTTGATCCAGGTAAAACGGATATTTCTTTTTCGTGCCCAGCGGAGAAACGCCTCCGCGAATGTATCCGGTCAAGGCTTGGATTTCTTTGACGGCGACCAGTTCCACGCGTTTGTTGCCTGTCGCCGCAGCGAATTTTTTTAGATCGAGTTCGGCGTTGCCCGGAATGCAGGCCATCACGACGCCGGTTTTGTCGCCGCGAGCGACCAGCGTTTTGAACGTCGCTTCGGGCGGCATATTTACTTTGCGCGCGACGGTGATGGCGTCGAGTTCGTCTTCGTTGACTTCGTATTCGCGCAATTCGTACGTAATTTTCAGTTGATCCAACATTCTGGCAGCAATGGTTTTCATCTCTGGTTTCTCTTCCGTGAAGGTTTTTCGGCAAAGCGTTTTATTAAGCCATCTCGGCTTTCCAGGCAAGACGACTTGTGGAAATTGCAGGGTCTATTCATTCTCGGCCAGTGAAGTCCCACAAGCTGGCCGAGAATGAATAGACCCAGGTGGAAATTGACAGAGTCCTCATTCATAAAGATACTGCACGGCGATGAAGCTGTCTCGATCCAAACAGAACCAACAATCAGAACGCACACGTCCGGCGAAGCTGGCTGCGAAAGACCTTGGGCCGCTGGAACGCTCTGTGATGGAATTTGTCTGGCAACGTTACGAAGCGGATCAAAACGCCGACGGCAATGTCAGTGTGCGTGATGTGTTTCTGGCGTTCGATGGGCGTCTGGCGTACACCACGCTGATGACGACGCTGGACCGGTTGTATAAAAAAGGCTTGCTGGAACGTCAGAAAGATGGCCGCGCGTTTATTTACTCACCCAGTTTATCTCCGCAAGAATTGGAACGAAGTTTTGCTCGTGGTGTCATTGATACGCTGTTGGGACGTGGCGAACACGGGGTCGAACCCGTGTTAGCCTGTATCGTAGACGCTGTCAGCGAACACGACCGCGAATTACTGGACGATCTGGACAGGTTGATTCAGCAAAAACGGCAGGCGATGAGCGAAAAGGAGTAATGGGCAATGTACGAATGGCTGGGAGTTTGTTTGGCATTGTCGGCTCTGTTAACACTAAACGCCGGCGTCTCGGCGTTGACAGCGTTGGTTTGGCGATTGCTGCAAACACGGGCGAACCACTGGTCGGCTGGCGCAAAGTCTCAATGCATTTTTGCGCTGCGGGTGTTTCCCGGATTGTCCTCGCTTGCTTGTGTTCTGGCTCTGTTGATTCCTGCTTACATCACGCACGAACCCCGTTATCAAACTGAAAACGTCACGTTGAAACTGGCCACGCTGGCCGCAATTTCCGCTGCCGGATTGTTGCTGGCGTGTTGGCGAGGGCTGGCGGCTTGGCGAGTCACGCGCAACTTGATCAATGACTGGCTTGCCAACTCCGAACCCATTTCGCTGGATCAATCTGTCGCCACTATTGGCAGAGCGATTCCGGCGTATCGGTTGCGCCATCGGTTTCCGGTTGTTGCCGTTGTGGGAACGTTTCGTCCACGGCTTTTCATTGCGGATCATTTGTTCGATTCCTTGACTGAAGAAGAATTGGCGGCGGCCATTGCTCACGAATGTGGCCATCTGGCGGCGCGGGACAATCTGAAACGCACGCTGTTGAGAATTTGCCGCGACGTGTTGACGATTGTGCCTTGCGGGCGTGCGCTAGATCGTTATTGGGCAGAAGCGTCAGAAGAAGCGGCGGACGAATTTGCTGCTCGAAACGGCGGTCAGTCGGCTCTGGATTTGGCGTCAGCGCTTGTCAAAATTGCGCGACTGGTTCCGGAAGGACTTAGCCCAATCCTCTCAGCCCAAACTGCCGGAGCGTTGTTGATCGGTGAAAACCTGAGCAGCCTTGCCCGCAGAGTCACGCGGTTGACCTCACTGGCTTCAGTGACGGCACCGTACAAATCAGCGACGTTGCACACCACGACAGCAATTCCGGCATCAGTATGGGTTTTGTTGGGCATATTGCTGACGGCAATTACTGTTTCAGCCTATTCCGCACTTGCCACCGTTCACGAATTGATCGAATTCACTGTTTCGATTCTGCAATAAATTCGAAGCCAATCCCTCTACGATTACTGGTAGTAAATGACCTCGCCAATTAACATCGCCAGCTTGAAAGCCTGACGAATCCACTTGCACTTCCGACTCACTAAACGAACAAAGCACTGAAACCTGGTTTCCCGCTTATCAAGGTTAAGACGGAAGCCAGAAAATTCAACTCAAGGAGTAACACGCAATGCACATTCGCACGAAAGGGCAGCAGACTGTATGGCTGTCCTGGTTCTTTGCTCTTACATTTTTTGCAATCAGCGCCGGGGCACAATCCGGTTACGAATTGACCGGAACCGTAACAGACAATTCCGGCGCAGCGGTCGAACAAGCTACGGTCAGCTTGTTAAATTCCAGGCAATCCGCAGTGGTTTCGACGCGCACAGATGCTCAAGGTCATTTCACGCTTCGCAGCGTGCCCGCCGGAACTTATGAATTGTTGATCAGCGGCAAAGGTTTTGAACGGCGCAGCCGCGCAGTTTCGTTGCCGCGTGATGCGGTTTCACCCATCGAAGTCAAACTTGGAGTGGCTTCGCTGACGGCGGAAGTCACCGTTACGGCTGAAATCGGCTCCGTCCAATCGCTGGACGAAACCACACAGCAGGTCAACGTCATTGACGAACGAAAGATCGGACAACGCGCAACCTCCGTGTTGGCGCAAATCGCTCAGGAAGAACCCGGCCTGCAACTCCAACGCACCAGCGCCACCATCGGCGCAATTTTTGTGCGCGGAGTAACCGGAGCGAAAGTGGTTAACTATGTGGACGGCATCCGGTATTCGAATTCAGCGGCTCGGGGCGGTGTCAATTCGTTTTTCAACTTGAACGACGCCAGCAATTTGCGCGCGGTCGAAGTCATTCGCGGCCCCAACAGCGCTCAATTCGGCAGCGATTCCATTGGCGGCAGCGTCAACCTGATTTCCCAACCGTCGCTGTACACCAACGGCGGCCTGGAAATTCACGGAAAAGTGTCAACGCATTACAACAGCGCCGACCACGGTTTCGGTGGCAATGCGTTGTTGACCTTCGGTGGCAAAGATTTGTCCGTGCTGACCAACCTGCCATTTCACCGCAGCAGCACTTTGCGTCCGGGGGGCGGGTTCGACACGCACGCGGCGGTCAATCGCTTTCTGGGATTGCGTTCCGATGTGCTGGATGGCGGGCGTTCGACCGATACGGCGTTCACGCAATACGGCGGACTGTTCAAGCTGAGTTACAAGCTGACGCCGAACGACCAGCTTTCGGTGCATTACCAGCGCGGGCAAATTGACGGCGGCAAACGCTTCGATCAGACGCTGGGCGGCGACGGCAATCTGATTGCCGACCTGCGCAACTTCATGCTCGATTTCTTTTATGGGCGTTACGAACGGTTCAATGCTGGGCCGTTTGATATGTTTTCAGTTTCGTACTCTTACAACGCCCAGCGCGAAGAGCGCGTCAACCAGGGCGGCAACGGCAATCCCACTGGCACGATTACTCACCAATACGAACGCACCGTAGTTCACGGCGGACAAGCGCAAGCCGTCAAGAACTGGTCGCGGAATAATCTGGCGATCGGAGGCGAGATTTACTATGACCGCGTTCGCACTCCATCGTTTGTCTTCAACCCTGCGAACGGAGCCGTGACCTTGGCTCGTCCGCGAGTTCCGGACAAAGCCACTTACAAAAGCGGCGGCGTTTATGTGCAAGATGTATTGACGGTGATTCCCAGCCGGTTGCGGCTGATTGCTGCTTTACGTTACGGACGCGCGACTTATGAATCGCGAGCAGCCAACAGTCCGTTGGTTGCCGGAGCGCCGTTGTGGCCGAACGACAGTTTGTCGGCAAACGCGGTGACTCCGCGTGTGGGCGCAGTCTTGACGTTGGCGGAGGGGCTGAACATTTCGGGGCAAGTCAGTCGCGGTTTCCGCACGCCGCACATTACGGATCTGGGCACAGTCGGACTGACAGGCAATGGCTTCGAAGCCAACGCTGTTGATCTCGACGGAAAAGGCGCAACGATTGGTTCAACGGCTTCCAGCGCCGCCACTTCCACGGGAATTCCGGTTGCTCAATTGAAACCGGAAACCAGTTGGACGTATGAAGGCGGCATTCATCTGCACCGCAGTCGCGTGGACATAGATTTCAACGGATTCGCCAACAACATTTACGACAACATTGTGTTGCAGTCGTTGATTCTGCCGCAGGGAGCCGTCGGATTGCAGTTGGGCGACCAGCGCATCAGTTCGCAAAACGCCGCTGGTGTCGTGTTCGTTCCGGCGTCCACCAATCCGGTGCTGATTCGGTCGAATTTCGGCGATTCGCGGATTTACGGCATCGAGCAGAAATTTGACCTGCGCATTTCGCGCAACTGGACGTTCGGCCAGAACTTCACGTACCTGCACGCCGAAGACAAGCTGACCAAATTGCCGCCAACCATCGAAGGCGGCACGCCTGCGCCGCAAGGCAATCTGCGTGTGCGATATGAATCGTCAAACAGACGATTCTGGGTGGAACCGTATTTGTACGGCGCGCGAAAACAGGATCGGCTGTCTACGTTGGATTTGGACGACCGCCGAACCGGTGCGGCGCGTTCGCGCGGAGCGCCGCGTCGTGCGCGCACAGCTCGTCGCGCGCGCGCCGGTAGGCCCGCAGGTCGCCGCCGAACGGATCGGCGACGTCGCGCTGGTCGGGGCGCAGCTTCTCGCCCGGGGCCAGCACATGCGCGATCGCCGACGACCCGCTCTTGATGATCGAGCCCATCGCCTTCTCGACGATGTTCGACAGCCCGCCCGCCTTGTTGCCCGGCGTGGTGTTGGCGCTGCGGTCGACGCTGCCGCGCTTCAGGT
>ERZ650309.1795-NODE-1795-length-10018-cov-3.118137_pt1 | contig 10018 bp, 8 predicted proteins | sample MGYA00376245_ERZ650309 | MGnify/ENA primary metagenome ERZ650309 (study PRJEB26733, sample SAMN07839294) | wastewater metagenome | biome: urban; feature: wastewater treatment plant; material: waste water | place: USA: North Carolina | collected 2016-04-26 ...
TTCCGTCACTTAATAAATCAACAAATTCAGTTGTACCATAATCTTGTACAGTTGTATTGTAATCAACCTGTTTTCCATATGAATTGGCTCTCTGTTGAGCAATAGCTGTTTGTTTTGCTCTATATGCTTCTAATGCATCTTGTTTGCGTTCATCAAGGTTTTCTTTCACATCTTGCTTATCGTCATACAGTGCTTTAAATTGAAGCGATTCTAAATATTTATCACGCTGCTCCGGTATTTCTTCCGGTTTGTATCTTCCGGTTGACAATAAAAACTGATCTACGACCGGTGTATATTGAACTTTTAAATTATCCAATTGCGCCTGTGCTTCTGCCTGAGCTGTTTTGTCGGTATATACTTTTTGAAGCGGAAGTGAAGATTTTAAAATAGTCGGAGTTAAATTTTTAGTTAAAAATGCTTGTCCGTTAAATGGCGCTTGTACCGGCTGGATATCTAGTGATATTCTTTCCGGCAATTCATATGCGGTGTATGCATCAAGCGCTGCTTGCGTTTTATCTTTATCGAAAACACCAGATTTATCCTGATATAATGCAGTCTGTAAATCTCTAACTTTTGCTTTTGTGGCCTTACTTCCGGCCGCCCATGCCTGCAGTTTTCCAAGTTCACCACGAATGCCTATATAAGCATCCGAATTACTGATATCAAATGGGTTTCTGCCAGCCATCTTTTCATCAGCTACTTTTTTTATGATTTCATCTATTTTCCCATTAATAAATGGTACATCTTTTTCGTATAAATCTAACTTTATATCGCTTAATCCGTCATAGAATTGCTTCTGAGTATCATAATCTTGCTTATCCTTCAATAGCTTTGCCTGCTGTTCTCGTGCTGCTTCCTGTGCCTTTTGTTGCGCCAATATTCCGATATTTCTGGTTGCACCAGAATTATCGAATAAGAAAGCATCACCTTCACCTGTTTTTTGAGTACTAGCTATTGCATTATTTGTCATATCGGGTTCTTGTGTTTAATTTACTAAACCAGGATTTGCATTCAATAATTGTAACAGTTGTTGTATTTGCGCCATGTTTGAATCATTAACTACTCCATTTGCAGCACTAACATTTGCCTGTGTATTCATGCCAGATTGATTAACGTCATTTTGTATTTCAATTGGATTAACTTGTTTAACTTGTCCAGTTTGAAACTTATTTCCACCACCTTTGGAACCTCCAGCCATTCCACTAAATGCACTTGTAGCATATCCGGCCATGTTTTCAAATGCATTGTTTCTATTTTGCTCACCTGCAGCAATTAGCGCCTTGGCCTGTTCTGCACTTTGCATAAATGGCTGTACTACATTAAAATCAAATTGCTTTTCTTCATAATTAGCTTTTTGTCCTAATGTACTCAATAGTTTATTATAGTCATTTTGCTGTTGCTCGTATGCTTTCATGTCAACATTAAAAAGACTGTTGTCTGTATTTGCATTTGCCAATCCATAAGCAAATAATGCATCGGCGCCACTGCTAGCGGTATCTTGAATTGTCTGTATTTGATTAGCTTCACGCGCTTTTATAGAATCTTTTATTCTCGTTTCTCCGGTAAGACGAGGATCCAAATAATTGCTTCTTACCAATCCTTCAATTTCATTAAAGGCGTCCGGAGTGTCCAATATCGGACGACCTTGTGCATCCAATTTTTCTTGAATATTTTTGCCATCTTTCATCTGCTTAATTCCTTTAATGGCATTAACTAAGGAATTAGCAATTCCTATTCCACCACCTACAATTGACATCGGATCTACTGGCATGTTTTTTCGTTTATACACAAAGTTAATGAATTTTATACTATATTTGTTGTAATTATTTTTTTTATTTTATGGCAGTTAAAACTAGAAAAGACGGAAATGGCCGTGAATATGAATATGTAACCTACGATAGAGAACAAAAAGCTACATTTAACTCATACTCAGAAAACGAATTAGTAGCTTTTCGTACTTTAATGAAGTCTGTTGGTGGTGTGCAGGAAGTTGCATACGAATTATACAAATTAGTCAACAGTTTTAAGGAAACTACAAAGGTGGTAACATGGTTTGTTACCATTGAAGTTACCAGCCTTAACGATAAGACTATGATATTAACACCGGAAGAAATTAGTTACCAAAAATACCTATTTGAAAAGGAAGAAGCCAATAAAGACAAGGTGTTTGAATACAAAGAGCTGGCAAGAGACGAAAAGAAATTGATGATACGTGAATATTTTTTCCGTAATCCTTCCAAGGTAGTACAGTTTACAAATCGAGTGAATAGCGCGCTAAACTGGAACAGATCGGCAAATAAAGACACTAAAAATATTGTGAAATTATTGAATAAATTAGCGCATAAATTACACGAAAGAAAAAAAAGACAGTTTATTGGTGTGAACCAGTGGTTGATTGGCAAGGAAGAGAAACCTGAGAACTACGAAGATTTGAATATTGCTAAAAAGGTGATTAATACAATAAGCGCCAAAAAAGAAATAGACGATCCGCATGAACAAGACTAGCTTCCAACCGCCAGAGTTATCCGATGAAAACGTAAAAAATATCGTTAAAATCGGTAATCAATTACTTCCTATGCTTCCAAAAAAGGCAGAAGACTTTAAAAAAGAAGCAAAGGTTATAAATTATTTATTGAGTCCGGAACGCAATAAAATCATATCTGAAACCGGAAAAGATGTAGTAAATCATGCAGATTTATGGAATGCGTTTGCAAATATGGAAAAAAAGAAATAGATTTGTAATTCCAAACTGAATTGAATTTAAAAATTAACATGAGAAAAAAGGATAAACACCAGCATAAAGCGCCTTATTCTAAGGTGAAAATTATCGAAGATTTATTAATTAAAAGCGACCTTGGCAAAACCAAGTGGCACCGTATATTTGGCTTATGCCTGGTGTTGCGCCCATACGATAATAACGGCAATACGCTTGTAAATAGCAGTTTCAAACACATACAGATTTTTGATGGTAAAAAATGGACTGATATTATTGGCAAAGGCGAACTTGGGTTTATTGCAAATCAAGTTGTAAACAAAGATGATTTGTTTGATACACCGCAAGATGATGAACAGCAGAAGAATTTATTAACTAGAATTAAAATAATTTCGTAATGCAAAATACATCGAAAAATCATTTATCAGATGATAGGGTTAAAGAATTGGAATCAGAAGGATATACTATTTTGGTCAATAATGAATTTGGTGCAGTTATTGAAAAGGATGGAAGGAGATATTATCAAGATTCATTTATTTATAAAACATTAAAAAGTAATGAATCAAAAGAAATAGCAACACCAACCGAAAAAACACTTCAAATCATTACACCGAAGAAACAATCATTTTTCACAAGGCTATGGAATGCAATTTGGGATTCAATAGCTATAAATTTTTAATGCATGCGCCAAAAGCTATACTTCAAAATAAAAAATATTGAGTCGCCTAACAGCGGCACCAGCAGCACTATTCAGAAAATTGAATACAACGAAAAAAATAAAACATTGACTGTTTTGTTTCACGGTGGTAATAAATACGAATACTTTGATGTTCAGGACCATGTATATGATGAAGCGGAAAAATCTGAATCCATTGGTAAATATTTAATCGCAAATGTTTTTACAAGATACGAATCAAACAAATTGGCATAATGGGATTAACGCCGGCACAAATAGCACAACTTTCACCAGAAGTGCAAGCGCAAATAAAAAAAATGCAAGGTAAATCTTTGCAAAAAAAAACATTAACAGATAATTCAAATAGTATAGTTCCAAATACTCCCAATGGATTTCAGGTAATTAATGGCAAGTGCCCAAGTAAGAGTAATTGTTATAAAATAATAACTCTTGGTAAACATGCTTCATTGGCAAAAACTAAGGTTTTATGTGATTATGAAAAATCATTTTACTTACAATGCAACCTTTATCGGAATGCTAATATTACCGGATTATTTGAATTAGAATTGTCTGTTTTTAATGAAAGCAATCGTGCAGACCTTGATAATTCCTTAAAAATAATTTTGGATTGTCTACAAAAGGTAAATGCAATCAAAAATGACAATAATTGCATAAAGATTGTAGCTCAGAAATTTATTGACAAAGACAGACCTAGAATTGAATTTAAGTTGATACGTATTTAGAAATTGGACCTTGATACATATCCACCGTATATATTTATCGCATACAAAATTACCTGAGTATTATCATTATTTTCTAAACGCAACAACAGCGTTTCTCCCACCAATTTATTCCCATTGATAACCGGATTTGCAACATTTGGCGTATTGATATCAAACATAAATGGCGCATAAAATACACCTTGTCTACGGACAATTTTACCATCCGGAGTAAAGCTCTCTATTTCCCTGAATGCCCTTGAATTTGCTACACGCACATATGGATTTTGCCATTTTGCATTACTCTCTACGCTCCAATTTGTATAGAATTTCAAATCACTTGGTTCAATATTCATTACCGCATCAATACGGCTTTTGTATTTTACGCCAAAGAATGTGTTGAAGCTATTATCGTCTCCACCTTCCATAAGATGCAAATCACTTCCAGTAAACCCAATGTATAAATTATTCAGCTGGCCATAAGTGGTCGGATTATACCCTCTATCAAATAGCCACATTTTACTTTCATTGTCAAAACTCAATGTGAATCCTTGAAAATTCATAGCAAAATCTGACTTATCAAACACTTTAAATTTGACATCATTTTCTCCAATATTGCTGCCATACCGGTAGCCGGAGTATTCAGAAATATCTTGGCCGACGGCAATATTTATATCGCGGACACTGAAATTCACTTCATTATCATCATCACAATACACACTTTGCGCCTGTACTAAAAATTTATACAGTTCTGCCGGAATCAATGCTAATTTATTGCTCAAATCCTTAAATACACTGTCCTGCAATTTGCTGGAACCATATTTATCATCATAACCGCTAAGGCTATTCAATCCGTTTTGATTGAAATATGCTACGTATGTGCTGTTTACTACATCATAGAATACACCAAAACTTTTGCATTTCATGTAGCTCTCAGGATTTTTACAACCGTATTCATCATTTAGGTAATAAGGTTCGTCGGAAAGATAGGTGCCTGGTGCAGATACTCCGATGCTGCCATCGCCAAGGTATAGGCTTCTTTTGCTTACTAATCTGGTATGGCATTTATTTTCCTGAGCAATAAATATCACATTTGTAAAATCATCTACAATTGTAATGGCGCCATAATTTGCGTCTGCAGAGAACTGTTGTTCCGCATCAAACCGGCGTAATTTATTTATGGAACTATCCGGTACCAATTTATCGGAATATCTTCCGGTAGCCAGTCTGCGTATCTGTTTGTATTCGTAATTTATAAAATCACTTCTACCTTTATCATTGTCTTTTTCTAAAACAGAATCGTCCGGCGTTGGATCTTCAATAATACGCGTAACAAGCATAGTTTCATCTTAATGCTTTGCTATCATTTTGCGGTTTCTGCGGTATGCATCGCCGGTATTTGGTTTAATTGTAGATGTTTCCCAGGCGCGCGCATCAGTATAAGGATTTAAAACTTTTACGTGCTCCGCTATTTCAAAATACTGTTTATTTTCAATTTTTGTCTTTAGCCTGAATAATTCAACCGTAAATCCTTGCTTAAGCTCAGGAAGTGAATCTATGTTGTCAATTACAAAATAATTACCGCGTTGTTCTTTTATTTCTACTTCAATAAAATCATACAAATCACCGTCCGGATTATAAATAAATCTTAGTCTGTCACCTTTCTCAAAAGTCCAGCCTTTCTTGCTGCTTGAATTTCTGTCTTTATATTGCTGGAATGATGTAACAAGGTCCAGATAGATTTCATTTGCATCTTTATTCGCATACAGTGTTGTCACCGGATCGGGTTCTAAAACACCATCTACATTAGCTGTTTCTCTGTAATTAATTACATATTCAACATTTGAAACAACCATTTGCACATAATCTGCATATACCTGACCTTCTGTTCTTAGCAGATACAATGAAACGGCCCAAATCGGCGGTTTAGATAACAGTGTAATTTTCAAAGTGAAAAAACCTTCCGCTTTTGTAGTTGGAGTAATCGGATTGCCTTTGGTATCTTCTGTAAGATTTGGAAAATAATCCTGAATATACTCTGTGGTAAATGGTAATACTATACGATTTGTTTTATCGTTATGCAGCACTGTGGTTTTACGCAAACCTCTATCCATTAATGTAGCTGCAATATCGTATGTGTCGCCATTTTTTAGATAATAAACCGGTGTCAAATCAGAATAAATTACATCTAACAATATGTCTGCTAGTGTGTATGGATTTGAATTATTATATTTCGGCGGAAATCTACCCAATGTAATATCTCCTGCTCTTATTGTTGAAATATTATGGCATTCGTCACCTGAAAATATTAATGTGTATGAACGTAAATCTGAATTAGTTTTAGAATTTGCATACATTATGATTCCAAATTCTCCATTTGCATCAGACGTATCATATCTATTGGTGCCTGATGCTACAACTAATACACCAGGCACCGGAATTCCTGCCTGATTTAATATTTTTCCTTTTACAAGTGTTCTAAAATTATTGGTTATATTATGTGCGTCTGCAATGTATGGTACTATAAAGTTATTTACCGCTTCTTGCACAAAATTATCTCCGGTTCCGGAATTATCAAAAGTACCACAAGTTCCATTTTTTAATTCAGTTAAATTACCTGTATATGGATCATCGCCATTCCAAAGAATAGCCATATCACCATCGTTACCAATTAAATCATTCCAATTTACATCTTTTCCTTTTGACACCAGAATTTTATTGTTTCCGCCAATGTCTTGCGGCTGAACCGGTGCTCTACCCCAAAAATATCCGTTGTGGTCAGTTAATGTAAATATTTTATCTCTTTCAAAACCTATAAATTCTCCGGTTTCGACTAATTTTACCGCCGAATGTTCTATCCTTAATCCGGTATATACATTTTCTTGTGTTGTAGCTTCACTATCAATAACATAACCCTGTGCCAAACAATATGTTTGTCCTTCTGAAACTCTAGCTATTGAATTATCAGCTATTTCAAAATTTGGTTCATAGTTTGCCACACCATTTATAACAAATACCGTTGCTTCAAAAATATAAGGAACACCATCTGTTGAAACTATATTAGTAGATGTTTTCTGCCAGGTTAATCCATTATCCAAGTCATATGCTTCTCCTTTTCCTAATTTATTACCAAATCCAACCCAATGGGAAGCTATTCTGACTACATAAATGCCATCTTTAAGTCCAGTAAAGTCTACTTTCTGTCTAAATAGTTTTTCATTTTTGTATGCGCCTGTATAATTATCTTGTAGCTTGCTTTTATCACTATCATTTATTGCACTGACAATATTAAAGTCATTATCGGAATCTGCAATATTTACTGTGGCATTTGGTGAAATCCATTGCTTTGATACAGCAAAATTATCTGTTCCCACAATGTATGCTACAAAACCTTTTGTGGCTAATCTTTGGTCATATATTTCAATAAAGTCTTTATTGAAAAAAGATGTTGGATCTGCAGGTGATTGATAGCTACCATATCCAAAATAGTATGTATCTGCATTTTCTGTCATTTGCATAACAGGCATATAATATGGAATTGCACTAGAATTAACTTTTATATCTATCCAGCAGGTAATTTTACCGTCAAATCTTTGGATATCTTCTTTTTTTGGGTGGTATTCAACATCTACCTTGAAATCAAAACAATCTACTTCATAATTTTCGGTTACATCAGCTGTAATCAATCTATTGTTGGCTGCGGATATTACACCACATTGCAGTGGAACTAAATCATACTGCTTTACTTTGTCGTCATACTCCGGCTCCAAGCCAGCATAGATGTCGTTGTAGAAATTGTAAATCTGAGATATTTTTGGAATATCGCATTGTTTAATTCTGACAAAGCTATGTAAGTTACCTTGATTTGTATTGCGATATCCGATAACAACTTCCTTTATTACATTCAGCTGTCTTATGTCGTTGTAACAGTCAAATATCTTATCAGTGTAGTCAATTGCTATATAGTTGTATTCTTCTTCACAATTTCCTGCTGTATTTATCAATTTTGACCATGAGCTCCAAGCACTTTCGTTTCCATCAAAATAGATTATTTTTGTTCGAAATTGCCATGTATATCCAGCAAGGAAATTCCGGCGCTGCTTAATATCTTTTTTTAGAATTACCTTTGGCGCCGTTGATGAAGGATAGCATACCAAATCTATCTGTCTTTCATGGTGCTGCTCTGTATAGAAATTTTGCGGAACGATTCTAAGTTTTGTACTGCTTGTGGTTAATTCGCACGTATTGGCTTCTTTTTCAGTCAAAATAATAGAACAACTGCAGTCTTCAATATCGAAATAATTATTCAATAAAGGATTTGACAATAACAATGTTGCAAAATTACCGGTAAATACGTTGGTTAAAACACCTTTGTATTTAAAAATTAGCACATTGAAATCAACTGTATCAGCATCGATTTGTTGAATTTCGAATATCTTTTTCTTTTTGTAATTCAACGCCCAATCAATATTCAGGTATCGCGGTGCATTATAGGCATCGGTCCAGGCACTGTCAAACGCATTTTCCAAAATGTTTTCCCGCCCTGTGCTGTAATAGCGAGATCGGCAAAACGTACAAACGAGGCCCCTTGTGGATAAGGATGTGCTCATAGAAGCAGTGCTCGCCAGCGGCGTCGTGCTCCCCGCTCCGGGCCCCGGATTTCTCCGCCTACAAGCCGCCGCCGCGGATGAGAATGCCGGCCCTCGGGAGTTGGCTGCGGCAATCAGTCAGGATCCCGCCATCACCGGCGCGCTGCTCGCGCTGGCGGTCGGTCAGGGTCTGCTCGTGCCGTCGCTGGCGACGCTCTTGTCGCGCGCCAGCGCGGCCCACGAGCAGGGCGGCGTGCTCGGCATCGGGCAGTCGCTGGGGTCGCTGGCGCGGGCGCTCGGCCCGCCGCTGGCCGGCACCCTGTTCGATCAAGGCGCGGCGCGCCCCTACGTCCTGGCGACGGCGCTGATGCTGACCGTGGCGGTGCTGATCCTCGGCGCGCGGCCGGCGCCCGCCGCCTGAGCTGCGCGCGCTCGCCGCGCTCCCGCCGATAGGAGCCGGGCCTAAGGCCTCAGGCCCCAGGCCTTAAGCCTTGCCGGCGCCCCGCGAGCGGCGGACCAGGCGCGCGCTGCTGAAGGCCCAGCCGATGGTGACCAGCAGCATGCCGAGCAGCACGCCCCAGCCCGAGCGCGTCGAGTCACCGCCCGCGGTCGCGGGGCCGGCCGTCCCGAGCGCGCCCTTGCCGATGCCCATGCCCAGGCTCATGCCCAGGCTCATGGAGCAGCCGCCCACCGCGAACTCGCAGGCGCTGCCGAGCGGCCGCCCGTCGCGCCCGAGCAGCGTCGAGGGCTCCTGCCCGGGGTTGGCGACGCTCGGGCAGTTGTCGCAGGCGTCGCCGACGCCGTCGCGGTCGGTGTCCTTCTGCGGGCCGTTGCCGATGGCCGGGCAGTTGTCGCAGGCGTCGCCGGTGCCGTCGCCGTCCTGGTCGGACTGCTCGGCGTTGGCGACGCGCACGCAGTTGTCGCACGGGTCGGGCACGCCGTCGCCGTCGGCGTCACGCTGGTCCGTCGAGGGCACGAGCGGGCAGCGATCGCAGGCGTCGCCGAGGTGGTCGCCGTCCCGGTCGCGCTGGTCGTTGTTGCTGGCGCCGGGGCAGTTGTCGCAGGCGTCGCCGATGTTGTCCTGGTCGCTGTCCAGCTGATCGATGTTGGCGATGCTCGGGCAGTTGTCGCAGGCGTCGCCGATGCCGTCGCTGTCGCGGTCGGGCGCGCGCAGCTGGTTCGATGAGCACGTGGCCGGCTGTCCCAGCCCCGAGGCCATGAAGTCGTCGCAGCTCCGCCGCACCACGCCGTCGCAGCGGTTGCCGCTGTCGACGTAGTCCACGCACACGCCCTCGAGCGAGCTGTCGATGCCGTTGCAGTT
>ERZ650309.1796-NODE-1796-length-10016-cov-5.958237_pt1 | contig 10016 bp, 7 predicted proteins | sample MGYA00376245_ERZ650309 | MGnify/ENA primary metagenome ERZ650309 (study PRJEB26733, sample SAMN07839294) | wastewater metagenome | biome: urban; feature: wastewater treatment plant; material: waste water | place: USA: North Carolina | collected 2016-04-26 ...
ACCTGGTCGGGTGGCGTGCGGTTGATAGGCCCGGCCGCGGGGACCGGCTGCCTCCATCGCGAGCTCGGTCAGGGCCTGGCTCAATTCGGTGGAGAGCACCTTGAGCATCGACGAGGCTGCGCCGGGGTGCCCGCCACCGGCCAATGCGGCCAGCACCCGGTACTCGAGAATCTCGAGGACCTCGGTGCGGATTCGCGCGTCGGCGAGCTTGCGGGAGAACGCAGCATCATCGAGCAACAGGCCTCCGTCGGGGCCCGGAGCGTGCGCCGCCGCCGCAGCGATGTCGTCGGCAAGAACCTGTAGTGCCGGAGCATTTGCGCCACCGCCGCGTTCGAATTCGAGCAGGTACTTCGCAACCGTCCACCCGTCGTCGATCTGGCCGATCACGTTGCTCTTGGGGACTCGCACCTCGTCGAAGAAGACCTGATTCTGGACCTCTTCGCCGGAGGTCATCACCAGCGGGCGGATCTGGATGCCCGGGGTGTTCATGTCGATCAGGACGAACGTGATGCCCTGCTGCTTCTTGGCCGACCGGGTGGTGCGCACCAGCGCGAACATCCAGTTGGCCTCGGTGGCGTGGGTGGTCCAGATCTTGCTGCCGGTACAGACCAGGTCGTCACCGTCTGACACCGCGGCCATCGACAGCGCGGCAAGGTCGGAGCCCGCTTCGGGCTCGGAGTATCCCTGGCAGAAGAACACTTCGCCGGTCAAGATGCGCGGCAGGAAGAAATTCTTCTGTTCGTCGGTGCCGAATCGAACGATCGCATGCGCCACCATCCGAATGCCCATCGGCGACAGCGACGGTGCCCCGGCGAGGGTGGATTCTCGGCTGAAGATGTAGTGCTGGGTCAGACTCCAGTCGCAGCCGCCGTACTCGACCGGCCAGGCCGGTGCGGCCCAGCCGCGCTCGTGAAGGACGCGTTGCCATTCCAGGCTCGCATCGTGATCGCTGTACACGCTGGTCATCAGGCGGCCCGCCTGCTGAATTTCCGGTGTCAGGTTTTCCTGCAGAAATGTGCGAACTTCGTCGCGAAATGCCAGGTCACTGGCTGACCAGTCGAGGTCCATGCCGATCCTCCGTTGCTCGGGCTGGTACGCAGCCTAGCAACAGAGACAGTGAACTTAGTTAGCGATGTGGATTTTGGGCGCGTCGGGAATGGAAAAGTCTGCCTTGGCTATCGATGCGGCCTCGACGACGGCGCGGTAGTAGCCCAGTTCGCCGTCGACCACGATGGCCGGCAGTAGGAGGGTCCACAGTGCGGTGAAACGGTCCCGCATATCGGCCCAGGCGGTGAGTGCGCTGGACAGCACCTCGATGCCGAATATGGCCGCTACCAGCGACTGGGACACCTGAATCGGCTCGACATCACTGCGTATGTCGCCCTCGTCGGAGGCCTTGGTGATCTCTCTGGCGAACTGATCGAGAAAGTTCTGATAGGCGAACTTGGACGTGGAATTGAAGCCGTCGAAGGTTCGCAGCAGTCGTACGCCGGCTCGAACGGTTCGATCGATGGTCAGGAGGTCGCTGGCGGCGAAGGTGCCCTGGATCACTGATTCGAGTGCACGGCAGTCTGAGTCGCGGGCAGCTTGGAACACTTCGAGCAACAAAGTCATGGCTTCTTCGATGATGACCGTCGCCAGTGCTTCTTTGGAGTCGAAATGGTAGTACAGCGCGCCCTTGGTCAGTTCGGCGCGTTCGATGATGTCGGCCAATCCTGCTGCCGGGTAGCCAATTTCGTTGATCAAATCGACGGCGGAGTCGATTATCTTGCGGCGGGTCACTTCGGAACGCGATTGTCGCACCATGAGTGATTGCCTCCGTTAGTGTCGCAGAGACGACTTTCCAGCAATCATAAGGGCTAAGCGGACTGCGATGCACATTTTTCATTCCTTAGGTATGTAAAATGTTCGCTGCGGGGTCGGCGTATTTGTTGTTGCGGCCCACGTATTGACGGCAAGGCAATTTCAGGGAATGTGAATTGGTGTGGGACACGGAAGTTGACGTGCTGTGCGTCGGCGCGGGTATCGGTGGTTTGGCCACTGCTATCGCCGCTGCCGACGCTGATGCCGACGTCATGATCGTCACGGCCGGGAACGAGTCGTCGGCCATTGACGTGGGCGTTTCTTCTGTGGACCTGCATTCTTGGCTCCCCGTTGCAGTCAATGACGAAGATACCGACGAATACCTCGCTGCGCTGGTCAACGGCTTTCCCGAGACCACTGAACCTGTCTCCCAGGTGGTTGCAACCCGGACGCCGCAGGAACCGGAGACGGATCTGCGCACAGTGCCGACTTTTGTCGGCACCGGTGTGGCGGACTGGGGCAGCGGGTGTATGCATTCGCTCGCCGGCGCATTGTTCACCACCGTGCGGGGTTGGCAGGTCACCGAAATGCACGACGCCGAAGGTCGGCGGATTCTGGTGGCGCCGATCGGCGACATGACTTGGCGTGCCGGCCAAGGCATCCACACATTGAAGCAGGCCCTGACTGCGAGGGTCACCGAGCTCGACATCGACGTTGTGTTCGAAAGTCCCTTTCTCCGATTGGTATTCGAGGGCGGCGCCGTCGTCGGTGCCGTGTTCGGCGGTTCGGATCAGGAATACGCCGTCGGCGCGCGGCACGGGGTCGTGCTGGCCCCGGATGTCGCATTGGCGGTCGATGCGCCGGTTCAGCCTGAATCTGCAGACCGCAGAGTCTGTCTGGTGAGCATCCCCGGAAGTCGGTTTGCGCGAGTCGAGCTGGTCGACTTGCCGGCGTGAGGCCGCTACGGGAGAACGGGCGCGTTGTGGAACCGCACCGGTACCCGGCCTTTGCGGAACAGCGTTGCCATGTCGTTGGCCGACAACGGTCGCGATAGCAGGAATCCCTGGGCTCGGTAGCATCCGTGACGCAGCAATGTCGTTGCTGCTGCAGCAGTTTCGACTCCCTCGGCAACCACCTGCAGGCCGAAGGCATCAGCGAGAGCGATCACGGCCCGCACGATCGCAAGGTCACCCGGGTTGGTGCCGAGGTCGGTGACAAAGCTGCGATCGATCTTGACGACATCGACCGGTAATGACTTGAGATGGGACAGCACGCTGTAACCGGTACCGAAGTCGTCGATTGCCACCCGCACACCCGCAGCCTTGAGTTCTGCCAGGGTGATCCGGGTGGTGTCGATGTCCTGAACCACAACGTTTTCGGTGATCTCGAGGCAGACGGAGTCGCGTTCGAGGCCGAATTCGGCGAGGATCCGGGCGACCGACTCGGCGAAGCCTTCGGTCACGAGTTGGACCGGGGAGACGTTGATACGCAGGACGAAGTCGCTGCGCCCGTCGGCGGCGTCGGCTGCTCCGGAATTCCGGAAGTCGGCTTGCCACTTGGCGAATTCCGCGCATGCGGCCCGCATCACCCACCGGCCGAGTTCGCCTGCCAGATTGATCGATTCGGCAATCTCGATGAATGCGCCAGGCCCGAGCAGCCCGCGGGTCGGGTGGTCCCAACGGACCAGCGCTTCGGCGGCCACCAGTCGTCCCGTGCGCATGTCCACCTCGGGCAGGTAGTTCAGCAGGAGGTCGCCGTTCTCGATGACGTCCTGCAGATGCAGCTCGATATCGTTGCGGCGCATCGCCTCCAGGGACATCTCGTCGTTGAATACCGAGATGCGGTCGCCGCCGCTGGATTTGGCACTCAGGACTGCTTGGTCGGCGCGGCGCAGGAGATCGGAGGTCGTGTCGACCCCGGGCTCGCCGAACGCCACACCGATGCTCACGGCGCGGGTCAGTTTCTCGCCGTCGATCCACACCCGTCGACGAAGCGAGTCCTGAAGCCGGCATGCGAGCGCTTCGGCCTCGACGATGCTCAGCGGGGTGGGTGGCACGACGATGAACTCGTCACCGCCGAGCCGGGCGATGACGCTGTTCTCGTCGGCGCCTTCGGTGAGCCGCTCGGCGAAGGTGCGGATGAAAGCATCGCCGGCGCCGTGGCCCAGAAAGTCGTTGATCGCTTTGAGTCGGTCCAGATCGAAGAACAGAGCGGTGACAGGACCGGGGCTACCCGGCCGCATCCGCTGCTCCAAATGGGCCAGCAGCGCGCGCCGGTTGTACAGCCCGGTCAGGTCGTCATGTTCGGCCAGGAACTGCAGTTGGGCGGCGGCATCGACGCGAGCCTGGGTCTGGGCGAAGAGCGAACCGATCGCCTCGAGTGCGTTGATCTCGTCGGGAATCCATTCGCGCGCGGTGTACTTGACGAGCCCCAAGGTCCCGGTGACCTCGTCGCCGGATATCAAAGGCGTTGTCGCCATTGATATCTGTGAAATGTTGCCGCCGCCGAGTTCATAGTTGACCGGCTTCGGGCCGGGGGACAGGACCAGCGGCGTTCGGCGGTGCAGCGCTTTGACGACCGACGGGTCGGAGTCGGTGAAACGCAGCACTCGTAGCGGATCGGGGTCCGAAACCTCTGTTCGGATGGGCCATTCGGCAACCAAGATCGACGCACCGATCTCGAAGTCGTTGCGCCGCAGGTAACCGGCGTCGACTTCGAAGTAGTCGACGAGTACCGCCAAGACTTCCGTGCACACCTGGGCCGTGTTGGAGGTGTCGACAGCCATCAACCGGCTCGCAACGGTGGTCACCAGCCGATCGAGGGCAGGCTGTGCTGTCTTGGGCATCAGGCGATGAGCTTAGCGTGCTCGCAGGTCAGAATGGCCGTACCAGGCCTCGAAACCGTGGCGGGTCGGATACTTCCGAGCCTGACCGGGTACGTCGACTGGGGTCACACCGGTCGCACTGTCGGTGAAATACGTTCTGGAGCAACGGTTTGTGGTCGCACAGGTGGAGCACAGGCATTGTCTGCAGGGCCGTCGCGGCGGGCTCGGTCTTTGCTCGCGCGGAACGCAATTCGAGTGAAATATATTGTTCTGCAACGAATCTGACCCATGTGTGCACGCTGAGGTGCGGGTTGTAAGGGGCGGCCGCTCTCGACGATGTTTTGCTGCGGCAGTAGGCCGAGGCAAAGTTGGCCGGATTCCCCATTGTGCGGCTCACCGGAGAACCGCTAGAAGTAATAGACGTGGTGCCCGAATGTGGTCCACCGATGAAAGGGGAAGTTGTGCGAGTCTTCAACGATCTGTCCGAGTTCGTGGCGGCGGAAGGCAGCGAGCTCGGGCCGACCGAGTGGATGGAGATCACCCAGGACCGCGTGAATCTGTTCGCCGACGCGACCGACGACCATCAGTGGATTCACATCGATCCCGAGCGCGCGGCCTCGGGTCCGTTCGGCGGCACCATCGCCCACGGTCTGCTGACCTTGTCGTTGCTCCCGCATTTCACGCATCAGATGTACCGCGTCGACAACGTCTCGTTGGCAGTGAACTATGGCTACAACAAGGTCCGCTTCGTGACGCCCGTCAAGGTCGGGGCCAACGTCCGGGCCCGCGCGGAGGTCTCGAAGGTTGATCAGCTCGAGGGCGCGGTCCAGGTGACCATGACGGTGACCGTCGAGATCGAAGGCGTCGCGAAGCCTGCCGCAGTGGTCGAGTCGATCGTTCGGTTCATCGCCTGAGGCCTTGACGCCGAACCACCGAACCGCCGCACCCTAAGCCGCGGGTTGGTGCTGATGAGGGTCGCTGTCATCGGCACCAACCCACGCTGTCAGCGGGACGCGTTGCTCCGCTGTGCGGCTTTGATCAGTCCGCCGCCGATGATCAGGCGCTGGATCTCGCTGGTGCCTTCGTACAGGCGGAGCAGACGCACGTCGCGGTAGATGCGCTCAACCGGTACGTCGCGCATGTAGCCGCTGCCGCCGTGGACCTGAACGGCCAGATCGGCGACCTTGCCGACCATCTCGGTACAGAACAACTTCGCGGTCGACGGTGCGAGGCGTCGGTCCTCGCCGCTGACCCACAGCCGTGCGGCATCGCGCACCAAGGCTCGGCCGGCCATCACACCGGTCTGCATATCGGCCAGCATGGCCTGCACCAACTGGAACTCACCGATCGCGGTGCCGCCCTGGGTTGCTGTGGCGGCATACGCGACCGATTCGTCGAGCGCGCGCTGAGCCGAACCCACAGCCAACGCGGCAATGTGCACGCGGCCGCGGGCGAGTGAGGTCATCGCGGCGCGATAACCGATATCCTCACTGCCACCGACCAGGGTGTCGTCACCCACGCGGACCTCGTCGAACGTGACGTCGGCGGTCCACGCACCCTCTTGGCCCATCTTGGCGTCCTTGGCGCTGACCGAGACGCCCGCAGCGTCGGCGGGTACCAGGAACACTGCGATACCGGGGCCGTCGGCGTCGGCGGGCCGGGTGCGGGCGAACACCACGAACAGGTTTGCGGTCGGAGCGTTGGTGATGAACCGCTTCTGGCCTGTGATGACCCAGTCGTCGCTCCCGCCGACTCCCCGGTCGCTTCGCTCCTGCCCTCCGGAAACGCGAATTGCCTTGGTGCGCAACCCTGCTGGATTCGATCCTGCGCCGGGCTCAGTCAGCGCGAACGATGCCACGACTGCACCGGAGGCGATGCCTTCCAGCCAACGCTGCTTCTGCGCGTCGGTGCCGAAGCCGACGAGCACCTGACCGGCGATGCCGTTGTTGGTGCCGAACATCGAGCGCAGCGCCAGGGTGGTGTAGCCCAGCTCCATCGCCAGTTCGACGTCTTGCTGCAGGTTCAGGCCCAGTCCGCCCCATTCCTGCGGGATGGCGTAGCCGAACAGGCCCATCTCTTTGGCTTGATCACGGATGTCGTCGGGGACCCGGTTGTCGTTCATGATCTCCAGCTCGCGGGGCATCACCGCGGTCCGGACGAACTGCCGGGTGGCGTCGAGGATGTCCTGAAAGTCCTGGTCGCTGACAGTGGGCGCGCCGGCGGAATCGGCCATGGGGTGGATCTCCTTGTACAACCGGGGAGTGCTTCTGGTTTGATGCAAGAAATATCATATTTTATGTTCGAGATCAGTCGACCATGAAGGGGTCAGCTATGGCGTTGCTTGACGGACGTATCGCGGTGATCACCGGCGGTGCCCAGGGGATCGGTTATGCGATCGCGGAGCGATTTGTCGCCGAAGGTGCCCGCGTGGTGATCGGCGATCTCAATCTCGAAGCGACGGAAGCTGCGGTCGCGGCGCTCGGTGGTGCCGAGATCGGTCGCGCCGTGCGCTGCGACGTGACCTCTGCTGCCGACGTCCAGGGGTTGGTTGACGCCGCGGTCGAGTTCGGTGGCCTCGACATCATGGTCAACAACGCCGGCATCACCCGCGACGCCACCATGCGCAAGATGACCGAAGAACAGTTCGACCAGGTCATCGACGTGCATCTCAAAGGCTGTTGGAACGGCACCCGCCTGGCCGCCAACGTCATGCGCGAAGCCAACCGCGGCGCCATCATCAACATCTCGTCGATCTCCGGCAAGGTCGGACTGATCGGCCAGACCAACTACTCCGCAGCCAAGGCCGGCATCGTCGGGCTGACCAAGGCAGCGGCCAAGGAAGTTGCGCACCTGGGCGTGCGGATCAACGCGATTCAGCCCGGCCTGATCCGCTCGGCGATGACCGAGGCCATGCCACAACGGATTTGGGACCAGAAGCTCGCCGAGATCCCGATGGGCCGCGCCGCCGAACCCAGCGAGGTCGCATCAGTCGCCACCTTCCTGGCATCGGACATGTCGTCGTACATGACGGGCTGTGTACTCGAAGTCACCGGGGGACGGCACATCTGATGGGTAGCGCGGTCATCTGCGAGCCGATTCGCACCCCGATCGGTCGCTACAACGGGATGTTCAAGAGCCTCACGGCCGTCGAACTCGGCGTCGCTGCGCTGCAGGGTCTGTTGCAGCGCACCGGAGTTCCGGTTGACTCCATCGAGGATGTGATTCTCGGCCACTGCTATCCCTCCATGGAGGCCCCGGCGATCGGCCGCGTGGTCGCCCTGGATGCCGGCCTGCCGATCACGGTGCCGGGCATGCAGATCGATCGCCGGTGCGGCTCGGGTCTGCAGGCCGTGATCCAGGCCTGCCTGCAGGTGTCCAGCGGTGCCAATTCGCTTGTCGTCGCCGGTGGTGCCGATTCGATGAGCAATGTGGTCTTCCATTCCACGGACATGCGCTGGGGCGGGGCCCGCGGGGGCATCACGGTGCACGACGCACTGGCCCGCGGCCGCACCACTGCCGGCGGTAAGGACTACCCGGTACCCGGAGGCATGCTGGAGACCGCAGAGAACCTGCGTCGTCAGTACGGCATCTCCCGGCTCGAGCAGGATGAGCTGGCGGTGCGGTCGCATCAGAAAGCTGTTGCGGCACAGAGCAGCGGCGTGCTGGCCGACGAGATCGTCCACGTCACGGTGCCGTCGCGCACCGGCGACACCGTGATCGATACCGACGAGCATCCGCGGGCCGACACCACGGTCGAGGCGCTCTCGAAACTGAAACCCGTTCTGCTGAAAAGTGATCCGGAAGCTACCGTCACCGCCGGCAATTCCAGCGGGCAGAACGACGCCGCGTCCATGTGCATCGTCACGACGCCGGAGAAAGCCGCCGAATTCGGGCTGAAGCCCCTGGTGCGGTTGGCCGCCTGGGGTTTGGCGGGTGTCGCGCCGAACATCATGGGTATCGGCCCGGTGCCGGCCACCGCGCGGGCGCTGGCCAATGCCGGTCTGGCACTGGGGGATATCGACGTCATCGAACTCAATGAGGCGTTCGCGGCCCAGGCGTTGGCCTGCACGCGGGAGTGGAAATTCACCGACAAGGATTGGGAGCGCACCAATGTGCGCGGTTCGGGAATCTCGCTCGGACATCCGGTCGGTGCCACCGGTGGCCGGATGTTGGCCACATTGGCTCGCGAACTCGAATTGCGTGATGCCCGCTACGGGTTGGAAACCATGTGTATCGGTGGCGGTCAGGGACTGGCCGCCGTATTCGAACGGATCTCAGCATGACGCGCCTTGCCCAGACCGCCGGCCTCACCGACGTCCAGCGTGAGATCGTCTCTACCGTCCGCGAATTCGTGGACAAAGAGATCATCCCCAACGCGCAGGAACTGGAGCATTCCGACTCCTACCCGCAGCACATCGTCGACAAGATGAAGGACATGGGCCTGTTCGGCCTGATGATTCCGGAGGAGTACGGCGGCCTCGGTGAGTCGCTGTTGACTTACGCGCTGTGTGTCGAAGAACTGGCCCGCGGTTGGATGAGCATCTCCGGTGTCATCAACACCCACTTCATCGTGGCGTACATGATTCGCCAGCACGGAACCCCCGAGCAGAAGCAGCGGTATCTGCCTCGGATGGCCACTGGCGAAGTGCGCGGCGCCTTTTCGATGTCGGAGCCCGAACTCGGGTCCGATGTGGCCGCGATCCGCACCAAGGGCGTGCGCAAACCCGACGGGGGCTACACCATCACCGGTCAGAAGATGTGGCTGACCAACGGTGGCAGCTCGACTCTGGTTGCGGCACTGGTGAAAACCGACGAGGGGGCCGACAAGCCGCACCGCAATCTCACGGCCTTCCTGGTCGAGAAGCCCGCCGGCTTCGGTGAGGTCAAGCCGGGACTGACCATCCCCGGCAAGATCGACAAGATGGGCTACAAGGGGATCGACACCACCGAGCTCATCTTCGACGGCTACGAAGCGTCGGCCGACGATGTCCTGGGGAACAAGCCCGGCGCCGGCTTCGTCCAGATGATGGACGGTATCGAGGTGGGCCGGGTCAATGTGTCGGCGCGGGCATGTGGAGTCGGCATCCGGGCTTTCGAGCTGGCGGTGCGTTACGCGCAGCAGCGTGAGACCTTCGGCAAGCCGATCGCCGACCACCAGGCGATCGCGTTCCAACTCGCCGAGATGGCCACGAAAGTCGAAGCGGCACATCTGATGATGGTCAACGCAGCCAGGCTCAAAGACTCCGGCGAGCGTAACGATGTGGCCGCGGGCATGGCGAAATACCTTGCCAGCGAGTTCTGTGCGGAGGTCACCCAGCAGAGCTTCCGCATCCACGGCGGCTACGGGTACTCGAAGGAATACGAGATCGAGAACAGCGACTCCGACTAC
>ERZ650309.1797-NODE-1797-length-10016-cov-4.425058_pt1 | contig 10016 bp, 7 predicted proteins | sample MGYA00376245_ERZ650309 | MGnify/ENA primary metagenome ERZ650309 (study PRJEB26733, sample SAMN07839294) | wastewater metagenome | biome: urban; feature: wastewater treatment plant; material: waste water | place: USA: North Carolina | collected 2016-04-26 ...
CGAGCAGCTGGTGCTCGGCCAGATCCAGCTCGAGAAGGTCGGCGAGATGCGCGAGGTGACGATGCTGTTCTCGGACATCCGCGGCTTCACGTCGATGTCCGAGAAGTCCAAGGCCACCGAGGTCGTCGAGCTCTTGAACGACTACTACGAGGTCATGGTCGACATCCTGTTCAAGTACAACGGGACCCTCGACAAGTACGTCGGCGACGAGCTGATCGGCCTGTTCGGCGCGCCGGTGCCGATGGAGAACGCCGCGTGGCACGCGGTGCAGTGCGCGATCGAGATGCAGCTGGCGCTGCGTGACTTCAACGACCGCCGGATGAAGAAGGGCCTGCCGCCCATCCAGATCGGCATCGGCATCAACACCGGCATGGTCGTCAGCGGCGCCATCGGCAGCTCCAGCACCAAGCAGTACACCGTCATCGGCGACGCGGTGAACGTCGCCTCGCGCCTCTGCTCGCTGGCGCGTGAGGGCCAGGTCATCCTCAGCGAGAACACGCTGACCACGGTCTCGGACAAGGTCGACTACATCGCGCTGCCGCCGACGCGGGTCAAGGGCAAGGAGCAGGCCCTGCGGATCTACAACGTCATCGGCCGCAAGGGCGACTCGAGCGGCTTCTTCTCCAAAGAGCTGACCAAGCCCGGCTAGGCGCCGCGCGTCGCCGCGTCGGGGACGACGGGCGGGCGAGCGGCGGGGAGTGCGGGGTAGCGTGCTGGCTGGCGGACGGGTCTGCTCTCGCCGCAGCGGCGCGCACGTTCGGGCAGCACGCCGCCGGATTTTCGGCTACCGTGCGCCGCCATGAGCAACCGGCCTCCCCCGCCGCTTGTGCCGCGCCGCGCCGACGAGCGACAGGGCGCCTTCGGCTTCGTGGACACGCCGGCCGCCGCGCCGGTGCGAGCCGCGGCGCCGGGGCCCCAGGCGGCCAGCCCGGCGCTGCCTGCGAGCCCGTCGCATGCCGCGCTGCCGGCGACCCCGGTGAGCCCGGCACTGCCTGCGAGCCCGTCGCATGCCGCGCTGCCTGCGAGCCCGTCGAATCCGGCGCTGTCCGCGAGTCCGTCGAATCCGGCGCTGTCCGCGAGTCCGTCCAACCCCGCGCTGCCCGCGAGCCTGCCGACCCGGCCCGCGAGCCCGGCGCTGCCCGGGCCCGGTGCCGAGCCGATCGCCGCGACCCGGCCCTCGCCGCCGTGGGCGCAGCGCCAGCCGGGCCGCGCCGCGGTGCCGGGACCGACGGGCGCAGCGGGGGCCTCCTCTCCTCCAGGGTCGTCGGGGCCGCCGGGGCCGGCGCTGCTGCAGGTCAGCGAGATCGTCGGCCGCGCGGCCCGGCTCCTCGACGACCACTTCAGCGACGTCTGGGTCGAGGGCGAGATCGAGGGCTTCAAGCGCCACCACGTCTCGGGCAACTGCTACTTCGCGCTCAAGGACGCCAGCGCGCGCATCGAGTGCATGCTGCGCAAGAGCTCGCACGAGCGCATCAAGACGCCGCTGCGCGACGGGCTGAAGGTGCGCGCCCGCGGCCGCGTGACGATCTACCGCGAGCAGGGCCGCTTCCAGTTCTACATCGAGGAGCTCGAGCTGTCCGGCGAGGGCGAGCTCTTGCAGCGGTTCGAGGAGATGAAGGCGCGCCTGGCCAAGGAGGGCCTGTTCGACGCCGCGCGCAAGCGCAAGCTGCCGCCGTTCCCGCGCACCATCGGCGTCGCCACCTCGTCCTCGGGCGCGGCGCTGCAGGACATCCTCAAGGTGGCGGCGCGGCGCGGGCGCGTGAACATCCTGGTCGCCAACTGCGCGGTGCAGGGGCCGCAGGCGCCGCCGCAGATCGCCGCGGCGATCGAGCGCCTGGCGCCGCACGTCGACGTGATGATCGTCGGCCGCGGCGGCGGCTCGGTCGCGGACCTGTGGTGCTTCAACGACGAGCTCGTGGCCCGCGCCATCTACCGCTGCCCGGTGCCGGTGGTCTCGGCGGTCGGGCACGAGGTCGACTTCACCATCGCGGACTTCGTGGCCGACGTGCGCGCGCCGACCCCGTCGGCGGCGGCGGAGCTGTGCGTGCCGCACTTCGGGCAGCTCTCGGGTGAGCTCCAGCACCTGTCGCAGCGGCTGCTGCGCGCCGGGCGCCGCGCCATCGACACCGCTCGCCAGCGCCTCGACGCCGAGCTCGGGCGCGGCCAGCTCGTGCTCGAGCGGCAGCTGGCGCAGCGGCGGCGGCTCCTCGGCCAGCTGAGCGAGCGCATGCAGGCGCAGCACCCGCGCGCCCGGCTGCTGCGCGATCGCACGACGCTGCGCGAGCTCGAGCAGCGGCTGCAGGGGGCGATGATGCCGCGGCTCTTGCGCGGGCGCGACGAGACCGCGGAGCTGCGGCAGCGGCTCGACGAGGCGGTGCGGCGCCAGCTCGAGACGCGGCGTCGCGGCGTCGAGACGCTGATGGGCAAGCTGGATGCTCTGAGCCCGCTGCGGGTGCTGCAGCGCGGCTACGCGGTCGCGCGCGATCACCAGGGGCGGGTGCTGACCGAGGCGCGCGGCGTCACGCCGGGCACGGCCTTCCGCCTGCTGCTCAGCCAGGGCGCGCTCGACTGCCGCGTCGAGCGCCGGGTGCCCGAAGCGGGCGAGGCGCCCGAGGCAGCTGCCGAGGCGACCCGAGATGCGGCTGCCGAGGCGACTCCCGAGACGGCGACGCCGCCGCCGAAGCCGCGCGGCCGACCGCGCAAGAAGAGCGAAGGGGCCTGAGCCCGCTCACGCCGCCGGCGCCGCGCCCGAGTCGTCACCATCGCCGTCGCCGTCTGGGTCGCGGGTCGGGGGCCGCGCGGGCGGCGGCGCGCTGCGCAGGCCGAGCGGGATGAGCAGCAGCAGGAACCCGAGCGACAGCGACGCGCCGAGCAGGAACAGCTTGGAGTAGCCGAGCACCGGCGCGATGAAGCCCGCGGCCGTGCGCAGCGGCATCTTGCCCAGCACCTCGACGCAGGCCAAAAGCGTGTAGTGCGTGCCGCCGATCGCCGGGTCGACGCGCGACATCATGAAGGCGAACATCGCGGTGGTCAGCGCGCCGCCGAAGGCGTGCTCGGCGATGCTCACCGCGATCACCAGGTCGGCGCCGAGCGGCGACTGCAGCGTCAGGTAGTACTGCCCGAACATCGACAGCGCGCGCAGGGCGCCGGTCACGCCCACGGCCAAGAGCAGCGGCAGGCGCGAGGCCAAAACGCCGCCGAAGAGCGACCCGAGCAGCGACGCCACCAGCCCGTAGGTGCCGATCCACTTGCCGATCTGCGCGCTGGTGAAGCCGCGGTCGATCAAGAAGGGCTTGAACATGACGTCGACCATGGTCTCGCCGAGCTTGTAGGTCGCGACGAACAGGACCAGCGTCACCGCGCCCGGCCCCGAGAGCGCCCGCTGCATCGCGCGGATCACCTCGGTGATCGAGCGCCGCGTCTCGGCCACGCGCGCGCTCGGCGGCGGCTCGCGCACCAGGAGCGCCGCCGGCAGCATCAGCAGCAGCAGCCCGGCGGTGCCGAGCAGCCAGCCGCGCCAGCCGAAGCGCTCGATCTGTGACAGGAGCAGGCCGCCCGACAGCAGCATGCCGACCTTGTAGCCGACGACCTGCGCCACGTTCGCCAGCCCGAGGTCGCGGTCGCGGATCAGGTCCACGGCCAGCCCGTCGACGGCGATGTCCTGCGTCGCCGCCAGCAGGTTCATGAAGAAGATCAGCACCACCAGCATCGCGAGGCCGCCCGGCGGCGGGAAGAACGCGGCCGCCGCGATCGGCAGCGTCAGCGCGAGCTGCAGCGGCACGATCCACGACCGCCGGTGACCCAGCCGCTGCGAGCCGTAGCGGTCGACCAGCGGCGCCCACAGCGCCTTGACCAGCCACGGCAGCGACAGCAGCGTCGCCAGGCTGATGACCTTCAGCGACACCCCGGCCTGGCGCAGCGGCCCCGAGACCTCGGCCTGGAAGCCGAAGGGCAGCCCCTGCGCCAGGTACAGGAAGAAGAGCAGAACCAGGCTGCGGTGGCGTTCGGAGAGCGTCACCCGAGCATTTTACCCTTTGTGGGCGCGGTCCCGGGCGGCTCGGTGACGCCGCGGTGCCGGCTCGGCGACAGCCTGGGGCGTCTCGGCGGCGGCCGGCGCGGGCCCCGGCCGGGTCGCCGGGGCCGCGGGCGCTACTGCAGCTTGTAGAAGAGCACCAGGTTGCTCGAGGCGTCCGGCACCGCGATGGTGCGCGTGGCCGGGTCGATGCCGAAGTCGTTGAGGCCGAAGGCGCCGTCGCCGATGCTCTGGATCGCGACCTTGCTACCGCTGGTGGCGTTGACCCGGTAGATCAGCTTGTCCTTGGGCGAGCCGATGAGGTAGTCGGCGTTGTCCTTCTCGCAGCCGGCGAAGGCCAGCTCGTTCTGCGTCGTGGTGACCAGCTGCGCCTTGCCGGTGCCGTCGAGCTTCACGGTGCTGACGCCGCCCGGCACCATGATGAACTGGTTGATGCCGGCCTCGGTGATGACCAGGCGCGCCGCCGCCATGTCGTAGTAGATGCTGCTCGGGCCCGAGTAGTCGCCCTGGTTGCCGACGATGGCGCCGGTGTTGTTGGCGGTCAGCGGGGTCATGAACTTGACGATGCGCCCGCCGGTGGCGTCGATGGCGTAGGCGGCGCCGGTCGCCGGGTCGACGGTGACGTCGAGCATGAAGGTCGGCAGCATGAGCAGCGAGGCCTGCGCCGAGGGCGCGACGGTGGCGCTGCGCACCGTGGCCTTGGTCGCGATGTCGACGACGACGAGCTGGTCGACGTCGGCGAAGTACAGCTTGTTGTTGTACAGCTTGATGCCGGTCGGCGCGTTGAGGCCGGTGTTGAGCCAGGCGTGATCGGGCTGGCCGGGCATGCCGCCGGTGACCGGGATCTTGGTGATCGCGCCCTTGCCGTCCTTGAGCGTCTTGGGATCCGACGGCGTGCCGTCGACGTTGGCGACGTACCAGGCGCTGGTGGTGGCGTCCCAGACGGTGCCGAACGGCTGGCGGAAGCCGGCCGAGAGCTTGGCGAAGGGGGCCACGCCGACCGTGGCCATGTCGGCGGCGCCGGTCGTGCTCATGTCGCCGGTGCCGGTGGCCGTCATGTCCGCGGTGCTGCTGCTGCCGCCGCTGTCGCAGCCGCTGCCGAGGCCCGCTGCGGCAGCGACCATGACCAGCCCCGCCGCCGCGCCAGCCCACAAGCTCAGTCGAGTAAGCGTCTTCATAAGGGATCCTCCTTGGGGGTTCAGGTCGCAGCCCGCGCTACCGCTGCGACGAGGCCGGATTATACAGGACGCGCACCGTGGCGCATGCCCGGCCCTGCACGGACCCTGCGCCGCACAGCGCCCCCCGCCTACCACTGCCGAGCCGTCCGCGGCGCGCTCGGTGATATCATCCGTCTGTGAAGACTTTCGCCGGCGCATCCCACCCTGATCCGGTGCCGGGCTCGCGCGAGCTGCTGCGGCGGGCCAGCGAGCGCTTCCCCGTACGCGCCCAGGTCTTCGTCGGCCAGATCGTGGCCCCGACAGGCGGCCCGGCCATGGGCAGCCCGGCCGCAGGCACACCGACGAAGGGCCTGCCCGGCGAGGACGGCGCGCCGGAGCCGGGGGACTCGGGCGGCCGCGGCGGCTTCGGCCCGACCGCGTGGCAGACCGGCGCCTACCTCGGCTCGAGCATCGACCTGTCGCTGCAGGGCATGCTGCTGCGCGCGGCCCGCCCGCTCGTGCTCGACGAGCGCCTGCCGCTGCGCATCCTCCTGCCCGGCCGCAGCACCGAGGTCACGGCCATCGGCCGGGTGGTCCGCCTCGATGGCGCCACCTACGCGCCGGAGCTCGGCGCGGCCCTGTTCTTCGAGCAGCTCAGCGACGAGGCACGCCAGCAGATCGCGGACCTGTTCGCCGCCGCCGCCGCCGGCCGCGGCTTCCACTACCGCATCGAGCCGGGCGCGCAGAACCAGGGGCTGCTCATCTCGCTCTCGGGCGTGCTCAACGCCACCGTCGACCTGACGCCGCTCAAGCAGCTGCGCGGAGAGCTCGACTTCAAGCTGCGCGACTTCCGCCGCATAAGCTCCGACAGCATCCAGAGCTGGCTCGACTTCGTGCGCTCTTTGACCGGGGCCTCGCGCATCCGGCTGCACGAGTGCCCGATCGCCTTTGTCCAGCAGGCCAACGCGATCAGCAACCTGCTCGACAACACCCAGGTGGTGTCGTTCTTCGCGCCGTATGTGTGCCGGGGCTGCCAGCGCGACAGAGAGGTCTTGTTGGACGTCGCCCGCGACCTGACCGACGCCTCGGGGCAGCTGGTGCGGCGGCCGCCGCCTCGGCGCTGCGAGGGCTGCGGGCAGGAGCTGGCGTTCGACGACATCCCCGAGCGCTACTTTATGTTCCTGTAGGCCGCGCCGCGGCCGCGCCTGGTCTTTGGTTTCCGTCCGGCGAGTCGCCAGACAGGCTCGCCCTCACTGCCGAAGGAGAGAGCCATGCCGCAGAGCCCTTCCCCCGCCGCGCAACCGCTGGTCCTCCGCCTGCTCGTGGCCGGTGGCCGCGTCGACGTGCCCGCTACCCTCGACAGCGTCGGGGCCCCGGCCGCCGCGGCGTTTGCGGCGCGGCGCGACACGCCGGGCGCGCACGTGCTGCTCACCGGCGATCGCGACTACCTGATCACGCTGGCCGGCACGGCCGAGCAGGAGGCGCAGGTGCGGGCGCAACAGGGCCGCGCGGTCTGGGCGCTGTTCCCGGGCCGCAGCGCGGTGCGGCGGCGCTTGGCTGCCTTCGCACTCGGCCAGAGCCCGGCGGTCGCCCCGGCCCCCGCGGGGACCGAGCCGGGCGTGCACGCCGCCGCCGAGACGTCGGGGCCGCGGCAGGCGCTGGATCTCACGGCCGGGCGCGCCGGCGCGGCGCCGCTGTTCCTTCTGCCCGAGGGCACGTTCGGCGAGAGCGCGGCTGGTCCGGCGCCGACGGGCCTCGCGGCGCTGCCGGCGCTGGTGACCGCGGCGCGCTGGATCTCGTCGCGGCGCACCAGCACGTTCGAGTGCCTGTTCCCGCCGAGCGCCTTCCGCCCCGACGAGCCGCTGCGGCCCGAGCGCCTCGACGCCGCGCAGGCCGAGGGGCTGCTCGCGCAGGTCGCGGGGGCGCTGGAGGCGGCCGCGGTCGGCGGCGAGGCGGCGACGACGAACCCGCTCGTGGCGGCGCAGCTGCGCTCGGCCGGCCTGACCGTGCTCGCGCACATCCTCGGCACCGTGCGCAAGGACACAAGCTTCCGCGCCGCCGCCGACAAGGCCGCGGCCCTGACCTTCGCGCTGATCGATCGCGAGCAGGCGCACCCGACCGCCTTCGCGGCGCTGCGCAGCCACGCCATCCAGCTCCTGCAGCTGCGCGCCCCGGCGCTCGCTCCGGCCGATCGCGAGCACGCCGCGGCGCTGTTGCGCGGGCTCATCCGCGAGGCGCCGCCGTACGACAAGCTGCCCGAGGTCTGGCGCTTCGCGATGTGCTCGGCGTGGGACTTCCACGAGGGCGAGGTCGAGTCGCTGCGCCGCCACCACGGATTCACCGAGATCAAGCCGCCCGAGGGCAGCCCGCGCCCGCCCTTCAGCCTGCGCGCCTACCGCGTGATGGAGGCGCCCTTTGTCGGGCCGCGCGGCGAGAAGATCCAGATCTTCGCCCGCAGCGCCTCGCCCCAGGACGAGAACCGCGAGATGGGCGAGGCCGGCTTCATCGGCGTCCTCATCAACCGCCACGCGCAGCTCGGCGCCTTTGACATGCAGGCCGCGGCCATCGAGGTGAAGCAGGTCGGCTACAAGCTGATGATGAACACCCAGTGCGCGGGCCTGACCACGCGCTTCGCCGTCGGCAAGCTGTTCCCCGAGGCCGACATCTACTCGTCGTGGGACTCGACGTTCTTCCGCACCGATCCCAAGACCAACCAGGTCACCGAGTCCGAGGGCCTCGACTGCTTCGTTGCGCTCCTCATGGGCATGGCGAAGAAGGAGACGCACGCGCAGATCAGCGAGCGCATCAAGCAGGCGCAGTGGTACCACGAGCAGGCGCGCACGCCCGGCTTCGTGCAGTTCGTCGGCCCCGGCCACCCGCTGGTGGTGGCGCGCTACTCCGACGTCAACCAGGACGGGCGCGCCGACTTCTACGACGGCTTCCTCGATCTGTCGCTCAAGCAGATCCAGTCCGACGTCGAGGGCGGGGCGACGCCGCGTGATCCCGGGGTCGCGGCCTCGCAGGTCGGCGGCGATGCGGCGACGGGCCTGGGCTGGGCGGCGGGCAGCCTGAACCGCGTCACCCAGTACTCGGAGCTGTGGCGCGGCCTGCCCGGCGACAGCGAGCTTCTGTACATCTTCGCCGCCAGCGGCTTCTTCAGCCACCGCGAGCCGCCGCTCGACGTGCCGATCGGCCAGGCCGCCGCCAGCGCCGTCGCCGTAGATCTGGGCCGCCTGCCCGCGGTCTGCCGCTACAACCGCGTGCCGAGCCCCGAGCCCGGCCAGCCCGAGCTCCTGTGTGACGTCATGTTCCACAGCTTCCTCGGGCACGCGCCGTGGGAGCTCAAGCGCCTGCTGTGCGCCGCCGAGGCGCTGCGCCGTGCCCTCGACCTCGGGCTGCTGCCGGCGGCCGGGCCGCTCGCGAACCGGCTCGGGCAGCGCGGCGCGCTCCTTTTGCTGCTCGCGGGCCTGCTCGAGTTCCCGGCGGATCAGAACTTCATCGACGGCCTGTGGAGCACCGCGCTCAAGCTGCTCAACCTGCCGCCGATCTCGCGCACGCTGGTCCGCGGCTGCATCAACCAGGCGGACCACGACGCCAGCAACTACTACGGCTCGGTGCGCGGCCTGCGCCAGCTGCTCGGCGACGACAAGGCCGACGGCGCGCTCAAGAAGTCCGACCCCGTGGCCTTCGCCAAGCTGCAGGACGAGGACGACCGCATCGGCCGCCCGCTGCAGCTGGAACTGCCGGCCTAGCGCGACGCGCCTAGCAGCCGCGCAGCGCGAGCAGCGTCGCGAGCAGCGTGCCCGCGACCAGCCCGGGGCCCAGGAGCGCGGCGCCCCGGCCCACCCGCTGGCGCACCTCGGCGTCGAGCAGATCGCGCTGGATCGCCGTGTACAGCGCCCGCGTCTCGGCGAGCAGGCGCTGCGCCGGCTCGGGGCCGCGCTCGATGCGGCTTGTGACGAACGAGCCGGGTCGGCCGCGCACCATCGCGCGCAGGATCAGGAACAAGAGCTCGTCGCCGAAGTAGGGCTCGGGCAGGGCGTCGCGGCGGCCGCAGTAGTACTTGTCGACGCGCAGCGCCGCCGGGGACAGCTCGCGCTGCTGGTCTTCCTGCAGCAGCGTCACCAGCGAGGCCAGGCGGTCGACCTCCTCGTGCTGGCCGGTGAGGATGTAATAGAACAGCGCGCCCATCGCGTAGATGTCGTGCGGCTCGCCCATGCGGCGCACGATCTCGTGCTGGCGCTGCGGCGCGTGCTCGGCCGGCGTGCCGCGGAAGAAGGAGTCCAGCCACTGCTGTTCGACCGTCAGCGTGGCGGCGGCGGCCTCGATGTGGGCCAAGTTCGAGGCGCTGGCCGGCCCGGCGATGGACCCGGCGCCGATCCTTGCCGCCGATTTCGACGCCCTGCGCGCCTGCGGCCTGTCGCGCCAAAAGCAGGGCTATATCCGCAGCCTGTGCGAGCTGGTGGCGGCAGGCGAACTCGATTTCGAGGCGCTCCCCGCGGACGACGAGGAAGCGATTGCCCTCCTCACCCGGATCAAGGGGGTGGGCCGCTGGTCGGCCGAAATCTACCTGCTGTTCGCCGAGGGCCGAGCCGACATCTGGCCCGCCGGCGACCTTGCGGTGCAGGCCGGGCTGCACAAGATCCTCGCCCTGCCCGAACGCCCCGCCGAAAGACGCACGCGTGAATTGGCCGAAAGTTGGCGACCATACCGGGGCGCGGCGGCGATCTTCACCTGGCATTGCTATAACAACGCCGCGCTGTAAAAGACTGCTGACACACCTGTAAGCATGGGAGAGGCGGCGATGGCCCGCAAATGCATTTTCA
>ERZ650309.1798-NODE-1798-length-10013-cov-4.721932_pt1 | contig 10013 bp, 5 predicted proteins | sample MGYA00376245_ERZ650309 | MGnify/ENA primary metagenome ERZ650309 (study PRJEB26733, sample SAMN07839294) | wastewater metagenome | biome: urban; feature: wastewater treatment plant; material: waste water | place: USA: North Carolina | collected 2016-04-26 ...
GCTGCACGCGAGCGTCGGCGCGTGGCACGGCGACCGCGTGGTGCTGCGCGATGCCGCCGCAAGCCGCACCGTCGCCGGCGGCGAAGTGCTGGACCCGCTCGCCCCGGCGCGCTACCGCCGCACCTCGGCACGCCTGGCCGAACTCGATGCGCTGACACGGCCCGACACCGCCGGCCGCGTGCACGCGCTGCTCGCCGCCGCGCCGCACGGCCTGGACCTGCTGCAACTGGCGGCAGCGCAGGGCCTGGCCGGGCCGCAGGCGCTGCTCGACACATTGCCTGCCGACGCGCTGCGCCACCTCGGCGACGCGCAGGCGGTCGCACTGGGCGCGGCGCACCGCCAGCGCTGGGCCGACGCCGTCATCGCCGCTCTGGCCGCCTTTCACGCGCGGCACGCCGACGAGCCGGGGCCCGACGCGGCGCGCCTGCGGCGCCTGGCTTGCCCGCGTCTGGCGGAGCCGCTGTGGCGCGCGCTGCTCGCCGACCTGCAGGCGGGCATCGTGCCGCTGGCGCGCGAGCCGGTGAAGCCACAGGTCCCGGCGAACCAGGCAGGCTCGCGGCGCTGGCGGCTGTTCGGCGCGGTGATCCTCAGCGGCGGCCTGCTCGGCGTGAGCGCGGCGCTGTACTGGGTGCTGAACCCGCCGCCGCCCAAGCCCGTGCCGCCGGATATGAAGCCGGTGCTCGCGCGGCCCGCGGATGCGGGAGTGCCGGCGCCGCGAGATGCCGGCCCGGTGGTGCCGCCGCGACCGGCCGACCTCGGCACGCCCGAGCGCTCGCCGCAGAACCCCGACGGCGGCCACCGCAACAGCGGCGGCAGCGGCAGCAAGAAGCCCGACCGCCTGTTCGACGGCAAGCCGGCCGATCGGGTGACCGCGCTCGGGCAGCTCGAGGAGGGCCGCCTGGCCAACGCCAGCGGCAACAGCGCCGGCGCCTACAACATCTGTCGCTCCGCCGGCAACAACCCCGACGTGCGCGGCCAGGCGCTGGTCTGCATGGGGGACGCGGAGTTCGGCCGCGGCCGCTACTCCGAGGCGATCAAGCTCGGCAAGCTGGCGATCAAGGAGCGCGCCTCGAGCAAGGAGGTCTACCTCCTGCTCGGCAAGGCCTACCTGAAGCAGAAGAGCTGCAAGGACGCCAAGATCTACTTCACCAAGGTCATCAACGGCTCGGATCCGACCAACCCCGAGGCGCTCAAGGGCCTCGAGCTGTGCAAGTAGCCGGGCCCGAGACCCGGCCGCCCCCGCCTCCCCGGCCCGCCTGCACGAGACCTGATGAAGCGAACTGGATCTGAAGAGATCAGCCGCCGCGCACTGGCGCGGGCGCGGCGTAGGTCTTATTCAGGTTGACTACGAGGTGATCACTTTGGGCCTAGCCGACCTGTTCTCGAAAGAGGCGCGCAGCCAGCGCAACCTGCAAAAGCTCATTCAGAAGGCCAGCGACAAGCACGCTCAGCCCGAGGATCGCTTCGGCGCCTTCGAGCAGCTCCGTCAGAACGGCGGCTCAGAGGCCATCCTCGGCCTGATGCGGCGCTTCAGCTTCACCTACGACAAGAGCATCCGCGACGAGGAAGAGAAAGAGTGGATCTACCACACGCTCGTCGACATGGGCCAAAAGATCCTGCCCGAGCTGCGCCGCTACATGAAAGAGAGCGAGACGCTCGGCTGGGCGCTCAAGATCCTCGAGCAGATCGCCAAGGGCGACTCCTTCCGTGAGACGCTGCGCACGCTGTGCGAGCAGAACGACAACTCGTACGTGCGCGACCCCAGCAAGAAGACCCAGCTGGTGCACTTCATGGGCGACCACCGCGACCCCGAGATCGCGCGCCTGCTCATCCCCTACCTCGAGGACATCGACGAGGGCGTGCGCTTCAACGCCGTCGAGGCGCTGCTCCACCAGGGCCAGCCGGAGGTGGTCGTCCAGCCGCTCGTGCGGCTCCTGCTCAACAAGAGCGAGGAGTCGCGCCGCATCAAGATCCGCATCGCCGAGGGCCTGGCCGAGCTCAAGCTGCCGATGACCGAGCACGCCGGCGAGGTCGAGCGCGCCCTCAACGACCTCGGCCTCGACGCCCGCCTCGACAACGGCAAGCGCATCCAGCTCAGCGCGCAGCGCTAGCCGCCTCTTCCCTCAGCACGAGACGAGCGCTCGCCGCGGCCCAAGCGGCCGGCGGACGCGCGTCACGCCTGCGACGGGCTGCCTCTCCAAGATCGGCAGCGCGCGCTCCCCGAACACGGTTTTTCTGATGAAGCGCCTCGCATGTGACGAGGTGACGCGCGCCTGCGCGCCCCGGTAACAGGGCGGCGGGTACTTGCTCGGTCGGTGAGACGGGAGAGGCGAGGCGGCGGGAGGAGCGGCAGGACCCGAAGGCCCCGCCGCGGCGAGGGAGGCGGCTACTTCTTCTTCGCGGCGAGCGCGTCCTTGATCATCGACTCGAACTTCTCGTACGGGTACGCGCCGGCGATCTTGCGGCCGTTGATGAAGAAGGTCGGGGTGCCCATGCCGCCGCCGGGCAGCTGGTTGCCGTAGTCGACGTCGGACTGCACCGCGCCCTTGTAGCGGTTCGAGTCGAGGTCGGCCTTGAAGCGCGCCGCGTCGAGCCCGATCTCCTGCGCGTACTTGTCGAGCGAGGCCCGATCGAGCGCGCGCTGGTTCTCGAACAGCTTGTCGTGCATCTCCCAGAACTTGCCCTGGGCATTGGCGGCCATCGCGGCCTCGGCGGCCAGCGGCGCGTCCTTGTGGAACGACAGCGGGTAGTTGCGCCACACCACGCGGACCTTGCCGGGGAAGCCCTCCTTGATCTTCTTCAGCGTCGGCACCACGCGCGAGCAGAACGGGCACTGGAAGTCCGAGAACTCGACGATGGTCACCGGCGCGTCCTTGGGACCGAAGCTCGGGCCGTCACCGGGCTCGACCTTGTAGACCGTCTTGTCCTCTTCCTCACCGCCGTCCTGGGCCGGGGGCGCCGCCGCCTTCTCGACGGCGCTCTTCATGATCTCGTCGTAGACCTTGGCCGCCGGGATGCGCTTGCCCTTGGCCATCGCCTCGACGTCCTTGAGCGCCTGGTCGACCTTGGCCTTGAACGCCTCCAGCGGCTGCGCGCCCGAGAGCGACTTGCCGTTGACGAAGAACGCCGGCGTGCCGTTGGCGCCGATCTTCTGGCCCTCGGCCAGCTCGTCGTCGACCTTCTGCTTGTACTTGCCGCTCTCGAGCGCCGCCGTGAACTTCTTCATGTTCAGGCCGAGCTCCTGCGCGTACTTGTCGAGCGAGGCGCGGTCGAGCGCGCCCTGGTTGGCGAAGAGCTTGGCGTGGTACTCCCAGAACTTGCCCTGCTCCTTGGCCGCCAGCGACGCCTCGGCCGCCAGGTGCGCCTTGTCGTGGAACGACAGCGGCAGCTGCTTGAAGGCGACGCGCACGTCCTTGGGGTAGAGCTTCATCAGCTCGGTGATGGTCGGCTCGACGCGCGAGCAGAACGGGCACTGGAAGTCAGACCACTGCACGATGGTGACCTTGGCGTCCTTGGGGCCCTTGACCGGCGCGTCGCCGACGAGCGCCTTGTAGACGACGTTGTCCTGCGCCTGCTCCGGCTGCTTGGGCGCCTCGACCTTCTCCATGCCGTCCTTGGTCAGCTCGGCGTAGAGGCTGGCCGGCGCCACACCGGCCTTGAGCTTGGCGTCGGCCAGGTCGATCTCGTTCTTCACCACCTTCTCGAAGTTCTCGTAGGGCTGGGCGCCGTGGAACGGCTTGCCGTTGATGAAGAACGACGGCGTGCCGCGCGCCCCGAACTTCGCAGCCTCGGCCTGGTCGGCCTGGATCTGCTGGTCGTACTTGTTGCGGTTCTGGCCGAGGTCGGTCTTCCACTTGGCGACGTTGAGGCCGAGCTCCTGCGCGAACTGCTCGTAGTGCTGGTCGTCGAGCTTGTCCTGGTTCTGGAACAGCTTCTCGTGATAGGCCCAGAACTTGTCGTCGCCCTGCTCGCGCGCGGCCATCGCGGCGCGCGAGGCCGGCGCGGCCTGCGGGTGGAACGGCAGCGGGTTGTGCTTGAACGCGACGCGCACGTCCTTGCCGTAGCTGCGCTTGATCTTGTCGATCGTCGGCTCGACCCGCGAGCAGAACGGGCACTGGTAGTCGGAGAACTCGATGATGGTGATCTTCGCGGTGGGTGGGCCGACCACTGCGGCGTTCCCGACGGGAACCTTGAACCGTTCGACTGAGGTGTCTGGAGCTGCGGCGCCGGCCGGCTCCTCCTTGCCTCCGGTCTGGGTCTCGCTGATCGTGGCCTTCCCTATGAAGAAGCCGACGATGAGCGCGCCCAGCGTGCCCAGAATGACGCTCGTCTTGTTCATGCGCGAACCTCGCTTGCGGGGTCTGTGTAGCGGATCATAAAAGGCGGCTTGCTGCGTAAGAATTCCCCTGCTCGGGACAGGAGGGAGGCCCAGCTTACACGGGCGCGCCGGGCCGGTCCAGGGGCGCACGTGCTGACCTGTGCGTGCGGGTGTGGTCGCGGTGCCAGCGCGGCAGTCGGTAATTGTCGGCGGTAGCTGAAGGGCAGGCCGCGGCGCTCAGAACGCCCCGACCAGCGACACCGACAGGCCGCCGTCGAGCGGCGCGAGCGCGGGCGCGAGCGTGAGCCGCGGCGGCGCGGTCACGGCCGTCACGTCGGTCAGGGCGCCGGTGCGGTACCGCTCGAGCCCGCGGGCGGCGGCGAGCGGGCGCGTCGCGATCATGAGCTCGCTGACGAAGATGCCGATGAGCGTATTGGTGGCCGCGGTATCGGGGCGCTTCAGCCCGTAGCCCAGCACCAGACCGAGCGCGATGTTGATGAAGAAGCTGCTGATGTGCCCGAGCGCACTGCCGGCCCCGATCTCGCTCGTCGCGGCGTGCTCCAGGCGGCGCTCGGCCTCGCGCAGCGTGTCGCAGCTCGGCGGCCCGGGCGAGGCCGCCAGCCGCTCGACCTGGCGGTGGTCGCGCAGGACCTGCGCCGGCGGGATGACGGCGAGGATGCCGCCGGCCACCGCCGTCGACGAGCTCCAGATGGCGTCGACCGGCTTGCGCGGATCGTCCGAGAACGGCACCAGCACCCAGGAGCCGCCGGCAAAGCCCGCGTACGTCAGGGCCCAGCCGACGAGGAAGCGGCGCTCCTTCACCGCGGTCTCGCGCAGCACGTCGCGCACGAAGCGCAGCCGCGCCGCGGCATCGTGCTCGCCCAGCGCCGGCGCCGCGCCCGTCGGGACCGCGCACTCCGCGGCGTATCCGGTCGCGGGTCCGCCGACAAGAAGCGAAAAGAGGGTGAAGGACCCAAGCGCCGAGGTTCCTGCTCTCCCGACGGGACGTCGTGTCTTCATGGGGTTCGTCGCGGCTCCTTGCCTAGCGTGAAGGCTCAGTCTGCCGCGCGCCACGCCCGGCCGCACAAGAGATCGGATGCGATCCGGCGCACAGTATCACCGTGCCGCGCGACCGTCCGCGCCCGGAGGCTGCGGCCCGCGATGCGGCGAAGCCGGCGGGCGGGTGACGAAGGCCGCGGCTGCTCCGTCTCACCTGCGTGCCGCGCCGAACCGCCCGCTGGCCTGTCTCGAGGAGCCCCGGGGCTCGCTCCGCCGCCGCTGCTGCTGAGGACGACGCGGCGCCACGGCCGGTGCGGCAGCCCCCTTTGTGGCGACGGAGAGCCGCCTTGACACGGCTCGGGTATCTCGGTTTGCTAGGAAGCTGGATGAGCGGGACGATCCTCGGCATCGGGCCGAACTCTGCGATGCTGCGTCGAGCGGTGCTCGCGCTGAGCAGCGCGGTGTTCGCCGGTAGCCCCGCGCCCGCCGACGCCGCGCGCCCGGCCCCAGCGGCAGCCCCGGCCCCCAAGGCGGCCCCGAAGGCAGGTGCATCGTCGGGGTCGACGGCGGCGGTGCCCGTGGCCGGCCCCAGCCGCGCGCCCATCCTGTTCCAGCCGGTCCAGACGCCGGCCTCGCTGGCCGCGCTCGGCCAGGAGCTGGCGCGGGCGCTGTGCCAGGCCGCCCGCGAGGCCGACATCGCGGCGCAGCCCGGGCCGCTGCCCGCCCACGCCGCCGGCTCGCCCCGGCCCGACTCAGACAACGTCGTCGTCGGCCGGCTCGAGGAGCTGGTGCAGTCGCGGGTGCGGCTGTCCCTGAGCTTCCGCGGCACCACCGCGCAGTCGGTCGGCGACCTCGAGCACCTGGACGACCTGGTCTACGCGGTGTTCGCGCAGCTGCGGCCGCGCCTGGCCCTGGCCCTCGGCAAGGACCCCAGCAGCGAGGCCACGCTGCCGGCGCTGCCGCCCGGTCCCGCGAGCGGACCGCCGGCCAGCTCGCCGCCCGTGCCCGCCGGAGCGCCCGCGGTCCTGGCCGCGGCCAAGCCGCCCGCCTCGTCGCCTGCTACTGCACCCGGTCCGTCCGGCGTCCGCGAGGCGCGCGCCACCGTGCCCGCCGGCAAGCCGGCCCCGGGCCGCGGCCCGATCCGGACCTCCGAGGTGCGCAGCCCCCCGGAGCGCGATCGCGGCTCGACGCCCGGCCGCGACGCCACGGCACCGGCGGGCCCCCAGGTCGCGTCGCTCGATCCGGCCAAGGGCGGTCGGCCGGAGGACCGGTCGCCAGACAGACCGGGCGACAAAGCTGGTGATAAGCCCGGTGACAAGCCCGGTGACAAGCTCGGTGACAAGCCTGTCGAGCGGCGGCTCCCCGACGCCGGCCTGCCCGAGGCGACACCGAGCGGCCCGACGCCGGGCGCGGTCGCCGAGGCGCGGCCGGCTCCGGTCTCGCGCCCGCGCCTGGTCGTCGGCCTCGTCGGCGATCCGGTGAGCAGTGTGCCGCCCGGCTTCTACGGCATGTCCGCCGTCGGCCAGCAGACCGTGCTCTCGTACCTGTCGAACCGCCTGCGCATCCCGGCCGTGCCCGGGCGCATGGTCGGCCTGGTCGGCGGGCTCGAGGCGCTCGGCCAGTCGCTGCGCCAGGGCGCGCACCACACCTTCATGCTGCGCGTCGACTCCCTCACCGTCGGCCCGGCGACCAATACGCCGTTCGGGCTGGGCAGCGCCACGCTCAGCGGCCGCATCCACATCGTGCTCTTGTTCGACGGGCGGCCGCTGCTCGACCGCAGCTTCATGCTGCCGCCGACGTCGTTCCCGACCAGCGAGCCGCCGGCCAGCGTCTACAGCCGCGCCCTGTCCGCCGCGCTCGACGCGGTCTCGCCCGAGCTCATGGCCCGCCTCGGCCCCGCGCCTTGAGAAACGCTCCGGGCCGGGCGATGTCGTACGGATGTCATGGCGATGCCGCGGCGCCCCGTGGTTGACCTAAGCTCGCTTTTTGCCGTACGATGGCTCTCGCTGTCAGGTGCAAGCGTGAGCCCAGTGCCTCAGTCTGACTCTGCTTTTGAGGAGCCGCGTGCGACTTCCGCAGCCATTCGGTAAATACCTGCTCCTCGAGCGCATCTCCGTCGGTGGCATGGCCGAGGTCTTCAAGGCCAAGGCCTTCGGCGTCGAAGGCTTCGAGAAGATCATCGCCATCAAGAAGATCCTGCCCTCGATGGCCGAGGACGCGGACTTCATCCAGATGTTCATCGACGAGGCCAAGATTGCCGGGCAGCTGAACCACGCCAACATCTGCCAGATCTTCGAGCTCGGCCGCATCGACGACAGCCACTTCATCGCGATGGAGTACATCTGGGGCAAGGATCTGCTCCAGATACAGAACCGCTTCCGTCGCATGAAGCGCTACATGCCGCTGCCCATGGCCGGCTTCGTCGCCGGCAAGATGTGCGAGGGCCTGGACTACGCGCACCGCAAGAAGGACGCGACGGGCAAGCCGCTCAACATCATCCACCGCGACGTCTCGCCGCAGAACGTCATCGTCAGCTACGAGGGCGAGGTCAAGGTCATCGACTTCGGCATCGCCAAGGCGGCGTCGCGCTCGTCGAAGACGCAGGCGGGCGTGCTCAAGGGCAAGTTCGGCTACATGAGCCCCGAGCAGGTCGGCGGCAAGCCGCTCGATCAGCGCGCCGACATCTTCGCGATCGGCACCATCCTGTACGAGCTGCTCACCAACGACCGGCTGTTCCTCGGCGAGAGCGACTTTGCCACCCTCGAGAAGGTGCGCAACGTCGCGGTGCCGCCGCCCTCGACGGTGAACAAGGAGATCCCGCCCGAGCTCGACCGCATCATCATGAGGGCGCTGTCCAAGGACCTCGGCGAGCGCTACCAGTGGGCCAGCGAGCTGCACGACGATCTGCTCGACTTCGTGTCGCAGTTCGAGCCGGTCTACAACGCCAAGGCGCTGGCCGGCTGGATGCGCGAGAGCTTCGCCCCCGAGATGAAGAAGGAGGCGGCGGTCCTCGACCAGCAGCGCAAGATCGGCCGCGAGGCGATGAACTCGGCGGTGCCGCAGAAGCTGGCGATGCCGCCGTCGGCGCGCCTCAAGGGCACGCTGGCGCCGACCAGCAACGCGCCGGTGGCGCCGCAGTCCGCGAGCGCCTCGACCGAGGCCGCCGAGCCGGTGAGTGACGCCGATGCGATCGACGCGTCGCTGGCGAAGGAGCTCGAGCAGGTCGATCCGCTGCCCGCCGAGGGCGACATCCTCAACGAGAAGACCACGATCCAGCAGCCGGACGAGCCGGCGAGCGGGGATCTGCCCAACCAGGCCACGGCGATCTTCGACGGCCAGGGCGGCGGCGGGCACGGCTCCGACGAGGGCGACCTCAAGGGGCAGGCCACCGCCATCTTCAACCCCGACGAGCAGAAGGCCAAGCAGGCGCCGGCCCCGGCCCCGGCGCCGGTCCCGCAGCCGGATCCGTACGCCTCGGCGATGAACCCGGCGATGAACCCGGCGATGCAGAACCCCAGCATGGTCAACCCGATGCAGTTCGCGGCGGGCTACCAGTCCGGGGTGATGTCGGCGATGCCGATGGCCTACCAGAGCGGCGTCATGGGCATGCAGCCCGGGCACACCGGCATGATGATGCTGCCCAACGGCGCCATCGTGCCGGCGATGATGCCGCAGCCCGCGCCGCAGCCCGCCGAGCCGGCGCGCCCGAACGCGCTGTGGAAGGACATCCTCGTCGGTGTCGTGGTCGCCATCGCGGTGGTCGGCCTGGTGCTCGGGGTCCGCTTCGCGCTGACGCCGGGCAAGGGCACCGTGGTCCTGACCGTGCAGCCGCAGCGCCCGGCCAGCGTCTACCTCGACGGCAAGGAGTTCGGACGCATCGATCCGGGCAGCGCCTTCGTGCTGCGCGATCTGGTGCGCGGCCCGCACCAGCTGCTGGTCCGCGCCGAGGACGGCGAGGCGCAGCAGACGGTCGAGGTGACCGCCGGCGAGGTCATGCCGATCACGGTGCAGCTGCAGGTGAACGGCGGCAGCACCAGCGCGGCCGGCGGCGGCCAGGGCAGCGGCGTCATCCGCCTGCGCCTGCCTCCGGACGGCGCGCTGGTCTCGATCAACGGCCGCCTCATTGCCGAGAAGGACATCCAGCGCGGCTTCCTCGTGCCCGCCGGCGTCGCGCAGGAGGTCTCGGTCAAGAAGGCGGGCAAGCGCCCCGAGACCTTCACCGTGACCCTGCAGCCCGGTCAGGAGTACGACCGCGCCATCGAGTTTTATGAGAGGTGCCTGGCCATCCAGTGCAAGACCCTGGGCGAGGAGCATCCCGACACGGCAGATAGCTACAACAACATCGGGACTGCCAACCATTTCAAGGGCGAGTACGGTCGCGCCATCGAGTATTATGAGAGGAGCCTTGCCATCAAGCGCCGCACCCTGGGCGGTGGCGTCAAGGATGTTCCTTTCAGCGTAGATCTCCAAATCACGCCGCCGCGCGACACCTATGTCCGCGCCAAGCGCGATTTCGACAGCCAGGCGCCGCGCAAGGCGCTGGGCATCATGCGCTTGCACGGCAAATAGCAGCAAGAGCGACCCGCGGAGACCCCTGATATGAGCACCCCCCCGACTGTCAGTATCAGGCGCGCCAAAGGGCGGCCCGTGGTCGATCAAGGGATCGACTTCCGCATGTGCATCATCGGCACTTCGA
>ERZ650309.1799-NODE-1799-length-10012-cov-5.428342_pt1 | contig 10012 bp, 10 predicted proteins | sample MGYA00376245_ERZ650309 | MGnify/ENA primary metagenome ERZ650309 (study PRJEB26733, sample SAMN07839294) | wastewater metagenome | biome: urban; feature: wastewater treatment plant; material: waste water | place: USA: North Carolina | collected 2016-04-26 ...
AGGCAGTTGCTGATGGCGGCGGGCGTGGTGCCCCAGTCCTCGTGCAGCTTCAGGCCGATGACGCCGGCGTTGATCTGTTCATGCAGCGCAGCCGGCAGGCTGGCGTTGCCCTTGCCCAGGAAGCCCAGGTTCATGGGGAACGCGTCGGCCGCCTGCAGCATGCGCTCGATGTTCCAGGGGCCGGGCGTGCAGGTGGTGGCGAACGTGCCGGTGGCCGGGCCCGTGCCGCCGCCCAGCATGGTGGTGACGCCCGAGGCCAGGGCCTCTTCGATCTGCTGCGGGCAGATGAAGTGGATGTGGCTGTCGATGCCGCCGGCGGTGACGATCATCCCTTCGCCGGCGATGATCTCGGTGCCCGGGCCGATGACGATGTCCACGCCCGGCTGCACGTCGGGGTTGCCGGCCTTGCCGATGGCGGCGATGCGGCAGCCCTTGATGCCGATGTCGGCCTTCACGATGCCCCAGTGGTCGATGATCAGCGCGTTGGTGATCACGAGGTCGTGCGCCTCGTGGTGGCCGGGGCCGTTCACCACCTGGCTCTGGCCCATGCCGTCGCGGATGGTCTTGCCGCCGCCGAACTTCACCTCTTCGCCGTAGCCGCCGGCGGCGATGAGCCCGCCGAGGACGAGGCGTGAGGAACCGCCGCCTCCTGCTCCTTCGGCACGGACAGACCGAATACAACGCCGGCAGCCGCATGCAGGGTCAGCTCGACACCGATCTGAGCGACCTCGGCCGGGCACAGGCGGTGGCTGCCGCTGAGGTGCTGGCCAAGCGTCAGCCGTTGGTGATCATCTCGTCGGACCTTCGCCGCGCACTCGACACCGCCACGACGCTGGGCGACCAGGCCGGAATGTCGGTGTCGGTCGACGAGCGGTTGCGTGAGACACACCTGGGGGATTGGCAGGGGCTGACCCATCAGGAGGTCGACGAGATCGCACCCGGCGCCCGGATCGCCTGGCGCGAGGATGCCCGCTGGGCGCCGCACGGCGGTGAGAGCCGGATCGACGTGGCACGACGCAGCGTGCCCGTGGTTGCCGAACAGCTTCGGGCGCTGCCCGAGTGGGGCATCGACGAGGTCGATCGCCCGGTGGTGTTGGTGGCGCACGGCGGGCTGATCGCGGCACTGACCGCGGCGTTGCTCGACCTGCCGGTGGACAATTGGCCGGTCCTCGGTGGCATGGGCAATGCCAGCTGGGTGCAGCTGTCGGGGCACGGAGAGGGAGATGACGTGAAGTGGCGTCTGGACGTGTGGAACGCCTCTGCTCAGGTGGCCAACGATGTCCTCTGAACGTCCGGTGCTGCTCGTCTTCTGTGACTCGTTGTCCTATTACGGTCCCGGTGGGGGACTGCCGTCGGACGATCCGCGTATCTGGCCGAATATCGTTGCCGCCCAACTCGGTTGGGATCTGGAGCTGATCGGTCGTATCGGCTGGACCTGTCGGGATGTCTGGTGGGCCTCCACGCAGGACCCGCGCTCGTGGGCGGCGCTGCCGAAGGCCGGTGCGGTGATCTTCGCGACCTGCGGCATGGATTCGCTGCCCTCGCCGCTGCCGACCGCCGTTCGTGAACTGATCCGCTACGTGCGTCCGCCGTGGCTGCGTCGCTGGGTGCGCGACGGCTACGGCTGGCTCCAGCCCCGGCTGTCGCCGGTGGCGCGGCCCGCGCTGCCACCGCACCTCACCGCCGAGTATCTCGAAGAGACCCGTGCCGCAATCGATTTCAACCGCCCGGGCATTCCTTTCGTGGCAACCATCCCGTCGGTGCACATCGCCGAGACCTACGGTAAGTCACACCGCTGGCGTGATGCGACGGTCGCGGCGATCACGGATTGGGCTGGTGCGCACCAGGTTCCGGTCGTGGATCTGAAGGCTGCTGTCGGTGACGAAGTCATGTCCGGCCGGGCGAACCCCGACGGCATCCATTGGAATTTCGAGGCACACCGTGCCGTCGCTGAGTTGATGATCAAGGGTCTCGCTGAGGCCGGCGTGGTATCGCAGCGGGTCGACGACTAACGATGGCAGTGGTGGTGGTCACCGACTCGACTGCGGATCTGCGCCAGGAAGACCTGCAGCGCTGGGATATTCGCGTGGTTCCACTGCACGTGCTGCAGGATGGCACCGATTATCGAGACGGCGTAGACCTCATTCCGTCGGATGTCCAAGACCGGCCGCACGCCTCCACGTCGGGTGCGTCGCCAGGTGACCTCACTGATATCTACCGGCAGGCGCTGGCCGACAGTGGCGGCGACGGGGTGGTCGCGGTGCATCTGTCAGCAGGACTGTCGGGCACATTCAGTGCGGCCGCGGCAGCTGGTCGCGAGTTGGGTTCTTCTGTGCGCGTGGTCAATTCGCGTTCTGCGGCCATGGGTGTGGGTTTTGCGGCGCTGGCTGCGGCCAGGTCCGCCGCGGCGGGCGATGACCTCGATACTGTTGAGGCGCGGGCGCGTGCCGAGTGCGGCCGACTGCATGGGTTCATCGTGGTGCACCGATTGGACAACCTGCGACGCAGCGGCCGGATCGGTACGGCTGCGTCGTGGCTCGGTACCGCCTTGTCATTGAAACCATTGCTGCAGTTGGATATCGACGGGCGACTGGTGCTCGATCAGCGGATTCGTACGGTTGCCAAGGCGCACGCCGCGATGGCCGACAGGGTGGTCGCCCTCGTCGGTGACCGGCCGGCGTCGATCGCTGTGCACCACGTCAACAACCCTGACCATGCTGCGGAGATCGCCGCCACGTTGACTTCCCGTCTGCCTCAGGTGGATTCGATCACGGTGAGCGATATGGGGTCGGTACTGGCAGTGCATGTCGGTTCAGGCGCGGTCGGGGTCATCGTCAACGTCCAGGATCAGTGACGGGGCTCGAACGCAACGGGCAACGTCGCAGGCCCGGTTACGCCCAGGAAGCTCTTCCAAGACGCCGGCCCATCGAAGTGCAGGCCAGGCATGCGCTGAGCCATGATCGTCACTGCCTGGTTCAGTTCCAGCCGGGCCAGGTGCGATCCGAGGCAGTAGTGCAGGCCGCTGCCGAATGTCAGTGCCGTGGCCGGGTTTTCGCGGTCGATATCGAATCGGTCCGGATCATCGAAGACACCTGGATCCCGATTGCCGGCAGCGCTGTTCGCCATGACCTGCGTTCCGGCTGGGATCAACAGCCCGGCCAGTTCGACATCGACGAGCGCCTCGCGGGGGAGCCCGATGCCGATCGGTGAGTGCCGCACCGCTTCTTCTACTGCCTTGGCGACACATTCAGGGTGCTTGCCAAGCGTCGCCCAGTCATCGGGGTGCTCGCAGAACACGTGAAGTGCGGCGGCCAACTGATTGCGGGTGGTGTCGGTGCCCGCGACGAGGATCCCTGCCGCCATCATCAGCAGTTCGTCATGAGTGAGACGGTCGCCGTCGTCTTCGGCACGGATCAGATCGGAAATCAGATCGTCGGTGAGACCCTCGCGCCGGATCTCGATCATCTCGTCGACGTAATCGTCGAGATGTTGCCAGGCGTCCAGGACGACCGGCTCGTCCTCGATGATGTTCCACGCCACGATCTTCATGAAGCCGTCAGCCCAGTCGGAGAACAGTTCCCAGTCCTTCGGCGGCGCACCCAACAGAGTGCAGATGACCGGGATGGGGTACTGCCGGGCGATGTCGGTCACGATGTCGCAGTGACCGGTCGTCGCGACCGCGTCGACGAGTTCATTGATCACTGCGGCGATGGTGGGTTGTAGGCGCGCGACCGACCTCGGCGTGAACGCCTTGGACACGAGCCGACGCAGCCGGTGATGCTCGTCGCCGTCCATGCTCAACAAGGTCTTGCTGGCGCGCTCCCACAGCTTCCCGGAAGTGACCCCCTGGGATTCCAGGCCCATCGCTTTCGGCTCGGCGAACCGTGGATCCCGCAGCGCCGTGTGCACCAACTCGTAGGTGAGCAGTTCAGGACCGTGAGGGCCCATCGCGATCGGCGACTGCCGCCGCGCCTCGGCAATCTGCGTATGGACCTCGTCCCAGCTGGTTGCCTCCGTGTAGTCGAAGGTGGGCAGGTCGGCGTCGAACACACTGACGGGACCGGACAGGGTGGCGGTCATGCGGACTCCTCATGCTGGGTTTGGTACTGCTGTTGTGCAGCAGCGAGTTTCGCCTCACCGATGCGGTAGATCCCGGCCATCGCCGAAGGCTCGACGCCGAGGTACTCGGAGATGAACTCAGGCGCCACACCGGCGTCGCGCAATCGCAACGCCAGCGAATAGGGCAACGGCAACCGCCGTAGTGCGTGTTCGCGGGCAGTGGGCTCGGCCATGTATTGAGCGTGCGCGTGGCCGGTAAGGTCGATGTGAGTAGGTGGGTACTCGAATTACCTGTGTAGTAGTGCGGCGAGTTGTTCTCGGGTGGTGGTGCCGGTTTTGGCCATGGCGCGGTAGATGTGGCCTTCGATGGTGCGGGTGGAGACGGTGAGGCGTTCTCCGATGGTGCGGCTGGTGAGTCCTTGGCCGAGGAGGGTGACGATTTCGCGTTCGCGGTCGGTCAGGGGTAGTGGTTCGGCGGCGTGGCGCAGGGTGGGGGTGGTGGCGCCGCAGTGGTGGGCGAGTGTTTGGGCGCGGGTGGATTGGGTGAGTGCGGAGCCGCGTTGGTTGTGTTTGCGGTAGGTCAGTGCTGCGTGGGCGGCGGTGTCGATGGCGGCGATGAGGTCGCCGATGTGTTCGAAGTGTGTTGATAGGGTTGCGAGTTCGTCGGGGTCGTTGGTGTTCAGTGCGGTGGCGAATCGGGTTGCCAGTGGGGCGCGGGGTCCTTCGACGATGTTGGTGAGTTGGGTGAGTCGGTGGGCGCCCGACCCGTCACCGAACTGCGCAGCCGCCTGTAGACACATCACCTCGGCCGCGTATTGCCCGCTGGCCCTGGTCATTTCAGCGGCGGACTGCGCGGTCTTGATCGCCGAACTGACGGCGCCCCGGCAGGCTGCCACCCACGCATTCGCCAACTCGTACTCGTAGTCGCACAGTCGCCAACTGGGATGTCGCTTTTGTGCGAGAGCGGCTTGGGCCATGAGGGCTTCGTCCGCGGCACCCCGCATGGCAAGCGCTGTCGTCCAAGGAAGTTGGTAGCGGTACCCCCAGCCGTTGGTCTCGCCGTCGGACAATGCGTCGACGATCGGCATCAGCATCCTGTATGCGTCATCGATCTGGCCGGCGGCCAGCGCCGCGCGGCCGGCGACGGCGGTGGCCCGGATGCGCGCGGGCCCCGGCATGTCGTCGGCCTGCACCAGGGTCCGCGCTGCAGCTTCGCGGGCTTTGTGGATATGGCCGGCTTGGATGAGGGCGCCGACGCGGGCATCGGCGATCGCGAACAGCGTGTAGGCGTTCTCGCCGGAGTGGGCCAACAGTCCATCGGAGACATCGGCGACGGACATCGCGTCGGTGGTTCGACCCGCGTCACCGGCGGCCAACACCATCGCCCATCCTGCGCTGGGGGCAGCGAGCCCGGGCAACCGTTCGAGGTCGATGTGGGCCGCTACCTGTTGTGCTACAGCGGGATTCGCCGTCACAGCCCAATAGATGGCGAGCAACGTATCGATCCAGCCACGGGCCTGCGGGGTGAGGGCCGACGGGGCGGCGGTGTCGATGAGTTGCTTCGCGCCGTCAGGGTCACGAAGCGTCCACAGCTTGATCATCGCCCACACGTACGTCAACCTGGCGTGATCGGCGGCGCTGAGGTCGGCTGTCGGGGTTGCGGCAATGACGGCCTCGGCCTCGGGTCCGCGGCTCAACCACGAGAGCAGATTGCCGCGGACGAAGTACGCTTCGGCGCCTGCTCCGGCGCGTATCGCCGCCTCGGTCAGCCGATCGGCGAGTGCGAGATCAGCCAGCTGCGTTGCGCCGATGGCGGCAGCGAGCAGTAGTTGTGGATCGGCTTCCAGGTCTGAGTCGATGCATAAAGCTGCGCGGCGCACCAGGATTCGCATGTCATCTGCCGGCTGTGACCGGGCAAGTTCGGCGGCGACCAGACCGCGTAGGCGGCGCAGCCTGGTCTGCGCGGCCCGGGTGCGGCGTACTTCGCCGTACATCGGGTGAGCCAGGCGTACCTCGACTGTGCCCGACATAGGTTTCAGACTGATAAGGCCATGTTCCTCGGCTTCTTCGATGCCTGGTGAGTTGGTGATTTTGCGCAGGGACACCAAGTCGAGCGGTTCACCTACCGCCAGAACGTCCACGACCTCCGTCACCGCCGACGGCAGGTTCCGCATACGCGACTCGATCAGTTCGACCAGGCTCGACGGAACAGCGTGTTCACCTGTCCAGCTCCAGACACCGCAATTCTCGGTCAACTGCTTGTCTACCTGCTGGTCGACGATATTGCGCAGGTAGAGGACGTTGCCACGGGTCAGTGACCAAAGGCGCTGTGTCACATCGGGGTGTACCCGTCCGTTGAGCACTGCGGCCACAAGGGCGGCGGTTTCTTCGCGTGACAATGGCTGTAGGTCCAGGCGCCTGAGCAGCCCCGTCGAACACACTTCCTCAAGCCCCGCCGGAACGGGTTCGCCATCACGCAGTGTCAGTACGACCTTGGCCGCCCGTCGCTGGATGAGCTGGTGCACGACGAACACCGAGAGGTCGTCGAGCAGATGTGCGTCATCGACACCGACCACGACCGATGTTCCCGGCGGCGCGCTCGTCAACGCATCGATGACACCGCGTACCAGTTGGAGGGAATCGGCTGCCGCCGGCGCCCAGGAAGTGAAAGCCCCCAGGGGAAGTGTGCGGGCTGCCGAGGCGCCGACTACCCATCGAATCTGCGTTGGTGTTGATATTTTGGTGCGCAACGCATCTCGGGTGAGGCGGCTTTTTCCCACACCCGCGGCGCCACAGATGACAATGCCCGCAAGGTCAGGGTCTGACACCGCGGCGATGATGGTGTGAAGTTCTTCTGTGCGGCCGGTCAGCGGCCACGTCAACCGCATTGACTCAGGGTAATGCGTAGTGGTCCGCGATTGACTGCGTAATTCGAGTACCTGCCTACGCAACCTGGGGTATTCAGGCCATCGCATTCTGAGAACAACGGCGGTACCGATGGCCGCGGACAGGAATCGAAAGGCAATGACCATGAGCACGATGCACCTCGGCTGGATTCACCCACTGGCGTTGCACACACCTGCCAAGCCCCACTGGCTGGTCAGCGTCGACCATGCCATCGAACAGGCTCGGGATTGGCTGGCCGCTGATCATGCGGTGCCCGGTCCGACGGGCGACTACTTCGAACAGGCATTGCTGGAACGCGAAATGCACCATCTGTAAAGGGATTTGGTGAGGATGTCGAGCATGAGATGACCGGCATCGTCACCGGATCGTTGTTCGGCCGGCCGGTTGATGGTCAGCCGCGAGAAGGCCAGGGCAACCGCAGTGAGGAAGAGTAATGCGCCGCCGAGGCATGCGGTAGCAACTCGATTCGAGTACCCGCCTACTCGATCGTCCGCCCGTGCGTCAGCGCATCGTCAGATCAGAACGACGATTGGGCGAAGGTGATGATCATGAGCAGCACAACGCATCTCGGGTGGTTCCACATCCCGCTGATGCATACGCCGGCGCAGCCCCCATGGGTGAGCCGCGTGGAGCGGACGATGAGCCGGGCAGCCGACTGGCTGACCGCCGAGGACCCCACCGTCCACGAGGTCGAGGGCCGCCGCTACTACTACCTCGATCAGGCCCGCATGGGCCGCGAAATGGACCGACTCTGACCGGGCTCGGGCTATCCGGCGAACCGGCCGGTGACCGGCGGCAGATCTTTGAGCGTCAGAATGCCTGGTTTGGCCGCCACGACCGCGGGCACCGCGTTGGTCACGGGCAACGCCGTATAGATCATGCCGAGTCCGTTGAGGCTGACCTCGCTCCAGTCCTTCGACGGCAGGCAGTAGACCACGGTGCGCATGTTGGGCACGCCGAACACCTGGATCACGTGACCGTGCGCCACCGGCTTCGGCGGCGTGACGTGATTGCCCATGATCCAGTTGAAGCCGACGCTGACGACGTTCTTGTCGCCGACCCAGCCGCGGTGGTAGCCATACACGCTGGCGACGGTGCCTTTCGGGATCTGCATGAACCCCAGATCCGAGTCTTCGGTCGCCGGCGTGAACGTGACGTCGAAGGTGATCCGGTCCAGCTTGGCGCCGATGGCGTCGGCCATCATCGCCGCTGACTCGGCGAAGACCTCGCTCTCCAGACGGACGCTTTCGGCCAGTCCCGGGGTTTCGGGGTCCTGGCCGAAGCCCATCGCGGCCATGGTGCCCGCCGATTCGTAGACGCCGCAGTCGACGGACTCGGTGATGCGGATTTCGTCGACGCTCTCGCACGCGCTGGAGAGCACCATGCCCATCATGTTCGTCAGGCCCGGGTGTGCGCCGCTGCCGAAGATCGTGGAATTACCTGTCTCGCACGCCTTCTGGATGCGCGCCAGGTCCTCGGGAGACTGCTTGCCGCCGGTGATCCAGGCTGCGGTGGAACAGACGTTGATGCCGGACTCCAGCAGGGCGACCAGTTCGTCGACGCTGGGCCAGATCGGGTTGTAGCAGCAGGCATCTGGCTTCAGGGCGATCAGTTCGTCGATGTTGTTGGTGGCCTTGATGCCGGTGGGCTCCGGCCAGCCGGCGAGCTCGGCGGCGTCCACGCCGACCTTTTCCGCGCCGTACGCGTAGACGCCCACCAGCTCCATATCGTCACGGGCGATGATCGCGTGCAGTGACCGCTTGCCGATGTTGCCGGTGGTCCACTGGATGACGCGGAGCGGGCTCATGGATGCCTCCTGGTTGCTGACTTGGGTAGACACTATGCCGCATCTGTCTAGACCTGAGGTCATCGCATGAGTGGGGTGAGGTCGTCGAGCGTCAGCACGGCGTGGACCAGCCTCGGCAGGGTGGTCGTGACGGTGGCATCGTGGCCTTCGCGGCTCGATCCCGTGCAGCAGTCGCTGACGACCGTGGTGTGCAGTCCGGCTTCAGTCGCGTCGCGGGCGGTGGAATCGATCTCGATGTCGGTGCGGGCTCCGGCGATGATGACCCGGTCGCATCGCGTGCCCGCCAACGTGAGCGCGAGGCCGGTATGGGCGAAGGCGGACAGGCCGTGAAAGGGCGGCAGGACGATGTCGCCTTCGGCGGCGTGCAGTGCCGGGTGGATCTCGGCGCCCGGGCTGCCGGCGCGAAGGAGGCCGGCATCGCTGATCGCCCGTTGGCTCGGAGTCGGGTCCTTCCAACCGACGTCCGGTTGGGCCATCGGTGCGTAGATGACGCTGATGCCGGCGGCTCGTGCCGTGCGCACCAGCTGTGCCAGGTTCGACGCTTCACCGACGATCAGGTCGCGCTGTGGTGCCACCAGGATCATCACGGAATCAGTTGCGGTGTAAGCGATCTGCGAACGCATCCGGGCGGCGACCAGCCCTCGCATAGCCCGGTCCATGACCTGGTTGACGGCGGTCATGACATGAACTCCTCAGTGGTCAGCAGGCGATGGGCCACCAGTGGGAGCGAGCCGTTGACAGCCGCGGCGTGATCGGCTCGGGTCCAGGCGGCCACCGCATCGGTCAGGATGCTGACGTGATAGCCGAGGTCGACGCCTTGGCGTGCGGTGGACTCGATGCAGGTGTTGGTGAGTAGTCCACAGATCACGATCTGGTCGACTCCGATCGACCGGAGGTGTGCGTCCAGATCAGTTCCGCCGAACCCGCTGGAGACGTCGTGCCGGGATGCGACGAAGTCGCCGGCCTCCGGTGCGAGATCGGGGTGGAAGCGCCCCCCGAACCCGGTGAAGAATCGGGCCAGGCGGCCCAGGTCCTGGTTTGGAGTCGGATGTCGAAGGTTTCGGCGGCCGGCTGAACTGCGATGCGGTGCGTAGGCGATGGGCATCTCGCGTTCGCGGGCAGCGGCGATGGCGGCCCGCATGTTAGCTACGAGCCCGACATCGCAGGCAACTTCGCGCAGTAACGGCCACCCCTTTCCTCGGCGAGACACGAAGTCGTTCAACGGATCTACGACCACCA
>ERZ650309.1800-NODE-1800-length-10012-cov-4.806970_pt1 | contig 10012 bp, 6 predicted proteins | sample MGYA00376245_ERZ650309 | MGnify/ENA primary metagenome ERZ650309 (study PRJEB26733, sample SAMN07839294) | wastewater metagenome | biome: urban; feature: wastewater treatment plant; material: waste water | place: USA: North Carolina | collected 2016-04-26 ...
AGATGGCCGTTATCTGATACCGCGCCGCGATGGGCATGTGCTGTGCGGCTCTACTTTAGAAGAAGCGGGTTTTGATAAAACCACGACGGAAGAGGCGCATAAATTATTACATGATGCCGCTAAAAAATTATGGCCGCCCTTGGCAAATGAAAAACCTATTGCCCAATGGGCGGGCTTACGGCCTAGCTCGCCTAATGGTGTTCCGTTTATGGGAAAAATACCGTGTATGGAAAACCTATGGATAAGTGCCGGCCATTATCGAAATGGATTAGTTTTAGCCCCAGCCTCCGCACGATTCATGGCTGATTTGATTTTGGAGCGGGAGTCTCGCGTTGACCCGCGCCCCTATCAGCTAGGGCTTTTATAAAAGAATATGAGTCGCTCACTCTTCTTCGGCGCTGTCGTCGTCCAGTCCCATTTTTTTAAGACGATAGCGCAGCGATCGAAACGTCATACCCAGCTTTTTTGCAGCAGCAGTACGGTTCCAGCGTGTGTCGTCAAGTGCGCGCAGAATGGCACTCTTTTCAACTTCCAGTAAATAATCCTCAAGGTTTCCCCCGGGGATGTTGATTTCCGTAGCACTAGCGGCGGCTTCTGTGCTGGCGCTTGTGCCGTGATCGGGAAGCTGAAGGTGCTCAGGAAGAATGGTGTTTTGATCACAGAGTGTTAGTGCGCGTTCTAAAATATTTTGTAGCTCACGCACATTACCTGGGAAGCGGTAAGCAAGCAGCGTCTGTCGTGCGGGCTCACTCATTGTTGGCTCAGTCACCCCCCACTCTTGGCTAAGGCGCTTCAGGAATATATTGGTTAAGTAAAGAATATCGTCGCCGCGTTCGCGTAAAGGCGGCACATTCGCCTGAATGACATTGATGCGGTAAAAAAGATCTTGGCGAAAATGGCCGGCACTCACTTCAGCCGCAAGATTTTTATGCGTGGCGCTGATGATGCGCACATTAACAGGAATTTCTTGTGTGCCACCCACAGGACGAACGGATTTTTCTTGAATAGCACGCAGTAATTTTACCTGCATGGCCAGTGGAAGGTCGGCGATTTCATCCAGAAAGAGTGTGCCTTCGTCGGCAAGTTCAAACCGGCCAACCCGGTCTGTTTTGGCATCGGTGTAAGCGCCTTTGATATGGCCGAACAATTCGCTTTCAAACACGCCTTCGGACAATCCGCCGACATTCACCGTCACCAACGGTTTGTTGGCTCGGTGAGAAATCGAATGCAACACGCTGGCGACGACGCCTTTGCCGGTTCCGTTTTCGCCTGTAATCAGCACGTTGGCGTCCGAAGGACCAACGCGAGCAATGACCTGCAACACGGGTTGCATTGACGGAGCTTCGGCAATCAGCTTGGAGCGATGCTCGCTGCGCAGCAGTTGGTTTTCCGCTTCCAGGCGTTGCCCTTTGCGCAATGCCTGCCCAAGTTCAATCTGCGTTTTGAGAATGCTGATCAACCGTTCGTTTTCCCAGGGTTTCTGGACGAAATCGCGCGCGCCGCGCCGCATGGCTTCCACGGCCAGATCAACGCTTCCCCAGGCAGTCATCACGACAATCGGCAAGGACGTGTCCATCGCCTGAAGCTGCGCCAGCAAGTCCAGCCCTTCCTGGCCAGAAGTGGTGTCGCGTGTGTAGTTCAAATCAATCAGCGCAACATCGAAATCGCGCGTTTCAATCGCCGTCATGATTTGCGCCGGCGAAGCAGCGGTTTCCGTCTGAAAGCCTTCGCTTTTCAGCAACAAGCGCAACGCTTCCAGCACATCGGGTTGGTCATCCGCAATCAGAATTCTGGGAAATGGGTTCGAGCTTTTCATAACTACCAATCAAGTAACACGGGAGGGCCAGAAAGCAAAAGGCAAATATCAAAAGGCAAAAGTTATCTGGTCGGCACGTTTCGTTTTTGAGTTTTGATTTACTCTTTGACCAACCATCCGTCGGCCAGATTGATGACGCGATTGCCATAGGTCGCGTTCACTTCCGAATGCGTGACTTGCACAATGGTCGTGCCTTCATTGTTCAGCCGTTTGAACAATTCCATGATTTCTTTGCCTTGGTTTGAATGCAGATTGCCAGTCGGTTCGTCCGCCAGAATGATTCTGGGGTTGGCAATGACGGCGCGCGCCACGCCGACCAATTGCTGTTGACCGCCGGAAAGCTGGTTGGGATACAAATCCTTTTTGCCGACGATGTTGAATTTGTCCAGAACGTCCGCAACGATCGCTTCGCGTTCGGCTTTTTTGATGTCGCGATACGACAACGGAATTTCCAAGTTTTCGTACACTGTCAGATGATCCAGCAAGTGGTAACTCTGGAAGACAAATCCAATGTTGCGGTTGCGCACATCAGCGCGGTCTTTGGGTTTCATTTTGTGAATGGCATGCTCACCGAAGTAAAACTCGCCTTCCCAGCCGGCGTCGTGCATTCCCAGAATGTGCAGCAACGTGGATTTGCCCGCGCCGCTCGGCCCCATAATCGAAATGAACTCGCCTTCCTTAATCTCCAACGAGACGCGGCGCAAGACGTAATACTTCTGCAAACCTTGTGGGTAATACTTTTCGACATTTTCCAAACGAATCATTGTTCAAGCTCCATTATTCGCATCTGAGCGCAACCATCGGATCCACTTTTGACGCCCGCCTGGCAGGAATCAAACACGCCAGCAACACAACTGCCGCCAGCAACACAGAAACTCCGGCATAAGCCACGGCGTCGGTCGGGCTGACTTCAAACAGCAGCGTCGTCAACAACCGCGAAAGTGCAAACGCAGCGATCAATCCGATGCCAATGCCAATTCCGGCCAATCGCATTCCCTGACCGATGACCATTCGCAACACGTCTGCGCGTTGCGCGCCCAACGCCAGCCGAATGCCGATTTCCTGGGTGCGCTGTGTCACGACGTAATTCATCACGCCGTAAATCCCAACCACAGCCAGAACAATGGCCAGTCCGGCAAACACCAACAGCAACATGGCGATCAATCGTTGTGGAGCAATCGAACGCGCAACCATCGTTTCCAAAGCCAACGCTCGCCGAATCGGCTGGTCGGGATCAATGCTTGCGATTACCTGTCGAATGGCGTTGGTCAGATTTTCAGGCTTCGATGTTCCGCGCACAGCCAATGTCATTCCGGAACTGGGCATTTGCGCCGCCGGAACGTATACCTCCGGATTGAATTCGGCGGTCAGTTCCAGCAACTTGATATTGCCGATGATGCCGACGATTTCGCGCGAAACCGGTTTGCCATAAAGCTTTTCTTCTTGAGGAGAACCGATGGTCAAATGTCTTCCAATCGGATTTTCGCCCGGCCAATATAACTGCGCCAGTTTTTCATTGATGATCACCACGCCGGGACTGGTGCGAACATCTGCGTCGGTGAAATCTCGCCCGGCGCGCATCGGAATGCCCATCGTTTTGAAATAGTCGGAACTGATTTCGTGATTATCAGCGTTGGGTGGATCGCTATCCGCTGGCGTAGGCCGTCCGTCAATGCTGAACGACGTCGCGCCACGACCGTTGTTAAACGGCAAGTTGGTCGTCACGGCAGCGCTTTCAACTCCGGGCATCGCCCGAACACCTTCCAGCGCGCGGCGGAAAAAGTCCGCCTGCTGCCATTCGTCTTTGTATTTGGCGCGTGGCAAGCTGACATCAGCTTTAACCACATTTTCGGCGCGAAAGCCCGGATTGACTTCCAACAACTTCCAGAAACTTTTCAGCAACAACCCCGCCGTTACTAGCAACACCAGCGAGGCGGCAATTTCCAGAACGACCAATCCATTGCGAATCACCGTCAGTTTTGCCGACCCGGAAGCCGAGCGCGTAGATTCGCGCATGGCCTGGCTCAAATTGGTTTTGGTCAACTGCCATGCGGGCAAGGCTCCGAACACGATTCCGGTAATCACCGACATCAACATCGTGAAGCCAACGACGATTCGATCAATCGAAATATCTTTGGGGTTCGGAATCGCATCAGGGTTAATCTTGGTCAGCCATTCAACGCCGAACGCCGCCAACAATAGTCCCAACCCTCCCCCGAGCAATCCCAGCACCAAACTTTCGCTCAACATCAATCGAATCAGATTCCAGCGCGACGCTCCGAGCGCGGCGCGAACGGAAATTTCTTTCCAGCGAACTGTCGCTCGTCCCAGCAACAAACTTGCGACGTTGACACAGGCAATCAACAGCACCAGCACAACCGCGCCGAACAAAATCCACAACGGACGTTCGACATCGCCAAGCCGCTCTTCACGAAATGACACCAGACTGAATCCCAGATCGCGTTCTTCTTTGGGAAATTCGCGCGTGATTTGTTGAGCGACGGAAAGAATTTCCGCCTGAGCCCGTTCGTAGCTGAGGCCCGGTTTCAGCCGCGCCAGCAATTGCAAAAACGAAGTTCCGCGCTGGTACTTCGACAAATCCAACGCCAGCGGCTTCCACGCTTCAATTCCGTTGGTGGGAAAGTTGAAAGATTGCGGCATGATGCCAATCACTGTATGAGCTTCGCCGTTAAGTTGAATGTCCTGGCCGACAATCTCTTTGCCCGCGAACCTGCGCTGCCACAAGCCGTAACTGAGTACGACGACACGGTTTTTGCCGGGCACGTCTTCTTCGGCGGTAAACCAACGCCCCTGCAAAGGCTGAACTCCGCTGACCTTTCCGAAATCTGCCGAAGCGTTGATACAACTCAACGATTCCGGATTGCCGCCTCCTGTCAGCGCAGCGCTGGCGTAATGAAACGCCGCGCTGCTTTCAAAACTCTGATTGCGCGTTCGCAAATCCACGAAGTTATGCGGCGAAACGGAAAAATGTCCTTTTCCGCCTACATCGCTGCCCCAGACATAAGCAATCCGTTCGAAGTTCGGATAAGGCATTGGGCGTAACAGCAACGCGTTGACGACACTGAACACCGCCGCATTCGCGCCGATGCCCAGCGCCAGCGTCAGCACCGCAATCAAGGTGTAGGCCGGATTTTTCCACAGCATCCGGCATCCATATCGCAAATCTTTCAAAAGGTTTTCCATTGTTCCTCCCTCTTCTCCTATTCGTACCGAAGCGCAATCATCGGATCCACTTTGGCGGCTTTGCTGGCAGGAATGAAACACGCCAGCAGCACAATCAAACCAAGCACAAACGAAACGCCGATAAAGGCCACAGCATCGGTGGCGCTGACGCCATACAGCAGATTCGACAACAATCGAGTCAATGCCAATGCCGCAGCCAAACCAATTGCCATTCCAATGGCTGCCAGCTTCATTCCCTGCCGCAGCATCATCTTCAGAACATCGTTGCGCTGAGCGCCCAGTGCCATGCGAATGCCGACTTCGCGCGTGCTTTGCGCAACCGAGTAAGACATCACGCCATAAATGCCAATCGCCGCCAACGTCAAAGCCAAGGTTCCAAACAGAGCCAGCAAAGTGGCGACGGCTCTTGCGGGAAACAAAGACACATTCATATGCTCTTTCATGGTTCTGACATCCGTCACAGGCAGGTTCGGGTCCAGGTTTCGGAATTCATTGCGAATGGCGGCCATCACGCTTTCAGGTTTGGTGGTGGTTCGAACAATCAAGCTGTTGAATGCCAATTGATCGCCCAGTGGAAACCAGGCGAATGATCGTGGATCTTCACCGATGCTCCAATACTTTCCATCTTTGGCGACGCCGACGATTTCCCAGGGCTGTCCGTCCGGAGTCGTGCGAAACCGTTTACCAATGGCGTTTTCGTTGGGATTGCCCCCCGGAAAAAATTTGTGCGCAAAGGTTTCGTTGACGACCACCGAACGCGTTTTGCCTTCCTGGTCTAATTCATTCAACTCGCGCCCCGCCATCAACGGAGTTCCGATTGCTTCAAAGTACTTCAACCCGACGTTGGCATTCATCGCATTGGGAGCGTTCATGCCTCGCTCAATTTGTTGACCTTCGATGTAAACGCTGGTTCCGTTGTAATTCATGCTGAGCGGCATGAAATTCGTCAGCGAAGCGGTCTGCACTCCCGGCAAAGATTCGATCCGATTGAGCAACTGTTTGCGAAGCTGGTTTCCGGGTTCGGTTTTATAACCTTGCAAGCTTAGATCGAACGACATCGTCAGGGAGTTTTCCGGATTGAAGCCCGGATTCATTGAGCGCAATTGTTGCAACGCGCGCAGAGTCAACCCGGCGGCAACCAATAACAACAACGAAACGGCGATTTGCGCCACAACCAGCGAACTTCGCAGCCACGAACGGCGGACGCCGGATTGCGAAGCGATGTCTTTCAACGCCGGAACCAGGTCGGGTTTCGTCGCCTGAAACGCCGGAACCAGGCCAAACAGAATGCCCGTGATAACCGAAACAATCACGGAGAACCCCATCACTCGCCAATCCAGATGCAGTTCCAATGTCACCGGAATATCCACAGGAGGTTTTAGCCCGACAACCAGATCAACCAGCCAGCCAGCCAACAGAATCCCGCCGACTCCGCCAACCACCGCCAACATCACGCTTTCTGTCAAAAGCTGGCGAATGATGCGACTGCGGCTGGCTCCGATTGATAAACGTATCGCGATTTCTTTTGTCCGCTCCGTTGCTCGTGCCAACAACAGGTTCGCCAGATTTGTACAGGCAATCAGCAAAACCAACCCTACCAATCCCATTAACGCGGCTGATACGCCCAACATCCCATTTCGGATTTGAGGCAGAATAAACCCCGGCGGAACCAGTTGAAGATGAAGCCCTTCGTTTTCGTTTGGAAAATCTTTGGCCAGTTGCGCAGCAACAAGATTCAACGAAGCTTCGGCCTGCGCGGAATTCACACCGGGTTTCAGCCGCCCAACGCAAAACAAATTCTGTGTGCCGCGATCATCCAACCAGTCGGCTTCAGGCTCAATCCATCGTTGCATTGAAAAGGGAACAAAAATTTCCGGCGTGTAAACGACTTCAGTGCCTTTGAATCCGGCGGGAGCGACTCCGATCACTTTGAACTGTTTGCCATTGATCAGGATTTCGGAATTCACCACGCCAGGGCTGCCGCCGAAGCGTTTTTGCCATATCGTATAGCTGAGAACAACGACCGGATGCGTCAAACGAGTTTTGTCTTCTTCCGGCAAAAAAGTCCGCCCGACCGCGGCTTTGACGCCAAGCACGTCAAAGTAATTGCCGGAAACTTGATACCCCCAAACTTTTTCGTTGATGCCGTTTCGGCTTAAGCTCATTGGCGAAAACCTGTATGCCAACAAGCCCGATAGAACCTGATTTTGATCACGAACATTCTGATAGTTCAGATAAGAGTGAGCTGACATTCCACCGTCCTTCATGACCGCCGCCACCGAAACCAATTGCTCAGGGTTAGGCATTGGCAAAGGACGAAACAAAATCATGTTGACCAGGCTGAAAATTGCTGTGTTCGCTCCAATCCCCAATGCCAATGAAAGAATTGCCACAATGGAAAAGCCTGGGCTTTTTACCAAGCGGCGAAATCCAAATCGAACATCCTGAAGTAAAGTCTCCATATCGCTCCTCTTGTCGGCCAAAAGTTCATCGTTCAGATATCAACTCAGCCGACTCACAACCCAAATTGCGTGCCTGTGCCTTATCTGAACTAAACCCTGTAATTAGAGAGGTTGCGCAAGCTGCGAAAGGACGAAGGGGAAGTAGTTCGTCCGAATGCGGGAAGGTTTAATCCCGAATTCGAACAAGAAAAGGCTAAACCAAAGCAAGAAAATCGGTACGGTACCGCGCGTCAGCAAGCGGTCAGCTTCGACCAGCAGCCGCTGGCTAACGTGCGCAGTACCGTATCAGTGTCCAAGTTTTCTTGTTTGTGCTCTTTGCGCCTTTTGTAGTGGAAGGCCAAAGCCGACAAAAGCAGCCTTGTTTATTGGCGCAAATCATCCTGCAACCGCTGTTTGGCCAAGTGATAAATTTCCAGATCCACTGCCGCCAGCTTCTCAATCTTTTGGCGCAACGATGGGTCCAGAGATTCGCGGATGGAGCGTTTCTCCGTGATGTTTTTCGTATGGCGATCCAGATCGGCTGGCATTTGCCAGCCCGCTTTGCGGCAAGTGGCCGCCACGGTGTCGGCAAAACTTTCGACCGTTCCGACAACATCAATTTTTTTCAGGCGAGGTTCAGCGAGTTGAAAGAGTTGTTCTTCAGAAAGATCGCTTAGCAAATACGGTGTCGGTTGCGCCAATTGGCGAGATTGCGGATTTCGAAGCAACGCCGCCACCACGGGAGCTTCGGTGCTATCCAAAAACTCAGGGAACGGACGCCGTACGGCCACTTTCCAAAGCTGAATAAACGCATTGATGTCCGGGTCTTCCACGCTGAAATTCGGGTCGTTATCAAATACCTGATTCAGGTATTCATACACGGAACAAAGCCGATCCACCGGATGCCGGAAGATGGCGATGACGAACGGGTTGGTCAGGTGAAAGCTCAGTTCGTAACCGATGTGCCCCGTGATGAGCTTGTATTTGGCAAGCTCGTGCATGGGTTGTTTCCGAATCGTTTCCCAATATTCGCCCACCAAGGACTCGGCGGGATCGAAGTGATCGCATAAGAAACTGGTGAATGACATCCCAGCCGTTTTGGGAATGTGAAGAAAGAAGAATTGCGTCATGAGTGATTAATCGTCCTGCAAGTTGTGTTTGAAATGTTCAACCGGCGAAAAGCTCTGCCAGCAAGTTGGCCCAGGCATCCAGTTCCTGTTCCGGCAAAAAGTTTCCCGCCAGATTTTGGCCAGACAGTTTCAACTGGGCCAAAAAGTTATCGTCCGTTTCGGCTCGATACAACAGTTGAGCCAGTTGTTTGGTGTTGCCGGATTCAAAATAGCCCGGATAGGTTTCACCCAGCAATCCGACATTGCCCGGCACACGCGAAGCAATGACCGGAACTCCTGCCGCAATCGCTTCGGACACGGCGTTGGCTCCGCCTTCCATGCGCGAAGAGTTTACGCAAAGCTGGCTGCTTTGCAGAATGTCCGCAGCCCGTTTGGGCGTTTGTTCGCCCAACCAGTGATACCGCGGATTCAAATGCATTTCGCGTCTGGCTCCGACGGCGATACGCTCACTCAAGGCTTTGCCCACCTGAAAAATTTGGATGCGCGAACTTTTCGGCAATAGCCGCGAAGCCATCGCTGTGCGAAACGGGTCTTTGACTTCGCGCAAATGCCCGATGACACAGACCTGAAAATTTTGGAGATGGGATGTGGGATGCTGGATTTGCTCTGCCAATTGAGCCGCGAATTGAACTGATTGATACACAACTCGCGTTTTGCGGTGCAGCCTTTCTGGAAGATCGTCAAACGCCTTAGGCTGCAAGACAATCAGCCGCGTCGCCATTTCCAGCGACATTTGCGCCTGTCGGCTGCGGCGAAGATCGTGGTACAGATCGGTTCCGGTCAACGCGACAATCAACGGCCGGCGTGGATGCAGCCGATAAAACCGATTGATCGAATCATAGCTTCGTTTGGCATGCAGCGCGATCAAGACATCAAACGGCTGGTCGGCGTAAGTTTCCGCAATGACGACGCGATGCCCCAGTTGCCGCAACAGCTTCGCCCAACGCAGCGCCGTCCGCCGATTGCCTTGTAAAGAACTTGGCGGCGCAGGAGTAATAATTCCAATTCTCATAAAGAGAGTAACTTACAAGTTTTTTGCACAACGAAAGCCGGACAGCATCCAACGCTCCGGCGGATTGAAAAAGTTGCGATAGGTCGAGCGGATGTGAATGCGCGGCGTGGCGAACGAACCTCCGCGCAGAACTTTCTGGCCGACAAACCATTTGTCGTTGTATTCGTTGAACTCGGTTTGGAATCCCGGATAGGGCGCGTAATCGGAACTCGTCCATTCCCACACATCGCCGATCATTTGGTGGCAGCCATAAACACTTTTGCCTTTCGGATATGCTCCCACCGGCGCAACTCCCCACAACTGATTGTCGAACAAGTTGGCGTGAAACGATTCCGGCGCAGAGCTTCCCCAAGGAAAACTCTGTTTGGTTTGCGTTGTCGAATCGAAACAGGCGGCTTTTTCCCATTCG
>ERZ650309.1801-NODE-1801-length-10012-cov-3.284724_pt1 | contig 10012 bp, 8 predicted proteins | sample MGYA00376245_ERZ650309 | MGnify/ENA primary metagenome ERZ650309 (study PRJEB26733, sample SAMN07839294) | wastewater metagenome | biome: urban; feature: wastewater treatment plant; material: waste water | place: USA: North Carolina | collected 2016-04-26 ...
GATAGTGTAGTCGCTGTCTTGCACAAGTTCCAGCCCCGAATCCCAGTCTTCCTTGCCTTCGTCAGCAGTCTTCATTCCAGACCAGTCGTCGATCCAAGCAAAGCGGTGGAGATAGTCAGTTGCAGACTGAATGGTAGAGCCGTCAATGAGCTCCTTCAAAGCCATGAATGGTTCGCCATCTGTGACAGACATAGAGTAGTCTTGACGAGCAACAGACATGAAATACGAACGAATAGCAGTGCATACAGCAGCTGAGTTGTTGCTGCGTAAATACGAGTAAATGCCAGATTCGCTGCCGGCAGATGAGAAAATACCGTTGTACACACGACGTAGCTTTTGTCCCTGCGTTCTGTTGAGAGACCAACGAACTGAGTTAGTAGCAGACAGAATCAGCGGCATCTTTTGCATGTAAACATAGGGACACGGCATGTTAAATCCCTCAGCGACTTTTTGACGAAGAGCCGAAACAACGCCGGCGTTTTGTTCAGTTGCCAAATACAGAAGGATGGAGGTAACGACAGGATTGCTGACAAGAGCGACAGCGTTTACCGCACCATTGTTTCCACTGAGCGCGTCACCAGTAAAGCCTACTTTCGCACCTTGCTGAAGTTGGATAGAGACAACCAGCTTCTGGCCGAACACCAGCGTTTTGTTCACAGCGAAAAGAGTGTGGATCAGTTCTCCAAGCATCAGTTGAACTTTAATACATCCGTCACCAGCGTTTGCACCATCGCCTTTCACTTCTGCCATCAACTCGCATGGTCCAGTGTACGACAAATCACCAGCGGCAATAGTACGATCAGCCTGGACATAGAACCCAGACGCTACACCATCCGCAGTTGGAGCTGTGGATTTCAGCACGTCGGAGCGATGGAAAGTATCGCCCTGATCGTTTACGCACAGAGCGGCACTCACACGAGATCTGTTTACAGACTTGTTTAGGAAGCGTTTGAGAGGAGTAGTGTAGGGCATCACCAAACGAGTGAAGTTACCGACTTGCTTGATTTCGGCCAGAACAACGCCTCCTTTCGTAGACAAAGTGATGTTGTCGATGTGCGGTACACACCCGCTGTGAAGGAACAGATACTTCGCGTTCACTTCAGGCTGCTTCCAGATGAATGAAAGAATAGACTTGGAGAGATTCATTCCCACATCAGGCAACTCAAACGTGCATGCCGTGGTGCCCGTTGCTTGGCCTGTGATAGACTGGGTCTCATTTGGAAAGATCTTGGTAAACTTGTAGGTAGAGCCTCCGCCTACACTTTTTTCAGAGTAATCTAGTTCAGGAGCGACTTGAACGGACATTTTTTGTCTTTTGTATAGTTGAGTAGCAAAAAAAGTTTAACAGCTAACTCGGATACTCAAAAGGGACTAAAATACCAAAAGCGACAAGTTGATCTGCAACCCGTTCAAGTCTAGAGGGCGAGAATCGTTGTCGCAAATGCTGAACGTGAAAACAGTGCGGTCTTTCATGAGGGGTTTTGCTGTTAGTTCTGGGCAAGGGTTTACGAACCCGATGCGCGACATACTCACGTTGTTCTGTGAGAAAATCTCTTGCAAAACACTGCTAGATTGCTGCTGATTCGGACCTGCTTCACAGATGTCAGAAAGGATGTAGATAGCGCTGACTATGTCGAAATCTATCACGTTTGCCGATGTGATTGTGCTGCCTACGAATGTGTTTGTGGAGGCTTCTTCAAACCCCATCTGTCTGTACAGCGTTGAAGTAGACGGAAAGATGAACTGTGGCTGAACGCCTGCATTACCCGTTACTGTGTAGACAAACTTGCCTGTTTCTGCGCTGTCATCGGTTTGCCCTGGGTAGACAATGGTGTAAACGAATGCTGAAGCTGCATTCAGCAGTGTGGTGAGAACGGACTTGAACTTTCGCATGCTGTAGTTGCCGATCGGAACAGTGATGACGTATGTGCTGACTCCGTGCTTCAGCGTAAACGTGTTGCTACCAGCCTGCACCAGATAGTAGGTTTTCGGAATGGACGCTTGCATCACGCTGACCTGTGTAGCGTCTTGTGGCAAGTAAAGGATGTAGCTAAACGACGACGACGATGATGATTCTCGCGACAGACGCAGATCGCTGTCCACATAGAAAATGTACTTCTTGGGAGGCTTTTTGGTTTCTGCAACATCCATGAATGAAGGGTTACGGTATTGTACTGGGTCGAGGCTCATAACTATATAAAAAAAACGGAGTGTGTTTAACAGTCAGTGAGAGTCAACCCCGCGAACTTTGTGGATTTCAGCTCAGCATAGAGTTGTGCTACAGGGTTAGTCGGGGGCTCATCGAAAGAACACACAAACTGGTCATCGAAGAGAGGCTGTATATCAGAGTAGTTCTGAGCAGAGTAAATGTAGTAGCGCGCCGAAACAACGTACGGTTTCGGTTGCTGCTGCATCATTGGCATTGAATTGCCTTTGGAAAGTTGCAGACTGCACTTGATCGTCACGTAGCATCCAGAACACTGAATGCCAAAACGGGTGCAGTCTATCTTTTGTTCAATTGTAAAGCCCATTTTTTGTCACTAGAGGAGTATACCAGAGACCACGTTTTTGTTTAAGCAAGAAACGACGAGACAAAATCTGTCCTGACTTTTTCCAAGAACGCAATGAGTCTTTTCTTGGCTTCTTCCTTGCTTTTCTTTTTCCTTGTGTTGTGCGTGCGGAAAAACTTCAGGTAAGAGCTACAGAAATCGCAGAGCTCAGCACCGCACACTTCGTGACATGCTGCGCATTTCATTGTATATCCAGTACTACCTCACTTTTTAACTTAGAGATGAGCGAGGTCCTAGATATACATCGTTACTAGTAACACACAAAAATGTCGCTTTCGTCTATCGAAGGAAAAGAAAAGCTCTACAGAATTTCTACTCTCGAACTTCGTAGGGCACTAGCATTTCAGCCTGACTCTTTCAGAGATCTATTGAGAAACAACCCTTCTACCGATGGTGAATATGTATTTGCACTTCCTGTAACACTGAACGAGGAAACAACTCCAAAGAAACTGAGGTGTTTTGTTTCGTACGGTAATGCTTGGATGACTCTTGATGATAGGACAGTGGACTACGACAATAGCCAATTTGTCACGTTCTACGATAGGATTTTTGTCTGGGAAGCTGCCTTTCCTAACAAGGTGTTCGATCTGGAAGAGTGTTTTCCACGATTCAGAGTGAATGCTGTACCACGGCCTACTTTGACGTCTGAAGTGACAGCGATCAAGAATCTGCTCATCGAAGTACTGGCACTGCAGAACCAGGAAAAAAATCAGGAAAAAGAGCAAAAGCAACAAGAGGACGAGTTAGACGCGCTTGATTAATTAATTAAAAATTTTTTAAATATAGATTGCTTGATATACATACAAACTTTCGATTACAAATATGGGAAACACATCCGCCAAAGTACCAGAGCGACCAATCCAAAGGGAAGAACCAGTTCGTAGGATTCCAACACCTCCACCGCCTGATCTCAGAACAGAAGAACAAAAAGTTCTTGAATTCTACTACGACCATGTTCTCGAAATCCATAGACGCCAGAATATGCTGGAAATGAGGAATCTACTTGGAGTGTACGAACATATTCGAAAAAACATAACAGAAAGAGAGAAGAGAGCATCTTCCATCCTCGGAATTGATCAGAAGTTCAAAATGGGTGAGTTCGAGATAAGTTTTGACATGAAACTGAATTATAACCCTTCCTATTGCTACAATGATGCAGATGCTGGAGAAGTATCTAAGCTGACTTGTATCATAGAAAAGATAGGCTCATACACAGCTAATTCAGCCACAATTGTTGATATTCGGAATCACGTCACAGATTTGGAAAAACAAGTAAAAGACAAGGCTCAAACGAAAAAGGAAATTTTGTTCAGTCCAGCACCCGCTTACAAAGAGGATGCGCCGCCTGCGTTTGATTCCTTCGATGCGACAAAAAAACCATCCGCACCAGCTGAATAATTATTTAAAATTTTTTTAAATATAGCCTGCAAGATATACGTGAAAGAAAAAAAATGGCACATCGTGTGAGCCTTCCAGAAGACATGAAAAATATTTTGGCTGATTTTCTGATGCCGGCGAAAATTGAAATAAAAAGCCAAATGCGCAGGGTGCTGTATGACATCAATCAGCTCAGAGGAAAAAATCCAAAAAAAATCAGAGAGTGGACTACGTGTTGGTATTGTGAAAAACGTAAGAAAATTCTGTTTGGTTCGGATGCTCCAGGGCTGTGCAATGAATGTGGTCCTAAGTTCTTAGCAGATATGGAAGAAGAAAGGATGAGAGAATATGCAAACACTTTGGAGTTTCACATGTGGCAACGCGCACAAGCTGAGTGATTTTTTTTTCTCATTTACTAAAAAAAACGGAGCGAATCGGAGCGAACCCCCTCTTGGGGGTGAGCGTAGAAAGCGACTACAAAGAGTAGAAAGGAGGAGGACCGAACTTCTGTGCGCTGATCATACCTCCGCCGTATTTTGGCATTACAGCCAGCTTTACTCTTGCTAGATAAGCGTCAGCAGCAGGTCCAGGAACCATTTTTTGACCGCCACGTCTACGCCTTCCTTCACCAGTCATTTCTGGTTTTGGCTTTGTAGGTGTTCTTGCTGGGATCAAATCTACATTCTGTGGCAGCTCTGCTTTTTTCCTGGGTTTGCGAACAGTGACAGTCCCCGGTGGAACAAATTTATCAGGTGTCGGGGCTACGTTTTTCCTTGGCCTCGGTCTACGCATAGAAGCTTTCTTTTCTTCTTGTACAGGTTGAGGAGGTGGTACATAATGCACGCTCTGTGGATACGACTGAAAGCCAGAAGGGACGACTTCTGTCTTGTGCATTGTCAGATGATCGTTGGGTTGAGGATCAGGAGCAGCCGTGTTGATACGGCGAATCATGCCTCCCTTTTTCTTTTTTCCTTTTTGCTTATGCCACATAGCGCTGATCGCTTTAGTGTTTTGCGCGAATGTTTTGGATTTATCATAGTTTTTCTTGACGAATTCAGAATAGGACATTGCAAGCTAGTATACTAAAAAAACACTGTTTGTTTATCACGCAGGAGCAATTGTCGTTACCGTTCCTGAACTTCCTTTATATTTCAAAGCTCCTGACTCGCAGTAAAGTACGCCACCACCAGAAGGAGTACCTGGTACAGACGTTCTGTTGGCGATGAAAAACCAGCCCGAGTAGCCGTCAAAATCAAACCTGTTTTGCCATGTACCCGCGTCGTAATACCCAAACTGTGTGTTTCTATGATTAGCGCCATCGTTGGCACCTGAGATGCGAATGCCGTAAGGATAAGCATTTACTGAGTGTATCGAGTCATCCAAGCTAGTAGGCGATGCGCTGAACTGTATAGTTTTTCCTCGGCTTACGCAAAAATTGCCTGCGGCTTGCAGATTGCCAGAACCATCAAGAATCATTGTTTGTGTTCCACGCGCCGTCCATTTGTGGTACTGATACGAGTTAGCCCATAGCGTGTAACTGTCAATGCCATTACCGTAGGAATCTGCTGCTGATCCAGAATCATACATCAAAACTGAGTAATTGGCATACGAGCTGCAAGCGCCAACATTGCTGTTACTACAAGTGTAAGCAGCTAGCGTAGGTGCAGCATTTTTCACACCAATCGTACCGTACACTGTTGTGTTTCCGTTGTACCCATCTACACTGAATTTCGAGTTCCATGTGCTGGCTGGATTGTCACTGTTGTAATAGCCTATTTGGAAAGGGCGATGTGTACCAGAATCGTCAGCCGTAGATAGTCGAAGTGGGTAATTTCCGCCGCCAGTTACGGCATGCAATGCGTAATAGCCACTGGATCCATTAACCGCGAGAAAGTTAATGTAACCACTGTTGTAAGCAGTTGTTAATCCGCCATTTTGGCAAAATGCCCATCTCGTAGTCAAAGCAGCGTAACCAGCTGAGTAAGCCGAAATGTAAATAGATCCGCCCGCCCCGTTGTTGATGTATGAGTTTGCTCCGTCATGACCAATTTGTGAAGAATGCCCTCCTGTATTTGTGTTGTACATTGTGAAATACGAGCCGCCGACGCCATACAAAGCCGAAGTATTGTAGCCAGCATTATTGTCAAATCGAAAGTTGCCACCAGAGTTGACGCAGAATTTCTGAGAGCCCGCTCCCCAATTGCCATTCCAGATATAGAAGGCGCCATCTCCTTCGCACCCGAAATGAATATTGTTAGAAGCTGTTGAACTGGAGCCGATTTGAATATGACCACGCCCAGAAGTGGCGGTCTCTCGTATCTTAAGAGCTGGTCCCGACGTCTGATTGCTTACAGTCATAGCAGTTGGGTAGCCATTGGTGGTGTCGCCTATTATCACCTGAATATCGCTGTTGTAGCCAAGATACAGTGGTATGTTTGGCATTGATCTCAGCTGAAGACTCGTGGAATTCGCGAAGTGAATACCGGTTAGAACGCCGTACACGTAATGTCGTATGTCAGCTGCTCCTGTACTGTTGTCATCAACTACTATTTGCGGGGCGCTCGAGTATTTCACATGAAGTGGAAATTGGGGATTATTTGTACCAATACCGACGTATCCGTTTGGGCTAATGCGCATTCTTTCGGCTGGCGTTGATGTGCCTCCAAATGTGCCAAAAGTCAGAGCTGTATAGCCTAACCCAGACCCGTCAGCGACAGCTTTTATGTTGGCGTTGTAGCTGGTTCCAGTTGCTCCGGAATCAGTCAGAAACGAAATTTCACATTGGTTGTTTGTGGCGGGTGAAGCTGTGTTATCTAGGATTATCCTAGGACCTACGACACCTGAGCCAGATTTTGCAATATGCATTATTGCTTCAGGACTGGTAGTGCCTACTCCGACGTAACCAGTTGTCGCTTTGATAGTCATCCAGGTGTTAGCCGCGTTCATGTCAGTAAAACGCAAATCGGCAGAACCGCTCATACCAGCAGAAGCAGACTCAATATAGTTTACTCCCAGAGAAGTGGTGATTTTCAAGCCTGCATTCGCGTCTCTCAGATACATAATACTGTAGACATCCAGATAAACACCAGTAGTAGGAAAGACACCGATCCCAAAGTAGCCGCCTTTTGTTAGCCACATTTTAGCTGTATCATTCGTGCGGAAGGCAAAATCGTGGTTGGTGATTGTACCGATGTGCGCATTGCCACCGTTATCGCCGTAGATACGTATTTCTGCTCCACCTGAAGTCACACCGACATACTGCGCTGCGTAAGTGCTGCTCAAATCGCCTAGCATATAGCCATTTCCCGACACAATGTGCAAAGGATAAGCTGAGTAAGTTCCCACAGCAATCGAACCAAAACGCACAGCTGATGTAATGCCGATAGGCTGTGGTAATGTCAGAGTTACAGCGCCAGTTTGTGCTGATCCTGAGGTGCCGTTAGCTAACACTTGGTTAGCTGTTCCCGAAATAGACAAAACACCACCTCCTGTGCTGCTAATCACACCAGTCGAAGAGTTGTACGAAATACCGCTGCCAGCAGAAATAGCACCTCTCGATCTAGCATCAGTATAGTACAAGTTGACGCCTTCAGTAAGCATGCCTGTGTTCAGACTGTTGAGATTGATCAGTTGCAAAACGTCTCCTGCTATCGAAAACTGTGCGCCCGCTACGATGGGATCAATGAGACCTGTTGACGGATGCACATGGAGGAAACCACCGTCATGATCTCCACTTATTGTGATGTCGTCTATGTCGACATCAAGCGCGCTCTGATTGAGAAGACTTCTATACTCCATTTGTTCTCGTTTGTTCCACTCGCGTCAAGAGACGCTCGTTCCACTTCACTCGGGTTCGTAGCCTATATAAAAAATTTTGGAGTGCAGTTGCAAACGACTTAGATTAGATGAAGCCAAACTTTTTCTCAAGCGCTTTGGCCTGCGCTTCACCATTTCGTACGTCGCTGTATCCGGTGCATTCGCGAAAGGGTTTACCGCCGAACCTGTCCATCAGAAAGCGGGCTGAGTGGAAACCGCATGTCGACGTACGATCATCCTGTACCTTGATGCGGTTGATCTTCATCTTCAGATAGTACGGCAAACCTTTTTTGTCGATCAGCGTCTTGATCTGCGTGAAGAAATCCTTAGGCGGATCCTCGCCGAACGGGTCAAAATACTCTACACTTTTGTCTTTCTTGAAATCGATGAATACACCCACCCAATGTCCAGCGTTTGCGTATTCTTCAGCTGTTGCTGTTGAGGGAAGCGTGTTCATTACAAAGCCAATTCTATCGTTGTCCTTAGGGTTGATCTTGCCTACTTCGTCGCTAGAGATACAGCCGATGTAGCCTTTGTTAACGTATTTCTCCATCATCGTGTTGATCTGGTCATCATAAAGGCCGTCGAGTGTGCCTTTACCAGCTGACTGAATTCGTGCAGCTTCGATTTGTCTGCCACGTTCAATAGCCTGCTCTTCTTCTGTTTTTTCTTTGTTTTCGGGCGGCGGAGGTTCGTCTGGTAAAACAGCTACAGTCGGTACTTCAACTGCCGCAATAGGCTGACCAGCTTCATCAATGGCTTTCAACAGATTCTTTTGAGTTTCTTTACTTTTGCTCGACAGAATGATAGGTTTTTGTAGAGCAGCCACCATTTGGTCAGGTAGATGACTCTCCAGATATCTCACATAGTCACGCTTCACCAGTTCGATACCTGGTTCCAGCTTTAGGAAGTTTCGTATATCAGATGGTTGCGCAGTAATGAACCCTTTGAGTTGTTTAACAGTCAAAGTCTTCAGAATGTTGTATGTTTCACTCTGTAGCTTCTTTGGTTTGTCTTCGATTTGCTTTTGCTCTTTTTTCTGTTCTTTTGTCTGCTCTTTCTGATTTTCAGGTGTATCCTCGATCATCGGCGTTTGGTGGCGTGGTTTTACTGGAATAGGTGGATCTGTAGGCAGCTCAATGCGCGGCAATGGTTGGCGCAGTTTGTCAGATCGTTCTTGCGCTTCTTTCAGCATGTTCATTGAGTACAGAAACGCGTCAGAAAAAGGCTGTGTGACAAGTGCGCCATTTTTTGTGTTTGTGGCAAAAGTCCCCTTATCAGACAGAAAAGTAATTCCTCCTTGACGGGCTTTGCTGAAATTCGCAACAGCACTATTGGAAGCTGCTACATTTGCCTCCCTATCCTTCAGGGATTTTTCCTGAATTTTTTTAATGGACATGGACTTACGCTGATCGCGATTCATCGACTTCAAATATTTTGACAGCAGGATACCGGCATTTTTCAGCGGGTCTTTGTATTTATTTTTCAGCTCAAACCGCAGCTGCTGCGATCCGTGTTTGGCGAACAGACCTATTTTATCCTTGTAGAATCTGGCTGGTCTACGCTTCTTTTTTTTCTTGTCATGTGAAAGCTTCTTCTTTTTCTTCTTCTTCCCATCCCCGACTTTCATTTCGTCAGACATCGTATATTAAAAAAATTCCTTTCTTTTAGTACGCCAACTCTCTTTGTAGTTTAGCCAGTCTGTTCTGTCGTATTTTCTCTTTTCGGAATGCTTCTTCCTTTTCGTCTTTGTTTTCTTTTTCTGGGATTGGTTCGGTCTCCTTTTCTTTTTCTTTTTCTTTTTCTGCTGGAGGCGTAACTATTTGCAGATCAGCTGCCAGCTTTTTCTTATCATTGTCCAGTATGTACGCGTTCTTGTCTTTGCCTACAACTTGGTAAATGTTTCGGCTCCACAAATCTGATGACGATCGTTTGTCCATGATTTTAAATGTGCGTCGGACTCTGACGTACGAACCGATAGGAATGTTGAAAGCCGGCTGCTTGAACAGTGTTTCGTTGGGCAGGCGTTTTTCAGGGTGTTCCAGAATTTCTGCCGGTACGGCTTTGATCGACGAATGGAAGCTGTTATTGTACGCATCGACTAGGTTACCGATAGCTTTGTACCATTTTTTCGTGTCGTTTTTCACCATGAATTTGTGTATGACAGTACGTATAGTGCGATGAAAACGGTTGATTATGCCCAGCTTACGATGGTCGTCTATGTCCTCGACAAAGTGGTTAGATCGGAA
>ERZ650309.1803-NODE-1803-length-10009-cov-5.017079_pt1 | contig 10009 bp, 7 predicted proteins | sample MGYA00376245_ERZ650309 | MGnify/ENA primary metagenome ERZ650309 (study PRJEB26733, sample SAMN07839294) | wastewater metagenome | biome: urban; feature: wastewater treatment plant; material: waste water | place: USA: North Carolina | collected 2016-04-26 ...
CCAACACCCACTCTGTCATTCGGCATGGCGGCTCGCGCGCGTTCTATTCGCCGTCGACCGATCATGGTCGTTATCTGAACAGTCAAGCTGTCTCACCAGCAGTTCACTGATCCCTTTCCATCGACGTTGAGCCTGACGCCGCCCGCAAGCGGTGGCGATCCCTTGCGCTCGCGTCGCTCCCAAGGAGCTATCACGATGTCGTCCAGGATGCAGTCCGGAGCGCGTGCCGACGTTTACACGCGCATCACTGCCGAGATCATCGCGGCAATCGAACAAGGTGCAGGCGAGTGGCGTGCGCCATGGTTTCACAACGGGACGAGCGTTGCCCGTCCGACCAATGTCGCTTCCGGCAAGCGCTACCGGGGCATAAACACGGTGGCGCTTTGGTACGCAGCCATGGCCGGCGGTTACGCCGATGGCCTATGGGGCACTTATCGGCAATGGCAGGCCGCCGGCGCGCAGGTCCGCAAGGGCGAACGCTCAACCACCGTCGTGCTGTGGAAGCAGATCGCTTCCTCCGAACCGGCCGACGCCGATGACGGTGATGATGATGGCCGCCGGCGGATGTTTGCCCGGGCATTCTCGGTGTTCAACGTCGCGCAGGTGGATGGATACGAACGGCAGCCCATGGACGTCCTGCCGGAGAGCGAGCGTCTGGCGCATGCCGAGGCTTTCATCGCCAACCTCGGGATCAAGACGGTGTTCGGCGGGTCGGAAGCTTACTATCTTCCGTCATCGGACACGGTGTTCATGCCGGACTTTGCTTCCTTCCGCGATGCTGCGTCGTTCTATGGTGTCTGGCTCCATGAGAGCGGTCACGCCTCGGGGGCAAAGCACCGGCTTGACCGCGATCTCTCGGGACGGTTCGGTTCGGCTGCCTATGCCGCCGAGGAATGCTGCGTGGAGATTCTCAGCGGTCTCGTCCTGGCCGACCTGGGTATAGCTCACCATCCGCGCCCCGATCATGCAGCGTATATTGCCTCGTGGGTCGACGTGCTGAAGGAGGATCCTCGTGCGATCTTCACGGCCGCCAGCAAGGCGCAGCAGGCCGCCGACTGGATGCACGCGCAGCAACCCGTCTCCGCTGAACAGCGTCAGGCTTCATCCGCTATCACCGACGAGACGGATGTGGGCCCGCCTGCTTCTCCTGTTCTCGCTGGCGCGTTGTAGCAGGGCGCGGACCTGAACATGCTGGGCGATCATGTTCTCCAGCTCACGCCGGTCCGGTTCTGCATCAATCTGCGGGGAGCGAGGCTTCTCCAATCGGGCTAGCCTTGCGACCTCGGCCGCCGCCTCCCGCAGTTCCGCGAGTATTGCCGAAGCGCGGTTTGCGGTCGCCCGGCTGACACCGGCCTCACGCGCCAGATTGGCGACTGTCAGAAGACCGTCCGTTCGGGTCGCGCTCCCCGAGACAAGCCGGGTCAGCGCGGCGCGGAGCGCTCGCTCGGTTGAAGAGCTGACCGGCTTCACGACCGTTCCTTCAGCAGGGGCGCGATCAGCTTGCGCATCCGATCCCGGTCCTGCCGGATCGCGGTCCGCTGCACGTTCGACAATCGCTTCTCTTCCAGCATGGCCTCGGCGTGCGTGATCGCAGCCTGCCACGCGGGCAGGTGACGACGTGCGATGCAAGAGTTAGGGCAGCGGTCAGGGGCGCAGTTCGACAGAATGGGCTGGCTTGCCGAGGCTGTCGATTGGCTAAGGCAAAGCGCTGTCGCCGGCTCGAAGAAGCAGTCGTTCAGATAGCCGACGTGCAGCGTGCGCGCGAGGTGGGCGAGCATCGCCTTCACGCGCTTGCCGTCGCCGATCACGCCGGGAAGGCAACCGATCTCCCGCGCGACACGATCGATCTCGTGCGCGATGCGAGAGGCACCCGGGCCGGCCAACCGTTCGCCGCGCTGCGCCGCTTCATAATGCACAACGATGTCGTCGAGCTGACCAAGATGGTGTTCCTGTTCTACTTCCTGACGGAAGCCGGACGTCGACGATCCGGCGTAGCCATCGAACATCGCGACTGAGGCATGCTTGTACTGAATCTTGCCGGCGACCACGCCGAACGGACGGTTGGCGATGTACCAGGCCACAGTACGGCGGAACTGCCGTGTGTTGAAGATCCAGCTCCGTCCATCGACGAGCGGGATTGCCGGTTCGTCCGACGCGCCGAAGCGCTGGTCCAGATGCTCGCGATACCGATTGATCTGCCGCACCACATGCGGCACGCCGCGATCAAGCGCAACGGCGCGATGGAGAACGATCCAGATGCCGTCGTCCTTGCGTCGCGGCCGATGCCTTGCCGCAAGGCGTTCGGCCATTTCGACAGCGCGAGCGACCGGCTCGATCGTCACCCATTCCTCTGGTTCGCCGCGCTCTTCGCGGCCCTTGTAAACGATGCTGCGTATCGCCAGGCGTTCGGTCACGCCGTCGGCGCTGCGCTCGCGCCGAAGACACCCGGGCTGCATCGCCTGAACTTCACTGTCGCGCATGCCTGTCAGATAGGCGCACAGGATGTAGGCGGCGGTCTGAAGCTGGCGTTCCTCGTGTGCCAACGCATAGGCGTCGAAGCGAGGCCGCCATGGGTGACCGCTCTCGGGATCGATTGTGATTGGCGTGTTCAAGCCACCTTGCTCCACGCCGAGTTCCTTGACGGCGTCGAGAAGCAGGCGATAGGCGGTCTTGTTCTGGATGAGGTTGCTGGGATGCACACCGCTCTGCAAAGAGATCAGCCGGATGTTCAGAACATGACCGTCCAGGCGCTGGTTGCTTGCGATCGCGACGCAGATTCCACCGATGCTCTCGGGTTTGTTCCAGACGGGAATGCCTCGTCCCGCCTGACGCCGTCCCTCGATCCACTCTGCAAGCCGTCCCTCGACACTGGCGCGCCCAGCGTAGCGCGGGCGGGCTGCATAGCCGGCTTCAAGGACGTCGAGTTCGTCGCGTGCCGCGAGGATATCGGTCGAGAACAGCTCGACATAGCGCAGCGACCATCGCAGCAATGCGCCGATCACCGGCTCGGGAATGCGGGGCGTCATGTTCTCATATGGTCGCCCGCCGCAGCCCGCTACCTTGTATACCGGCGTTCCGTTCCAGGGCACGAAGCGCAGGCCGCCATGGGTCAGGAAGCGGGCAAGGCGATGAAGCTGCACCGCCGGCCTCAGGCAGGCAGCAACCCGGCTCGGCAACACGGAACGGTTCTTTTGGAGAGAAAGGTAGGCGTCGAGCAGGTCCTGATCGATGAGCGCCGCATCGAACCTCCCCTCTCGTTCCCGCACGAACGCCATGAACCCGCGCAGAGTGGCGAGTGCCGCTCGCGCGCTTAATGGCCGCAGCCGCCCCGAGCGGTCTGGAAGACGTTCGTTGAGCCAGGCGTAGATGTATTCCTTGGCCGTCAGCCTCTCTACGAGACAGGTAATATCGGTGAAGTCGATCGTCCGGAAGGCATTGCGCGCCGTCAGATGGAAGATTGCGGGGTCGAGATTCCAGACATCGTCGCCGAAGCGTGAGAGCGTCTCCCGGTCGGTCCCTTCCTTGAGCTTCATCGAGCAGAGCACGATGTCGGTTTCGTCACGTATTGTCGAAGAGGGCGTGGACGGGGCCAGGTTTGTCGCCGTCATTGTGCTTTAGCCTCGACCGGCAGATAGAGGAGCGTCGTCCCTTCAGCGTCGATCCGCGCCCGGGCCGCTTCCACGACCTGCGGCGCAAAGGCCGGAAGGATCTGGTTGGTAATGCGATGCCAGGGACGTCCGAACTTGACCGACCATTCCTCGGCATTGAGGGCGCGACGCTGATCGGCCATGAATGACTGGAAGGCGATGAGCGCCGGGAGCTTGCGCTCGGTGATCACCGCGTTCTTGCACTCCAGGCATCCCCAGAACGGGGTCGGACAAGGTTTGCCGGATTCCGCGAACGGGCTCTCGTAAAAACTGCCGCATCGCGCAAGCCACACATCCTGTTCGTCCGTTGCCGGAGGCAGGTCCTGCTGCTCCACGACAAGGTCTTCCCGCCCGCTCGTGACGACGCGCGGTCTCAGCGCAGCGTCGAGGGCGTCGTGGAACGCCGCGGCCAAGGTTTGTTCGTGAACATGGCGCAGGGCCGGTATGTCTGCATAGTGGCGGGCCGCGACACCGATCGAATGGCCGACGGCGAACTGCTCGAGCTGACCATTCGTGCGGCGATACCATTCGGCCTTGTGGGTCTTCCGCAAACGGGACAGCCTCAATCTCAGCGGTGCGCCATCGTCATCGACCAGCTTGTAGCGCTCGACGAAGGCGGCGATTCCTTGTCCGCCTTCTTCGTTGGCTGGACGCAGGCCGTCGATGGTCCAGAGGACCCACAGGCGATCCGACGCGGCGTGCCGCCGTGCACGCTCGGTGAGCGCGGTCGCCATCCTGATCAACCCCCCGGGTGTGGCGCTCGATCCGTCTCGCACCCGCAGGCGTTTCCACTCCGAGCCGCGTGCCCGGCGCTTGTAATACTCGATCTCGACATAGCCCTTGGTGGCATTGCGCAGGCAGTCCGCCTTCAAGCGGATCAGGCATTCCATCTCCATGCCGGTCTCCAGCGAGAGCAGCACCAGGAACGCGGCAAGATCGATCGCTGTGAGGTGGAATCCCCTGTGTGGCATCTCGATCCTGCGATCTACGTTCCGGTAGCATGCGAGATTGACGAAGCGTTTGAAGGCCGGGTGCCGCGTCTCAATCCATCCGGCTCGTGCTATCTCGGCGATCACGGCATCATGGTGAGCCCGCAACCGCGTGCAGACATCGACCTCGGGTGGCGGAGGCGGGAGGTCGTCACCAAGCACGATGCGCTTTTGAGCTTCGGTTACTTGCGCTCGTGCGGCAGTGCGCAACGCTTCGGAGATTCCGCTGCTGTAGGCGTCGCGGGGCCGACTGCTGCCGGCATCGCCATGACCGAGATAGCGCAGGCGCGATACGACATCCGGCGTCAGCACACCGGGATGATCCTCGACCGCGATACGCAGCACGCTGATCAGCCCTGCCAGAAGGTGCCGTTGGAACAGTCGGCTCCCCGCATTCTGCTCAAGCCAAGCTTCGTAATCGTTGATCAGTCTGACCGTGATGTCGCCTAATCTCCGCACTGCGAGTTCGCGGGCATCCAAGAACGACCAGAACCGGCGCAGGTGGAGCACCTTGCGTTGCACCGAACGTTCGATCGGCGTTGGCCCCATCTGGCGGATGTACTCTTGAAGCAGCGGCGCGATCTCGGCGACAAAGGACGTGTGCGACCACGCAGTCATATCCACAATGAACTCGCTGCCCGTATCGGTACGGACAGCGAAGCGGCGTGGATCGGCCACGACGATGGCTGCGGCGGTGGTGTCATCCGACGTGTTCGATTCGGGCGGGAACGTTGCCCGTCGTCCCCGGTTCATAGGGCCTGCTCCTCGGATGCCACGTCCAGACCAAGCTTGCCCACCGCCGCGTCGACGATCTCCTGGCTGTCCGCAAGGTGGTCGAGATAGATGTAGGTGCTCTCGATCCTGCTGTGCCCCATCAGCCTCTGGAGCTTCAGCAGCGGGTCGCCAATTACACGGCGATACGCGGACCCGAGATGCCGCGATCGCTCGCTGACCACCCAGCCGATCTGTTCGCGCAGAAGCAGCGTCAGCATGTGGACGGCAAAGCTATGGCGAAGCATGTGAGGGGTGACCTGCATGTCCCCGAAGCCAAAGCGGCGGCATCGCTCGCTGGCCCGTATGAACACGGCTTCCCACGACGCCATCGGCATCGGCCGTCCGTCTTCAGTCAGCCACAGCGCCAGCGGCGCGCCTGTTGTGGGGTCGATGAGCCGCGCGCGTTCTGAAGGGGACAACTGGTCAAGGCTTATCCTGACGGAGCGATCGCCGTCCATCAGGCGCAGAGCACGGTGCTCGTATCCGTCCACGGCGATCGAGCGGTCTATCCGGTCAATGCAATTGCTCCGCCGCGCACGCGCAAGGGCATTCTCCCGCTCGATCCCGGCATAGTCCTGCAACTGCCTGACCAGCCGAATCGGCATGCGGATATCCCGGCCGCGCGAACCCTTCGCGGTCGCGGCGGCCAGTCGGAAGCCCAAAGACCGGGCTGTGGAATCCGGACGCATATCCAGCTCCGGCAGTTCGTTCAGCAGCAGGCTGGACGCTTCCTGCAACCGCAGGCCTGTCGTGATCAGCAGTTCCGCGAACAGCGCATTGCGCTCTCCGTTGCGACCTCGCCACGTCGGATCTTCCCGCCCATCCGGCAGCTTGCCGCGCAGCCCGACGTCACGGAACACGAGATAGCGCGGCAGGTCCAGGAAGCGCATGTCGCCATTGCGCGCGCCACTCTCCTTGGCGCAGTTCACCGCCACGGCCATGACCGCTCCCGAGGTGGACGCGCGTGACCAGAGCTGCCGGTACGTGAACGGAGCCGAGGTGATGATCTTCTCGTCGACAGCCCAACGATAGAGCTTGTCGAGCGCCGCGACCATCCGATTCCAGGACGAAGCGGATATGCGGAACGGAGGCTCCGACAGGCGTCGGGCCTCGTGGAATGCGGCAATGTCATCGCGGTCCGCCGACCATAGGGACCTGCCGTCCCGGCGCTCTTCCAGAAAGCGCATCCAGACGACGATGTCGCGCGCATAGGCACGAAGGCTGTTTAGCGAGCGCACGCCCATGGTCGGGCATGATCGGAGAAAGCGATTGAGGTGGTGGTCGTAGGTTCCGTCTCTTCCGAGGATGAACGGCATGCCTTCGACGAGGCCGACGCTCTCCGCGGCCGCTATCTCGTCCGCGGACAACTCGTGCGTTACGCCGTCGGCCGTTACTGAACGGCGCAGGGCGGAAAGATCGGTGAAGTAGAGCTGTGGCAATGGCCCCCCAAGCGGCGACGAATTTTTTGCCGGGACGGGCTCGAGCCCGCCCCGGCAAAAAATTCGCACCGGCATCACTCAACGATCGTGCGTCTCTCAATATCGGCGATACTAACCGCCAACCCTGACACCCGTGAGACAGGTGCGCAGAGTCTGGATAATGTTCAGGTCCCGCCGCCGCAGGCCTATTTCGAACCCATCAACTGGCACCGTACGGCCTTGCATGAACTCGGTCATGCGACTGGGCACCCGTCGCGTCTCAATCGCGACCAGAGCGGATCCTACGGTACCAAGAAATATGCCTTCGAAGAGCTGGTCGCCGAATTGAGTTCCGCGTTCAGCTGCGCGTCGCTAGGGATCGTCCCCACCGTGCGCCATGCCGACTATATCGGCTCCTGGCTCGAAGTCCTGCGTGAAGACAATCGCGCCATCGTGCGGGCCGCCTCGCAGGCGAGCAAGGCCGCGGACTATTTGCTCGGTTTCGTTCCCGGGTCCATTGAGCCCGCATCGCTGGATTCGGCTGTCGCCGATCACGAGACGGCGTGATGCCTGGCCTCGCGCGAGAGTGAGAGGAGGGGAGGCTGTTCGCGACGGGTTGGAAGCCGAGAGAGAGTCTCACGGCCACCCGTCGTGGAGAGCCAAAATGACGAAAGCCGTACAAAAGATCACGCTGTCCCCTTCTCGGGACATTCCCTTCAACAAGCTCGTGCTCGGCCAGTCGAACGTTCGCCGCGTCAAGGCCGGTGTCTCGATCGAGCAGCTAGCCGAGAGCATCGCGCAGCGTACGCTTCTGCAAGGTCTGAGTGTCCGGGCCGTCGTCGATGCAGATGGCAACGAGACCGGCATGTTCGAGGTGCCAGCGGGCGGCAGGCGCTATCGCGCTCTCGAGCTCCTGGTAAAACAGAAGCGGATGTCAAAGACGCAGGCGGTGCCGTGCGTTGTGCGTGAAGGGGGCATCGCCGAGGACGATTCGGTGGCGGAGAACGATGAGCGGGTCGGCCTGCATCCGCTTGATCAGTTTAGGGCCTTCCAGACACTCCGCGATCTCGGCATGAGCGAGGAAGACATTGCCGCGCGTCATTTCGTGAACCCTGCAATCGTCAAGCAGCGCCTGCGCCTGGCGTCGGTCTCGCCAAAGCTGCATGAGGTCTATGCCGAAGACGGCATGACCCTCGAGCAGCTCATGGCGTTCTCGGTCACGGCCGATCACGCCCGCCAGGAGCAAGTCTGGGAGAATGTCAGCCGCTCCGGTTATGACGAGCCATACCAGATCCGCCGGCTGCTCACGGAGAACACCGTGCGCGGTTCCGATCCCCGGGCCCAATTTGTGGGCCTCGATGCCTATCAGAGCGCGGGTGGCGGCGTTCTGCGGGATCTGTTCGAGCACGACGACGGCGGCTGGCTTCAGGACGTCGTCTTGCTCGACCGCCTCGTAACCGAGAAGCTCAAGGCCGAAGCTGAGACGATTGCTGCCGAAGGCTGGAAGTGGATCTCGGTCGCCGTAGATTTCCCCTACGGTCACACTCAAGGCCTACGACAAATCGAAGGCAAGCCCGTCGATCTCTCGCCTGAGGAGCAGGCCACCATCGATGCGCTGAACGCCGAGCAAGCCAAGCTGGAAGTCGACTACCGGGATGCCGACGAGTTGCCCGACGAGGTCGATCAGCGTCTCGGCGAAATCGAGTCGGCCCTGGCTGCATTCGAAGACCGGCCGATGCTTTACGAACCGGCGGAGATCGCCCGAGCTGGTGTCTTCATCAGCATCGACTCCGAAGGACGCCTCGCCGTGGACCGGGGTTACGTCCGGCCGGAGGACGAGGTGCCGGCAACTGATCCTGATGTCGGGCAGGGCGCCGATGCGTCGTCGACCGAAGGTCTTGAAGTGGGCCCTTCCGTCCAGCGCACGGTCATCGCGGTCGCAGGCGGCGCTGCTGATGCCGAGGAGGATGATGAGGACGCGACCAAACCTTTGCCGGATCGTCTCATCATCGAGTTGACGGCGCATCGTACACTGACATTGCGTGATGCGTTGGCGGGAAATCCAGCGGTCGCGTTCCAGGCAGTTCTGCATAACTTCGTGCTGACGGCCTTTTACCGGTTCGCATCGTCCGGGAGCTGTCTTGAGATCAGCCTTCGCACGCCGAACTTTCCCGCCCAAGCTCCGGGGCTGAGGGAAAGCGTCTCGGCCAAAGCAGTCGAGGCGCGACATGAGGTCTGGAAGGCACGGTTGCCAAAGAGCGAGAACGATCTCTGGGATGCGCTGACGGCTCTCGATGGTGGTGCACAGGCGTCGCTGTTCGCCCACTGTGCGTCGTTTGCGGTCAACGCCGTCCATGAGCCAGCCAATCGCTACAATCAGGGTCGCGTCTCCGCCCATGGCGTTCGCACGCGTCTCGACCAGGCCGATGTGCTGGCGCGCGCGGTCGGGCTCGACATGGTGCAGGCCGGCTGGCGACCGACCGTCGACAACTATCTCGGCCGGGTTACCAAGCCGCGTATTCTGGATGCCGTGCGGCAGGCCAAGGGCGAGTCGTCGGCGCAACTGATCGACCATCTGAAGAAGGCCGACATGGCCAAGGAGGCTGAACGACTTCTGGATGGCTCGGGTTGGTTGCCGGAGCCGTTGCGTCTCCTCGATCCCGATGCGGCGTCAGAGCAGGAGAGCGAGGCGGGCCGGCTGCCCGAATTCCTCGCCGACGAGGAGGATCAGGAGACCGCCGCCGACGAAGATCCGCAACATCTCGACGCGGCTGAGTGATCATCACAGAGCGGGGCGGCTTTGGCCGTCCCGCGGTTGCTTGGGGACCGGTGTGTAGCGCTGGTCCCCATTCTTATTGGGAACGGCGGAGAGTGAGAGTCGGGCCGGGAAGGGTTTGAGCCGTCGGGGGCAAAGGAGAGCGCCTGATGGTTCGACCCATTCCTGCTCTCCGAAAGAATTCCTGCCATGACCGAATCTCTTGCCGGCGGCATCGCCACGCCGCTCTCCATGCGTGCCGCTGCAAATCTCACCTCTGCCGCTGTCAGGGCCGCGCGACAGGTCCTGACCGAGCTCGAACGCGGCCGTCGCATCGATGCCGCTGTTCTGCGTAGCGCCATGGAGTCTGCCTTTGGCGCCTCGGACACGGCCGGCGTTTGGAATTGGAAGACCGCCTATGACGTC
>ERZ650309.1804-NODE-1804-length-10006-cov-3.256758_pt1 | contig 10006 bp, 9 predicted proteins | sample MGYA00376245_ERZ650309 | MGnify/ENA primary metagenome ERZ650309 (study PRJEB26733, sample SAMN07839294) | wastewater metagenome | biome: urban; feature: wastewater treatment plant; material: waste water | place: USA: North Carolina | collected 2016-04-26 ...
GGTAAATTCGGTCATCTGTAGGCGGCGGATGTACCAATTTCCGGTTACCGCTACCGCGAGAGCGACGGCCAGACCACCCGTACTTGTGATGAAAGTCGCACTCAGTGGTGATTCGCCCGACCCCAGAATGATGACGCCGTAGATTATGATTTGGGTCAGGTAAAGCAAGGCGGCTTCAAGCACCGAAAAACGCAGCACCATCGTGCAGCCAAAAAAAGTCAGCATAATAAAAGCCCAGTAAGGGCTTGCAGACCCGCCGGTCATCAGCGTCAGATAGGAAACGCCAAATCCGGAATCCGTAATGACCGCATAGCCCAATATGCGAATCACCAATGCGCTTCGCCCCCACGGTGTCAGTGCTGCGCCAAGAATTACCAGAGCCACCGCGACAATGATCCCACGAAAGCGTACAAATTCCCATGGATCACCGCGGCCAAAATACGGGTCAACTAAGCCAAACGTCAAAAAGGCAAAGGCCACAAGACCGCAGGCCCAAGGCACACCTCTCGCAATACTAAGGCGGATTTCCTCCGTGAACGATGGCATCTCCACTGCGCGCAATCTTCATCGCCGGTAGACAGGCACAAGTTTTTTTCCCGTTGAATTTGCCTCCGTAGTGCATTTGCACTATGGACAAAATGCTCAAATGCAGCTACAATAGAGGAATATGAAACTCTCAAACCACAGATCGTTCTGCCCGGCTGCGGGGATGGCTATCGGCTTAGCGCTCTCTGCAGCGCACTGCCAAAATTTCGGACTAATGGATAAACTGGAAAACCCGGGCAGCTCTTCACAGGCGGGCGACGGCTCAGCTTCTGCACCCGTGTATTGCGGCGGTCAACCTTGCCGCATCTACACCGCATGGGATGGGGGCAACCTCTACGCGGGCAATTTAGGCGGAGTGACGGGCGCAGACGCCAAATGCAATTCAGACGTAGCGAAACCCTCCGTCGGTACGTATCAAGCTCTGCTGGTCGATACGGCCGAAACGCGCCGCGCCTGTGTCAACGCTAACTGCGCGGGGGCTGCTGGAATCGAGCAGAGCATTAATTGGGTGCTGCACCCGAATACGGTTTATGTGCAAACAAACGGAGTCACGGTGATCGGCACCACCAACTCCAATGCTATCTTCACGAACTTTCCGCTGGTAAACAAAATCGACCCAGGCAATAGCTTATTTCGCGCCTGGACCGGCTTAGGTAACGGTTGGCTCAAATCGGGAAATAATTGCTCGGATTGGACAGTGGGAACATCGCTTCCCAACGGGGACACCGGCAATATCCTTGGCACCGACTATTTTAGCTTCAGCGAAGCCGCAAATTTGTGCTCAAACGGTCAGATTCTCTATTGCGTGCAGCAGTAAAAATGTGAAGAATGTTCTGCGAAAGCCAAAATTAGTAGCGCATGCGTCATCGCAGACGCGCATTCTATCGATAGCCTATGGCCTCACGCCGAAGTCTTGCGTTAGGCGACGCCCAGGGGCATTACAACCCATAAACATTGACGGCGTGTCTAAAAACCCCACTTTACCGAATGGCAAAACTCTATTACGATCAAGATTGTGATCTTTCCGTACTCAAAGGCTCAACTGTAGCAGTCATCGGTTATGGCTCGCAGGGCCGCGCACAAGCGCAGAACATGATGGATTCAGGCCTCAAAGTGATTATTGGCCTCAAAGCAGGTAGTCAATCCACAGCCGAAGCCAAAGCCGACGGCTTTGAAGTGGTTGATGTGGCAACGGCTTCTGACCGCGCAGACATCATCCAGATTCTGACCCCCGACCAATCGCAGAAAGAAATCTACGACGAGCACATCAAGCCCAAACTGAAAGCGGGCAAAGCGCTGGTCTTCTCACACGGCTTCAACATCCATTTCGACGAAATTGTGCCACCGAAAGACGTCGACGTCTACATGGTTGCCCCTAAAGGCCCAGGCCACCTCGTTCGCCGTGTCTATACCGAAGGCGGCGGTGTTCCATGCCTGATCGCGATCCACCAGGATGCGACCGGCAATGCGCACAAGCGCGCGCTGGCACATGCAATGGGCGTGGGCGGCGGTCGTGCGGGTATTCTCGAAACCTCATTTAAAGAAGAAACTGAAACTGACCTGTTCGGCGAACAGGCTGTTCTCTGCGGCGGTATCAGCCACCTGATCCAGGCCGGTTTTGAAACGCTGATCGAAGCAGGTTATGATCCTGAAATCGCCTACTTTGAGTGCCTCCATGAAACAAAACTGATCATCGACCTGATTTACGAGGGTGGTCTCGAAAAGATGCGTTATTATGTGTCTGACACCGCTGAATATGGCGACTACGTGAGCGGCCCACGCGTGATCGACAGCCATGTAAAACAGAAGATGAAAGAAGTTCTGGCCGATATCCAGAAGGCCAATGGCTCCAAGTTCGCCAAAGGCTTCCTTGCCGACCTGCGTTCAGGCGGCAAAGAATTCGAAACCATGCGCAAAAAAGAAGAAAATCACCCGATTGAAAAGGTCGGCAAAAAGCTTCGCTCGATGATGCGCTGGCTTTCTAAGTAAATCCATCTCAAAGAGAACACCTTTGTGCTCAGGTGTTCTCTAACTTACCTTGACCGCTGAGGTCACAGTTTCAAGCAGCACCGGCTATTTATGTCGGACGCGGTCCTTAAGCCATTCAATTTCTCGCCTGAAGTGATCGCGCGCATGCGTGACACGCAGGAAATTCCAGTCAATTTTTACAACGCCAGTGGCCAGATTCTGATTCCCCGCAAGGAACAGGCATCGGGCGATATGATCAATAAGTTGCTGCAGCATATCGGCTCCGGCATCTACTACCGCGAAGACGACGAAGACAAACTGGGCCTGAAATCGGCGGGCCGCACCGACCTCGAGGGTCTGAGCGACACTAAGCTTTTATCAGAGAAGCGGGTTGCCGAGCTTACCGAGGCCACTGAGTCGCTCTTTAGCGAACTCAAATTTGCCGCCTTTGGCGCAGTGCACTCGCAGAAGATGCACAGCCAGGTGACGTCGTTCATCACCGACTTTGAACAGCAACCCGATATGATGGTCGGGGTCATCAACATTCTGGAAACCGTGAAAGGCGGCGGCGCAGGCAGTGCCTCTTCAGATCTGTCGAAGCAGGCGGTCAAACGTGCGGTCGTGGCAATGGCGCTCAAATCGCGCAGCATGAAGGCGATGATTTCCAAAGACCGCGGGCGTGGTTCAGAAGCGGTGCAGCCTGTCATGATGGGTGGCATGCTGGCGCAAATCGGCAAGGCCAAAATGAACCTGCCCGAGGGCGACAAGCTCACCCCGGAGCAGCGTGCATACGTGCGCAAATACCCTTTGCTTTCTTACCTGATGGTCGCGCATGAACAGACGGTGCCCTTCGAGGTGAAGCGCCTGATACTCAACCAGCGGCGAACACTGCCCGAAAATACGCTGACCAACAATTATCCCGAATTCCGCTGGATGACGAGCACCCTGCAGAACCTGGTGCAAGAAAACGATAAAAAGGGAAAAAAAGAAGTCGCTTCCGATATTCTGCGCCAGCTCGCCGCGCTCAAAGAATTCGTCGTCTACGAAGAAGACGTGAACATTCTGAGCCTCGCGACCGATTTTGCCTCGCTGACCACTGAATCGGAATGGCGCGAAGCCAAAGATCCGATGACTGCGATCAAACTGATCCTCAATAACTCATATTACCAGTACGGCCCGAAAGTGATACGCAATTTTCTCGACCACATTTCCATGTCGCTCAGCCACAATCAGAAAATCATCAAAAACGGGGATTTACTCGTTTTGGCGCTCACGATGACCAGCGGGCAGACCTATTTTGAAGTCGTGCGCGTTATCGAAATTGGCCGTTACCAGAGCCGCGGTCTCGTGCAGCGCCTTGGCGTACTACACATGGCGACGGTCAATTCTGAAGGTATGAATCACGGGGTTTTTCAGGTCGATTCTTTCCGCGCCGACCCGCGCAAGATACGCATTAACCTGGGCCAGGATTTTCTGCGCCGGATCATCTATATTATCGATGAGTCGGTTGATCCGCAGCTGTTTGAAAAGATCTCTAAAAAAATTGCCGTTGCCGGTTAAGCACCGGGACGCTTCAAAGCCTGCCCAATTCTTTTGGCGATCTTTGCCGGTGACAGACCGTACAAATCTTCAATATCGCTAATCGAGCCGTGTGGCACAATTTCTTCGGGATAACCGAGTGCAAGATGAGGTGGCTTTACTTTTTGCGTGCGCAGTGCAGCATCGAGCAGGTCAGCCAGGCCGCCGGTGAGGCCGTGGTTTTCGAGCGTCACCAGTAGCTTTTTGCCCTTCATGGCGCGCTGAATCTGCGCGAGCGGCAGTGGTCTCAGCGACCGCACATCCATCACTTCTGCCGAGATCTTTGCTTTAGCCAGTAACTCTCTTGCCGCGAGCGCATGCGCAGCAAACACACCTTCGCTCAGAATAAGCACCTGCGTACCTTTGGCAAGACTCACCGCGCTAAACGGATCATATTTTTTCGCGGGGGCTTTCAACGCCGAGGTGAGGTCAAAGCTCGCAAACTCTTTTTTAGGGAAACGCACCGCTATCGGGCCTTCGTCGTAATTGCGCAGGAATACCAGCATCTGCACGAGCTCTTGCGCATCGCGCGCCGAAAGTATTTTGATGTGCGGCAGTGCCGCCATGAAGGCAATATCGTAGAAGCCCTGGTGCGTTTCACCGTCCTGTCCGACACAGCCCGCACGGTCAATGACGAGGCGCACCGGCAGGTTCATGAGAGCGATATCCTGCACCAGCTGGTCATAACCCCGCTGCAGAAATGTCGAATAGATGCACAGATACGGTTTGAGCCCCGCGCTCGCGAGCGCTCCGGCAAAAGTCGTCGCATGCTGCTCTGCAATGCCCGTATCGAAAAAGCGGTCGGGAAAAGCCGAAGCAAACGGGTTGAGGCCCGAGCCTTCTTTCATCGCAGGCGTAATCACCACAACTTTACTGTCGCGCTCGCCGAGCAGCGTCAGCGTCTCACCGACAAATTTGCTGAGCCCCCACGCAGTGCTGTGTTTCTTTTCGATGCCCTTTTCGGTGTCGAACACACCGACGCCGTGGTACTGTATGGGGTCTTGCTCCGCCAGCTCATAACCATAGCCCTTGCGCGTGACCATGTGTAACAGAATCGGTTCTTCGATCGGCGGCAGATGCTGCAGCACGCTGACGATGCGCGTGACGTCATGGCCGTCGATCGGCCCAAGATAGCGAAAACCCAGTTCGCCGAAAAACTGGTGGTCGGTCGCGAGTGACTTCATCGACATTCTGAAACGTTTCGCGAGGCGGTTGATCACACGCCCGATGAGCGGAATTTTCGCCATCAGCGAAATAAAACCGCGCTTGCTGCGTTTATAGAAGCGCGTATTGATGAGCTGTGTCAGATGATAACTGACTGCGCCGACATTTTTTGAAATGCTCATTTCATTGTCGTTGAGAATCACCAGCATCGGCGTGCGCGCATAACCTGCGTGGTTCATGGCTTCAAACGCCATGCCGGTCACGATCGATGCGTCGCCGACAACCGCGATCGAAGTTGGCAATTGTGATTTGCCATCCCATTGCAGGCGCGCGGCCACGGCTTCGCCCATTGCCTGCGAGATTGCAGTGCCGGCGTGGCCGGTATTGTAGAGATCGTGCTCTGATTCAGAGCGCTTGGGAAAGCCCGAAAGACCGCCCGTTTTGCGTATCGACTTGAGCTCATGTTTGCGGCCGGTCAGAATTTTGTGCGCATAGCACTGGTGCCCGACATCCCACATCAAACGATCAAAAGGAGATTTAAAGACATAATGCAGCGCGACGGTCATCTCGACCGAACCGAGGTTTGAAGACAGGTGACCGCCGCTTTTTGAGACAGACTCAAGAATGAATTCGCGCAGGTACGCGCAATAGGCCGGCAGGTCTGACAGCTTCAGGCTCTGCAGTTTTTCGGGCGAATCAATCGCCGCAAAATCGATACTTGGTTTCCCGGTTGCGGGCATGTTCATCGCGGTCAAACCACCGTGCTTTTGAGCTCCACCGCATTTTCATAAATCAGCACCGGAATGTCTTCTTTGATAAGATAAAGGATGTCGGTTTCGCGCTGCAGCAGCGCCTCGGTGACCGTTTCTGTGACCGCTGTGCCGGCGATGTCGCGGCATTTGCCTGCACGAATCGCGCTGTTGAGCTTTTCAAGCGTCGCCGTGTCGGCCAGCTCGAGCTTTTTCTTCGACCGGGGGCAGACCAGTATGTCGAGCAATTCGGGACTCACAGCCTCCAAAACCGGTGGCCGAAACACTCCGTCAACGGGTCAGCAATTCCGCGATTTGCCGCTCGATTGCACGCGCCTGCGCATCGCCCGCATGCGTTTCGCCTATAAAAACGCTGCGTATCACGCCTGTTTTGTCTGCAAGGTAGAAAGTCGGCCAGTAGCGGTTATTAAGGCTTCTCCAGTAGGCATAGTCGTTATCCATCATGACCGCATGCCGCACGCCCTGCCTGCGCATGCTTCTTTCGAGATTCTTCCTGTCTTTTTCATGTTCGAATTCGGGCGTATGTACCCCCACAACGACGAACTCAGCGCCGGACCATTTCTGCCGCAGCGAATTCAGCCAGGGTGCTGAGCGCGAGCAGTTGTGGCAGTCAAAGGCCCAAAATTCGAGCAGCACGACTTTGCCGCGCAGATCGGCCTTTTTGAGCGGCGCGGAGTTGATCCATGCTGCGGCATCAGTGGCCGTAAATTCGGGCAATTCTCCCACGGGCCCCGCCTGCAGCGAAGACAGGGCAAGCAGTGAGAGTATGAAGGCGATGCGCATGCTGATCGGTCGACGGCAGGCCAGCGCTCTTACAATATTTATTCAGGCCATCAGTCTTCGAGCAGCGGCACAACTGCAGCCTTCTGCCAGTGGCGTACCTCGTAAGTGCTTTTTTCGAGCGGGTAGGCGGATTGAGACTGTCCTGCATAACTCAAAACCAGCGCGGCATCTTCCCCTTTGCCGGCAAAAGTGGCGCTATATTTTGCAGCATCGGTGCCCAGGCCCTGCGTGACAATTTCACCGTTGAAGACCGTCGCGCGCCCCAGATAGATAATTGTATCGAGGCGACCGGGGCGATTGACGGTCATTGTCGCAGTCAGGTGCGCCATGCCGCGCTCGTCCATTTCATGCGCGAGCGCGTGCGCGGTATTCAGCATACCGCGCACCGAGACGATCGCAGCGGCGACAGCCGGTGTCACATCGATGCCATCTGCGGTTTTGACCGGATGTTCACGCAGATGAATGAATCCTGCTTCTGTCAGATCTGCACGCAGACGCCGGTGCACGCCGTTATTCTCATTATAATGCGCGAGGCAGCCGACGATTGCACCACACGCCGCACGCGGATAGCGCCACTTCGATTCCTGAGTTTTTCCGATGGAGATTGCAGAGTCGTCCATACGACCGACGTGAGTCTTCAAATCAAAATTGCAGAGGATGTATGACGATGCATTGCCACGGTAGATCTGCTCGCGCAAAAGTTCATCGATATGGTGCGCCCAAGTGACATGCGCAAATGTCGCGCCATCATCGGTGCCGCCGCCCGTCGGCGCGAACGCCTCGAGCTTGAACTCACCCATTTCTGAAATCGTCGCAAAGCGCGACGCAACGGTCTGCATATAGGCGCTCGTCGCTTCACCCTGGTGAATACGATCTCCACAGTTGGTATGCGCGAGAGTGGTGACTACCGAGGGCAGACTGAAATCCGCGCCGCAGGCAGAGATGTCAGAATTGTGATCGAGGCCTGCCAGCTGCAACTCGTCGCGCACCAGCTGCAGCCCCTTCACGAGACTGTAACGGTCGCTGACAATGTCTTCGAGGTACACATCGTAGGCATCGCGTTCTGTGCCAAATTCGGCCTTGAGCGCCCAGAATGCCTTCAGCCGTTCATTGCCGGCGGTTGCGTCAAATTTCATAGGCGGGTAGAACACAGACACAGGGCAGATATGTAAACCCAAAAGGACTGCGCCTTAACCCAGAATAATGCCAGACTTGATCGGCGCACAGCCGCATATTCCCGCGTGACGCGGTATTCGGCATTCGCGTCATAGCGCAATGCTTTGCACACGCGGGTCAAGATTCCCGGCGGGGTTCGCCGCTTCGGCAGTATTTATCGCAGGCCTGTTCGCGCTGCCCGCATCGGTGCACGCAATCGGTGCCTCGCTCGAGATGTCGGGCAAAACCGCCGACGAAGCCACCGAAATCGTTAAGAAGTCGCTCAAGCGTCTCGACGCCAACTGCGTCGAACAGGAAATCACGCTCGGTTCGCACTGGCGCTGCAAAACCCCGTTTTATTCAATCATCAATCTCGATGTATTTGTTTCCTCGATTCCGGAAAAGACCGTGATTCGCGCCGATTCGCGCAACCGGCAGAGTTATGCGTTCATCGACCTCGTCGCACAAGACACCGGTGGCAAACCGTATGACAATAAATACGGCGAAAAATCGATGCTCATTGCCGCGGGTGCAACCCTGATCACGCCTGCGCTCGGCTACTGGTATGTGAATTCAAACTCGATGATCAAAAACAAGTCGATCTTTTTGCCCTTTCTCGGTTTTCTTGCCGGCGACCTTGCACTCTTCTGGATGAGCTCAAAAATTTATTTTACGAACGGTTTTGATCCATTCGATGTCGGCCTTAAATCGATGCTGATTTCCCTGGGTACTTACCGTGCGATCATGATGGTGCCGTTTTCGATTCAGGTGATGGCGCATAATCGTTTCGCAGGGCTGCAAATCACGTTTCGCTTCTGACATGGCCGGCGCCCTGAATTTACTCAAGGCGCTGGTTGAACCTGTACGCATTCGTCTTTATCTGTTGCTGAAACAATCGACTTTGACTGTCTCTGAGTTATCGGAGATTCTCGAAATCTCGCAATCCAATACAAGCCACCACGTCAAGGCGCTGCGCGACCTTGGTTTACTCTCAGCAGAAAAAACCGGGCAGCATACATACTATGCGCTCAACCCCGAACGCATGCAGGAAAAACCGGTGATTGCGATTCTGCGCAATCTCGAAGAGATCGGTGCGGAAATTCCCGAACTACACTCTGACGCCGCGAAACTGCGCACAGTGCTGGCGGCACGCAGCAGCGATACTTTTGCGCAGTGGCGCATGGAGCAGCCCGACCTGCCCTACACAGATATTTTTGCACACCTTGCTTGCGGCAGGCGCGGCATCGTCGCAGATATCGGATGCGGCGAAGGCGATTTTTTTGAAGCACTGTCACAGTCATTTGACCGCGTGGTAGCGCTCGACCTCGAACTCAAACATGTCAGGCGCGCACATACACGCGCGTCCAAACAGATATTTGTCACTGCCGCCAACGCGCAGCAGCTGCCCTTTGCCGACGGCGCGTTCGATGCCGTGGTGCTGCGCATGGCGCTGTCGCAGATGCCGCAACCGCTCACTGCCCTCGACGAGGCAATGCGCGTACTCAAAAAAGGTGGATTTATCAGTTTAATAGATTCGGCCAAACCAGCAGGAGACACCTTTCGTGAAACACTGCTGAGTCATCTCTCCGGCAGGCGCGACATTCATATCGATACAGAAAGGGCTCTACCGCGGCTGTTTATGCTCCGGGCACAAAAGGTTTAATCTTTTCGCCGTAGAGACGCCCTTGTAGGGCGTCTCTACGGGACAATTAGCGTGCGCAGATAAGCGACGAGGTCGCTGCGGTCTTTTTCTGAGATCAGGATGTACGACTGGTGGCGCCTGTCGGTTTGCAGAAAATTCAGCAATACGTCGAAATCTTTACGCACACGAATTAATCCCATTTCTTTTTTGTCGCGTTTTTGACGCAGTACATGCGCACCGAGGTGGCAATCTGTACAGTCGTGAGAGGAATAGACCTCTTCCCCACGCAAACTTGCGTTTACATCTGGTATGCCGACAGAGCCGCGACGGCCCCAAAAGAACAAAACTACGCAGGCAACCAATGAGATCGTGCCAATGATTTTCAGTGTCAGGCGGGTTA
>ERZ650309.1805-NODE-1805-length-10003-cov-4.038601_pt1 | contig 10003 bp, 6 predicted proteins | sample MGYA00376245_ERZ650309 | MGnify/ENA primary metagenome ERZ650309 (study PRJEB26733, sample SAMN07839294) | wastewater metagenome | biome: urban; feature: wastewater treatment plant; material: waste water | place: USA: North Carolina | collected 2016-04-26 ...
GTAACACCCCATCATTAAATGCTGGCCGTTATCAATGGTGTCGCCAGTAGTTTTGTCCGTGAACGAATAGGCTCGGCCACCCGGAAACGCGCGCCGTTCCAACAGCAACACTTTTACACCTTGTTCGGCGAACTGGACGGCGGCGGCCAAGCCTGCAAATCCGCCGCCAATGATAACGACAGGAGGGCGATTCATTTTTGCGCTCCGTCCTGGCCTCGTTGCTGAGTGGCACGTGCCCATTCCCGCAATGCGATATAAAACCGCTCAGGCCTGTGCAGGCGAATCTGATGATTGAATACGTCGTATCCAACGTGCTCGATTTGCTCCAGCAATCGGAAGTAAATCTTTCCCATCGTCAACGCGGCAGTTAGTGTTGGGACGTCTTCTTGCGGCAACAGCGTTTCAGCTTTCTGGTAATAACTTCTGGCGCGGTCGCATTCAAAGCGCATCAAGGCGCGGAAGTTGTCATTGACACGGCAATTCAGCAAGTCATTTTCGCTGTAGCCAAAACGCTGCAAATCTTCCTGCGGCAAATAAAAGCGTCCTCGATCGGCGTCTTCCTTGATGTCGCGCAGGATGTTTGTCAGTTGAAGCGCAATGCCCAAATTGACGGCGTACTCTCTGGTTTGAGGCGATCCGTAAGTAAAAATCTCAATGCACATCAAGCCGGTGATGCTGGCGACTCTGTAACAGTACTGGTAAAGCTGCTCGAACGTTTCGTAGCGGTGAACGTGCAAATCCATCTCGCAGCCATTGATCATTTCCTCAAAGTATTCCTTGGGCATGGGGAAATGCTCCAGCACGGAATGCAGCCTTTCCGCAATGGGCATCGTCGGTCGGCCAGCATACAAGTGGTCTATTTCGGTCCGCCACTTGTCCAGTTCCAGCTTGGCTTTTCCTGCGGAATGATCTTTTTCGCCATTGCTGGCAATGTCGTCCACCACGTCATCCACTGCCCGGCAAAACGAATAAACATCAATGATTGCGTCTCGCTTTAACTTTGGCAGAAAGAGGAACGAGTAAAAGAAGTTTGACTGGATTGTTTTGGAAAATCTGCGGCGAAAATTGCGCGTGCGCTCGCGCAAATGCCACGGCGTGAAGTGAATGCTTTTGAGTGTTGCTGCTTCCATTCAGTTAGGTTGTTAAGGTGTTTGATAGCGGTTGCGACCTGGGAGGCTGACGCATCGCTTGCTTGGTCATGACATTTCTGTATTGTGAATATTTCGCGAAAAGAGAATAGCAAGAGATATGATGGCAGAACAAGCAACGCTTTTCCTTTGCTTAAAATAGAAACCTGAAACCGCCAAACTCTGGCTGCGGTATTATTGCATGGCCGCAGCAAGGCGGCTATGCTCCGCGCGGTTATGGCATCGGCCACGAATGCCATTCGAGCAACTACAAACTAATTCCACAGAAACAAAAATTACGATTAGAGGAGTTCACCACATGAATAGACTGTTCAAGACTTGCTATAAAAGCATGCTCTATCTGAGTCTGCTTGGATTTGCAGGCTCAGCGGTTTTGGCGCAAGACCCACCCACAGGAGGCGCGCAGCCCCCGGCGGGCCAGGAACGTCCGGCAGGATTTCCCGGCGTTGGCAGCCGCGAGCCTGAAATTCGGCCTTATGACCGGGTTATCACTAAAGACGCCAAATCGGACGATGGCGTGTTCACCGTCCACAAGATCAAGGAAAAGATTTACTACGAAATTCCGAAAAAAGAACTTGGCAAGGATTTTCTGTGGGTCAGTCAGATCGCCAAAACGACACTGGGCGTCGGATACGGTGGGCAAGCGATGGGAAACCGTGTCGTGAGATGGGATCGTTACAATAATCGTGTGCTCTTGAAGAGTGTTTCTTATGACGTAGTGGCTGATCCTAAGGAGCCCGTTTCCAAAGCTGTTCAAGCGGCCAACAACAACGCAATCATCAAGTCGTTTTTCATTGAAGCTCTGGGCAAGGACGATTCGGTCGTCATTGACGTGACCAGTTTGTTCAACACGGAAGTCACGGAGTTCAGTGCCAAAGCGAGATTACGAGCCAGAATCTTTGACGCTTCGCGTTCGTTCATTGAGCGAGTCGTGTCTTTCCCGACTAACATCGAAGTTGAAGCGACGCACACATTTAGCAATCCTGCTGACGGAATTGGCGGCGGCGCGACTCCTCCAAATCCTTTTTTGGGAGCTGGGATGGGAACCGGAAGCGCTTCGGTCGTGATGCACTATTCGATGGTCAAGCTGCCGGAAAACCCCATGATGCCGCGCGAATTCGACGAACGAGTCGGATATTTCACGGTTCGCCAGATGGATTACGGCAAGGACGAACACCGCGCTCCGCAACGGACTTACATCACTCGCTGGCGCCTGGAAAAGAAAGACCAGAACGCTGCGGTGTCCGAACCAATCAAGCCAATCGTTTATTACATTGATCCCGCAACGCCTACAAAGTGGGTGAAATACATCAAACAAGGCATTGAAGATTGGCAACCTGCGTTTGAAGCCGCTGGGTTCAAAAATGCCATCCTTGCCAAAGATGCTCCGGCAGAAGATCCGGACTGGTCACCCGAAGATGCACGCTATTCCGTTGTGCGCTGGCTGCCCTCGACGATTGAAAATGCCTCCGGGCCTCACGTTTCCGACCCGCGCACCGGCGAAATTCTGGAATCGGACATTCAGATGTACCATAACATCTTGAATCTGCAGCGGGACTGGTACTTCACACAAGTTGGCCCGCTCGACCCACGCACTCACAAATTCCCCTTTCCGGATGATTTGATGGGCGAATTGCTGCGTTATGTTGTGGCGCACGAAGTTGGCCACACGCTCGGTTTTCAGCACAACATGAAAGCCAGCTCGATGTATCCGTTTGAAAAACTCCGCGACCCGAAGTGGTTGAAGGAAATGGGCCACACCCCGACTTTGATGGACTATTCGCGGTTCAATTACGTGGTTCAGCCGGAAGATAATGTCCCAGTCGAAAACCTGATTCCGAAGATTGGCCCTTACGACAAATGGGCGACCATATGGGGATACAAACCGATTGCCGGCGCAAAGACTCCAGAGGACGAAAAGAAGACTTTGGACGAATGGGCGCGCGAACAGGATTCCAAGCCGTATTTGCGGTTTTCAACAGCCAAATCACGTGGCGCTGACCCCGGCGAACTGACCGAAGCTGTTGGGGATGCGGACGCAGTCAAAGCAACCGCGTTGGGGGTAAAAAACCTGAAGCGTGTTGCCGATTTGCTGATGACTGCCACGACAACCCAGAAAGGCGAACCATACGAAGACCTGGAAGAAGTTTACGGGCGAATGGTTGGTCAGTGGCGAACCGAGATGGGACACGTCGCGGCAATTGTTGGCGGTTTTCAGACTCAGCAAAAACACGTGGGGCAGGACGGCGTTCTCTTTACTCCAATTTCAAAAGAACGTCAGGCCGAAGCTGTCAAATTTCTAAGCGACAACGTGTTTGCCACGCCGACCTGGATGCTACGCCCGGAAATCCTGCGTCGCATCGAAACCAATGGCTCGCTTGATCGCGTCAGGTTGGCCCAGCAAATGATGCTGTCTCAGTTGATGAGTTCGACTCGGTTTGGTCGGCTGGTTGAACAGGAAGCAATGGATGGTGACAAGGCTTATCGTCCAGTGGATTTCCTGGCAGACATTCGCAAAGGCGTTTGGGGTGAGCTGAACGGAACCGCTGCGATCAAAATGGATGCTTATCGGCGGAACTTGCAGCGCGCCTATCTGGATTTGATGGGCGACAAGTTGAATGGCCGTGCCCCTGTCACAGACGATCAGCGTCCGTTCATTCGCGGCGAACTGCGCGCATTGAGCGCCGACGTCACCAAGGCGTTGGTTCGTACGACTGATCGTGCTTCACGCATGCATTTGGAAGATGTCAGAGATCAAATCACCAAAATTCTCGATCCCAAGTTTGCCGCTCCGGCTCCGGCGGCAAACGCGCTGCCGTTTATCATTGGCAGATTTGGCTTCGAGGAAGATCCAACGGTTGATCCTCAAAAATGCTGGCTGGACAACACGCTGAGAATCCATCAGCAGTAAAAATCCGCCTTCCCAATAACCTAAAAGCCGAGCCTGTTGTTCAAACAACAGGCTCGGCTTTTGGTTTGAGCTTATGGCCAGAAGGGCTCAGCTTTCGCTCATATCGATCCATTTCACAATGCCTTCCATGGGTTGGTACTGAAACAGTTTTTCCAGCAACGGCTCAACTTCAGAATCGGCAACCATTAAGTTTCGATAGCGCGGAAGAATGAATCCTTCGTTAACTCCGCGATCAATCATCGCCAGCAGCGGATCGTAATAGCCAGCAACGTTCAGCAAACCAATCGGTTTTTGGTGAATCCCAAGTTGTCCCCAGGTGATGGTTTCCAGCAATTCTTCAAAAGTGCCAAACCCGCCGGGCAAGGCGATAAAGGCGTCCGAAAGATCGGCCATCATCGCTTTGCGCTCATGCATTGTGTTGACGACACGCATGTTGGCCGCAGGATGCGCCCGTTCTTTGGTGGCCAGGGCGTAAGGAATGATTCCTATAACTTCGCCTCTGGCTTTCAGGGCTGCATCAGCGACAGTTCCCATCAATCCAATTCCTCCCGCCCCATAAACCAAGCCTATGCTTTTGTCTGCCATTGATTGGCCAAGTTCACGAGCTTTGACAGCGTATATTTCCTGGTTGCCACTGCTCGATCCGCAAAACACACAAATGCGTTTAATTGTTCGTTCATTCATTCGTTTGTTTACCTCCACAAATATTTTGCCCGCAGCATATTGCCTTTTTCCAGGCCAAGCCGAAAGCTCAGGAATCGAAATCATCAGCTTGATTTCATCCAATCCATCGTTTACTTTCCCCCTCTATTGCCCTCACTACTTCTTCACGACTTCACGGAAGGTTTCAGAGGTTTTCATTTCATGAGCAAAGCTAAAACGACTCAGAAAGGCAAAGCTGTCCAAGCTCAGCCTGATAACAGCAGGCGTAAATTTATCACATTGGGGTTAGGGGGAATCGGTACTCTTGCTGTCGCAGGAATCGGATATCGTGCCGGATGGTTTGGGTCTTCCTCGACATCGTTGCCAACGGCTTCTCCAACGCCGAATCTGGCGACCGGCAAGCCGTTGCTGCCTGTGACGCTGGAAGCGAATTATCAAAATGCTCTGCGCGCAGCAGATGACATTCTGGTTCATTACGCCCGTGAGCTGAATACTCCTTCGCCGTTGATTCACTGCATCCGTGCAATGGGAAAAAACTTCAAGCTCAATGATGGCTCATCGGCGCTGGATTATTTGTGTTCGCGCTTTGCGGCGGAAAAAGAAGTTGGCGGCAAACGCTACGTTTACTTCACGCGAGAAGCTGAAGTCCACGGCAATAGCTTCCTGAAGACTATGCTCGAAGCTGGCGTCTCGCCGGATCAGCCGATTACGGTCGGTTCCAACCGATATACCTTGCGCGATTTGGGCGAAAGCGCCAAAGCGTTGTTTCGCTTCGATCCGCAAAACTTTGACCGTTACGAACCGGGCTTGTTGGGCCAGCACTTGCCCTGGGGCTTGATCGCGTTTTCGATTCTGGTTTCACCCAGCCAGCCAACTTGGACGAACGCGTATGGCGAGACCATCAATCTGCCCGAAGTGATTGATAAGACCCTGACCGTATATGAAACCGTTTGTGGCGACATTGACGGCACCGTCGGTCATGGAGAAATGGAATCGCTAGCTTTTCGCCAGGCAATAGCCAAATACAGTTGCGCGGGGATGCACAACGTTTACGGTTATTTTTCGTGCTTGCAGCATGGATACAACGGCAATAATTTGCAGAAACGGCTCGCCGAGTTATTCGACAATGTGTTGTTGCGGCTGAAAGGGGATTCCCAGGCGATTGACCGCGAAGCCGAGGCGGCCAAGGCTGACCCCAATCTGGTCAATCGGCTGGCTGTCGAAGGGCAGGGCGGCAAGCTGGCTTCGAAAGGAACAGCTCCGGTCAACACATTGGAAGTGATGCGCTATCGGTATCAAATCCGAATGCTTGGCCACGCCTTGGAAGCGATCAATTACGCGCAGTTGCATAAGCTGTTCACGTTGACTCCGGCACAGAAAGGGCGCATCCAGGCGGGCGAGCAATTGCTCTATGAATATCTGGTGAAGCTTCGCGCCACGGATTTGGAGCCGCATATGAATTGGTACAACAAATCCGTGAGCGATTTGGTCATCGCCATTGGTCACGCTTCGCGAGCAATGAAGTTGTTGACCCCTCAAAACCCCGACACGATTGCTTGATGAAACGGGCGGTAGAATTTGAAGATGCGTTTTAGCTATTCCAGTTTGCTTTTTGTCGTTTGTTTGTCGGTTGGCATTTTGGCCGGCGCTTCCTGCGCCAAGGCCCAGAGTGCGCCGATCAAATCGTTGCCGATCTATGAACCGTGTCAGTCGTTGGCAATCGGCACATCCCAGAATGATGTTGTCGCCACAAGCATTGCCGCATTGAAAAGCAGCGACGCCAAGGCGCGAGCTCAGGCTGCGCAGCAACTCAGCAAAGCTTGCGATAAACGCGCGGTTGATCCGTTATTGGATGCTTTGAGCGATTCGGACACGTCGGTTCGCATCGCCGCCGCCGAAGCTCTTGGCAAACTTGGCGACCAGGAATCTGTGCAACCGATGATGGATTTGCTGAGCAGCCAACCTATTGAAGTCAAAACGGCGATGGTTAGTGCTTTCGCTTCATTTCCTGGGTTCAAGGGGAGAAATGCCGTCGTCAATCAAATTGCCAATCCCAGCGGAGCAGACATCACGGATGAAGCCGACATGCGGTTGCGTTGTGCGGCGATTTTAACGGCTTGCCAACTGAAAGATGTGAGCCATTCGCGCAAATCCATTCTGTTTTTGTCTGACTTTCTCAATAGCCAGCATGCGAACATTCGTTCCCTGGCAGAACAAACGCTGCTGGAATTAAAAAACACGCGCAATGGCGAAACAGAAATGGTTGCGATCTTGAAGCAAAGCAGCAACCCTGCGTTACGCCGCTGGGCGGCAACGTGGATCGGTAAAATTGGCTTTACTGGGGCGCGTGAAGCTTTGCAGGAAATTGCCGCTACGGATTCCGATTCGCAGGTCAGGCAGCTTGCGGCTGAGTCGCTGAAACGGCTTACGCAATAAAAGGCGATAGGTTTTGGCCAGCTTGCGATGCGTGTGCTAGACTCCGCCCTCTTTCAAATCACATCAAAACAAAAGTCGAAGTAAATCAGGCTGGCAGCTTGGTTTGCTCTTTGGAGGAACAGCTTTGAGCGTTCTGGTTGATAAAAACACTCGTCTTATTGTTCAAGGTCTTACTGGAAAAGAAGGAACGTTTCACGCGCTGCAAATGCGCGATTACGGCACAAACATTGTTGGTGGGGTTACGCCAGGCAAAGGCGGCACAACTCACGAAGACTTTCCGGTCTTCAACACCGTCGCTGACGCCGTTGAAAAAGCCGGTGCGAATGTTTCTGTGATCTATGTTCCGCCGCCGTTTGCGGCTGACGCGATTATGGAGGCCGCGGATGCTGGCGTCGCTTTGATCGTCTGCATCACGGAAGGAATTCCGGCATTGGATATGGTCAAAGCGTTTCATTACGTTCAAGCACGTGGCGTTCGTTTGATTGGCCCTAATTGTCCAGGCGTTATTTCTCCTGGCAAGTGCAAAGTCGGCATTATGCCTGCTCGCATTCACTTGGAAGGTCGAGTTGGCGTCGTTTCGCGCTCTGGCACGTTGACATATGAAGCGGTCGGGCAGTTGACGGCGTTGGGCATTGGCCAATCCACTTGCATTGGCATTGGCGGTGATCCGGTGATCGGGACAACTCAACGCGACGCGGTTGAATTGTTCAACAATGACCCTGACACTGACGCGATTGTGATGATTGGGGAAATTGGCGGAAGCGCTGAAGAAGAGGCTTCGGATTACATCAAGGCAAACGTCAAAAAGCCTGTCGTCGGATTTATCTGCGGTCAGACGGCTCCTCCGGGACGTCGAATGGGACATGCCGGAGCAATTATTTCCGGAGGCAAAGGCACAGCCGAAGAAAAGATGAAAGCGATGATTGCGGCGGGAATTCACGTCGTGAAAAGTCCTGCGGACATCGGTTCCAAGGTTAAAGAAGTGTTGAAGTAGCCAGGTTTGTGAGAGGGGCGGTTGCTGAAATCGCCTCTCTCAAGCATTAAAGTTTGGGAATCGCCAACCGCCAATTGGAAAGCACCTGCCGGTAAATTTCTTCAGCCCGCTGTTTTTCTCCCAATGAAGCATAAACACCTGCCAGCAAGCTGAGCGTTGAAGTTTCGCGCCCACGGTCATTAAGTTCGCGCCAAATTGTCAGGGCTTCTTCAAGTTGCGTTCGTGCGGAAGGTTTTTCATTCATCATGAAATTGGTTTCGCCCAGCCCGGTCAGCGTGATGGCCAGTCTCGCTTTGTCGTTTAGCGACCGCGCCAATGGCAATGCCTGCTGATAAAAATCTCTTGCCAGGTTTTGGTTTTCCAGCGATTGATATACAAGCCCGATATTTCCCAGCGTGACAATTTCTCCTCGTTTGTCGCCGATCTCGCGGCGAATTTTCAGTGCTTGTTCAAAGCTGTCGAGCGCCTTTGCCCAATCGTTTGCGCTGACATATAGGCCGCCCAGGTTGTTCAGCGTTGTCGCTTCACCGCGTTTGTCGCCGCTTGCGCGACGCTGAGGCAATGCTTCCTGGTAAAGTTTCAAGGCCTGATCCGTTTGTCCTATAGCCAGGTAAAGACTGGCAAGATCGTTAAGAGTTGTCGCTTCATTGCGTTTGTCATTCAGGTCGCGCCACAACGGTAATGTCTTTGAGTAATATTCAATCGCCATGGATTTGTTGCTGGACGCATCCGCGACGTAGGCCAGATTACCGAGGGAAACGGCTTCACCGCGTTTGTCCCCGACAGCGCGCCAAAGCGGCAACGCGTCGCGGAACAGATTGGCGGCCAAAGGGTACTGGCCACCGCGCGCAGCCAGACTGCCCAGACTATTTAAGGTCGAAGCTTCGCCAGTTTTGTCCTGCGTTTGCTGCCAGTAAGAAAGCGAGCGCTGGTAATGCTCAAACGCTTTTTGCGGCTGGCCTTGTTCTTCGTACAGCTTGCCAAGGTTGAATAGTGTTGCCGCTTCGCGTGCGCCTTTGTTGCCTGTATTGTTCGTCCGGCCTGTCAGGCTGGCAGTTTCGATAATCAGCTTTGCCTGATTGAAACAGCTTTGAGCTTGCTTACTGTCACCCACGGAATTGTAAATGCGACCAAGTTGCGTAAGGGCGGATGCTTCTTGCGTGCGGTTGCCTGCCGCGCGCCACAAGGGCAGCGATTGGTGGTAATAACTGATTGCCTGTTGCCGGTCGCCAAGCGAATTTGAAATCAAGGCAAGCTGGTTCATTGTGTCTGCGATTTCGGCTGGCTCACTCAATGCGCCAGCCGTGCGCCACAATTGAAGCGATTCTTCGTATTTTAGTACGGCTTCACGCAAGGCTATGGCTGTTCCTTGAGCGCGTAATGATTCGGCTTCGCGCTGAAAGTTTTTTGCCTGTCTGCGACTTTGCTCTGCTGAAGTCACCGCCAAACCCGGCCCGATGCTGGCCGTCAGATTGTTTTCCACTTTGTTGAACCTGGGAACACTAATCCGATATGAATAATCGTAAAGCCCTTCGATTCGCGGCGGGGCTGGTTTGGGCAAGATCAGCCGGAAGGATCCGAGTTGCTGTGATTGTGGAGGTGATGTTTGAGTGTTTTGGTTGCTCTTTGACGGCAATTGAGTCTGAGCGGTCGTTGCTGGGCAAAGAATTGCCAACAGCATGATGCTTATAACCAAGTCATTGAATTTGGATTTCGGAACGGCACTCATAAAGATTGAAAACATGAAAAATGCGGCGCGAGGATGACATGTGTTCAGGTGGGAAACAAACGCGAAAGAGCAGTTCGCAGCCACCAGTTTTCGGTCGGGCTGCGAACTGCGCGAGACGAACC
>ERZ650309.1806-NODE-1806-length-10001-cov-4.000603_pt1 | contig 10001 bp, 9 predicted proteins | sample MGYA00376245_ERZ650309 | MGnify/ENA primary metagenome ERZ650309 (study PRJEB26733, sample SAMN07839294) | wastewater metagenome | biome: urban; feature: wastewater treatment plant; material: waste water | place: USA: North Carolina | collected 2016-04-26 ...
ATCGCGCACGCTACCGGGCGGCGCTTCGTGCGCCAGAGCCTGGGCGGCGTGCACGACGAGGCCGAGATCCGCGGCCACCGCCGCACCTACGTGGGGGCGCTGCCGGGGCGGCTGATCCAGGGCCTGCGCCGCGCCGGCAGCCGCAACCCGGTGTTCATGCTGGACGAGATCGACAAGCTCGGCTCCAGCGTGCACGGCGATCCGGCGGCGGCGCTGCTCGAGGTGCTGGATCCCGAGCAAAACTTCGCCTTCGAGGACCACTACCTGGGCGTGCCGTTCGACCTGCGGCAGGTGATGTTCATCTGCACCGCGAACGTCCTCTACGACATCCCCAGGGCGCTGCGCGACCGCATGGAGATCATCGATCTGCCGGGCTACACCGAGGAGGACAAGCTCGCGATCACGCGGCGGTACCTCTTGCCCAAGCAGCTCGCGCAGAGCGGGCTTTTGGCGGCGCAGCTTTTGATCCCGGACGACACTGTGGCCGAGATCATCCGGTCGTATACGCGCGAGTCCGGGCTGCGGCAGCTGGAGCGGCAGATCGGCGCGCTGTGCCGCGCAGTGGCGGTGCGGGTGGCGCAGGGCGAGCCCGCTCCGTTCACCATCTTGCCGTCGGAGCTGCGCGGCTACCTGGGCGTGGCGCGGCACCTCAGCGAGGTGGCGCTGCACACCAGCCTGCCGGGGGTGGCGACGGGCCTGGCCTGGACCTCGAGCGGCGGCGACATCCTGTTCATCGAGGCGGCGCAGACCGAGGGCGACGGGCGGCTGCTGCTGACCGGGCAGCTCGGCGACGTGATGCGCGAGAGCGCGCAGGCGGCGCTGACCCTGATCAAGTCGCGCGCGCAGGCGCTGGGGATCGAGCTCTCGACGCTGCGTAAGAGTGATATTCACCTGCACATCCCGGCGGGCGCGATTCCCAAGGACGGGCCGAGCGCGGGCGTCGCGATCTTCATCGCGCTGGTGTCGCGCCTGCAGGGACGGCGGGTGCGGCGCGACGTGGCGATGACGGGCGAGATCAGCCTGCGCGGGCTGGTGCTGCCGGTCGGCGGGATCAAAGAGAAGGTGCTGGCGGCCAAGCGCGCGGGCATCACGCGCGTGATGCTGCCGGAGCTCAACCGCGACGACTACGAAGAGGACATCTCGCCGACGGTGCGGGCGACCCTGGACGTGCACTTCCTGTCGAACGTGGACGAGGCGCTGACGCTGGCGCTGGAGAGCCCGGACGCAGCGGAGGAGGAGGCGGCACGGACGGAGCTTGGGGACGAGAAGATGGCGGCGATGACGCAGGGAGCCGAGAGCCAGCCCGAGCGCGAGGTCGCCAGCAGCGAGCTATGAGCGAAGGCTGATACGCACGGTCGGCTCCAGCTTCTTTGGCTCTGATAAACGGCGTAGCCGATCGATTGTCTCGGTCCGGTGAGAGAGCTGGTCCGTAATCAGACCGCCCAGGACTGCCAGGACAATCCGATCGGGGGCTACCTTGTCGTTCTCCCAGCGAGAGATCGTCTCCGGCTTTACATCGAGCAGCTCTGCCAGCTCATTGGCGCGAAGATCGAGGATCTTACGGACGTATCGCAGAGTAGCACCTGTCCGGACTCCTGACTCGATGAGCTCCTGCGCAACCAGGACCTCGAAGCGCTCCACGCTCGGCCCATCGACGATCTCCAGCCCGCAGTGGCTGCACTTCAGGGTCGGCGCCTGTGCAGTGAACAGATGCGCTCCGATTTGTGGGGATTTGATCTCGCGTGTCGTCTGGGCAAGGTCCTGCCCGCATTGAATGCAGAACTTCATGGCCGCCTCACCACCGAGCGCGGAGCCGAGGCGTTAAGATGGAGGCCTGTCCCCGGGGAGCGGATGAGCACATCCGTCCCGGCTCGATAGGAATGATGCCTGCATGGCACAGAGCTCCCACGCCACAGATGCTGGCGGCTACATGAGTGGTGCCGCTGCGATGCAGCGCGCTGCGGACCTGCGGGAGTGTTTACGCGCCGTGCGCTCCGTTCCCGTTGAGGTGCGAGGTCGCTGCCCGCACTCTGCGCCCTCGCCTTCGAGTGTGTGTGAACTTCTGCATCGCGGCCGCCTGCTGCGGACCAGATTGTCTGCGCTGAACCCATAGCAGGATTTAAGCTCGCGGTTGAATGCGGATGTTCAGCTGATCCGCCCAGCAGCTCGCGCAGCCACGTGCCGACCACAGAGACAGGCCGATTCATCTTCGCACGTGGACCCGCTCGCTCGGGTCTGCAGACTGAACGCAGGAATACCTCGCGGGCCCTGCCATCATCGGAGCTGGGTTCTCCAACCAAGAGCGCCACGCCTGCATTCTTGCGCTCATGGCCCGCCCGTCGTTCCTGTGCATAAAAGACGCTGGCGCGGTGGCTCGTCGCTTCATGCACGGTCCTGAATCCATGGCTGCTGCGGTCCCTGTCGGCGGGCTCGCAGATGAAGCATGCGTCGCCTCGAAGCCCATAGCGATCAGATCTACTTGCGGCCTTGTGCGCGTCCAGGCCCACCAGCTGGAGCCCAGAGAAGACGCTCCATTGCGGAGGCTGCGTGTCCTGAGCTGATGGGCTTCCCCTGAAGCGTCTCATGAATGCGAGCCGCTGCGGTCGCTCAAGGTCCTGCATCATGCGGTCCAACGCCCGTAGCATCTCTGCGGCATCGCTGAATCGACGCTCCCTTGCAGCAAGACACCTCTTGAGGAACAGGCTCAGTGAAGTAGGCAGGTCCGCATGCAGTCCCGCCATCTGCTCAGGCACGTGCTCACCACGTACATGCCGCAGCACATAGGACCACTCCGTATCTCCGCGCTGACGGAACGGATGTTGGCCCTCATGCAGGAGCTGGAAGCATAGGACTCCCAGCGACCAGACGTCTTCGCTCGCGGACGGCGCCTCAGCGTCCAGCGCTTCCGGAGCGATGTACCAGGGTTCTGCGGGAAGCCGCTCTGCAGCCTTGGTCCTGGGGTGCCTGGCTTCCGCGAGCCGCACCGATCGAGGCGAGCAGCTGATGCTGAACGTATCGCTCGGTGCCAAAAGTAGGTTCGCAGGTCGCAGGTCGCGGTGGATGATTCCCTGGCCGTGAAGGGACGCAACAATCTCCAGCAGGTTCCGGAATCGCCGTAATGGATGCACTGCCCAGTGAAGCGGGTCAAACCAATCCGCCCAATCCGCCCACGTAGTTAGCAGAGGGGGAAACGCTCTCCGTCTCATCCACGGGACAGAGCCATCCCAGTCGGGGTTGTAGCAGGGAACAAGCCAGGGTCGTGTGCTGACCGCAACAGCACAGCCGTTGTGCAGCTCCCAGTGGGCGGCCGGGACTCTCTGGAGGGCAAGAACTGGAGGACGGGCAGTCATGTAGAGCACAGGTCGCATGCGATGGAGATCTGTTAACTCCGTCCCTACGAAGAGTCAATGCAAAAGATGACAAAAAATCATCTTTTTGCGAAGCGAAAGAAAAAATTTGCCTCTTTTCCTTGAAAATTTCTACCCTTACCGCTGCATGAATGCTGAAAAATTACTTGACTCTAAAACAAAACTTTACTCATCATTTGCGCAACACGCCAAGGTCGGACTGGATCTGCCGGGAGCCCTGCTCGCCGGTCAGGATCTCTCGTTCGCGGACCTGCGCAGCGCGGACCTGCGGAGAGCCGACCTGCGACGAGTCAACCTGCGGAGAGCCAGCCTGAGCGGCGCCGACCTGCGCGGCGCGAACCTCGCAGGAGCCGATCTGAAGGGCGCCAGCCTCGTCGGTGCCGACCTGACCGGGGCCAGCCTGGAGGGGGCCGACCTCGCGGGGTGCGACCTCGCGCTCGCGAAGCTGCCGGCGGGATTCAGGGCCGCTCACGCGGTGGGCGCGTTCGTGCCGCTCAGCCCCGACCCAGCCGTCGACCATGCGCTCGCGGCGCGTCCCGTCCGGCTCTTCTTGAGCGCCGCGCCACAGGACCGCGCCCTGCGCGTGCAGCTCGTCCAGCACCTCCAGCCGCTCACCCGTCAGGGCCTCATCAGCCTCTGGCACGAAGGTCTGCTGCGTCCAGGCGCGGTGTGCGAAGCGGAGCGGCGCTCCCGCATCGAGGCCGCGGACCTGCTCGTCCCGCTCGTTAGCGCCTACTTCTTGCAGTCGGACGCCCTGTGCAGCGAGCTCCGCCACGGCCTGGAGCGGCGAGCGGATCCGGTCCGCATCATCCCGGTCCTGGCCCGGCCCGTGGTCGTGCTCGATCCGCTCCTTGCCGCTCGCCACCCGCTCCCCGAGGACGGCCGTCCCGTTACGAGGTGGTCGGATCGGCAAGCTGCCTGGAGCCACGTCGCCGATGGAATCCGCAGGGCCATCTTGAAGTAACTGAACATATAATCAGAAAGTTGATTTTTTGTCAATTTTCTTTGACGGCATTGTCAAAGAGTGCTCTGTTTGCCGTTGCCCCATGGCCCAACCTGATCTCCCCTGCGACCTCGAGCAGATCCGCGCGATGGCGTCAGCAGGGTGCCGTATCCATCCCAGCGTCGAGATGCACCACCAGCTGTCGAAGAAGGGTCTGACCCTCCCCGAGGTCCGACGGGCGCTCCGGGACGGTGCGCTCGAGCCGATTGAGGGGGCGGCGGACGGCCGCGTCGCGATCCGCGTCCACGGCGAGGAGGAGACCGACGTGATCGTCGCGATCGTCGCCGTCATCGGGCCCAAGGACATCGTCCTGCTGCGCCCGCACCTGCCCGCCGGCTGATGTGCGCGGGCCCTGCCGAGAGGCTACTTCTCGTCTAGGAGGGTCAGAGGCTGCTGCAGGTCCGTGTAGCCGGACCAGGGGTCTTTGGGGTAGTCCTTCAGGTACTTGTTCACCGTACGCACGGTATAGGCGTCGGGGCGCAGGCGGACGGAGAAGTCTTCCCAGGCGACGGGGACGGCGATGGCGGCGCCGCTGCGGGCGCGGGCGCGCCGGGCTGCTCGGGCACGCCGCCCGTCTCGACCTGCTTCTCGAGCTCCTTCAGCGCCGCGTTGAACTCGTAGCGCACGTACAGCTCGCGCAGCTGCGCGACATCGGGCTCCTTCAGCGCGATGTCGTCGATGCCCATCGGCAGCTCGCAGTCGACGCAGATCGTCGCGAGCTGGCGCGACAGCGGCAACTTCGGCGCAGCCGCGCGCAGGTTCTCCCCGATCTTGCCGCCCACCTTCGCCTGGTTTTCCAGCACGCCGTCCAGCGTGCCGTACTCGGCGAGCCACTTCGCGGCCGTCTTCGGGCCGCACTTCTCGACGCCGGGGATGTTGTCGATCGAATCGCCCATGAGCGCGAGGTAGTCGACGATCTGGTCCGGGCGCACGCCGAACTTCTCGACCACGCCCGCCACGTCCATCACCGAGCCGCTCATCGTGTTCACGAGCGTCGTGTGCTCGTCGACGAGCTGCGCGAAATCCTTGTCGCCGGTCGAGATCACCACCTCGTAACCGGCCGACACGGCGCGCCGCGCGAGCGTGCCGATCACGTCGTCGGCCTCGACCTTCGGCACGCGCAGCAGCGGCAAGCCGAGCGCCTGCACGATCGCCATCATCGGCTCGACCTGCGCCTTGAGGTCGGGCGGCGTCGGCGGGCGGTTCGCCTTGTATTCGGGGTAGAGGTCGTGGCGGAAGTTCGTGCCGCTCGCGTCGAGCACGAACGCGACGCGCGCGGGCCGCTCGTTCAGCGTCGCGCGCAGCATGTTCACCACGCCGAACAGCGCCCCCGTGGGCTCGCCGGCGCGGTTGGTGAGCGGCGGCAGCGCGTGGAACGCGCGAAAGAGGTAACTCGATCCGTCGATCAGGACCAGGCGGGGGCGCGACATGGGGAATACCGCGTGAACGTTGGTGGGCGCATTCTAAGCTGCGGGCGTGTTCGGCTATCCTCAAGCAACCCAGGCCGGAGGAATCGCCATGCGCCTCGCCGCCGCGTTGCTCGCGTTCCTCTCGCCGTTCGCGTTCGCGCAGGACAGCGCACCCACGCCCGCCGAACCGCCGCCGCCCCCGGGCATCGACGATGCCGGTCCCGGCGACGCTGCCGCCGAGTCACCGAAGATGACCACGACGTCAGGCGAGACGCAGGACGCGAACACGGTCACGCTGAAGGAAGCCGTGCCCGAGGCGGACGAGAAGGTCGTGCCGTCGCAGCGCGCCGCCGATGCCGATGCGCCGTTGCCCACGAAAGTGCGACCGGCCGACGAGGCCGCGCCCAACGTGACGATCCGCCAGGACGACAACGTCACGATCGAGGAATACCGCCGCGAAGGCCAGGTCTACATGGTGCGCGTCACGCCGAAGAACGGGCCCGCGTACGAATACCTCGACACCGATGGCGACGGCCGGCTCGAAGGCGACCCGAAAGAGGGACCGATGCAGCCGGTGTACTACACCGTCTACGAGTGGCAGTGATCGGCGCTACGCGCCGATCAAGGGGCTAGGGACTAGGAGCTAGGGGCTAGGGGCTAGGGCGCGTACACCCGAGCTCGCGCGTGCTTGCTGTGCACGATTGCGTTGCCGTCCTGAGTGCGCCCTAGCCCCTAGATCCTAGCCCCTAGTCCCTCAACGACCACCTGCGGGTTTCGCGGGAACAGTCTGCAGGTAAGCCCACAACGCCGACAGCTCCGTGTCGCGCATCTGCGCGAACGACTTCCACGGCATGAACGGGTCGATCTCGCTGCCGTCGGGGCGCTTGCCTTCGCGCATGGCGCGCACGAAGTCCGCTTCCGTCCACCGGGCGAGTCCCGTCGCGTCGGGCGTGATGTTGCGCGCGGGCGGGAACGACGGCGGCGTGCCGGGCACGCGGCCGCCGGACAGGCCAGGCGCAGGTCGAGTACGGGAACCCCCTCTGCGGCCACCGTCACCGCCCTCCGACGGTCACCAATCCGCGCAGGCGTTGCAGCCGTGCCGGACCGATTCCGTCGACCTCGGCCAGCTGATCGACGGAGCTGAATCCGCCGTTGCTCGTACGCCAGTCGACTATCGCCTTGGCCGTCACCGGACCCACGCCGGGCAGGGCGTCGAGCTGCTCCGCCGTCGCCGTGTTGAGGTCGATCTTCCCGCCCGTCGACCCTGCATCGGTCGCGCCGCCCGGCGACGGACCACCCTGCGACGGACCGCCCGAGGCCGGCGGACCCGTCGCGGTCTCATTCACTCCAATGACCGCACTGCGCAACCCGGCACGACCGGGCGCCGCGGCCAACCCGGGTCTCGCTGCGCGCCTCGTAGGCCTCGATCTCGAGCACGAGCGCGTGCCTTCGCTCCATGACAGCGCGATCGTGCTCACGGTCTCGGTCGACCTCGCCTGCGGGCCCGGCAAGGGCAACACCTTCCGCGCCAGCGGCTCGACGATCGCCGATCCGGGCTTCCTCGCCGTCTACGAGGAAGGCGTCGACGATGCGAAGAGCCGCGACGCCGACGACGAGGATGGCAGCCGCGTGCTGCCGCCGCTGGTGGTCGGCGACGTGGTCGAACTGCGCGCGCTTCGTGCCGAGCAGCATTTCACCGAGCCGCCGCCGCGCTATTCCGAGGCCAGCCTGGTCAAGAAGCTGGAGGAGCTGGGCATCGGCCGGCCCAGCACCTATGCCAGCATCATCTCGGTGCTGCAGAGCCGCTCCTATGTCCGAATCGAGCAGAAACGCTTCGTGCCCGAGGACAAGGGCTGGCTGGTGAGCGCCTTTTTGGTCGAGAAGTTCGGCCACTGGGTCGAGTACGGCTTCACCGCGCAGCTCGAGGACCAGCTCGACGCGGTGCGCCAGTTCCTGGCCGGCCGCTCGCGCGAGGTGCAGGCAGGGCTGCAGCACGAGATGGGCGAGGCCGCCCAGCAGCTCGACTATGAGCGGGCAGCCGTCCTGCGCGACCGGCTGGCCGATGCGGTCGCCATCGAGGCGGCTTTCGAGGGCTGGACCCGCACGGCGCTGGCGGCGGCCGGCCGGCTGCTGGACCTGCCGGCGGGCGAGGTCGACCGGCTGTTTCCCGGTGGGCCGATCCAGGTGCTGACCCATGTGAGCGAGCTGGCCGACCAGCGCACGGTCCGCGACATGGAGGCCGAGGGCGTGGCTGCGTTCAAGATCCGCGACCGCATCAAGGCCGCGGTGGATGCCCGCACCGACCCGGCCTTCGGCATCGGCGGTTTCTACGAAGGCATGAAGGCCACGCCGGAGCTGCCGACCCATGTCTACCGGATCGACCCGGACGGCAGCAATGCCCACAACATCGCCGTCATCGGCAGCAAGGTCTGCGCCATCAACGACGCCAACCTGGGCATCGGCACCGCAGCCCCCAATGCCCGGCTCGACGTGCGCGGCGCCATCCATGCGGGCGGCTCCGACATCTATTTCACCGAAACCACCCATCGCCATACCGGCTTTGGCAACACCCCCGGCTTCGCCGCCATCGAAAACGACGGCAGCACCTACAACGCGCTGATGATCCTCGGCCGTTCCACCGGAGCCCCCCTGGGGCGGGTCGTCAAGATGTGGGACAACGTCTTCATCGCCGGCAACCTTGGCACCCGCGGCTACTCGCCACAACCTCTCAGCGCCGGCTGGGGCGGTGGCATCCATACCTGGGACGTGGAGGCCGAGGGCACCATCTGGTCGAGGCATGGCGTGCAGACGGGCAACCGTGACCTGGCCGAAAACTTCGACACCCATGAGATCCTGGAGCCCGGCGATGTGGTCAGCCTCGACCCGGACGGGACGGGCATCGTGCGCTGCCGCCAGCGCGGTGACCCGCTGGTGCTGGGCGTCGTGTCCTCCGACCCCGGTCTGCTGCTCGGCGCCGATCCCGCCCGCCGGATACCGCGCCCGGGCGAGTATCCCATTGCCCTGGTGGGGCGGGTGCGCTGCAAGGTGAGCGGCGAGAACGGCGCCATCCGCAAGGGCGACCTCCTCGTTGCCGCCACGCCTCCCGGCCACGCCATGCGCGCCGGCGACGCCGCCCCCGGCACCACCATCGGCAAGGCCCTCGAGCATTTCGAGGGCGGCACCGGCCTCATTGATGTCTTCGTCTTCCTTCGCTGATCCACCCGCAAGCCAACCCGGAAACCTGCCATGAAGCCCATGATCGAAACCCGCCTTGAGGAACTGCGCCGCGAATATGAAGCCGGCGCCGGCGTGATGAACGAACTTCAGAAAAAACAGGACGAGTTGCGCACGACCCTGATGCGCATCAGCGGCGCCATCCAGGTGCTGGAAGAACTGCTCGCCACCGAGGCCGCCGAACAGGACGCCGGCGAAGCCGCCGGTCCGCGGCTCGTCGCCAACTGAACCGGGGGCGCATGGCGTGGCCGAATCCGTCTCCCTGCGAGGCCCGGATGACCAGCCCGCAACCGGGCGGAATTGGAATGCCGGCGACGGGCTCGCCCTGGCCCTATCCCTGCCGCCCGGGCGAAGCCTGGCCGCTGCCCGGCTGCTTGTCGGTGCCGCCGAAGGCGGCGAGCGCCCCCTTGATGAACTGGAATTCCCGGGCCTTGCCACCGACATCGGCCCGCAGGCCGGCAAGAAGGACGCCCTCTGGCAGTGGGCCCGCATCGACTGGACCGAGGCCCGTGCCCTCGTCGGCGTGCTGGTGGATGCCACCCCACCCGCGGCGGGCGCCCTCGTCCCGCCCCGCCGGACCGGCGCGCGCCTGCGCCTCTTCAGCAATGGCAGCTGGCTCCCCCTGGCGCCGCTGGACACCCTGCCCACCGGTACCGAGCAGAGTTTTCCCGCCCAATGCGCATCGGCCCTGATGGCCGAGATGCTGATCGAGGGCGACGCTGCCGAAAAGCGCACCGGTGTGCTCATCCCCGGCATGCTCAATGGCCGCCGGATCGGCCTGCGCTTCACCCGGCAGCCCTGCCAGCTCAGCGTGGCGATCGGCAATGAGCCGCCCTTCTTCAGCGCGGACGCCCCCTTGCCCGAAGCCGGACTGGTGGTGGCAGGGCTCGCCCGTGCCATCAACCGTTACCTGAGCGATCATCCGGGCGCTGCGGTTGTTCCACTGAACATCGCCACCGCCAACACGCACCCCCTGCGCATCATCGC